>Ga0315295_10000462_pt1 | contig 35295 bp, 31 predicted proteins | sample YL17G14_0_MG_FD_204453 | JGI IMG/M metagenome (GOLD analysis project Ga0315295, IMG submission 204453) | Sediment microbial communities from Yellowstone Lake, YNP, Wyoming, USA - YL17G14_0 | ecosystem: Environmental > Aquatic > Freshwater > Lake > Sediment | place: USA: Wyoming | collected...
GAGAAGGAAGCGCCCACCAAGCGGCTGGTGGCGGTCAATATCCCCTCGGGTGAGGAGCGGCTTTATTCGGAAAAAGCGTTCTGGGGCAAAGTCCTGGTGGCGGGCGAACGGCCGGTCATCCTCTGCGAGATGGGATATTGAATTGCCACCCGGCCTCAGCAGATCCGCGGCAGCTGTTCGCCGCTGAGGCGGTCGACGATCCGCTCGGAGCCGATGATGCTGAGCTGAGTCACCTGCCCGGCCGGGCCGGCCTTCACTGTCCCAATGATCACGGCTGGACCGCCGGACCCGTGGGCGCTGATGATCTCCGCCGCCTGCTGCGCCTGCGCCGCGGGCAGGATGCACACGAAGCGGCCCTCGTTGGCCACATAGAGGGGATCAAGCCCGAGAATCTCACACGCCCCGCCGACCAGTTCGGACACGGGCACCTTGGCGCCGTCGATGGCGATGGCGAGCTTGGCCGACTCCGCCAGCTCGACCAGCGAGGTCGCGAGGCCGCCGCGGGTCAGATCCCGCAGGCAGTGAATCTCCAGGCCGGCGTCGAGCAACGCCCGCACCGGCGCCACCAGAGGCGCGCAGTCGCTCTCGATCGCGCTCTCAAATTCCAGCCCGGCCCGCGTGGCCATGATCGCCATGCCGTGCCGGCCCACGTCGCCGCTCAGCACGATGGCGTCGCCCGCGCGGATGCTTGCGGGGGCGACGGTGAGCGACGTCTCGATCACGCCGACGCCCGCGGTCGTCACGTAAAGCCCGTCGCCCTTGCCGCGCTCGACCACCTTCGTGTCGCCGGTGACGATGGCCACGCCCGCAGCCGCCGCGGCTTCCTTCATCGATTGGACGACCTTCTCCAGGGTGGCCATCGGGAAGCCCTCCTCGAGGATGAACGCCGCGCTGAGCCAGAGCGGCCGCGCCCCGCACATGCACAGGTCGTTGACCGTGCCGTTCACCGCGAGCTTGCCGATGTCGCCGCCCGGGAAGAAGAGCGGGCTGACGACGTGCGAGTCCGTGGTGAAGGCCAGGCGGCCGCCAGCGGGGGTCTGAAGCAGCGCGCCATCGTGCTGCGTGGCAAGCGTGGCGTTGGCGAACGCCGGCCGGAAAATGCGGTCGATAAGGTCCTGCGTCAGCCGGCCGCCGCCGCCATGGCCGATGGTGATCTCCGTCCGGTGCGCCAAGGGGACCGGACAGGTGGTGAAACCGGAGAGCGTGGGACCGGCGTCTGACATGGCTGCAGTCTGCCGCAGCCCGCCGGAATCCCGAGACTAATAAATACGCAGCGGCTGCCGGTCTCTGCGCATTTCTTGCGGGAGGGCCGCGACGATTTTGATCTTGTAGGGTCGGCGCTAGTCGCCGGGCCTTAAGCGGCCCGCCGACAAGCGGCGGCCCTACACATTCCGAACAAAACAATGCGACCCGCCCTACCCTTTCAACAGCTCCTCGGCGTGGGCGAGGGCGCTCTTCGCGCTGCGGTCGCCGAGCATCCGGGCCAGCTCGCCGACGCGCTGCTTGTAATTGCCGTGGATGGACTCGATCTCGACCGTGGCCCGCGCGCCGCTCTGGTCCTTGTTGACGACGAGATGGCTCCGCGCCTGCGCGGCTACCTGCGGCAGGTGCGTCACGCACAGCACCTGATGGCGCTCGGCGATGTCGGCCATCTTCTCGCCGACGATGCGGCCGATCTCGCCGCCGACGTTGGCGTCGACCTCGTCGAACACCAGCAGCGGCACGTCGTCGATCTCGGCCAGCACGGCCTTGAGCGCGAGCATCACGCGCGCCAGCTCGCCGCCCGACGCGATGCGGTGCAGCGGCAGCGGCGGCTCGCCCACGTTCGGGGAGAACAGGAACTCCACGCCGCAGTCCCCCTGTGGCCCGAGTTCGGGCAGCGGTGTCAGCGACACGCGGAAATCGGCCTTCTTGAACCCGAGCTGCACGACGACCTTGCCGGCGGTCCGCTCGAGGCTGGCCCCGGCCTTCTCGCGCGTGGCGCGCAGCTCGGCGGCGGCCTTGCGCGCGGCCTTGAGCGCGTCGGCAATCTGCTTTTCCAGCTTGGCCAGCGAGCCCTCGACGTCGCCCTGCAGTTCGAGTTTGCGCCGCATCTCGTCGCGCGCGGCGAGGACGGCCTCGACCTTGGCGCCGTATTTGCGCTTCAGCTCCAGCCAGGCGTTCATCCTGGCCTGCAACAGCTCCGCCTGCTCGGCGTCAAAGTGCAGCGACGAGGCCAGCGAGGTGAATTCGGCGTCTAGGTCGCCGAGCTCGACCGCGGCCGACTGCAACCGGTCGGCCAGCGGCTTGCTCGTGGCGTCGAAAGCCTCGAGCTGGCGCGCCGTGCGCAGCAGCTGGGCCAGCCGGCCGAGCAGGCCGTCCTCGCCGCTCAGCCCATTGCTCAGGCCCGAGGCGAGGGCGATGATTTCCTGCGCGCCCTGCTGGCGCGAGAAGTCGCGTTCGAGCGCCGCGACGGCCTCGTCGGTCAGCGCGAGGTCGTCGATCTTGGCGAGCTGGAGCTTGAGGAAGTCGATCTGGTCGGCCGAGAGCTTGTCGGCGGAGAGCAGCTGCTCGCGCTCGGCCGTGAACTGGCGCCATTCGCCGTAGAGCGCCTGATATTTCTCCAGCCCGCCGCTGTTCTTCGCAAACAGGTCGAGCAGCTCGCGCTGGCAGTCGGGCTTGAGCAGGCGGCGCGGCTCGCCCGGGCCGTGGAAATCGATCCACTGCCCGCCGAGCTCCGCCAGCGCGCTGAGCGTGGCCAGGCTGCCGTTGACGGAAATCTTCGGCGCCTTGTCGCGCGGCAGGCTGCGCTTGAGGATGAGCACGCCATCGTCGCACGGCGGCAGCGCGAGGTTGGCGAGCACCATGTCGAGCCGGCGGGTGTCGGCGAAGAACAGCGCGGCCTCGACCTCGGTGGCGTCGGCGCCCTGACGGATGACGGTCTTGTCGGCCCGCGCGCCGGCCAGCAGCGCGAGCGCGCCGAGCAGGATGCTCTTGCCCGCGCCGGTCTCGCCCGTCACCGCGGTGAAGCCGCTCTCGAAATCCAGCTCCACCTCGTCGAGGAGCGCCAGATTGCGGATGCGGAGCGACTGCAGCATTTTCTCCACACGAATGGACACGAATTAACACGAATTCAAGCACCACGGCATCCCGCTCCGGCGATTAATGGGCGTTCTCCTTCATTCCCGTTTTCTTGCCCAAATAGCCTTGCATGACCGGGGGTGAGTCGTTCACTCCTGCCCCTTCGCGGACCCTTAGCTCAGTTGGTTAGAGCGCTTCCTTGACATGGAAGAGGTCACTGGTTCGAGTCCAGTAGGGTCCACCATCCTTCGGGGGCATGTTAGGGGTGATGGTTTAGATTTAACCGCACTGGGCGATGACGCGGAGGCGGGCCGATCAGCCCGGAGCCGCTTCATGCAAATAGGAACGCCGCCACCGCGGATAAAGCTTTTCGCCGGCGAAATGCACCGCTTAATCTCCCGTATGGACCCAGGCGCCGCCCCCGCCAATTCCGCCACCGCCCAGCGCGTGCGGGCGGAACTGCTTCGGCTGGGCTATCGCGATCTGCCGGCCGGCGTGGTGGCCACGTTGACGGCCGCCGCCGGCCTTGCCTGGGTGGTGGCGCGCCATCAGGGCACGATCCATCCGTGGGCCTGGTTCGGCGTCATGAGCCTGCTGACGATCCTGCGCCTGCTCTATGTCCACTGGTTCCTTGGCGCCGCCGACACCCCGGAGACCATCGCCCGCGGCGAATCCCGTTTCACCCTCGGCGCGTTGCTGCAGGGGCTGGGCTGGGGCTATGCCTCGTGGATGTTCTACCCGATGATGGGCCAGATGGAGCACTCACTGCTGGTGCTGGTCATGGCGGGCATCACCGCCGGCGCGACGCGCTCGCTCAGCCCGGTGCTGCCGGCCTGTTGGATCTTCCAGGTGTTAATACTGCTGCCGCTCATGCTGCGCTTTGCCCTCGGCGCAGACGCCGTCCAGGTGATCATGGGCGTGCTGGCGGCCCTCTACCTGGCCTTTCTCATCACCATGGCGCGCAGCTTTCACCGCAGCCTGAGCAATTCGCTGCGGCTGGGCTTCGACTACGCCGTGCTCGTCGGCGAGCTGCAGGAGAAGAAGCAGCAGGCCGAGGAGTTCAACCGCGGCCTCACCGAGGAGAACGCCCGCCGCCGGCAGGCCGAGGCCGAGCTGCGCGCCGCCAAGGAGCGGGCGGAGGCCGCCAGCCGGACCAAGAGCGAGTTCCTCGCCACCATCAGCCACGAGATCCGCACGCCGATGAACGGCGTGCTTGGCATGCTCGACCTGCTCAAGACCACCCCGATCAACGCCGCGCAGCGCGAGCTGGTGGAGACTGCCGCCAATTCCGCCGACTCGCTCCTGCGCCTGCTGAACGACATCCTCGACTTCGCCAAGATCGAGACCGGCCGCCTCGGGTTCGAACACATCCCCTTCCGCCCCGCCGGCCTGGCCGAGGAGGTCGTCTCGCTGCTGCGGCCCCGGGCGAGCGCCAAGGCGCTGCGGCTCAGCTGCACGACCAATCCGGCCGCCGGCGCCTGCGTCCTCGGCGATCCCACCCGCCTGCGCCAGGTGCTGCTCAACCTCGTCGGCAATGCCATCAAGTTTTCTGACCGCGGCGAGGTCACCCTCCGGCTGACCGGCGCCCCCGGAGCGGGCGCCACCCTCCACCTGACCATGGAGGTGACGGACAACGGCATCGGCATGGACCCGGAGACCCGGGCGCGGATCTTCGAGCCGTTCGTGCAGGCCGACAGCTCGATGAGCCGGCGTTTCGGCGGCTCGGGCCTCGGCCTCGCCATCTCGCAAAAACTGGTGGAACGCATGGGCGGCCACATCGAGGTGCAAAGCAACCCCGGCCAGGGGTCGACGTTCCAGTTCAGCGCGGATTTCCCGCTCGCCCCCGAGCAAAAGCTCGTCGCCGCCCAACTGGCGACGGCCATCATCCCGCAGAATTTCACCGGCCGTATCCTGGTGGTGGAGGACGACAAGGTGAACCAGCGCGTCGTCACCCTCATGCTCGAGCGCCTCGGCCTGCAATGCCTGGTGGTGGCCGACGGCCACACCGCCCTCGAGGTGCTCACCCAAGGCCACTGGGACCTCGTGTTCATGGACTGCCAGCTGCCCGACATTGACGGCTACGAGACCACCCGCCGGGCGCGCGCCCAGTTGGCCGGCCAGCCGCTGCCCATCATCGCCCTCACCGCCAACGTCCGCGACGAGGACCGCGCCGCCTGCCTGGCCGCCGGGATGGACGACTTCATCTCCAAGCCCATCCGCACCGAGACGCTGCGCAGCGTCCTCGCCCGCTGGCTGCATCCCGCCGGCTGAGCCGTCCGCCGGCGGCGTGATTGGCCGGGGCATTAGCATCCATTGCCGGTGGCGTCCGCGGCGCTTCTGTTTGCCCGATTCTTTCGCCTTTGCGCTGGACGAATCCCACACCGCCCCCCACAACCTTGGGTTCGTGGCCACACCCCCGAAGCACGACGCGAAGACGATCGACGATGCGATCGGACGCGTGGCTTCCGCCCTCGCCACCCGGCACGCCCGGACCGCGCACCTGCTCCTGCTGGGCATCGCCAACGGCGGCATCGTCCTCGCCGCGCGGCTGGCGGCCCGTCTGAAAAAGGCCGGCCTGCACCCCGGCCTCGGCACCATCGACATCTCGTTCCATCGCGACGACATCGGCCGCCACCCGATTCCCAAGGAATTCTCGCCGACCATCATCCCGCACGACGTCAACGGCGCGCAGGTCGTCCTTGTCGACGACGTCCTCCACTCCGGCCGCACCGTGAAGGCCGCCCTCGACGAGCTCTTCGACCACGGCCGTCCCGCGGGCGTGGAACTGGCGGTGCTCATCGACCGCGGCGGCCGCCGGCTCCCCGTCGCCGCCGATTACTGCGGCCTGACGCTCGCCGCCCCCGACGACGGGAAGGTGGTCGTCCACCTCGACTCCGGCCAGCCGGCCCGAGATGCCATTTCAGTCCGCGCCGTCTCGAAATCGAAAATCGAGACTCAATAATCAAATAAAACCACCGCCCGTGCCCTGGCATCGCAAGCATCTCCTGACCATCGAGGATCTCAGCCGCGCCGAAATCGAGCAGCTGCTCGCCACGGCCGGCGCCTTCCGCCGCATCCTCGACCGCAAGGTCAAGAAGGTCCCCGCCCTGCGCGGCAAGACCATCGTCAACCTCTTCCTCGAGCCGAGCACGCGCACCCGCCTGTCCTTCGAGATGGCGGCCCGGTTCCTCAGCGCCGATGTCATCACCTTCAACGCCGCCGCCTCCAGCACCACCAAGGGCGAGACGCTCCGCGACACGGCGCAGAACATTCAGGCGCTTAATGCCGACATGATTGTGCTGCGCCACTCCGCCAGCGGCTCGCCGCTCTACCTCAGCCGGGTGCTCAACATCCCCGTCATCAACGCCGGTGACGGCGCCCATGAGCACCCCACCCAGGCGCTGCTCGACGTGTTCACGATGCGCGAGAAGCTCGGCGACCTGACGGGCCGCAAGATCGTCATCCTCGGCGATATCCTCTTCAGCCGCGTCGCCCGCTCCAACATCCACGCCCTGAACAAGCTCGGAGCCAAGGTCACCATCGTCGGCCCCTCCACGCTCGTGCCGCACTGGTTCGAGGCCATGGGCGTGCAGGTGTCGCACAACCTCCGCACCGCGCTCGCCGACGCCGACGTGGTCATGCTCCTCCGCATCCAGCACGAGCGCCAGGCCGCCGGCCATTTCCCGTCGCTCGGCGAATACACCAGCATGTTCGGGCTCAACTACACCCGCGCCGGCTGGATCAAGCCCGACGCCATCATCATGCACCCCGGCCCCATCAACCGCGGTGTCGAGATCGACAGCGACCTCGCCGACTCCCCGCGCAGCGTCATCCTGCAGCAGGTCACCAACGGCATCGCCGTCCGCATGGCCGCGCTCTACCTCTGCGCCGGCGGCCAGCCCGAGGCGGTCACCACTCCGGTGGAGTGAAGTAACAAGTCTCAAGTCACCAAGTATCAAGAAACCCAGCCCCTGTCTGAACTCTTCCTCCTGTTACTTGCCACTTGTTACTTGATACTTTTCCCGCAGCCCGCCCACGCACCCGCCAGTTGCCATTCACACCCTCTCTCCGATGTCAGTAATCCAAATTAAAAACGGCCGCGTCATCGATCCCGCCAGCCGGCGGGACAAGGTCGGCGACGTCTTCATCGCCGGCGGCTTCTTCGTCAAAACCCTCACCGCCGCCCAGAAGAAGTCGGCGCAGGTCATCGACGCCCGCGGGCTCATCGTCTGCCCCGGCCTCGTCGACATCCACGTCCATCTCCGCGAGCCCGGCCAGACCCACAAGGAGACCATCCTCACCGGTTCACAGGCCGCCGCCGGAGGCGGCTTCACCACCGTCGTCTGCATGCCCAACACCTCGCCCCCGGCCGACAACGCGGGCACGGTCGAGTTGATCAACAACGCCGCGCGCCACGCCGCCGTCCATGTCTACCCCACCGGCTGCATCACCGTCGGGATGAAGGGCGAGCAGCTCGCCCCCTACGGCTCGCTCAAGAAGGCCGGCGTCGTGGCCATCACCGACGACGGCCTGTGCGTGCAATCCAACGAGCTCATGCACCGTGCCGTCGAATACGCCAAGATGTTCGACCTCACCGTGCTCGACCACTGCCAGGACAACTCCATGACCGCCAAGGCCGTCATGAACGAAGGCGTGGTCTCCACCCGCCTCGGCCTGCAAGGCTGGCCGCACGCGGCCGAGGACATCATCGTCGCCCGCAACATCATCCTCTCGCACTACACCGGCGCCCACATCCACCTGCAGCACATCACCTCGGCCCTGTCCGTCGAGCTCATCCGCCGCGCCAAGCAGGACGGCGTGAAGATCACCGCCGAGGCCACGCCGCACCACATCGCGCTGACCGAGGAGGCGCTCGGCGCCTACGACACCAACCTCAAGATGAACCCGCCGCTGCGCACCGAGGCGGACCGCCGGGCGATCATCGCCGGCCTGCGCGACGGCACGCTCGACTGCCTCGGCACCGACCACGCCCCGCACGCCCCCGAGGAGAAGGACAAGGAGTTCGACTACGCGCCCAACGGCATCATCGGCCTCGAGACCGCCCTGCCCGTCTGCCTCGACGTTCTGGTGCGGCGGAGCAGGTTCAAGCTGCCCCACGTCATCGACCTCATGACGCGCCGCGGCGCGGAGATCCTCAAGCTCCCCGCCGGCACGCTCGCCACCGGCGCGGCGGCCGACGTCTGCGTCTTCGATCCCAGCGAAACCTGGACCTACGACACCTACGCGGCCTTCAGCAAGTCGATCAATTCCCCCTGGAACAAGCAGCAGCTGACCGGCCGCGTGAAGACCACGATCGTCTCGGGCAAGGTGGTCTATGTTAACGGCAAGATGGTGTGAGTCTGCTCGGCTCACCGCCAACAGCTGGACAAAGGATGAAGACCCATTCGCTCTCGATCGAAAAGCGCTTCGAAAACGCACTTTCCGACGCGAACGAGCGACTTGCTTCGCTGGCCATCGTCCGCGGTCGTCCGATAAATCTAAAGGGAATGCGCGGCTGGGTCTTCGAGCAGACAGTGCGCACATGCCTTGAAGAAGAGTTAGAGAAACACGGCATATCGGTCGCAGTTAAAGAACAGGTGCCGATTAGTGGCCGAGCGACCGTCGACCTTTTGGTTGGTTCGGTAGCCATTGAAGTGAAGGCCGGTGGTTTCTTTGGTGATGTCAGTGACAGGTATCTCGGCTACAGGAAGACAATCGAAGCCAAAGGCTGGCACTATTTCTATCTCACGCTTCGTGAGACCCACGATCCCTATATGAAAATTGCGAAGCGCACCTTCGGTAAAAATCGAGCATTCTTTTTGGATCAAAAAAATGAGTGGGCCCGTTTTGTTTCAGAAGTCATGCCTCTTCTGCGATAGGAAGACCCAGTTGAATTTCTGCTGAAGCCGCAAGAAGAGCAGGTTTAAGTATTTCAGTCAGCCGGCCCGCAACTGCCTCAACTCCGTCCGCCGCTTCGCCCGGAACCGCCGCTGCCGCTGTTCACGAATTGAATCGGCCAGGCCCCACGGTAAGGGCGGTTGCCCCCAACGGCCCGGGCGGTTGAGGGCAACCGCCCCTACCCTTTGGTCTGATCCCTTTCAGGTTGGTTTTTGCGGGGGAGCCCGCCAAGGATGTGCGCCTCCTCCATGCCGTCCGGACCCGTCCAGCAACTCCTCCTCGCGTTCGAGCTCAGCCTGCTCCTGATGGGCGGATTCCTGATTTTCCGGCTGGCGACGAACGAGGGACAGCGGGCCCGCTGGCTGGTGACCAACCGCCTGCCCCACTGGCCGGTCACGGGGGCGGAATTCGCCGGCTTCATCCTGCTGATCTTCGGCAGCGGATTCTTTCTCCAGATGATGGTGCAGATCCTTTTGAAAAGCTACATCATCACGAGTGCCAGTCGCTCCGGGCTCGAGATTTTCGTCTACGGCACCGGCTTCCACGGCGGCGCGCTCCTCGGGTGGCTGCTGTTTCCGACCCTGCGGAAACGCTGGCACGCCGACTACGGTGCCGGTCCGCCGGCGGAGGAGCGCGCGCCGAAGCCGGCCTGGCCCGCCCCCGCTGTCCAGGCTGTCGGCGCCCTCCTCACCGCGCTGCCCCTGCTGATCGTCGCCAACCTCGCCTGGACCGCGCTGCTGCAAAAACTCGGCCTGCCCGACGAGCCCCAGGACCTGATCGCGATTTTTGCCGCCACCAAGTCGCCGCTGGTTCTCGCGGGCATGCTCCTCGTCGCCTGCGGGCTGGCTCCGTTGAACGAGGAGCTGGTCTTCCGCGCGGGGCTCTATCGCTTCTGCCGGCACCGGCTGGGCCGCCCCTGGGCGTTCGTCATCAGCGGACTCTGCTTCGGCGCCCTGCACGCCAACTGGGCGAGCTTTTTCCCGCTGGCCCTGCTGGGCACGGCGCTGGCCCTCGCCTACGAGGCCACGGGTGACATCCGCGTGCCGGTCATCGCCCACGCCTTGTTTAACCTCAACACCATCGTCATCGTCCTGTCCGGCCTGCCACACTAGCATGACACCCTTCACGTCCACCCGCGCCGGATCCGTCTCCGCCCACGGGGAGCGGTGTTTGATCGTCCTTATCCGCCGCTGGCTGGGCGACGCCTCGCCGCGTTCGCCGTTCGGCATCGGCGACGACTGCGCCGTCATTCCGCCAACGAGGAACCAACAGCTCGTCACGACCGACCCGGTGATCCACGGCCAGCACTTCGACGACACCGTGCCGCCGCGGGCGGTCGGCGCCAAGCTGCTCAAGCGCAACCTCAGCGACATCGCCGCCATGGGCGGGCGGCCGGTGGCCGCGGTGGTCTCGCTCGCGCTGGCGCCCGACACGAGCCTCGTTTGGCTGCGCCGCTTCTACCTCGGTCTCGCCGCCTGCGCCCGGCGCCACGGCGTGAAGATCATCGGGGGCGACATCACGCAAGGGCCGCGCGGATTCTTCGGCGCGTTCCTCACCCTGCACGGCGAGTCCACCGGCCGGCACGTTGTCACCCGCGGCGGGGCCCGGCCGGGCGACCGCATCTACGTCACCGGCTCGCTCGGAGGAAGCCGGCTCGGGCATCACTACAGTTTCATCCCGCGGCTGGCCGAGGGCGCATGGTTGGCCAGGCGCCCGGAGGTCGGCGCGATGATGGACGTGAGCGACGGCCTCGCCAAGGACCTCGAGGCCCTCACGCCCGCCGGGCTCGCCCCTGTGCTCGACGCGGCCGCCATCCCCCTCAGCGCCGCCGCGCACCGCATCGCCCGGCGCGGCAAACAGAGCCCCCTCGCGCACGCCCTCGGTGACGGCGAGGATTACGAGCTGTTGGTCGTCATCCGCCGGCGCGCCCGCCTCCCGGGATTCGAGCGCGCGTGGGAAAAGCGTTTCCCCGGGGTGAAGCTCTCGCTCATCGGCACCTTCGCGCCGAAGAGGAATATGCCCGCCGGCGCGCTGCGCCTGGCGGACTACCGCGGGTATGAGCATTTGCGATAGAATGCCCCCGAGCAATTCTGACAGGAGCAAACGGAGATAACAGAGATTTGATTCTTCCTGCTCTGTTTCCACCGTTAACTCCTGTTCAAAATATCCGTGCCCATCCGTGCTAATCCGTGGTCAAACTTCCCGGTTCCCCAGTTTTTCGTTGAGCTTTGTCGCGGCCGGAGTATTTCGTTCCCGGCAACGATGACCAAGCCTGTTGCCACTTCCACCAGCGATTCGGACTTCTACCTGCCCGCCGATCGCTTCTTCGCCGCCAACCTGCCGGACGCCCTGACCTACGACGACGTCTCGCTCGCCACGCTCCACTCGGAGATCCTCCCCAAGGACACCGACCTGGCGACCTCCCTGGCCGAGGGCCTGCGGCTCCAGATCCCCATCATCTCGTCCGACATGGACACCGTGACGGAGTCGCGCATGGCCATCGCCATGGCGCTCAACGGCGGCCTCGGCCTCATCCACTACAACCTCCCCGCCAAGGAACAGGTCAAGGAGGTCGCCCGCGTGAAGCGCCACATCCACGGCCTCATCCAGGACCCCATCACCGTGTCGCCCGACGCGCTCGTCGGTGAGGTGCTGGCGATGATCGACCAGAAGCGCTTTGATTTCCGCACCTTCCCCGTCGTCGAGGCCTCCGGCAAGCTCGTCGGCCTCCTCTCCGGCAACCTGGTGAAGGACCGTTACAAGTCCAAGAAAATCGCCGAGGTGATGACCCCGCGCGCACAGCTCATCACGGTGCAGGAGAAACGGATGGCCGCCGCCCCGATCAAGGAGGCCGACCGTTTCTTCACCGAGAACGTGGGCATCCACAAGGTCCTCGTGGTCGACGACCGGGACCACCTCCGCGGCCTCGTCACCAGCTCCGACATCGAACGCATCACCAGCGAGGCCAAGTCCCGCCGCAAGCCGGCGCGCGACTCGCAGTTCCGCCTCATCGTCGGCGCTGCCGTCTCCCCGGTCCGCCAGCCCAACGGCGAGCTCGACCGCGACCAGATCATCGCCCAAGTGGGCGAGCTCGTGGACGAGGCGGTCGATGTCGTCGCCGTCTCCACGGCCCACGGGCACACCGCCGGCGTGGGCGACGTCGTGAAGCTCATCCGCGGCGCCTTCAAGGACCTGCCCATCATCGGTGGCAATGTCACCAGCGGCGCGGGCGTCGAGTTCCTCGTCGCCGCCGGCGCCAACGCCATTAAGATCGGCCAGGGGCCCGGCTCCATCTGCACCACCCGCATCGTGGCGGGCGTTGGCATCCCGCAGCTTACGGCGCTCTACGTCGCCAGCCAGGGCGCGGCCAAGAAGGGCGTCCGGCTCCTCGCCGACGGCGGCATCACGAAGTCGGGCGACATCGTCAAGGCCCTCACCCTCTCCGACGCCGTCATCCTCGGCGGCCTGCTCGCCGGCTGCCGCGAGGCGCCGGGTGAGATCATGGAAATCTCCGGCAAGCTCTACAAACAATACCGCGGCATGGGCAGCCACGCCGCGATGAAGGCCGGCTCGGCCGCCCGCTACGGCCACGACAAGCACGACACCGCCCGCAAGGTGGCGGCCGAGGGCATCGAGGCCCTCAAGGAGGTCTCCGGCTCGGTGGACGACGTGCTCAGCAGCCTCATCGGCGGCGTCCAGAGCGGCATGGGTTACCTTGGGGCGAAGAACCTCGACGAGCTCCGCGCGAAGGCCCGCTACGTTCGCGTGACCCCGGCCGGCCAGAAGGAAGCCGCCCCGCACGACGTCATCGAGGTGGCGACGCGGCACGGGGGGTAGCGCGCCGGAGGCGCGCGGAAACCTGAAGGCTGAAACCTGAAGGTAGGGGCCTTTGCCCCCAACGACCCTTGAGGAAGGGCGCTCGAGGGCAAGCGCCCCTACCCGGCTTCCCTCAGGTCACAGGTTTGCTCCGCCATCTCCGCACCAGGTGCTCCTTCAGGCCTCAGGTTTCAGATTATCTCCGATGGTTGACGCGGGATGCCGGTTGGCTAGTTTTCCCGACCGGGCCACAAAAAATTTGTCCGCTTCATTCGTCCCAACGCCCATGCCACTGCGCCGCATCCTCCTTCTTGCCCTGGCCGCCGTGCTGCTGCCGCTCCAGGCTCCCGGCACGACGGTCGAGGCACCGGAATTCAAGGAACTGGTCAGCCAGGCGGATTACGTCGTGCGCGGCGTCGTGGTGGCGGTTTCCTCGGAATGGCGCGAGCACCAGGGCCAGTATTACATCGCCAGCTCGGTGGAGGTCGAGGTCAGCGAGGTCATCAAGGGCACGCCACCGGACCGGGTGGTGCTGGAGATGGTGGGCGGCCGCGTGGGTGACGACCAGCTGGTCGTCGAGGGCGCGCCGCGGTTCCTGGTCGGCGAGGAGGATATTTTCTTCGTGCATGGCAATGGCCGCATGCTCAGCCCGCTCGTGGGCATCATGCACGGCCTCTATCCCGTCCTCCACGATTTCAAGACCGGCCGGGATCATGTGCTGCGGAGCAACGGCATGCCGCTCTACAGCGAACAGGATGTGTCGCTGCCGATGACCCGGTTGAGTTCGGTCAAGGTGAGGAATCCGGCCGCCCCGCCGCTGACCGCCGACGACTTCATCCGCCAGGTCCGCCAAACCCCCGGCGCTTCTTTCCGCGCGACCCACCCCGCCGATGAAAACTAGGCCCCGTCGTCTCCTCTTGGGCGGACTGGCCGCGGCGATGATCGCCAGCGCCGGCTGGGGCTTCACCTACATCTTCCTCGACAACAATACCCGGCCGCTCCGGTGGTCCTTTGCCACGGCCACCGTGTCCCTGCGCATCCTGCTCGGCACGGACCAGACGCTGATCGACGGCAGCAATTTCAGCACGAGTGCCCAGGCCGGCGCCCAGACGTGGAACGTCCTGCTCGGCTCGATCCAGTTCCAACCCACCATCGCCCCGGGCCCCCCCGGCAGCGGCAACCACGTCAACGAGCTCGCGTTCGGCGCCGACATCTTCGGCAAGGCCTTCGACGCCAACACGCTCGCGGTGACGACCACCTGGACCAACGGGGCCGGCACCCGGCGCACCGAGGGCGACATCATCTTCAACTCGGCCAAGACCTGGAATTCCTACCCCGGCAACCTGCGGCGGGACGCCAGCGGCACGGTCAATCCGATCGACCTCCACCGCGTGGCCATCCACGAGATGGGGCACCTCCTCGGGCTCGACCACCCCGACGAGGCCGGCCAGACCGTTTCGGCCATCATGAACAGCCATGTCAGCAACCTCGACACGCTGTCGATGGACGACATCACCGGCGCCCTGAACCTCTACGGCCCGCCAGGCATGCCCGCCAACGATAATTACGCCTCCGCCACGGTCATCACCGGCCTCACCTCGTCCGGCTCCGTCACAGTCAACGGTTTCAACTCGCTCGCCACGCGGGAGACGGGCGAACCCACCCACGCCAGCAACGCCGGCGCCCGGGGCCGCTCCGTCTGGTGGAAATGGACCGCGCCCGCCAACGGCAGCGTCACGGTCGACACCGTGGGCAGCTACTTCGACACCACCCTGGGGGTCTACACCGGCACCAGCGTCGCCGCCCTCACGACCATCGACACCAACGACGACGTCCAGACCGGCGTGATTATCGCGAGCACCATCACCTTCAGCACCACCACCGGCACGGTTTATTATTTCGCCGTGGACGGCTTCGAAAACGACAACGGCGGCGCGGAGTCGGGCGGCATCATCCTCAACGTCGCCTTCACCCCCAGTGGCGGCACCCTGCCCACCATCACGACCCAGCCCGCGAGCACCACCACCACCGTGGGCAACAGCGCCACGTTCACCGTGGCGGCGACGGCCGGCTCCAGTGCCATCAGTTACCAGTGGCAGTTCAACGGCACGGCCGTCAGCGGCGCCACCAACGCCACCCTGACCCTGAGCAACGTCACCACGGCCAGCGCCGGCAGCTACACCGTGGTGGTGTCCACCAGCGCGGGCATGGTCACCAGCAGCGCTGCAACGCTCACTGTCAATGCCGCGCCGGCCCCCGCGCCGGCCCCCACCCCGGCGCCCCGGAGCGGCGGCGGGGGCGGCGGCGCCCCGAGCGGGTGGTTTATCGCCGCGCTGAGCCTGCTGGCGGCGGCGCGCTGGCACGGCAGAAACCTGAGGGCTGAAACCTGAAACCCGGGAAGAAACCTGAAACCGGAGACCTGAAACCTGAAGGAACTGATGGAAGCTCAGGTCTCAGGTCTCAAGTCTCAGGTCGCGTTTCAAATCCTCCGGTCTCAGGTTTGCTTCGCCATCTGCGCACCTGGCGCTCCTTCAGGTTTCAGCTCTTTCCGCTGCCCTGGACCTTTCTCGCCGTCAGTGCGGCGGTGCTCGTCATCCAGTTGATTCCCGCCTGGCGTGAAACGCTCCTCTACGACCGCGCCGCCCTGGGCCGGGGCGAACTCTGGCGCGTGTGGACCGGCCACCTCGTGCATTTCGGCTGGCCGCACTACGTCGCCGACGCGGGCCTGTTCTTCATCCTCGGCTGGCTGCTGGAGTCGCGCCACCCGTGGTTCAGCCGCACCGCCCTGGTGGTCATGCCGGCCTTCATCGCGGCGGTCATCTGGTGGGGCGACCCGGGGATGATCCGCTACGGCGGCCTGAGCGCCGTGAACCTCGGGCTGCTGCTCTACCTCGCGGCGCAGGGCTGGCAGCGCAACTGGACCGACTGGTTCTGGCCGGCCGTGCTCGCCCTCTACGTGGGCGAGGTGATCTTCGAGATCGTCCAAGGCGGCCGCGGCGGCGGCATGATCCGGTTCGACGATCCGGGCATCCAGGTGGCAACCGGCGCGCACCTGGCCAGCGCCGCCTACGCAGTGGTGGCCTGGGCGGTAAGTCGGGTGAAACTGCAGCCTGCACCGAAGGCTGAAACCTGAAGGTATAGTGGCATCGGCTTCCAGCTGATGAGTCTCTTGGTCTGCGGCTGGAAGCCGCAGCCACACAGGTTATGCCTCAGTTTGGCGTTGCCGGGCTGACCATGGTTCTGTGTCCTCCGGCTCTACGCTCTACGCTCTTCGCTCTCTGCTCCTTGCTCCGATGTCCCTCCTTCCCTTTTCCAGCCAGCTCATCGCCGACGTCGGCATTTCCTTCGGGGACGAGGGCAAGGGCCGGCTCATCCCCGAGGTCATCGCCGAACTGGGCGCCACGCCTGCCGCCGTCTCGGTGGTCTTCAAGGTCAACGGGGGCTCCAACTCCGGCCACACCGCCGGCGGCATCAAGCTCAACCTCCTGCCCGCCGGCGTCGTCGTGCAGACCGTGCCGCACCTCGCCATCGGCGCCGGCGTCGTCGCCGACCCGCGCAAGATCCTCTGGGAGGGCCGCCCGCTCGAGGCCAAGGGCTACGCCATCTTCCCCCGCCTCCTCGTCGACGAGCGCACGATGGTCTCCGACCTCTCGCACCGCCTCCTCGACCTCGCGTGGGAGGACTACCGCGCCAACGTCCTCCAGGAGGAGCCCCGCGGCTCCACCGGCCGCGGCATCACACCGGCTTACCAGGACGAGACCGGCCAGTGGCAGATCACCTTTGCCGACTACCTCGGCGGCGCGAACTTCTTCGCCCGCAAGCTCGCCGCCCGCGCCGACCGCGCGCTGCGCACCATCCAGCACGTCTGCCGGGTCAGCCCGAAGGCGTGGGATGAATTCTTCGAGAAGCTCACCGTCGCCGAGCAGCGGGCCAACGCCGAGGCGATCCAGCTCGGGCTGTTCGCCAAGGCGGAATTCGACCTCGGCCAGTTCAAGGGCCCGGCGCCGTTCACCCTGGACGTCGCGAAGCTCACCGCGGTCTACTGGGCCGCCGGCCAGCAGCTGCGGAAGAACATCGGCGAGGTGCGCGAGTTGGTGCTGCGGGAGCTGGCCGCGGGCAAGTCCATCGTCGGCGAGTTCGGCCAGGCTTACTGGCTCGACAAGCGCCACGGCTACTCGCCCAACGTCACGGCGTCGCACACCTTCACGCCGGAATTCTTCAACAGCGCCGGCGTCCCCGTGCAGCGCATCCACACCTTCGCCGTGGCCAAGGCCTACGACACCAAGGTCGGCACGCACACCTTCCTCACCCAGATGGACGATGCGCTGCCCGTCTGCCAGAAGCTCAAGCAGATCGAGTTCGGCACCGTCACCGGCCGCCAGCGCATGGTCGGCTGGTATGACGCCGTGGAAAAGGGCGACGCGCTCCGCTACGGCGGCTTCCAGGACCTGATGATCAACAAGATCGACGCCCTCACCGGCGCCGACGAGCTGCTCATCTGCACCGCCTACGAGGACGACAACGGCCGCCGCTACACCCACGTGCCGCGCAACGAGGCCGTCCGCCGCGCGCTGCGCCCGGTCTATTCGACGCATCCCGGCTGGGCCGAGGAGCTGGCGGGCATCCGCAAATTCGCCGACCTGCCGCAGAACGCCCGGCGCTATTCCGCCGCGATGGTGCGCACCCTCATCGAGGTCGCCTATCCGGAAAAATTGCCCGCCGTGCTGCCCAATCTCCGCTACCTCGGCGTCGGCCCCCTGCCCGACCAGATCATCAAGGACGTCCCCGCTACCGCCGAGCTGATTGCCCTGCGCTGAGCCGGCCCGCGCCATCTCCCCCGGCGCCCCGGACAGTCCAGGACAGCCGCAGGCTGGTCTTAAGCGAAGAACGCCTTCGTTTCCCGCGCGACGCGCGCGATGTCGTCGTTGGTCAGGCCGGGATGCAGCGGCAGCGACAGCACCTCGGCGCAGGCCTGCTCGGTGTGCGGCAGCGAGAGCGAGGCGTCATGATACGCCGGCTGGCGGTGGATGGGTGTCGGATAAAGCACGCCGCACACTATGTCCTTCTTCGCCAGGTGCGCCTGGAGCTCGTCGCGCCGCGGCGTCCGCACCACGAACTGGTGCCAGGTGTGCGTCCGGCCCCCGGGGATGACGGGCAGCCGGAGCGGCGTGTCCTTCAGCGCCGCGAGATACTGCGCCGCCATGGCGTTGCGCCGCTGGTTCTCGGCCCCGAGCCGGGTGAGCCGGACGCGCAGGATCGCCGCCTGGAGTTCGTCAAGCCGGCTGTTCCGGCCGTGCAGGTCGCTGACGTAGCGCTTCCGCCAGCCGTATTGCCGCAGCAGCCGGACCTTCTCGAGCAAGGCCGCCTCGCGGCCGGTGACGGCGCCGGCGTCGCCGAACGCCCCGAGGTTCTTGGTCGGATAAAAGCTGAACGAGGCCAGCTGGCCCCACGTGCCGGCCATCCTGCCACCAACCATTGAGCCGTGCGCCTGCGCGCAGTCCTCGAGCACAAAAAGATTGTGCCGGGTGGCGAGCTCCATGAGCCGCGGCATGTCGGCCGCCTGGCCGTAGAGGTGCACGGGCACGATTGCCTTGATCTTCGGGTCGCGCAGCTGGGTGAGCATCGCCTCCAGCGCGGCTCCGTCCAGCAGCATCGTGCCGGGCTCGATGTCCACGAACACCGGCCGGGCGCCTGCCGCCACGATGGCCGCGACGGTGGCGGTGACGGTGTTGGCCACGGTGACGACCTTGTCGCCGGGCCCGATGCCCGCGGCGAGCAGGGCGAGCTCGATGGCGTCGGTGCCGTTGGCCACGCCGACGGTGCCGGCGGTGCCGAACCACGCGGAGAATTCCTTCTCGAAGGCCTCCAGCTCGGGCCCGAGGATGTAGTGGCCGCTCGCCATCACGCGCCGGATGGCGGCGTCGATCTCCGCCTGCGCGGCGAGGTAGGCGGCCTTGGGGTCAGCAGGGAAAATTTTTTGCACAGGAGGTAACGGAGAGAACTGAGTTATAGATTGGCCCCAGACAGTATGAGGCGAGAAACACCGTCGGTCACTTTTGGGACATTGAAGTTGATGAGCAAACCAACGGGGACATCGAGCAGTTTCATGCAGCTAAGCAGCTGCGCCTTGTGGATGGGAAGAACGGCCTCAACTGCCTTGGCTTCGACCAGGACGCATCCTTCCACCAATACATCGATCCGGAGCGGCTCCTCCCGAGTGAAGCCCTTGTAGTTTATCCTGACTATTCGCTGGGACGCCGTGGCGAGATGACGCAATTCCAACTCACGCAATAGGCACCACTCATAGATCGATTCAATCAAACCCGGTCCCTTATCCTTGTGCACTTCAATGGCCGCACCAATGATGTGTTCGGTCAAGCCATCGGCTTTCTGAAACAGTGGGTGCATTAAACTCAGTTCCCTCCGTTAGCTCCTGTGCAAATTCATAGGTAGTGCCGCAGTTCCTTGCGGTAGTAGGCGAGGGTCATCGCGAGGGCCTGCCGGATGGTCGTGCGCGGCTTCCAGCCGAGCTTTTTCCCGATCAGCCGGCAGTCCGAGTAGTAGTCGCCGATGTCGATCTTCTTGCGGTCGGCGGGGAACGCCCGCACCGCGACACTCCCCTGCCCCGCCACGCGGACCAGCGTCCGGGCGAGTTCGCGCAGGCTGATCCGCCCGACGCCGCCGAGGTTGAAGACGCCGCCGACCGCCGCGGGGTGCGTCGCCGCCAGCAGAAACGCCTCCACCGCGTCGTCCACGTAGGTGAAGTCGCGCAGCTGGCCACCGCCCCAGACCTCGATGGGCTTGCCCTCCAGAATCTGGCGGATCCACACGCCGACGAAGGTCTGGCGCGCGTCCTTGACGCGCATGCCGGGGCCGATCGTGTTGGTCAGGCGCAGGACGGTGCTCGGGACGCCGTGCACCGCGCTGTAGAGCAGGTGGTATTCCTCGCCGGCGAGCTTGTTGATGCCGTTCACGTCCACCGGGCGCAGCGGGTGCTTCTCATCCACCGGCAGGTAATCGGGCCGGCCGTAGATCTGCCGCGTGCTGGCGAAGACGACGCGCAGCCTCGGGTTGTGTTTCCGGCAGGCCTCGAGGAGCGTCAGTTGCGCGCGACAGTTGATCTCCAGGTCCGTCTCGGGATCGGTCATCGAGTCCATGTGGCTCGTCTGCCCGGCGAGGTTGAAGAGAAAATCCTGCCCGCGCAGGAACGCCGGCAGGCTGTGCCGGTCGCGCACGTCCGCGAGGTTGATGTCCAGCTTGCGTTCCAGGCCGTGCACATTGCGGCGGTTGCCGCCATACTCGGGGATGAGGCTGTCGAGGATGGTGACCTTCGCGCCGAGCCCCGCGAGCGTGCGCGCGAGATTGGAGCCGATGAACCCGAGGCCGCCGGTGATGAGCACGCGCCGGCCCCGGAAGGCGGGCGCGAATGAGGGGCGGGGTTTCATCAGGGAAGCAGCAGGTTTGCAGCGGAAGCCGCAGGAAACAAGCGGGAAGAGAAACCTGACGGAGCGCCTGGCGCGGAAATGGCGAAGCTGACTTGAAAGCTGAAACCGGAGAATCCGACCAAGCCGCTTTACAGGAGGCAACGGAGCAAACGGAGATTTCATACCAACGTCCCCTTGCATTTGGACGGTCATTGCGAGGAGCGCAGCGACGAAGCAATCCAGCTGGATCGCCACGGCCCGCTACGCGCGCCTCGCGATGACAAAAGTCTAAAGCCTACGGGACGTTGGTATCAGAACTCCGTTCTCACCGTTCTCTCCTGTCAGAATTATCCGACGGGCCGCGCTGGTTGAAAACCTGTCACTCAGGTTTCAGGTCTCAGGTTTCAGGTTTCTGCATTAAAAGTCCTGCAGCTTCCCCTCGCCGGCGCCGCGGCCGGGCTCGATGCGCTCGAGGACCTCGCCGAGCAGGTAGATCGAGCCGGTGACGACCACGGTGTCCCCCGGGCCGCCAATCGTGCAGGTGTGCGCGTCGGGGAAAATGCCCTCGACCGTCCCGCGCCGCACCAAGTGGCGCGACTCCGCCGGCACGAGGGCGGACAATTCCTCGAAGGTGCACGCCCGGGCCTGCCGGGGCGTGCCCAGGTGCACCTCGGACGCGTGGCGCAACACCACTTCCAGCAGCGCCCGCGCGCGGAACTCGCCCAGCGCCGCGGCGACCACGACGGGCTTGCGGCCGGTCTCGGCGATGAGTTTTTGCAGATTCTGCTCCAGCATCTGCGCGCCCTCGGGATTGTGGGAGGCGTCGAGGATGAGCGGCCGCCCGCCGATGCTCGTGCGCTGCCAGCGGCCCGGCCAGTTGACCTGCGCCAGGCCGCGCGTGATGTCTTCATCAGAAGGTGGAACCCGTCCTCCGGACGGGTTCTCAGCGCGTCCGGAGGACACGCTCCACCATTGAGCAAACAGCCGCGCCACCAGCGTCGCGGTCGCGGCATTCCACCGCTGGTAATCACCCGCCAGGTTGGTGGCCGGATAGCCCGCGATGTCCTCGCCGAACGTTTCCCGCACCGCATACACCGGGGCCCCGCGCTCCGCGGCGATTGCCCGGACGACCTGCTCGGCCCCGGCCGGCAGCCGTCCCATCACCACCGGGCGGCCGGGCTTGATGATGCCGGCCTTCTCGCCGGCGATTTTTTCCAGGGTGTTGCCGAGCTCGGCGCAATGGTCGAGCCCGATGGAGGTGATGACCGACACCGCGGGATCCACGACGTTGGTCGCATCGAGCCGCCCGCCCATCCCGACCTCGACGACGGCGACATCCACCCGCTGGCGCTGGAACTGCAGGAAGGCCATCGCCGTCATGAACTCGAAGAACGTCGCGTGCTCGTCCGCCGCAAAGGCCGCGGCGGTCTGCGCGACGGGCCGCAGCTCGTTGGCGTAGGCGACGATTTCCGCCTCGGTCAGCAGGCGCCGGTCCACCTGCACGCGCTCGCCGAGCTTCACGAGGTGCGGCGAGGTGTAGAGCCCGGTGCGGCGGCCCGCCCCGCGCAGGATGGACTCGAGCATGGCCGCGACCGAGCCCTTGCCGTTGGTGCCGGCGACATGGATCACGGGATAGCTCCGCTCGGGATGCCCGAGGGCCGCCGCCAGCCGCCGCATGCGGTCGATGCCGAACTTCATCCCGCCCGCCTTCAGGGCGTAAAGGTATCCGGTGACGGCCGCGTAGTCGGGAAGCGGAACGAGTTCAGGTTTATTAACCACGGATTTCACGGATGATGAAGTAGGAAACCTGAAACCTGAGACTTGAAACCTGAAAAAAGGGATTCGGTTTTCTCTGGCGCCTTGGCGACCTCGCCGTGGGGTCGACGCGGGCGAGGTCGCCCACGCTCCAACTCAGGTTTCAGGTCTCAGGTTTCCCATCAGACCGTCGCGGCGACCATCGAGGGGAACGGCGCGGCGGTCGGCACCTTGTGGAAATGGTATTTGTGCGCGTGCAGCGCCTGCAGCAGGCTGATCAGGCGGTCGCGCAGCTCCAGGCGGCTGACAATCTGGTCCACCAGCCCGTGCTTGAGCAGGAACTCCGCCGTCTGGAAACCGGGCGGCAGCGTCTGCTTGGTCGTCTCCTTGATGACGCGGGCGCCGGCGAAGCCGATGAGCGCGCCCGGTTCCGCGAGGATGATGTCGCCGAGGGTGGCAAAGCTGGCGGTCACGCCGCCGGTCGTCGGGTAGGTGAGGATGGAGATGAACGGCAGCTTCTTCTCGGCAAGCCGGCCCAGCGCGGCGCTGGTCTTGGCCATCTGCATCAGGCTGAAGATGCCCTCCTGCATGCGCGCGCCGCCCGAGGAGCTGACGATGATGCACGGGGCCTTGTGCTTCAGCGCGCGCTCGATGGCGCGGGTGATTTTCTCGCCGACCGCCGCGCCCATGGCGCCGCCGCAGAAACGGAAATCCATCACGGCCAGCGACACCACCATGCCGTCGATCCTCCCCAGGCCGCAGATGACCGCCTCGGGCAGGCCGCTGTCCTTCTCGTAGCGTTTGAGGCGGTCGGGATAGGCGGCCGAGTCCACGAACTTGAGCGGGTCGGCCGACTTCACGCCGGCGTCGAACTCCTCGAAGCTCCCCTCGTCCACCATGCTCTTGATCCGCTCGCGGCAGCCGATGGGGAAATGGTAGCCGCTCTGCGGCACGACCATGAGGTTGGCTTCGAGGTCCTTGTTGAAGATGATGTCGCCGGAGACCGGGCACTTGGTCCAGAGGCCCTCGGTGGTGATCTTCTTCTTCCGGCTCTTGGCGCCGGTGGAGGCGGACGGCAGTTTGGGTTTGGCGAAATGTGTCATGCGGGAGATCAGCCGTGTCCGAAGGTGACGACGTCGAGGTTCAGCGCGCCGCCCCGGCGGAGGACCGCGGCGCAGGCATTGAGGGTGGAACCGGTTGTAAAAACATCATCGACCAGCACGTAGCGTTGGGCCGGATTAATGGTGCCGCCCGGAGCCAAAGCAAAGGCATTTTTCAGGTTCTCCCCGCGCGCCGCGCGGTCGTAGTGCGTCTGCGACGCCGTATCCACCACGCGGCGAAGCAATTCCTCGACGCGGGCCTCCCCGTCCGCAGCCTGCACGGCGCAATCGGCGAGCAGGCGGCTCTGGTTGTAGTGCCGCTCCCGCAGCTTGCGGGGATGCAACGGCACGGGCACCAGCACCGCTCCGCGCAGCCAGGCTGCGTAGCCCGGTGCCGCCGCCATAATGGCGGTGATGTCCTCCAGCACATGCAGCCCATGGTGGTATTTCAACGCGTGCACCAGCGACCGCCCCGCGCCCTGCAGCAACACCGCGGTCTTGCCCTCGCCAAACTCCGGCTCGAGCGCCTCGCAGTGCTCGCAGAGGCGGTTCACCGCGGTCTCGCCGTAATAGGGATGCCCGCAGGTCGTGCAGTGCGGCGCCTCGACGATGAACAGCATCCGCTCGCACGCCGGGCACAGGTGGCGCAGCCGCCCGCCTTCCGCCAGGCCGCCGCAGTGGACGCAGCTCCGCGGGAAAACCACGTCGAGCTTGTCGCGCCAGAGCTGCTGCAGGGTCGCGGGCATGCTTCAGTAAATCACCTTCACCAGGAACAGCCCCTGCGGCGGGGCGGTCTGCACGGCGGGGATGCGCTGCCGGGTCTTGAGCAATTCCGCCACTTCCGCCGGCGTCAGCTTGCCGAGGCCGACGTTCACCAGCGCGCCGGCCAGGCTGCGCGCCATCTTGTAGAGAAAGCCTTCCGCCTCGAAGGTGAACGTGACGTGCCGGCCGCGCCGGCGGAGGTCCAGCCGGCGCAGGTCCCGCACGGTGGTCTCGTAGGTCCGGTCGTTCTCCCCGGAGAACGCCCAGAAGTCGTGCTTGCCGCGCAGGAGCTTCGCGGCGGCCTCGACGGCCTTCCAGTCCAGCTCCCGCGGCACCGACCAGCACCACGCCGTGGTGAACGGATCCGCCCGGCCGAGACAAACGTGGTAGCGGTAGATCTTGCCCTTGGCGTCGAAGCGCGCGTGGAACTTCGCCCGCGCCTGCCGCAGGCTCGTCAACTGGATGGAACGCGGCAGGCCGGTCTGCAGGGCGGTGCGGAGCTTGGCGGCGCCGTGCTTCCAGGCCGCGTCGAAATGGAACACCTGCGCCCGGGCGTGCACGCCGGAATCGGTGCGCCCGCTGCCGTGGATGCGGATTTTTTCGCCGATGACCTTCGCCAGCTGCCGCTCGACGAGGTCCTGGACGGTGTTGCCGCCCTCCTGGCTCTGGAAGCCGTGCAGATGCGTGCCGTCATAGGCACAGGTGCATTTCCAGCGGGCGGGGGCTTTGGCCACGGATTTCACAGACAGGCACGGATAGATGCCTTCTGCATCCGTGTCCATCCGAGTAATCCGTGGCAATATTGCCGTGGCCGGCACCGGAAAAGAATTGAGGCGGACCATCGCCGCCCTGCAGTCTGGGTTGGGTGCATAAACCAAACTACCGCCACATCATCTGGGACTGGAACGGCACGCTGCTCGACGACCTCGACTACTGCGTTGGAATCATGAACACCATCCTGCAACGCCGCGGCCTGCCCGGGCTCGACCGCGTGCGTTACCACGCCGTCTTCGACTTCCCGGTGCGCGACTATTACGCCCGGCTCGGCTTTGACCCGGCCAAGGACAGCTTTGAAGCCCTGAGCGAGGAGTTCATCAGCGCCTACGACGCGCACCGGCTGGAGTGCCCGCTGCAATCGGACAGCCGCCGCATCCTCGCCGCCGTCCAAGCCGCCGGCCTCACCCAGTCCATCCTCTCCGCCTACCGGCACGAGACGTTGCTGGATGTCGTGGGGCACTTCGGCCTCACGCCGCATTTCATCCATCTGGCCGGCCTCGACAACATCTACGCGCACAGCAAGGCGGAACTCGGCCGAGCCCAGGTGGCCAAGCTCGGTCTGCCCCCGCGGAATATCCTCCTGATCGGGGACACGCTCCACGACCTCGATGTCGCCCGGCAGCTCGGCGTGGACTGCGTGCTCGTCGCCGCGGGCCACCACCCGGCGGAAAAACTGCGCCGTCACCACGACCGCGTGCTGGACTCGCTGGCAGAACTCCCGTCCGTGCCGGGCCTGAATCTATCTTCGAACCAGATTTAAACCACGGAACACACGGAATACACGGAAAGGCTCAGACCACAATCCGCTCGTGCTCAATCAATGGGAAGTGGCCGAAATTAACCAATAATCCGACCCTGCAGCCGGTTGCTCGCAAATAATTGTGGATTTGGGCCCGATGCTCGTCGGCCAGCTTCGTTACTGCCTTGATCTCCAGAATCACCTTACCGAAGCACAGGAAATCCGGTTGATAGGTCTGCTTGAGCAGGCGCCCCTTATACTGAAGCTGAAGCGGAGCCTGAGCCTTGAACGGGATTCCTCGGTCCGTGAATTCGAGCTCCAGACATTCTTGGAAAACCGCCTCCAAGAACCCGCATCCCTTCTCCTTGTATACTTCAAAGCATGCACCGAGCAGGGCATGCGTCTCTTCGGCATGGACTAATTTGGTCATGGGCCTCTCCTTTCCGTGTTTTCCGTGTATTCCGTGGTTTACTCATGGCCCGTTAAATTCGGTGGAAATTTCTGGTCGAGGAAGTCCTGCAGGATCAGGCAGGCGGCGCGGGAGTCGACCAACCCGCTCGCCCGCACGCCGCGCCGGTCCTTTTTCGCAATCGAGGATTCCGCCTCGGCACTCGTGAGCGTCTCATCGACCAGGTGCACCGGCAGGCCGAATTGCGCCCGCAGCCGCGCCGCAAACGCGTCGACCTCCTTCGCCTTGAAGCCTGACGAGCCGTCCATGTTGTAGGGATAGCCGAGCACGAGGTCGGTGATGCGGCGCGCCGTGATGACCTCGCCGAGCTTGCGCCAGCGCACCGCCTCGTCGGCATCCACCAGCGCCGGCAGCGGCGTGGCGACCCCGATCTCGTCACCGTGGGCGAGGCCGGTGCGCTTCGTGCCGTAGTCTATTCCGAGGCAACGCATGACATGCCCCTCGGAGTTACACCAACACACCCCGGCGCTGCGCGCCACCCCTCTTGATAGAGGGGAATAAGTCCCCCACAGCCGAAGTCCCCTCTGTGAAGAGGGGTGCCCGACAGGGCGGGGTGTGCAGGAAACATGGGTGAAAACAATGACCCGCCGGGCGATTCAAATCGCGCTCACAGATACTTCGCCTTGGCGGGGTCCTCGCCGAGACGCTTGAGGAGCGCTTTGAGCTCCTGCGCCTTGTCCTTCGGGCAGACCAGCGTGGCATCGGCCGTGTGCACGACGATGAGGTCACTGGCGCCCACAACCGCGGTGAGGTGGCCGTCGACGCTGATGACGAGGTTGTTCCGGCCGCCCTCGACCATGGCGGTCCCGCGCAGCACGTTGCCCGCGTCATCCTGCGGGAAATGCTTGGTGATGGCCGGCCAGGCGCCAACATCGTCCCAGTCGAAGGACGCGGGCACGACCACCACGTTGGTGGATTTCTCCATGACGGCGTAGTCCACGGAAATTTTCGGCAGCGTCGGATAAAGCCGGGCCAGCGCCTCGTCCCACCCGCCGGCGGCGGCGCGCTCCAGCTGCATCAGCCCGGTGTGCAGCCCCGGGGCGTGGGCCTTGAGCGCGGCCTCGAACACCGGCACACGCCAGACAAACATGCCGGCGTTCCAGTAGTATTTCCCCGTGGCCAGGTAGGCGCGGGCGGTTTTGGCGTCGGGTTTTTCCACAAAACGCTTCACGGCCAGGACCGGCCGGCCACTGAACTTTTTCCACGGCCCCGCTTCCTCGATGTAACCGAACCCCGTGGCCGGCTCGGTGGGCTTGATGCCGAGGGTCACGAGCATGTCGGCGCCCTCGGCCGTCTCGAAGGCCACGTTGAGCAGCTTCTGGTATTCGGGCTTGTCGTGGATGACGTGGTCGGCCGGCAGCATCGCCAGCGCGGCGGCGGGATTGCGGCGCTTGACGAGCAGCATCGCCAGGCCCGCGGCGGCGGCGGTGTCGCGGCCCATCGGCTCGGCCACGATGTTGGCGGCGGGCAGCTGCGGGCAGACGCCGCGGCAGCCCTCCAACTGGGCCTTCGTCGTGAGCACAATGATGTTGGCCGGCGGCACGACGCCGGCGACGCGCTCCACCGTCTGGGCCAGCATGGACTTGCTGCCGACGATGGGCAGGAGGTGCTTGGGGGTGGCCAGCCGGCTTTGCGGCCAGAACCGCTCGCCGCGCCCGCCGGCCATAATGACGACAAAACGTTCGGACATAGGGAATATGGGGCCTATAGCTCTTGGCAGGTTTGCGATGCGGTCAACGGCATAGTGGGGACTTTCATCCGCCCCGGCCGGACTTCCCGCGGATAGCGCGGATATTCGCGGATGGCTCGGACTATCCGCGCTAATCAGCGTAATTCGCGGAGATTTTGCCTGGGGGGAGACCTCCCCTCACAAAATCCTGTTCAAAACGCCCTTTAGCCTTCGGAATCACCTCATGGACTTTCCCCTTGAAGTCGACGTCGCCGCCGCCGCGCAACTGCTGCGCGCCGGCGCCCTGCTGCTGGACGTGCGGGAACCGTTTGAGCTGAACCTCTGCCAGGTCGCCGGCAGCCGGCACATCCCGATGCGGCAGATCCCGGAAAGCCTGCCGGAGCTCCCGCAGGACCGGCCGATTCTGGTCCTTTGCCATCATGGCCACCGCAGCCTGCGGGTGACTCAGTTCCTGCGGGCCAGCGGCTTGACCAAAGTCACAAATGTCGCCGGCGGCATCGACGCCTGGGCCGGGCAGATCGACCCTGCCCTTACACGGTATTAAATCCCTCATCCTGTTCTTTAACCACGGATATTCACGGATACGGATTTAACGGAGGAAACTGAGCGATTGATACTCATGGCCTCAGCCGGGCTCCGTTGCTTCCTGTAAGGATGAGTGGACTGAATCTGCCCTGATCCGTGAAATTCGTGGTCAAAAACTGCATCCTGCACCGCGCTTGACTCCGGCGCGGCTTTTCAGTCACAAGTCTCCCCTCACACCACCATTCCATGGGTCAACAATTCAACAAGCACATCAAAAAGAAACGCCGCCTCGCTTACCACAAGCGCCGCAATGCCCGCCTCAAGGCGGCTCTCAAGGCCAAGAAATAAGCCCCGGGCCCGTCCGGTTCTGCCAAGCGCGCGCCCCTGCGGCGCGCCTTTTGCTTTTGTAGCCCATGATCAAGGTCAGTCTCATCTCCCTCGGCTGCGCGAAGAACCTCGTCGATAGCGAGATCATGGTCGGCCACCTGCACCAGGCCGGCATGAAGGTCATCCCCGAGGCGGAAAAGGCCGACGTGGTCATCGTCAACACCTGCTCGTTCATCGACTCGTCCAAGGAGGAGTCGATCGGCCACATCCTCGAGGTGCACCGGCACAAGGGGATGAGGAAACGTCGCAAGGAGCAAAAGCTCATCGTCGCGGGCTGCATGGCCCAGCGCTTCTCCAAGGACCTCGCGACCTCGCTGCATGACGAGGTCGACGCCTTCATCGGCCTCGACCAGGTCACCAAGGTCGCGCCGATCATCGAGGCCATCTACGCGAAGGAGCGCGGCCGGAACGCCGCCAAGGCGGCGCCGGCCAACTTCATCGGGGGCAGGTCCACCTGGATCCCGGACTACGACACGCCCCGCTTCCGGCTCACGCCGGCGCATTTCGCCTACGTCAAGATCGCCGAGGGCTGCAACCACCCCTGCACCTTCTGCATCATCCCGCAGATCCGCGGCCGCCACCGCAGCCGCACCGTCGCGAGCGTGGTTGCCGAGGCGCGCCAGCTGATCAAGGAAGGGGTCAGGGAGCTGAACCTCATTTCCCAGGACACGACCTTTTTCGGCATGGACACCTGGGAGCAGCGGCCGAATCCGCGCACGCCGGTCGATTCCTCCCGCGGCACCGCCCTCACCACCCTCCTCCGCGAGCTCAACGCCATCGAGGGCGACTTCTGGATCCGCCTGCTTTACACGCACCCGGCCCATTGGAGCGACGAACTGATCAAGACCATCGCCGAGTGCCCGAAGGTCGCCCGCTACATCGACATTCCTCTCCAGCACATCAGCGACCGCATGCTGGACCGCATGCAGCGCGAGACCAGCGGCGACTACATCCGCGACCTGATCAGGCGCATCCGCGCCGGCATCCCGGGCATCGCCGTCCGCACCACCTTCATCGTCGGCTTCCCCGGCGAAACCGAGGCCGACATCGACGAGCTCTGTCAATTCATCGAGGAGACCAAGTTCGAGCGCCTCGGCGTGTTCCGCTACTCGCAGGAGGAAGGCACGCGCGGCGCCAAGCTGCCCGACCAGATTCCCGCCAAGGTGAAGGAGGCGCGCTGGCACCGGCTGATGGGGCGGCAGCAGCGCATCGCGGGCGAGGTTTCCAAATGCCAGGTCGGCCGGACGCTCAGGGTCCTCGTCGAGGAACCCGGCGTGGCCCGCGGCGAGGCCGACGCCCCGGACATCGACGGCCGCGTTTACGTCCCGCGCGAACTGCCCGTCGGCCAATTCGCCGAAGTGAAGATCACCGGCTGCCAGAATTACGATTTGCTCGCGCTGCCGCCGGGCGAGCAGCCCGCCGAATTCAAGGTCGCGCGGCAGGCGCAGTGAATACCGAAACCTGAGGGCTGAAACCTGAGACCTGAAGGTGGTTAATTCCGTCTGGTTTGATCGCTGAGGCGCGGGTAACCCGCCCGCAAGGTTTCCACGGCGAGGTCGCCGTGGCTCCAGGAATTGCTATTGATCCCGAACCCTCAGGTTTCAGGTCTCAAGTCTCAGGTCTTTCCTCGCCCTACCCGGTGACGGTGTGGACGAACTTCGGGATGATCCCGTCGAACGAGCCGTTGGTGAAGAACACCACGAGCTGCGGCCGGTCGGTGATCTCGGCGGTCTTTTCCTGGATCAGTTCCAGCAGGTCCGCGTGGGTCGGCGCCGTGACGGCCTCCACCCCCTGGGTCGCGAGGTGCTGGATGACCGCCTCGACGTCGAAGCGCTCGTCCTCCTTCAGCTGGCCGGGCCGCGCCACCGCGCCGAGGTAGACCTCGTCGGCCAGCGCCAGCGCGCGCATGAACGCGGCCTGCAGGACCCGCGTGCGCGAGGTGTTGCTGCGCGGCTCGAAGGCGGCATGGATGACGTGCCCCGGAAACCGCGCCCGGAAGGACTGCAACGCCTCCGCGAGCGCCGTGGGATGGTGCCCGAAATCCTCGATGACCTTCAGCTTCGGCGTGTCCACGAGCAGTTCCTGCCGGCGTTTCACCCCGCGGAATCTCGCCAGCGCGTCCAGGCGCAGCCTGGTCGGGTTGCCCGGATGCAGGGCCAGCCCGGCGGCGCAGGCGGCCATGGCGGCGTTGCGGGCGTTGAACAGCCCGGACTGCGCCCACTTCACCTCGGCCCAGAGTTCGCCCCACCAGAGCAGCTTGAACGACACTCCGGCCGCCGTCTCGGTGAAACCCGCGATGCGCAGGTCGTTCTTCTCGCCGGTGCCGACGCACAGGACGCGCGTCCACGGCAGCCGGCCGAGCGCGGCAAGGTTGGTGTCGTCGCCGTTGAGCACGATCCAGCCGTTGCGCGGCACGAGGCGGGTGAGATGCAGGAATGCCCGCTGCACGTCGGCGAGGTCGCGGAAGATGTCGGCGTGGTCAAACTCGAGGTTGTTCAGCACCGCGATGTGCGGCGCATAGTGGATGAACTTGCTGCGCTTGTCGAAGAAGGCGCTGTCGTATTCGTCGCCCTCGATGACGAACGGGTCCTCCGGCGCGCCGAGGTTGCTGCCCGTGGGCGGGTCGACCGGCACGCCGCCGATCAGGTAGCCCGGGTCGCGGCCGTTCTCGCGCAGCAGGAAGGCCGTGAGCGCGGTGGTGGTCGTCTTCCCGTGCGTGCCGGCCACGACGATGTTGCGGCGCACGGACAGCACCGAGTCGTAAAGCAGCGCGGGCAGCGAGGTGTAGCGGAGGGCGCGGGTGTCGAGCAGCCACTCGATCTCGGGGTTGCCGCGCGACAGGGCGTTGCCGATGACGACGAGGTCGGGGGCCAGCCGCTCCAGCCGCAGGGGATCGTAGCCCTCATGCACTTCGATGCCGGCCGCCGCCAGCACCGTGCTCATCGGCGGATAGACGTCCCGGTCCGCGCCGAGCACCTCATGGCCGGCGGCGCGCGCGAGCAGCGCGGCGTTGCCCATCGCCGTCCCGCCGATGCCCATGAAGTAAATTCTCATTTTTCGACCGAAACCATCACCACCATTGCGCAAGGATATGCATGCATAAAGCGCAAACTGTCGCCCGGACCGAACCAGGCCGCGCGCGTTTTCTTCACGTGACAAGCCCCGCGGCGGCATCTGTAGTCAGGTCCGTGATGCCATGGTCCAATCCTGCGGCCGGAGAGGAACGGCGGCTCGGCCGCTTCTGCCTGGCGGCCGCCTTTGCCGTCACCCTGGCGTGGGGGTGCATCTACATCGGGCAAAACCATGCCGGAGTCGTGGACGAACCCGGCCAGCTGGAGGCCATCCGGCATTTCGCCGCAAAACAACCCGGCATCCCGGAATCGCTCCCCAACCTGCCGGGTTACCATTTTCTGGTGATCCTGTTCAGCGGCGGGAATCCGACCCTGCGGTCGGCGCGCCTCGTCACGCTCGGCTGCGCGCTGCTCGGACTCGCCGCTTTTGCGGGCGCGTGGCGGCAGCGGCACGGCCGCCATCCGGGCGGGGCCACCCTGCTGCTCGCGCTGCTGCCGGTCATGCAGCCGTTCACCGCGATGGCCTACACCGACGTGCCCGCGATGACCCTGCTCTTCGCGGCATGCTGGGCGCATTTTGGAGGCCGGCGGGTCTGGTCGGCCGGTCTGCTCGCGCTCGCCTGCCTGGTCCGGCAGACCTGCCTCATCTGGGCGGCCTACCTGCTCGCCCTCGACGCGTTGGAATGCATTTGGCCGCGGACGCCCGGGGCCGCCGTCCCGCGCATGCCCTGGCGCCCCGCGTTGGCCGCCTGGCTAGAGCGCGGCCGCTGGCTGCTCCTGCTGCTGGCGACCGGTGCGGGCATCATCCTTTACGCCGGCCGGCTGACACTCGGCACGGCGCACGGCAACCAATTGCAGCCAAATCCGGCGACCATCCACTTCGCCGGATTCCTGCTGCTCCTCCTCGGGCTGCCCACTTGGGTGATGCACGCCGGACCCCACTTCCACGCCTGGCGGGAGGCCCTGCGCCTTCGTCCGGGCCGCACGATTGGCGGCACGGTCCTGGCCTTCGGCGTCGCCGCCGTCCTGGCCGCGACCTACGCCAATCCGCATGTCTGGAACCGGGAGCTTTTCTGGCTCGAGCCGCCCTCGACCTTTGTGCTCCTGCGGAACTGGCCGCTGGTCTGGATCGAGCGCATCGCGGCTTTGCGGGTGATCTCCGGCCTGGTCGTGGTCGGCGTCACCGCCGGCCTGGTCCACCGCCTCCGCCGGGAGCGCTGCGCGCGCGAACTGCTGCTCCTGCTGCCCTTCGGCGCGGCCTTGCTGCTCACCAACGGCCTCGTCGAGCCGCGTTACTTCATCCCGCCGTGCGCGCTGGCGCTGCTTTTCCTTGCGCCGGGTCCCTCCGGAATGTTCCGCCAATTCCGTTGGTTCGCCCTGCTCTGCCTCGTGCAGTCCGCCTTCCTCCTGGAGGGATTAGCTTTGTGGTAGCGCCGTCCGCCTCCCACCATTTTTATCTTATCCCGATGAGGCAACCCGCTCCCCCGTCAACCGATCCCGCCTGGCCCCGGCTCCTGCTGGCCTTCGGCCTCATCCTCGGTGCCACCCTGCACGCCTCGTGGTCCACGCTCGACCGGTATTTCCTCGGCGATGACTTCGCCTACATCGCCCGCTTCCACCAGCTGGCGCTGCGCGACTGGCCGGCGCTGTTCGTCCAGGACTGGTCCGGCGGCATGTGGGGCTACCCGCTGCCCGAGCTCCGGCCGTTTGCCGCGCTGACCTTTCTCGTGGATGCCCGCCTCTGGGGGATCAATCCGCTGGGCTGGCACCTGACCAACCTTGCGCTGGACACCGGCTGCGCCTGCCTGGTCGGGCTGATTGTCTGGCGCCTGCATGCGACGGTCCTGTGGGCGGGATGTGCCGCGGGGATTCTCTTCGCGTGGCACCCGGCGCACGCCGAGCCCGTGGCGTGGATCACGGGACGCGTAGATCTGCTCGGCACACTCGCCTATCTGGCCGCCTTTCTTGCCGGCGGGTGCTATTTGCGGGAAGGCGCGTCACGCCGCTGGTTGGCAGCCGCCTGGCTCGCCTACGGCATCGGCTGCTTCTCCAAGGAATTCTGCCTGACCCTGCCGGTGGCGCTGCTGCTGTGGTCGCTCGCCTACCGCCCGCCCGCCCGGTTCCGGCAGATGGCTCTGCTGTTCGGCGGCTTCACCGCGGTGGCGGGCGTCTTCCTGTTCTGCCGCCGGCTCGCCTTCGGTCCGGGCAGCGGCGGGGTGGCCGCGTTGAACCTGTTCAGCGGGGTCTACGCCGAGCGCCAGCTGGACTACCTGCGCTGGTATCTGCCGCCGCTGTATGACTTCGGCCGCGACTACCGCCCGCAACTGGCCGCCCTCGCGCCCGCGCTCGTCGTCGGGTCGCTGCTGTTCTCGCTCGCCGTGCTGGCCCTGTGGCGCTGGCGGGAACCGGCGACCAACCGCTGGCAGGCCGTGGCGTTCTACGGGCTCGGCTGGTATGCCGTGGCCACCCTGCCGCTGTCGGCCGCCTCGTATTTTGCCCCGCGCCACCTCTATTTGGCCACCGCCGGGCTCGGCATCGCCGCCGGCCTGTTGCTGGCCACCCTCGCCCACCGGCGCTGGCTGGCCTTGACGCTGATGGCGGTCACGGCGCTGTTTTGCGTGAGCCGCTTCCATCACGCCGTCGCCCCTTGGCGGCATGCCGCGAAGGTATCCGAGCGCGTCACGCTGGCAGTGGGCCGCCTGGCGCCCGCGCTGCACCCGGGGGAAGTCTTGCTGCTGGATGTGCCGGACGTCTATGAGGGTGTCTGGCTGTGGTCGTGGTCCGCCCCCTTCGCACTGCAGCCGCCCTTCATGCCGCGCCTGACCAACACCGTCCTCACCCGTCCGGCTGTCTATTACGCGCCGCCCGCCTGGGAGCGGCAGGCTGGCATCGCGGCCTTGGCGGAGGCCCCGGGGGCGTGGTTCGTCGAAGTCGATGGCAAGGGTGCTGTGACGCCACGGCATGTCACCGGAACGCAACTCGCCGCGCCCGCCCGCCAGCTCGCCCGGCACGCCACCGCCGACCGGGACGCCGCCTGGAAGGAATTTGTCGCCGCCTTGTCCGTCCCATGAGCGCTCCTGCCGTCCCGCCCGTCTATTCCGTGGTCATTCCGTTCTACAACGAGGAGGGCGCGATCCCGGGGTTGCTGGCCGAATTGCGCGAGACCATGGACCGGCTTGGGGCCGCCTATGAGGTCATCCTGGTCGACGACGGCAGCGCTGACGGCACCGCCGCCCGGCTGGCCGGGGCCGCCGCCGGCTGGCCGGCCGCCCGGGTCATCGCCCCGGGGGTGAACCAAGGCCAGGCATCCGCGCTCCTACGCGGCTTCCGCGAGGTTCGCGCCCCGTGGACCATCACCCTCGACGGCGACGGCCAGAATTCCCCGGCCGACATCCCCGCGCTCATTGCCGCCGCCCGCGACTGCGACATGGTCGTCGGCATCCGCGCGGTGCGCCGCGACACCTGGCTGCGCCGGGCCATGTCGCGCCTCGCCAACTCCGTCCGCGGCCGGCTGCTCGGCGACCGCCTGCAGGACGGCGGCTGCGCCCTGAAGGTTTTCCGGACGGAAATAGCCCGGGAGTTCTGGCCCATCCGGTCGCTCTATTCCTTCATGCCCGCCCTCGCGATCGCGGCGGGCTACCGGCTGGCCGAGATTCCGGTGACGCACCGCGAGCGCCGGACCGGCGTCTCCAAATACGGCTTCGGGACCTTTGCGTGGCGTCCGCTGATGGACACGCTCGCCCTTTGGTGGCTGCTGCGGTGCCGCCCCGCCATCCGCCGCAAGGCCGATTGAACTCCGGTGCCCGGACCCGGCCGTAAGCG
>Ga0315295_10000463_pt1 | contig 35249 bp, 17 predicted proteins | sample YL17G14_0_MG_FD_204453 | JGI IMG/M metagenome (GOLD analysis project Ga0315295, IMG submission 204453) | Sediment microbial communities from Yellowstone Lake, YNP, Wyoming, USA - YL17G14_0 | ecosystem: Environmental > Aquatic > Freshwater > Lake > Sediment | place: USA: Wyoming | collected...
CCGATTGTTTTTGTTGATATATCAAGCCCTAGTATCTTTGGCTTATTTCTTAATTTTAATTCATTCTCCATTTAATTTCGATATTATAAACAATAAATAGAGAATATTTTTTGCTTTGTAAAGAGTTAAATATCAATTTTAACTGCTACTACTTGACTTCCCACTCTAATTACTGGACTAGTTGTCTTTGCCATAACCAACACATTTTTGTTATCATCTAGTAGCGCAACTTCTGTAAATCTCTTAGGCTTACCTGAAATATATGATGGATTTTGCGTTGTAAGAAAATCAGTTGATGGTAAATTAATTAAAAATCTCATTACTTCAACATCTGTTGCCCTCGCTAATTTAATACTTCCTGTAAACGGTTGTTCGTCGCCAAATTCAGGTAATATGGATGGTTCGTCAGGCAACGGCCCTAGATAATTCTCTAAATCATATCTATCGCCAGTTTCATAATCAGTATTTGTTATAACAAATCTTGCTCCTCTTAGGTTTGCAGGATCAATTATTCCGCCATAGTGATCAGGTATTTGTGCGGTAAAATCAATAGCTACCCATAAAGTGGGATCTGGTTGTTGTCCAGTTACGACCTTTTGTACTAATATTTTGAATGTGTCTGCAATATATCCTACTGTGGCATCCGCAGGTGATGTTTTCATAAACGTAAAACAATCATTGCTAAATTTAATTGAAACATCTCCTGTGGTTTCTGTTCCTACAATTTTAGAATAATGATTACAATGCATTCCATTAAGTCCAGAATCATAGCTATAACTAAGGAGATAAGTAACAAAAACAGTATCACCCGTTCCGCCTAATAATGGAGTATTCGGGTCTCCATTTTCATCACATTTCGAATCTGTCGGCACCATTGATATTCTAGGTATTGGCAATGTATGTCTCCTATTTGATTTATAATCTAGTATCGCAACTATTTCTTGATCATCAAAAACGATAAGTTGATGATTTACAAAAATTTTACCGACTTTATGCTCATTTTCATCCAATAAATATCTAAATTTCATTTGATTTAACCTTGTATCCATCGCAGATGAATTGATATAATAATCAGTCGTATCCATCAAAAATCTACCTCCAATAGTCGTACCTGTATTTCTATCATAATACATAAAAGGAATATATACTTCAAAATATTCAATATCATCATTTGTTGAATGCGCGATATAATCCTCATATTTAAATGTTAAATCAGGATCAATTAAAATGTCGGTTGGCTTGGTAAAATGCAAAATACTTAAAGAATGCTGTTCTTCTGGTAATACCATAATAACATCTCCAAAAGAATTCGTAATTGTCGTTCCTGTATTAGATGTCTGTCCTGATGATGTATTATATCCAAGAAATTCTTTTGTTGATACATAAACATTGCTTGTGTATCCCGATAAACGCTCATCTTCTGTTGGATAATCCAATCCTGCTGGCTTTTGGCTCCAAACATTTTCCAGGTTCCATGAACCTTGCTGAGATGTATTATCCGTTATTTCGGTGCAAACCACTGTGCTTCCTGAATATTCATTAGATATAACTATAACGGATTGTGGCGTCAAACTTGATAAGTTTGGCATCCCCCTATCTAAAAATAATGTATTACCCGCAATTGATATTATTTTATAAACCAAAGATGTTGATCCGCTCATTATTACGTCGTTCATTCCTAAATTATGCATCACAACTGTAATGTATTGAGTATTATTAAATACCGCCCCATTAGGGACATTTAATTGATTTGATCCATCTATTACTGATATGTTAACCACCGCATACGGAGTTATAACTGATGTTCCATCACCTGTATCACCATCGAATTCAACATATTCTGAAACATATCCCGCTGGCCCCATATTATTTCTAATTGTTTTTGTTTCCGAAAATTGCTGCGGAATTCCATATGTCGTTCCTGTTAATGTAGATTCTGACACCTTATAAGGATATTTCACTTGAGAATCCTTATCCATTGGTGCTAAAACTTTTTGCGGTGGATTGGACATGCCATCAAAATCAGAAAATCCATAATCAAATTCAGAATCGCCTATTTGAAAATAAGAAATATTAAAATTACCCTGTGCAATTTTTTTCCTGCCATAATCGGTAATCCTTGCCGCTAAAATTCCTGAACTGTTTGCTTGTAAAAAACTCATATCTTATTTAATTATTAGTTTTAACATATTCCGCTACCATAGTATATTGATATTCCATATCTAGTATCAACGCCAGTAAAAGTATATGCATTATTATTAGTTGTCCAACAATGGCCACCACTTATTATTATATGTTCTCCCATTGAAACCCCAGTAAGAGTAACGATAACATTATATGACGCTCCTAATTGTAATGTCGATCCAGCGCTCTGTTGTCCTGCTGTTATTGGATAATATGGCGTGACGTCATTAACCAATACTCCATTTATCGCAACAGCACTAATACCGTACACGCCATTACTATTGGTAATCATTACTGATTGTCCAATTTTTGACGGCGTTGGAGACGGCGTTTTTGACCGCGTTGGAGACGGTGAACTCGGTGGACTCTCACCACTACAAGCTACGTTACATGTGTCATATGGGCCCCTACTTATTGTTAATGGCGAACCTCCAATAGGCTGTATAGTATTAACTAATAATACTTTTGCTCCACCATCGGTTGTATAATAATATTTCCCAATTGTTAGAAAAACTGTTGTTTGTATGTGAGCTGAACCAATAGTACCAGTGCAATTTCCGCCAGAACATCCATAAAATGTAACGCCATATCCCCAAATTGTGGACGAAGCACTTGGCGTTCTAGATGGCGTTAGTGTCATAGACGGTGTTTTAGATGGCGTTTTAGACATCGATAATGACGGCGTTTTTGATGGCGTCATTGACGGCGTTTTTGATGGCGTCATTGACGGCGTTTTTGATGGCGTCATTGACGGCGTTTTTGATGGCGTCATTGACGGCGTTTTTGATGGCGTTTTTGATATCGTTATTGATGGTGTTGCTGATGGCGTTATTAATGGCGTTATTGATGGTGTTTTTGATGGTGTTACTAACGCTGGCGTTTTTGATGGTGTCGAAGACCGCGTTATAGATGGTGTTGGAGATTCCGTCATATATGGCGTTGAAAACGGCGTTTTAGATGGCGTTTTTGATATCGACATTGACGGAGTTTTTGATGGCGTCGGAGATGGCGTCATCAATGCTGGTGTTTTTGATGGTGTTGGCGTTACTGATATCGTTGAAGATTTTGTTATGGCTGGCGTTGCAGATGGCGTTTGAGACATCGTTTTTGATATCGACACTGACGGCATTATTGATGGCGTTGGAGACGGCGTCGGATTAATTGAATTTAATACTATCAAAAATCGTCGATTAGGTGATAAAAATGTATTACTAACATTAATTGTTTTACCTGTATTCGGAAGAATTGTGTCTGAAAAAACAAATGGCGAAACAGAATCACTATCTCTAATTATCAATATATAGGATAATGCGTTAACAATCTCGTTGTTAAAAATTTCAACATTTGTTGTATCTTCAACCGTGGTTCCTGTGTTTATATGATAATATATAGATTCGCCCTGATCTGGTAATGGAATAAATGAAATTGGTCCAAATGATGCTGATGTAATATCAATACTTCCAGATTCTGGAAAAAACTCATTGGATATTTTCACATCTGAATATAAATGTTCCATTGTTGATCCTGAACACCCAATACCACGATCGCCAGTATTTTCCAGCATAATTCCATACGATTCATCATTTATTGTAATTGTATGACCTGGAAATATTAAACTTGATAATGGTACATTGGATTCAATTAGAAAAGGAACTGGCTCTGGATATCCATTAAGATCGTATCTATATTCGTAAATATTGAAACTACCGGCATCTGTGGTTGACGGAATTACTATTATTGTTACTTGATCTGCCATTATTTCCTAATATATTGTTTAATATAAATATCCGTTTTTAAAAATGTTATGATGCACATGCGTTATCATAGCTATCATATCCAATTACAGGCTCAGTAAGAACAATAGAGTCTGGCCCTGTGATATAAACATCATATATATATACAATATCGGCGCTTGGGTCATCCAATCTATAGAATTTATCCACCGTTAAATTAACGGATGTGTTTATTCCGGCAAATCCTATTGGATATTCTATTGAACAATTATAAAATGCCGCCTTATAATAAAAAACTGTTTGCGATGTTGATGGCGATATTGTTGGAGTTATCGTTGGTGTTGCTGATATTGATAACGATGGCGATGGCGTTGCTGATATCGATAATGACGGCGATATCGTTGCTGATATTGATAATGACGGCGTTACGGTTGGCGTTACTGATGGCGTTGCTGATATTGATAACGATGGCGTTACGGTAGGCGTTATTGACATACTAGGTGTTGGGGGCGCGCCTAATCTATATGCTATTTCATCATTTATTAGAATATTTTTAACCATCCATCTTTCTGGATATTCGATTTCTTGCCCCATAATCCAATATACTTGACCATAAACGAAATCGCCAATTAAATCTATTGTTGTTGTTCCTCCCGTAAATATTTGACCATAATCCGTATATCCACTATTAAGTGGATATGGATTAATACCAGGTGGGAATCCTACCACATCTGTTCCGGCTTTATAATATATTCTAAAGTCGTTTGGTATTGTAATTTCGGTTATTTTTATTCTAATATTGCCCATTATATTATTTAAATTTTATATCTTATGGTATATATTCATAAACTCCAATTTCTGGCGGATTATTTACGTTTGATCCGTCATAATCTTTTGATAATCCAACATCTATTCCATTATTTATTGCAGGGGAGCCTGGTTGTAAATGAAAATTAGTAGAAGATACAAATAATGGATTATCAGTATAATTATTCCGCGTGGTATTGTTTGTTGGCGACATTCCATTAAGATAAATTATATCATTATTTGCGTCGCCATAAAAAATATTATTTTCTATAGATAAATTGTCTATTGTTGTACCGCCTTCTCCATTACCATAGATTGAGCAATAATCAAAATTATAAATGATGTTATTTTGTATAGTAACATTGGTACTATGATCCGAATCTGGAAGCTCAATCCCCCACCTTGTGGTTGCTGATGAAGATCCAGTAAAAACATTATTCAAAATTTGTATATTATCAATAACTCCTGTTAATATATGATCACAAACATCACAACCCCAATTAATTCCCCATCCTTTTGAATTTAACCCATTCGCCCCGATATTCTCAAAAATATTATATGATACCCTTATATTTTTTGTACTTACATTAGGATATTCAGTATTAACCATAAAACCTTGTGCAACATTTTTGATATGATTATATTCAATGATTACATCGTTAGTAATATGTTCTAGCAAAATTCCGCGAATATTTTCTCCAGCCAAAAGAGTTGTCTGCCCAATATTATTATTATGTATCCACACACAATACTCACTAGAACCCTTACCTAATGCTCGACAAATATCTATTGATCCTATTATATCATTATTATATATTTCCACTCCGCCTAGTGCGTTCCACATCTCAATAGCAAAATCCCAATGAGTTGATCCTGCAGATGGCCATCCATGAAGATACTTATGATGAATTGTGTTTTTATAGATTTTTAAATTTTTATTGAATCCCTCAACCATTCCAATACAATTTCCGTTTGCTCCATTTGATTTATTTTCAGTCATTGTGTTATTATAAACTAACATTCCATCGGTTCCAGTAATATGAAGAGCATCTCCTTTTGAATCTTCATTAAAATATCCCGCACAATTAGTAACAATGTTATTATGAAATTCACATCCAGTGGCCCATCTATCATCTGGCGGCTCGCCATTATAGTATTTAATCCCAAACATTTTGAAATTAACAAATGTACAATTATATATTTTTACATTTCCTCTAAATCTTATTGTAATGGCGCCATATGCTGTTTGATTATTTCCATCCATTTTTATGCCTGAAATATGCTGATTACCATTTGTGTTTTCCGACCCGCTCTCTAAATGTATAGTAAATCCTGTTCCAGACATAATAGACTTAATTATTGATGTTGGGCCATCTCCCTCGATGCTGACGCCAGGCGCTAATCGGCATTGATCTTTTTCTGCTATTGTGCCAGGATTTATATGAATAATATTTCCTGATTTTGTTGCTTTTGTACAAGCATATGAAAGTGTTGCAAAAGGGGCATTTATTGATCCGTTATTAATATTACTTCCAGTGTGAGATACATAATATGTTCCTGTAACACCTGACGATGTAGTGGTAAAAGAAACTTGAGATCCGTAACTTATTCCAATAGAATTTATTGCGTATGCTCTAATATAATATGTGGTACTAGAGGTTAAATTCACTAACGGAATTATAAAAATACCAGTACCACCGTCATCACTAATTTTAGTACCCATTAAGACCGTTGGATTAGAAACGGTGCTCCAACATATACCTCTATCTATAATTGCTTTGTCTCCGCTTTTTACCACACAACCTCCACTAATAGCAGATGTAGATGTAATGAATGTTGCTTCTGTTGTTGTTACTTCTGGAACAGTTGGTTGATCAGGAGTGATAACTTTTTTTTCACAATAAAATAATTGTGATGCTATAAATAAAAAAATAAAAAAAATAGTTTTTGATTTCATTAAACATCGATTATTATATTATGTTATGCATATATTCGTGCTCCTACCTGCCATAATCCATTTTGATCTTGTGTTGCTGGCGATACGCCCACAGTCCATACAGCTGAAGTTGATAATCCAGTTTGAAATTCGGATCCAACACTACTTGTTCCATAATTTAATCTTGCCGTTGGAACAAAATTGGTTGTATCAATGAAATTTGGATTTATGTCTATGCGAGAATGTGTATCATATCCTAATGCCTGCCACTGGGCGAAGTTATATGATGTCGTAGATCCATCATTTGCGGCAATTTGAAATATAGGCGCTCCAGACGAACAATAGAAAATATTATAATCACTCACAAATCCAGTTCGAGAATTATTGTAAATTTTTATCATTACTACGCTCGATGTGGCATAAAAAATATTATTATATATCTTAGTGTTGGTAGATCCTAGTGATGGAGTATAATCTCCATTTGGCGATATCAATATAAAGTACATACTTTGGCCATCGCTGCTATAAAATGTATTGTTAATAAATTTTATACCATTTATTCCTTTAACTCTTCCCGCAAAATGGCCATTTTTAACGATATTATATGACGCCCCTCCATAGGTATTTGTCATATAGTTGCCTCCACTATCGCCAGATTTATATATGATACCATATGGCGCTGTTTGTAAATAATTGTATTTTACTGCTGCATTTATATTATAACCAACAATAACTCCATGAGTAATAATACCACCATATGATCCGCCAGCCCATACAATCTTATTTCCAGATACAACCTCTCCATCCATCCAATTGCTTGAGGAGCCAGGACCATCATCTCCTAATTGAACAACATATCCGCCTGTATTTATGGAACTAACATAATTGTTTCTAAATATAAAATTAGATGGCCCGCTAATATCTTTTGTGTACTTATAACATGCATATCCGGTATCAGATGTGGGATTATTATCTACCACATTCATTCCTTCAACTATATCATATCCTCCCGATAACGGCGATGTTGACGGCGTTCTGGATATTGATAAGGATGGTGTTTTCGATGGCGTTTTCGATGGCGTTATTGATGTCGTTTTGGATATTGATAAGGATGGTGTTACTGTTGACGTTATTGATGGGGTTCTAGATATTGATAAGGACGGTGTTTTAGATGGCGTTATCGATGGCGTTTTTGATGGCGTTAGAAATGGCGTTTTCGATGGCGTTATGGATATTGATCTCGATGGCGTTTTTGATGGTGTTCTAGACGGCGTTACCAATGCTGGCGTTTTGGTCGGCGTTGGCGTTGGTGATTTAGATATCGACAATGATGGTGTTACTGTTGATGTTATTGATGGCGTTAAAAATGGCGTTACCGATGGGGTTCCAGATATTGATAATGATGGAGTTACTGTTGGCGTTATAGACACTGTTTCAGATATTGATAATGACGGCGTAACTGTTAGCGTTTTAGTTGGCGTAATTGTTGGCGATTCTGCTGGCTCCATCGACGACGTTGTTGTTGGTGTTACTGTCATCGTTGGAGTTAGTGATGGTATTATTACTCCCGCTGGCAATTCTAATGTGCAATTTGCACTATCAACAAAAATTAATGTATAATTTCCCAATGTGATACCTGTAAAACAATATGTACCTGGTATGTAATGTATATTATCAGGCGCGACTGAAGGAGAAATTGAAACTGTTATTGGGTATTCTCCATAGCTTAATGTGTAACATATTGTAATGGTGCCAGCAGATTTAGTTTCGCTTGGCGTTATTGATGGCGTTTTTGATGGCGATAAAAATGGTGTTTTTGACGGCGTTATAGATACTGATAATGTTGGCGTTATTGATGGCGTTATTGATGGCGTTTTAGATATCGATAATGATGGGGTTATAGATGGAGTTATAGATGGGGTTATAGATGGCGATAAAAATGGCGTTACTGATGGCGTTGCAGATATTGATAGAGATGGCGTTTTTGATGGCGTTTTGGATATCGATAGAGATGGAGTTACTGTCGACGTTGATGATGGCGTTATTGATTGCGATATTGGCGGTATTATTGGTGGTGTTGTTGATGGCGTTCTGGATATCGATAACGATGGCGTTTTCGATGGTGTTAACGACGGTGATAAATGCGGTGTTGTTGACGGCGTTCTAGATATTGATCGAGATGGCGTTTTCGATGGAGTTATAGTTGGCGTTTTAGATATCGATAATGACGGCGTTTTTGTTGGCGTTTTTGTTGGCGTTAGCGATGGTGATGCGGCCGCACCGACATATTCATATACACCAATTTCAGGAGGATTACCTATAACATTGCCGTCCATATCCAGCGTTCCTGTAAGTCCAACATCAATGCCAGCATCATAAGCTGGAGAAAAAATAGAACTCAAACGATAATTAGGCTCAGTTTCGGATAAAGAAATAAATAATGGATTTGTTTTTATTGGTGTAACTGGCGTATAATGTGTTGGAGTTATGCCATTAAATCGAACATTATCACTATAACCATTGCTATAGAATATATTATGATCAATAGCAAGAGTATCTATTGTTACCCCACCTAAGGACCCTTGAGAGGCATATAAGGGAGCATAATCGAAATTATAAACTATATTATTCCTTACTATTACATTAGTTGCCTTACCTGAATCTGGAAGTTCGATCCCCCACATTGTGGTTGCCGCTGAAGCGGCACTAAAAACATTATTCAAAATTTGTATATTATTAATAGTGGTCGTTTCAACATGATCACAAACATCACAACCCCAATAAAATCCCCATCCCCTAGAACTTAGATTTGATGTCCCTATATTGTGAAAAATATTATATGATATTCTTACATTTGTTACATTTACAGGGGGTTTATCCGGCGGCCCATATTGAGTATTAACATGAAAAGCTTGCGCGACATTTTTCACGAAATTGTGCTCAATAATTACGTCATTAACGCTAGATTCAAGTAAGAATCCATAAGTATATTCTGATGACATAAGAGCTGGCTGTCCGATATTATTATTATGTATCCACACACAATACTCGCCAGAACCTTTGCCCCATGCTCGAGAAACATCTATTGCTCCTATTATATCATTATTATATATTTCATTTCCTTCATACCAGTTCCAAATTTCTATTGCAAACGACCATGTTATTCGAGGATCAGTAATAGGAAATATTTTTGTAAATGTATTATGATGAATCTTAACATTTTTTAGATGGCCTTCAACGCCATCAATAATATTACCATTTAATCCGTCTGCTCTATTTATCGTTATAGTATTGCCAGATATTACTAATCCATCTTGCCCTCCAATATTTAAAGTTCCTTTAGAGTCACCGCCAGAATATGTTCCGAAATATCTGCTGCAATTAGTCATTACGCAATCAATAATTTTGTTATTTGTGGCAAAAGTTGCTGGCGGAGTTGAGACATCATTTCCATTTAGCATATAAATTGCATACCAATCAAAGTTAACAAAAGTACAATTAGATATTCTTACATTTCCTCGATTACGTACTCCTATTGCTGAATATCCATTATAGCTGTTACCATCCATTTTTATATTGGAGATATGTTGATTGCCATTAAAATTTAAAGAACCGCTATACAAATATATCGTATGACCCTTAGTACGATCAACAGTAGAACTTATTACAGAACTATCACCATCACCCTCAATACTTACGCCTGGCGCTAACTCAGTTTGTATTGATTCTGATATTATGCCAATGATATGAATTATATCACCAACGGTTGTAACATGAACAGCCGCATAATGAAGAGTTTTCCATGGCGCATCAAATGAACCATCTCCCAACGAATCACTTCCATATTCGCTTACATATCTCGTCATTTTATATTAATTTATTTGTTTCTTATATATAATTATCTAAAAAAATATTTTCTAAAATGTTATTACACACACGCAACTCCATTCCCGTTATTATACAAGGATTGAACTTCACAAGGCGTTAAAACTTTATTCCACACTGCAAGACCGTCTATCGAACCGTAAAGTGAAAAATTAGTTAGAATATTAGATTGACCTATGGTAATGGGCGTACTATTATTGCCATAATCTGGCGTAATAGTCATAGAATGCGGATTAGATAAATCGCCCACGCCATCAACATACATACATACCTTCATTATGTTTGTATCCATAGTTGCTACAATATGGTGCCAATTTCCATCATTTACAGAAACGTCAGCTTGCGCGGAGCCGCCTGCATTACCATTCTGTGTTTCAAAAACTGGTTTTCCGTTATTTGCTTGAACATAAAGATTAACACCCCTGTTTGGAGAAAATCCTGATTTGTTATATATAAATCTATTATATGTTGTTGTGCCAGGAGTTAATTTAACCCAAACAGATATTGACATAGTTGGCGTTAGATTTAATCCCGTATCACCTCGGAGATATGATGTTGATGAATTAAACGATACTGCATATGTGCCAATTTTACCTGGCTGGTGATATGAAACAAGATTATTTATTGTTAAATCGTGATTATTGGCAGTGCTGTCATAAACAGTACCACTTGCCTCTTCGAAATTCCAACAAGCCTCTAAGCTACCTGATGAGCATACCCTCCCATTTCCTCCACTATATAGAATTTCAACTTCCTGAGATGTTAAAACTCTATCCCATATGGCTGTTGCATCGACAAACCCTATAAGAGGATAATGATAACCAAGATGTTCCAGATTGCCAATCGTTGCGGGAACATAAGTATTCCCATATGGTATAGGTTGTGAGCCATACCATTGCTCCATATTTTCATTCACTTCTAAGACTCCATCACGATATATTTTTAAAATTTTATCTACTGAATTAGTATCAATTGTGGCAACAATATGATGCCAATTTCCATCAGTAACTCGACCTGTTTCCTGAGTACCGTGTATATTAGTACCATAACTATCACATAGATGAAGCCTTACTCCGCCATATATGGAGGGATTAATCATAAGAAAGTATCCACCATGATCGACTCCAGATTGTTTACTAACTTTGGAAAATATAGTTCTACCATAAAATGTTGTGCCAGCACATTTAACCCATGTAGATATCGATAATGTTGTTAACGCTAATGTATCACTTGTCATTGTACTAGCAAATGAGGTTGCTAATGGTAATTGAATACAATATGGCCCAACTTTACCTATTTGATGGAAATTAACACTATTTATTTGTGATAAATCGTTATTATTACTTGTACTATCAAGAATAGGAGCAGATGCATCTTCAAAATTCCAACAAGCCTGTAAACCAGTCTCAAATAAATTATTTGGGGGACAATTTAAACAACCGACAAATGTTCCAATAGTATATGTTATGTTTCCAATAGGATTGGGACTATTAATTGAATGAATCACAATTGATGTAACATTATCGTCGACTGCGATTAATCCATTATATGAAACATATGTTCTGCCAGATTCATTAGTTACCACATGGTATGATGCTTTAAATATATTATCCACATATACATAAACCGTTAAATCAACTTCATTAAACAATGGCGTTACATTACCACTTGCTGATCCGATTACATAAAATCCATATAATGCGTGTTCATATTCTGTTGCTGGTAAACAAATTTCTTCGATATTGATTGCAATAGAAATAATCGGGGAAAATTCAAATATTCTTTCATCTATCCATTCTATTAGTGGTAGATAATAATCTGGGGGTGCTTGAGATGTTGTGTAGTTATTATAATTATCACCATACAATAAAAAATGATTATTTGCCGCGTCATAATATCCTCTAACAGTGTACGATTCAACATATAATGTATTTGGGTCAAAACATCTTGGCATTTGATTTACTATATCTGTAATTGTAGTTACGGCAGGCGATTGTATATACCAATTGCTCGAATACGTTAAATTAGCTGTAATAACAGGAAGCGTATCTTCCACTCCACCTAATCCTTGTACGGTTGTACTATTTGATGCTAACATAATATATTTATTGGTGATAACGCTATCAACAACTTTATAAAATATGCGAAAATATGTATCACTATCGGTTGCATAATATCCATTCAATGTTTCATATCGGCCTTCCATATCAAAATATACTTTTCTTCCTACTATGGGCCCTTGCTGATCTGTATTATTATAAAAAATAGTACATGTGGTTGGCGTTATTTCTACTCTTATTTCATGAGTAAAATAACTATCAAGTACACCTAGATTGGCTTCCGATAATGGTTCACCATAATTAAATGCCCCCGCAACCATATGATCTATATTTAATGCTACTGCTGCCGCTTTAGTATCGGCGTCTATTTGACTAATAAAACTGAAACAATATCCAGCTGGTAAAGTATATTCCTGCGTTGGCGGTGTCACTAATAATTCAGCACAGTCCGTTAATGTCACAGTACGAAGAATTGCTGCGCTATACCATATTGTTCCCCCTGGATACTCAACTGGCATTCCCGATGTATATGGTAATAGCAACAATTTTTCAATAGCCACTACTGTTGTTGGATCATCGCATGGTACTGAATACATAAATTGTTGTTTTATTGGATCTTCATTAACTAATGCATTTGTGGATGATAATTCTTTTACGGTTATTCCAGTTGTGGTTGGTTGATAATAGAAATAAACGCCGTCACAATAATATCCGATTTTTTTATCTGTCATATTTTGTAACCTGCTTAAAATTCCGTTTAACTCGATATATGGACCATTTGTTCCGTTTTTCTCAAGATATTCTCCCAAAAATATTTTACAAACTTCTCGAACTATTTTTCTTTTCTGTGAAAAAATAGACCAAAGAAGTGATAATAGTAATATAGCCATAGGAAGCAATCCTATCGGAGTTAGGGTACTCGTTCCAATATTTGCAAAAAGCCAACCCGTATTTGTTCCGTAAAAGAGTTCTGGCATAAACGCTATTTCAAGTTTAAGATTTAAAAGCCACCAAACGAAAGTGAATGCTATTGAAAAACCCGCCGCCGCCAAAATTGCATATTTATCAATCATACTTTCTAAGTCGCCAAAACTTCCTGCTATGCCTGTATCTAAAAATATTGATCGATAATATCCTGCAGATAACTTATATAGCATATGTTGAAATCCTGTTATTGGATAAAACATCTCTTGACCAAATGACCACTTAGCGAAGAAATCATCATTTGATAATTGTTTATTTATTGCATTATAACCCATCCAGTATTTGTATTTGGAAGGCGGAGGTATGGATGCTTTGGATATAACTTCACTTATTATTCCCGCTCTTGATAAAAGTACTTCAACACAAGCATCAACGGTATCATCGCCTGAATGATAATAACTTTGTGGCCCCTCAATTTTGATTCTTATTCTTGGCTTTTTGTGCCACCAATTTCGCCATATAGAAGTTCTAACATCATATATTTTTTTAGTGCCAAATCCTCTATCTAACGGCCCGCCAACCTTATACACTTTATTGTTGATATCGTATCCATAATAATATTGAGGAGAAACCTTATCAAACCAAGGCGAACACCATACTCTTGTTCCCACATCCCACAATAAAGGATTAACTTTTGAATATAAGTAAGTGTGTAGTTTAGGCGTATTTATTGAATCATATGGCGAATATACGTGTAATCCCGTATAGGCAGAATATAGAGGTACTGGAGTATCAACTTCACAAACAAAACTTATCGTTATTGAATTAAGATCTCCTGGATTTACATTATATTTTACTCCAACACTTAATAGAATTTCTAATTTATCTGTTACATTATTTTGATCTCCATTTACAATAATATATGGATTAATAGGAACGCCATTTGTTAATCGAAGATCATATAATTGAAGTGGCGTACCGTCAAATGGTACAAATAATCCATTAATGCCGTCTTTACCAACAGAAAATGGTGATCTGATTGGTGGAGGTGATTGAAAAGATACTCCGGCATATAGCGCAGTTCCATTAAATGTTATCGTTAGCCCAGTAATATATCCATAATGTGTTTCAAAAGGGCCTATTTTTACACTACCCCATGCATATTTTAACCCTTTAATAGATGTTTCGGGATTAAATGATGGCTTACTATGAGTAAATTCACTACTAGAAAATGTTCTTGTTGTTGTTATTGTTGTTGCCATTTGTTATTTATTATTAAGGTAAAGGACATTCTAATGATTCTCCATCACATATTCCATGATTTATTGGTATTCCAGTTGTTACTCCATATATTGTTGAGAATGCTTGCGATCCATCAAGATAATATCCATTATCTACCACAGTAGTTAATGCGGCGTCTTTATACCAAGTAACACCTTCTATTCCATTTGCTTGATACAGCACTGGATCGAAGTATACTGTTACAGTTGTACCAAGATTTTCACCGCATAGTGTACAAGCGAATTGTTTATCATTATAACTTATTGTGCTTGGTATTGTTGCCGCAATAAAACATAAATCCAATGAAATTGGGCCATTATCTATAAAGTACCCATATATTTTAATATTATCAGTTTTAAATGTATATATGAGTGTTTCATCTTCTGTTATCCAACTAATATTATTGATTGTAAATCGATCTGCGAGTTCATATGACCATCCAAGGAATGTCGTTCCGCCTGCTGGGTTTCCTACAGCTTCAACCACCATGCCATATGGCTCAGTTACGCCCATTCCTTGCGTCAAATCCCAGAAACGCAGAGGGTATGACGGCCCATCATAAAAGTATCGGTAAAATCCACTAGCGGTAGGTGTTAAATATATTGGAATAATTTCAATGTATATTCCGCTACAATCGATCTCCGTCCACCTATATACTATACCAGCATTATCTCGTACATATATATTATATACTCCACCAGCAACTAGTCCCATAAATGCATATGTTGTATTATATATTGGGGCCGTAAGTGTAACGCCATTATTAATACTATATTGATATGGAGCAATTCCTCCACTAATAGTAATAGTAATCGTGCCTTCAGCACAACTAGATGCCACATTTGTGATTCTTAACGGTGGTACTACTGAACTTGTTGATGGCGTTCTAGATGGCGTTATTGTTGGGGTTCTAGATATCGACAATGATGGCGTTTTAGTTGGCGTTGGCGATGGCGATAAATTTGGCGTCCTAGACGGCGTTCTAGATATTGATAATGACGGCGTTCTAGATATTGATAATGATGGCGTCGCTGTTGGCGTTCTAGATATTGATAAAGACGGTGTTACTGTTGGCGTTACTGTTGGCGTTCTAGATATCGATAAGGATGGCGTTAGTGTTATGGATGGCGTTCTGGTCGGCGTTATAGATGGCGTTATAGATGTCGTGATGGTTGGTGTTGTTGTTGCTGTTCTTGACGGCGTTACCAATGCTGGTGTTTTGGTTGGCGTTGCTGATCGCGTTATGGTCGGTGTTATAGACGGTGTTATGGCTATGCTTGGTGTTATTGTCGGGGTAACAGTCGGAGTTGGCGTAGGCGTAGGTTCAATCGTAGTAAGATCTAGTGTAAAATCAAAATCACAATTATAATTAATATCAGAAATTTCAGCCACTATATCGCATACTATAATATATCCCACACAATTTAGAGAATCGGTAAATGTCAATAAATAATCTCCTGATGGAATGTCAGTAAAAGCATATATGCCAGGGATCATATGTATATTTGTGGCGATTGTCGTTCCAGTGTTAAGTAACGACGCAAGCGTAACCGTTATTGGAAATGCTCCGTTAGTTACTGAATATGTTATTACTGCCGCCATTTTTTATTTTAATATGTTTCTTATCTATAATTATACCAATGTTCCCGTATTTACAGTTTCCCATCCAGTGTCAAGAGGATTGTCTGTTCTCAAGAATGCCTTTCTTTGAAGTTCCCAATCTGTCGGTGGTGCATTTGTTAATATGAGATTATCCCAAGCTCTCCATAATATCCATTGATTTGTCAATCCATTAAATGGATTAGTTGCATAAAATCTAAATCCAAGGTTATAAAGCATAGTTTGTGTTAAGAAACCAGGCCTCATTCCTTCACTAATGAAGATATATGACGTTACTTGGCGTGTTGCCTGATAATCGTTGACACTAATATACTTATATGCTGAAATTGGGTCTACAGATCTTACATGCGTTGTTCTTTGTGCTACAGGTATTAAATTATTTTTCGTATAATTCATATTATTAATTGCATTTCTTGCTGCCTCCCAATTTTCATCACATGGAAGATCGGTCATACCATTACTTGGTATAATATAATCAAAACGAATAGTTTTATTTATTGAATCATATGTTATTGGTGAGAAGAACGATATATAAAGATAGGTCGAAACTGTTGAGTCGCCACAATTACTAGGCGCGTACATCCAATTTATCATCCAATGTGAATAATATATCAGATTTGTTGAATCTCCAGTCGATGCAACCCATAAACCATAATCGGTTGTTGCTTTAATAGAATTAATATTTGATACAAATTTATTGTAATCCGTAATGCTTGTGAATGTAAATGTTACACCTGTCGAAGTTGGTAATGCAGTTATCGTATCTGATGGCGTTGGTAAATTAGTACATGTAAAGAGGCCTGGACCATTCCATAAATAAACGGTGTATTGAGTATTTTTCCATGGATTAGTTATATATTGTGGATTTGTAAAGTTATAATTTGAAACTTTATTACCGCTAGCTGATTTAAACATATCGGTATAATTCCATATGAAATATTCAGACACCGATTTTTGGGTTGATTGCCAATTTGTAAATCCGCTAATAGTATTATACATCACATTATAATAGCAATCAGGATCGCCAGAATATGCTATCATTGTCGTACCTGTCAGTATTTTACTTAAATTCGAATCCATAAATGTTGTGTCAATATCACTATTTGATAAGCATTTTAGTCTAATATCCCAGTTAGTGTCATTATTGGTTGGTTCATAAACGGCTCCTATTATTTCAATTTTTAAATAATCTCCTTCAGCATATGTAAATCCAGACAAATTAGTTACATATTTAGCCCCAACAGTTCCATTGGTCCATGGCCGATAATAATACACTTTTGGATCTGTTGGATAATTTGCTGGGAATAAATCTGTTACTAAATATCCGCCGCCAGCGCTTCTTGTACCAACAACGAAATTATCTATTGTTGTACCACTCGTATTTGATGGGGTACAGTAAGAAATTATTAATTGATCTGCCACATCATATCCGGCGAATTCCCATGCAAAATATGCCGTATCGCCCGTTATTTGAAATGATAATGATCTCGATTTTTTCTCATTAACATTAACATTATTTCTATATGTTAAAACAAATGGATATGTGGTTTCGGGATTATATGTAACACCGCAGGTAATTGGATTAATGACTATTGGCGTTTCATTAATACAGGTTAATAAATCTGGGCTATAACGAGTGCTTCCGCTAACCATATTTAAATATGGCGTATATGTAACACCGTTTAATATAACATATCTAATAACAGCATAATATGTTCCTTGCGGTACAACTTCATTTATAAACGGATGTTGCTGCTGAATATCAGGATCACCTCCAACACCACTAATAAGTTCCGTCGTGCCAGTCACACTATTTAATCTCCATTCGATAACGTAATCACTAATAGTACAAATCGAACCAGAAGAAATTAAATGATTAGATGATAAGAAATATCCGCCAGTTGCTCCAGAAATTTGTAAATTACATATCGAACATTCACTATATGGTATAATCGGTGTAACGCTTGGTACTGGCGTGAATGTCGGCGTAACGCTTGATGTCAGAGACAATGTTGGAGTAATGCTTGGCGTCGGAGATGGTGATGATTCGGGCACATTCTCTATATCAATAAAATCAACATCTAAATAGCATGACATTGATGGGGCTGGCGTTGTAGATGGTGTTATAGATGGCGTTGTAGATGGCGTTGGAGATATCGTCGGCGTTATAGTTGTTGTTGTCGTTGGCGTAACTGATTTCGTCGGAGTCTTACTTGGCGTAATACTTGGCGTTAGTGTTATGGTTGTTGTTGGCGTTATGGTTGGTGTTGGAGTTATTGTCGGAGTTCTAGTTAGCGTTGGAGTTATTGTAGGTGTTGGCGTTAAACTTGGTGTTGTTGTTCTAGTTATGCTTGGCGTTCTAGTTATGCTTGGCGTTATCGTTGGCGTAACAGTTGGCGTTATTGATGACGTAACAGTTGGCGTTATGGATGGCGTAACGGTTGGCGTTATGGATGGAGTTGGTGTTGGAGATACTTCTACAATTACATTATCAGTACATCCAGTCCATTCACAAACAATATTGCGATCTCTTACATATTGTTGATTTATTGGCGAAGATTCGTCCTGTCCATATCCTTTAAAGTATTGAGCAAGAGTGTAATCTATAGTATCAAATTTTTCTTCGGTATATTTCATTATAATTCGATCAGTTGCTCCTGACATACCGTTAAATAAAATAATATTACCCGTATCTGAACTTCCAGACGCATTTAATTGGTAATATATCTTTTTATAATTATCATCACTGCAATAATTAAATGTAACTCCAGTTACTTCAATTGGAAATCCATATTGATTAATTAAAAAATCACCATTTTGAGTATCGCCAGTAGGTTTAACATATAAATCTTCAGGATATTTGTAATCAAAATGATATGGCACAGTTTCTAGCGTAAGGCTTATATTAGTATAAACTAATACTTTACTTGTTGGTAGAATTTCAAATTCATCGTTAATAATATGTGTTTTTACTGAGCTAAAACATTCTTTATTTTCAATAGTAATAAAATTATAATCAAATGCAAATTGATATCCATTAATTGATGCGTTATTAAAGTCATTACTATCTAATGAGCTGTAAGGTTTGAATGCCGCGGATAATAAACTATCCCCAATTGAAACGCTTTCAACTGTTACGCCGCTAAAACTTCCTGTCATTATTCCATCAGCAAGATCCGTCCATATCGATGGAACAGCTGGTGTACCGATAACTTTGTAGACGATAGTTCCTTTTCTTATGCCATAATCAAAACTTGGTCTGTATTCTGCTATTGGATTTCCAGTATATCCGCTAACGCCTGGAGAGACTTCAAGAACAACAAATTGTAATCCATCAACCTCTAGTCTTTGCTCGCAGTTCGCAGCATCGGTAAATATTAAATGAATAAGATCGCATTCAGTAAAGCCAGTTACCATAAACACGCATGGCTCAACTTGTTGTATTCTTGGGTAAACATTTACATCATCATCACATTCTTGATGTACATAAACCGATCCTCTACCAAGTTCATCTCCAATTGCCCCTCTAACCGTAAAATATAAATCACCGACTAATAAACAATTTGTATCACCGCTATAAATCGGCATCGATATTTCTACAAGCACTTCTAAAGAGCAATCCTGTTTTGTTAAATTAAAAATTGGAATAAAATAATAGTCAAATCCTTCATGACATGTTTCATTATAATATTCATTTGACATTATAGTTATTTTTATTTTTTCAATGCTATCAATGTCAGTAAAATATTCTGATGTTATCGTATATCCAGTTTCAATAAGACTAATATCTGCCAGCAACAAATCTATTGTATCTTTCCAAATAGCCTTCATATCATCAACTGTATCTCCGCCATTGAACAATGACCAACTATTATATGGATCGTCATATCCACAAATTAATGGAATATAATCAGATGTTTGAGTTAATATTGTACAATTATCACTTGGCGGGATATATGTTGAAAATGGCTTAAAATTAGGCGTGTCTCTGGTATATATCGTTCCATTTATAACAAGCGTTATTCGAAATGATATTCCGCCAAAAAGCCAAACTCCCCTAAAGCTAATTAATGACATATCTTCTCCATCAATAGAACCTCCGCCAACAATTGTTTGAAGATCTTCACGAATCACAGTTTCAAAATCAGGATAAAGAGAATGTGTATATATAATTGGGACACACGGCTGAATATGCACAAATTTTGAAATATTGCCTTTAGTAAAATACCCATTTTCAATTAGATTTCCGCCTAGCCATAGCGTTGTCGCTGGTACAAACTGATCTATTATGCTGGTCCAATAGGGACTTAATTTATTTATAAAATTACATATGGAAATATAATTGTAGGGTTTAAATTCGTTACTTTTTTGATAGGCGTCATATACTGCTATTATATCCACATAACCTCTATGATATTTCATAATATGCGAATTCCTGATAACGTCATTCAAGATTTCATCTAAAAATTCGGCAAATGTCCTACCAGTTTGTGGCATTAAATCATAAAAAGTCAACGATAAATCTCTAGATTTTCTATATATGTCATAATCTACCGCTCTATCCGCAGCTAAAAATACATTAATGTTTTTTCTATTTAATATTAATTTTGACGCATATTCATCAGTAACATTTTTGATTTTTTTATTATCAATTTCGGGTGATAAACCATATCCGTAATCCAATCCTGGAAGTTTTCGATATAGATTAAAATAATCTTCACCATATGTAAATGGTTTAGACATAGTTTTAATTACTTTTATTCTGCCAGATAAATCTGAATTTGACGTGTCTAGAATATCGTGAGATCTATGATCTAATGTTTTTCTATACCATCCAGCACCTAGTTCAAAGAACACACTTCCATCAGACGCGGTGATTTTTCGTGGTAATCCTGTTTCTTCATCAACAGGATATTCATCCCTTGTTAATGTTGTTGATCCTGTCAATTGTGTTAATGTATAACCAGTAAATCCTGTGGCTCCTGTAGTTTCAAGATATTCAACAATATTAACCACTCTAATTCCTTGCATAGCCTCCCAAATATCATTCTCAACATTTTTTGATGGTAACAATGCATCAACTTTATAAATGTATTCATCAAGTCTGATTATTGGCTCGGGAGCACCAATAAATTTTAAAAAGAATTCTATGGCTAATCTGGTTCCTTTTGATTTATATAAATTAGCAAGATTAACTAATATTCTTCTATAAAATTCGTGTTCTGCTTCAATTAAATTAACTCCTGTTAATATACCTTCATATTGAGTGTCGTGTCTTGTGTATAAAGAATCTGATAGGCTTTTTTCATCAAATAAGCTAGTAATTGAAAGACCAAGAGTTTCAGATAGATTTTTTAATAACAGATCAGGAACATTATTGATACCATCATAGCTTACATTTCTCATATAAGCAATATTGTCAATAAATTTTTTTACTTGATCGAAACTTTGTCCATAAATTTGAAATATAGATTCTATCTTTTTTTCTTCAGTATCAAATTCATAAAGTTGTGGGGATGTTAAAAATCTGATAATTAAATTGGATCTATAATTATCTATTTCATCTCCAAATGAACTTATTTGATTAATATAAAAATCATAATCAATACCAGTTATTTGAATATTCCATCCGTCTCGTGATATTGGCCAGTTTGCGTATACAGTAATTATGTCTGTGTTATATCCGCCGTTTGTTTCTCTTGATACATTAAACCCAGCATTAAATTTAGGATTGCTTTCCCTATTCAACAATACTACTTCTACTTCATCCAAACCCTTATAAAATTCTTCAACGACCCCATCATTTGGCCTTATTAAATAATTTTCAGTAAATTCAGTTGCCCCATTAAAACAATCGCCAACAACTTTTATCTTGATTTTATTTTCTGTGTCTGGCTCAGTATATTCCAATATAGTATATGTAACACCACTTAGATCAAGAACATATTTTGTATATGATGAATAAAAATTCCTTATGCTATTATCTGTTGCGATTAATGTGGCAGATTTAGGCTCAACTAACACAACATCTAACGGATTATATATTAAGGAATATTGTACTTTAAACTCAGTAGTATATGAAATTGAATCGAATACAGAAGATTCGGCGCTTAAATTATTTAGTCCAACAGGCGATGTTGTATCAACAAGAACGGCAGCAGGATATAGGGTAATAATATTTGAAACTGAAACTCCAAGCCTTTGCTTTAATGATCCATAAAGAGAACGATCAGCATTGTTTTTATCGTTATTAAATTTAATATCTTGATCACTATTACTTGTGCTAGCTGTATCGCTAGCTGTGGAAGTTTCTTGATTAATGTCCGCCAGTGTAAGAAAATCTGAAAACTGTTGCGATCTAAATTCTTTACTATCCTTTTCAGGAATTACTTTATCAATAGCAAAGTTACCACCAGTCATTTCGCTGGAACCGTCAGTAAATTGCTGACCAACCAGAAAATCGCTAAATGTATCAGCTCCACTTGCGGCTTGACTAGGGACTTTGTATGTTGTCATTATGCTGTAATCGTATCAAAATTTAATGATTCGTCAATATCAGTTTTTTTCTCTCTAATTTCGTATAATGTTTCGTTATATTGATCTTTAATTTCATATAAATTGAATTGTTTGTAAATATGACGAGTACCATCTGGATCCTGACTATAGATCGTATAGATACCACTAGATATAGCTTTACTTTGATCTCCATAAAGAGCATATGCCAATGTTGAAGCGTCATGTTCAACCATTTCAATTTCAATTGTAACTGGATTAAAATATGTGTTAGTTAAAATAATTGTTTGTTCAGGCTGACCGATATATGGAACAGTATTTGGCCTTGTTGACGGCGCAGAACTTGGGGTTATTGTTAAAAACATCAAATTTGTTGCGCTATCAGAATATCTATATCTAATCGCTTTCTGACTAGTATTTGTTAAATTTGTAGTGATTGGCTCGCAATAAAAATTAGATGTAATAACTCTATAAAAATTTGGTATTTTTTTACTGTCGGTTGGGTTTATATACTCAATACGATATCCAACCAATCCTTGTGGAGAAAATTTATTTCTATCAGTAGAAACCACATTTGATAAATCTATCACTAGTCCTCTAACTGATGGCAAAGACGCTAACACGCCACAGTCAGTTATCTTCGTTCTAATCTGTTTTGGCCTGAGGTGAAGGGTGTATATCCCCAAGTCAGAGAAGTTCCCTGATTCGAGTTTTAAATTATATAATCCACCCAAAATCTCAACATTTGCTACTCCGCCAGTCTGATCATTATGATAAACGGGTGTTAAAATTGACGCAGCATCCAATGTTTTCAATGTTACCTCTGAACTGGCGTTTCTATCAACCACATAATGATATAATATTTCAACATCTTCTGGCGACACATCCGCGGGTCTAATTATCCCATAGCTACCTATACTCACTCTTTATAATTTTATTATTTTTTTTATCAACAACTAAAACATCAACGGGTTTTATGTTTTCGTTCACCCATTTTATTTTTTTCAATTGAGTTGTATCAATTTTTTTAGTCCATCTACTCGGCTTCTTTCCAATTAGTACATCATATGTATAATCCGATTTTATTTCTATATATGATTTATCGTCTAAAAAATCGGGATAATATACTCCAAATGGCGTGATTACCGATTCCGAATTTTGTGGTAATTTTTTTCTTTCTTTCATAAGTTTTTCGATATAAAATTTTTCATATGTTCCATCACATATTAAACCATTAATTATATATCTTTTACATACTCCACCAGTTTGTTTCCTTTTACCACTTTGAACTAGTTTTTGCTGGCCCAATTTTATGTTGAGACTAGCCTTTTCACTTCTTTTTTTCCCTGTTTGTCTTAAAGAAATTGATTCGCCTTTAGTTCTTCCAAAATCGCTATTATATATAAATTTCTCAACAAAATGCTCATTTAATTTTAATGCTTCAGATATATAGATTGGAGACTTGTGATCTATAATATACAATTCTTTAATTTTGTTTTTTGTTTCTTCATTTATTTCAATTTTTATTCCATTACTATATCCTGCTCGTAAAATGCCCATTTCTTTAAGTAATCTTCGAATTGGTAATTTACTTATTCCAAACTTTTTACCTATTTTTAAACATGAAAGTCTATTTTCATTATAGTCAAAAACTATTGAAAATATTTCTTTTTCTGTAAATTGTATTTTTTTCCTCATATATATAAATATGAAATTATTGTTTTTTTACTTTGAAATATCCGCTTCCATATATGTCTAATTCACCAGTGCTATCGATTTCGCCTAATCGTAAGTTCCTTTCCATCACTCCCTGTTTGCCTCTTTCAATAAAAATATCTGAATAGATCTGAGGTTCATCGAGAAACCCAATTAAATGTTCATTTCTTGTTATCATTCCATTATATAATTCTTCAACATAATATGATAGCGTATTTCCTGTTATATATGTGTAATTTTCAGGAAAGTCCATATAATATAAATCGCCATATACAGTATTGCCAGAAATTGTATATCCAGTATAGTATACTATCTCGCCATCAATTACTTTTGAAAGATAATCTATATCACTATATGTGTTTGAACTTCCATAATTTCTTTTTTCATCAATTCTACTTTTTCCTATTGCTAAAAATGAAATTGTTACGCCAGTTACAGGATCGGTATTACCTGTTAGTGTTGCATAATCCTGTAAATAATCTTGCGTTACATCTGTTATTACCGGATTAGAATATGGAATTGTAATTCCAGACAACGTACCAAGAGGATTTGGATATGTTATTCCCGAAAACGGGATATATATCTGTCTTTTTAATTTTTGAGTTTGCCACAGGGAATTAACAGTAATTTCTATATTATATAATCCGCTGGCACCTGTATATGTATATAAAGCGTTTTTCAAATCGGTATCGTAAACCGTTGTCATATCTAATTCTGTATCACTTCCTTCACCCCAAGAAATTGTAAAGACTGAATCAATAAGCGTTCTTAATTTATTTGTATTTATAGTATTATAAATTATAATTGTGTTTCCACTTCCACTATATGTAAAATTACAATATTGCTCAATTTGCTCGATATCTCCATCAAATCCAACCATAATACCCATTTCATCTACCGAACTTTCTAAATAAATTGGTATTTGATATGTGATACCACTTGTTGACCCTGATAATATTTCATATCTATCTTTTCTCATACTGATGGACTTGGCGTTACTGATGGTGTTTCTGACGGTGTTTCCGTTGGCGTTTCTGTTGGCGTTATTGTTGGTGTTTCTGTTGGTGTTTCTGTTGGCGTTTCTGATATTGATAGAGATGGCGTTACCGTCGGTGTTTCTGTTGGCGTTACTGTTGGCGTTTCTGATATTGATAGAGATGGCGTTTTTGACGGTGTTACTGTTCTAGATGCCGTTTTTGATGGCGTTGCCGTTCTAGATACCGTTTTTGATGGCGTTACCGATGGCGTCATTGTCGGCGTCTTTGTTGTGGATCTCGTTACTGTTGGGGTTATTGATGTTGTTGCAGATATTGATAACGATGGCGTTACCGATGGCGTTACCGATGGCGTTGGGGGTATAATTGAGCTTGCCGAATCCGATGCTGCATAAAATTTAATTGGGCCTGTGCTACATCCAACTCTAATTTCTGTTGCCCCCGAATAAATCATATATGAATAATCTGATCTATCAATAACCATCTTATAATACACATCCGTTTCCTCATTTATTGCATCAATATATCCCTTATCGTCATTTGTGAAACTTATGATTTTCCCATCGATTGTATTGAAAAATCTTGCGGCCATATAAAATGTATTGCCCGAAATTAATGTTCCGTTTAATACCGTGTTATCTTGAAACCAAAATAAATACATATTTTCTTTATTTCTAAAATTCGATCCCATAAAAATAGGAACATATATGTATTCATTGTTTGGCGTGTATTTAACTTTCTCTCCCAATGCGATAGGTAAATGTTTGGTAAACACCAATTTTCTATTTGAACTATTTGGATTTTGTCCTTCTGGAATTTTATAAAATTCTAGCCTGAAAAAACTATCGTTATCCTGTCTTAATACTTTACTGTTTTTTTCTGGCGTTAGTCCAATATATTGATAATTTAATCCGCCAGCATGCGTTGAGGGAATTTCATTATTGTAAAAATAGAAATAAAACCAAATATCTGATTGTTCAATGTTTTGCAATCCAACGCATGATTTATGTATATATCTAACCGTTTCAAAATTTACACTCGGATTAATAATAGATTTTAAAGTGTCTTGTTCGAATTCTTGAAATGATTCTTCCCATCCCAAATCTGTTTTGAAATCGGTTTCGTTATTTAAAATAATATTTTGATTTAAATCGTTTTTTAAAAATTTCATTGACACTTGGTTGGATCTTTTATGTAAAAACTGGTAATTTCATCTTTTTTGTTTGTATATACTTGTTCATTCCTCAAATAGAAATTAATATCTTTATGAATATAATGTATATCATTTAAATATGGGTAATCTGTACCATATCCATCTGTATCAATATATCCATCATCATATAAATCCCTCCATCTCCACAATTTTTCATTAGAAAAATATATCGCGTTTTCAGGCAAGTTGTCTACCTTATCGGTACTTGATGTTTCAGTATATGGAGATAACTCTCTCATTTTATATCTATAATGAGGTTGATAATATAATCCAACGGGATTGTCAGCAGTCACACCAGAATATGTGCTACTTGTAGTTTGCCCATGATTAAAAACATTTATATTTGTTATTATTTTATGGAACGCCTCTGAAATTATTCTTTCTTTCATTTCCTTGGAATTATATTCAACAAATGCCCCATATAAACTATCGCCCACATTCATTGTTCTTCCTGATGTGAAAGTAATTCCGCTTATAATGAATGTATCGCCCGATAATGCCATTTCATTTGATGTTGTGCCACTAAAATGTTCATCAATCCATAAATCATGAAAATGAAATGAATATCCAACTTTTGGCGGATAATCAAACATTCCATTGCCATTTCTGAAAATTATAGTTGCATATAAATCAGTCGGAGTATAACCTAAATTATTCGTTATTCCTGTTAATATGAATGGTTCTTTAAAATCAAACAATACGGCTTCCATTCTATTTTTCTCGGCAATATAATCATTAACTCCCGCGCTGTTTTCAAATAACAATTTTTTCTCATCTTGCCATATCGGAGATTCAAATCCAACTTTATCTATAACATAATCATCTGGTGATGTTAATAATTTATGCTGATGAACATAATATTGTGATTTAGATTTATCAATATCATTAATGTCAGTACATCTTTTACCCACAACTAACGCATTTAAAGTCCCACCACTTAATTGAGATTTGGATATTTTAATAACATGATTTTCAGAATTATATATCTCATTGCCAATAGAATTAACGTAATACGGAACTGAATTTATTATAACATATTCCCCTTGACTAATTCCGTGATGAACAGGACTGGTAAGCGTATATTCGGTTGATCCTGTTTGAACTCTGAATGGTATTCCATCCCCGCTAACAAAAGTTAATAAATTGTCTCCTTCAGTTTTTGTCGCTCCCGTTAAAGTATATTTCATTGGAAATGTTTCGGTATGAGCATATATATAGCTTAAATAAAGATTCCAATTAAAATATGGGGCATTAAAAGCAGTAATTATTTGATGTGTCGTTGATCCAGATGTGGTAAGTGTAAATCCAGAAAACGTATCTAAAGAATCTACCGAGATTTGCTCGGTAGTTTCACGATAAATGTCATTTCTTAAAAATGCGAATTCATCATATGGTAAATAACCACGAAAATCACCATCAGTTCCATTGCCCAATATATATAATCTCTCTTTTATATAATCATAATCACTCATTCCAAAATATAAATTTCTAAAAATCATTTTCATTTTTCCGTAAAATTTATATCTCTTACAATTGGATCTTTCATTTGCAAACTGTTCTGATAAGTTTAAAACAATATCCCTATCATCTGTTCTTAACAATGACTTTTCTTCTTCAAATCCAACACGTATCTGACTATCTACATCAGGCGCGTTTTCATATCTTAATTTAGGTAATATTATTTGTTTCTTTTCCATATTAGCATTCAAAATTATTAAGTTCCACATAAACATCTACTGAAGTATTCATTACTATGGGATCATCATATCCCATATGCAACATACCACCATAAGGCGGCACTGGTCGACAATGATCCACGCCATTACTATCTCTAATATGTAGATAAGATGGTATTGATCCTGATCCAAGAATTGTAATTAACATAGTATATGATCCAGTTCCGTATGGGGATTGTGTGGATCCATTACCACCCGCAACGTATGGAAGCCCAGGTAAACTAAGTGATGTGGACACAACTGACACATCTTCAATTCTATATAAGTTATCGTATGATTGATTCGAGGTGTATATTGTTGGATAACCCAAGAACGCTGATGGCGTTGGCGTTGGTGTTCTAGTTGGCGACGGTGATAATCCTGGCGTTAAACTAATGCTTGGGGTTACGCTTGGGCTTAGAGACGGCGTTGGTATTGGCGTTATCTCTGTTAATGGAATTGGGGTTGGCGTCGTAAATGCGCCTTTAGGTCCAAAATATTTTATCAATAAATCTAACGCCGTTTTTTCTGGCCTTAATCCAAAATAAAATAAAAATGGAGTCGATAAAACCTGTTTAGCGTTATTTAATTCTCCATAATAATTTAATGCTGTTTGTGGTATAAACATCTCTCTATATCCATCTATATATGGATCTGGCTGTTCTACCCAAGTTTTATTAACCACAACATATATAATGCCGCCTTGCGGATCTTTAGTTGTGCCGCTTGTAGGTGGAACATATAGCCATAAGTCACCTTCAATATATTCTAATGCACCATTCTCGGATATGTTTGGAGTCTCATAACTAATTACTTCAAATCTTTCTAACATATCTTCTGTATCCCCAGTAAAAGCAAAAGTATTATGTGTAATCGTCATTGGCTTTAACAAATATTCTTCTTCGCCATCTGGCATTAAATAATTTGTACTAGTTGCCGTTACTCCACTTATTGAAAATAATCTTTGAAATTTCATAGACGCAACGGCTGATTTATCCCATGTTTGACTATCCGAATAATCACCATATCTACCAAATCCTTCTTGTTGTTTATTCCATAAATAAAATGGCACCACTTGAGAATAATCGCCTAACCTATTATTTAAACATGACCTTATAAGCGCTCCGTTAGGATCTAATTTTAAATCTATTGATATGGGTGCGAATTCATTAGAACTATTTTTAAAATATATTCCAAATCGAGGATCTTCTGGATCCATCAATTCTCCGTTATACATATTATAATGCGGTCCATCCAAATCAAACGCTTCGATACCAGCTTCACAATTGATAGACATTAACTGCGTAATATCTCCATCCAAAACCTTTATTCTAGTTTTAATTTGGGTAACGGGTTGTCCAGTAAAAAAATCATCAACGTCAAATTTAGAACTGGTAATATCCATTCTATAATTTATTGCATATTCAATAATATTTGCGGCATCTTGATATGATGTTGGTCCAATATCTCTAATTACAGAACATGCTGGATCTACCATTGGATCGTAACATATTTCGGATAAAAACTCATCCCTAACTCCAACATCATAAAATGTTGTTGGATGTAGAATTTCCACAGTTTCATCTTTATAAAATTGGCCAATAAATCCTGACGACAAATTATATGGCGTACATCGATAATAAAAATTCTTGTCTAGTATGTTATAAAACACAAGTTCTCTTGGATATCTTGTGCGTCGTTGATTTAAATCATATTCTCCTTCATTATCCCATCGTACCCTTTTATCGAATTTAAAAAAGTATAATATTCCATTCAACCAATTATCGATAAATGAGTAATTAAGAACGCCGCCACAGAAAAATAAACCAACCCTTTTTCGTCTATACCATTCCTGTATTGCTATAAAGTTGTTACTCTTACCTCTTATTACTGGAATTATAGTAAATATGCCATCTCTAAACTCGGAATATCCAGATTTGGTTTTTCTATCGTATATTGCTCTTCCAATTTTACTAAAATTTTTTCTATACGGCATTCTTAAAACGCCTACTGGTTTAGCAATAATTGTGGCCAATAAATAAATATATGGATATGCCGGCTGTGTTTTTGATTCCATAAATCCAGGACAATCTGGAGTATATGTTGCTGGTAATGTTTTTGGCGGAGTAACAGGTTGATATGAATTTTCATATGTCTGTCCTGTTGCCCATAGATATGCGTATACTATGCCTTCATTATATGTTTTATCATATTTGTCACATCCTTCTTCAATATTATATACTGTCGAACCCGTTACTTGGGCCTCTTTTAAGATTCCTCTGTCATAAATTCTTAAAACAATATAAGAATCAGTATCAATAATTGGATTTTCAGTATTATTGACTCCATAATCTATGCCTGTTAACTCATTAAATTTTTCGAGACTGAAAACTATTTCTTTATTTGCTCCATTATTGGTAATTATAATATCGTCAAATTGAATATCCTCTAAAAAGAATACCATAAATTCACTTACATTAGTGGTTTGTGGATCTCCCTCTGGTGTAATCCATCCATATCCTTCAGCGACATATCTCGGCCCGCTGCCTTCGCCCTCAATAACTGTGGCATAAGTGTGTAAATCATCCAATTGCGGACTTGCGGATGAGTATGTTATAATAGTTGATCCCGAGCACAAACCCTCCTCATCCCTTGCATATTCACCATCAAATATATTGTTTGTCGTCCCACCGCTAAAAAAACTTGGATCAGTTGATAAATTACGCATATCGGCGCTACTATTACTAACAAGACGAACGCCCATCGTCAATGTAATCCACTCATAATCAACTTCTATAGGCTCTATTTTAAATTTAACTTCAGCAACTCTACAATATGTATCTGCAAATGATGTGTCCGATATTACTGCATCATCCGTTGTTGTGCATTCCTCACAATCAGGATAAATTGTTAGCGGGAGTTGTTGCGTAAATCTATCTTGAATTCTATATGCTAAGTCTTCTAATCGTTGCGAAAGCCCTCTAAAAGGTCTCCATTTCCAAATAACAAGATTATAAAAAAATCTAGATACAGTATAAAGAAACTTTCCTATTAATTCAGCAACTTTTACATTAATAACAGCAAAAATATATTGAATAAACAATAATACTTGACTTATTATTAATGAGAATTTTGTTCTATTTCTATATCCAAAATTTGTTGGAAAATAATTTGCCTTAGAAGTACAATCTTCATCGGCTGTCGGCCTTATTTGCTTAATTCCCAGAAACGCATCTCGTCTAGTACCCTCAAAATGTGAACCTTGAAAAGATGAAACGGCATAAACTTTACCATAAATAAATTTATAAAAATAATCTTCAGGTATATTATCATTATTCGTACCTAACATTAAATCGGCTTTATTGGCTTTTTCGGCCATTCCATAATTTGTGGAACTAGTTAATCCTGTTATTGGGGGAATTATTGTTATATAATCCTCAAATACATCTGAGAATTGATATGTTGCCAACATTCCATCGTTATACTCAATATTATCTGAATGTCCATGAGAAGTTCCATCAGAATTTGGATTAAATTCTCTAATATTTGGTACTAAATATTTTGCTGCAGTTGTTTTACGGCCATCAAAATCTAGACTAAATCTAAATCTGGCAACAACTGATGTTGCTATTCCTTTATTCGTATCATTTGTTACTTCTATTTCGCCAAATTCATTTGTATAATAATAATCCAAATTCATTGGTAAAATACCCATCATAATGCCATCTTGATCGATAACTTCAGTAATATTAAGATATTCCAGTTCGGGATATTTTGTAATGCCGTCAGATGCTAAAACTTTTTTTCCTGTATAACGAACACATTCTACTTTTCCAGTTGATGTTTGTAAATTACATTTATAACCAGTATTTTTTCTTATTTTTCCATTTCTTTTAACTGCGTCACTATTATCATCGGTTACAGATGATAATAAAATTAATGATATTGGTTCTATCTTAATACCTAAACTTGATAAGTCAAAGTCTGATCTTGTTATTCCTATTTCACACAATTCTTCATTACCCCAGAATGGATAAACATTAACTGTCTGGTCATATGAAACTATTTGCGGTAATCCATCAATGTCAGAACTCGATTTAAATGCATAATATCTTTCAAATTCATCTATTCCAACGCCTTTTCTAAGAAAATCATATGGCCTAAGTGAAAAACATCCAATATCTGAAAGATCAATATCAATATGTAAAATTTGAGATCCAATTGGAACCCCCCATATCATATAATCGCCAGCGCTATTTGTTTTAACTGTATATTTGTAATAACTTTCAAATACTTCAAGAACCTCTTCTCTTGTTAGAATATCTTCCTGATCAAAAAATGTTCCTGTTGGCACGTGTCCTGAATGTTGTTGTCTTGCTGGTAATAAATTATAACGATATCCATTTTCGTCTTTATCACTTACAGTTGTATATGGGTATAATTTTGAAATGACTGGATCATTTACATCCAGATCGGTTTGCGGAACAAAAATTGAAATCTTAGCGTTTGGAATACCAAATCCATTATTGGCGGATATACGACCAACAACAACACCATATTCTGAACAACTTCCTGATGGAAAAATATCTTTTTGCGAGAATTTAAGCGACAAAATTTCCATCAAATCATATGTGTTTAAAATTTCCACATTAATTTTTTGATCTTTTCCAATATTCGTATATATTCTGTGCTTTTGTATCATCTTATATATAAATAGAAACTTCTCAGTTTTCTATAAAATACATAAAAAACAAATTAATATGTAGTCGAAGCAAGATTTTTTGTCCTTACTTTTATATCTAATGATGGAAATCTAATTTGAAATATTTGATTTGACTTCATATAGATTGTGCTATCGGATTGTAAAATTTCTTTAGTTTCATTACTTACATATGACTGAGATACTTGTGATGATGAATAATTTCCGCCTATTTTATTAAAAACTCTAACATCCACAACATTCACAACGCCAGCAACATTACCAATTTCTCTTTTTAAATCACCAACTAATAATGGATCTCCCATTTTTCTTTTACTAACGTCAAAAAATGATATTATCTGTTCAATAGCTGATTTTATAATATCAGTTGAATTTTCGTTTTTATTAACCACCAAATCAACTTCTAGCCCCATATCTATTACTTCACCGCTTTGTATATCCAGATAGTCATTTAACATTCTGTAATTAGATAAGTAATTTAACACATTATCTTTCAATGTATTTGAAACGGTATCAATTAAATTACCATTTTCATCATATGATAATAATTTAATTCTAACCTTATTATCTTCTTCCATTACATTAACTTTTGCAGGGGCCCCGTAAGTTGAAGGCATAGTTTCAATCATTGACTTATAATCATTTAATGTTACGGCTCTATTTTGAGCGGCAAAATTATAAGCTATCATATTTCTTATCTCCTCAATTGTTGGAGCGTCCGCTCCTCCAATTGCTGGCGTAACATTTGTTACTCTCATTGATTGATTCACTTGACTATTTATTGACGCGTTTGGCCCATTTACCGCAAAATCATATGAATCCATAGTTGTTATAACATTAACGCCAATATTTGTGTTTTTACCTCCACCAATTCTATATTTGACAAATAATGTTGTATTTGATTTTGGAATGTTGCCTAGCGACATATTATTTAAAAATGTTGCGAGACTGACTTTCATTGTTCCATTCATATAATTGTCCAAATTATCCATTGGGTCAACATTGCCAGAACCAAAAGTCAATAAAAAATAACCTTCGGGCATATATTCCGTACAAAATTTATTACTGACTTTAACATAATCCCCAGCTTTGAAATTATCGCTATCAGATGCTGATGTCGGATTTTCAATAAAAACTTTATCCTCAATCAATGATTTAACTTCATACCACTTATTTGGTGAAGATATAAATTCATCTGATGTTGGATTTGATCCATAACTTGTACCGTCTTTATGAATAACCGCAGATACTCCTAAAACATTTTTTTCTGGGAGATATAATTTTAAAAATGGTTTTTGATCTATATCGGTAACAACTTTTCTATATATTCTTGTTGTGCCATTAACAACGGCTTCTCTTTTTGTTATTGTATAAGATACCAGCTTTTTATTTGTGTTGAAATTTGGTATTTTTAATCTATTAGATTCTCCTTTGCTATTAAAAGGATTTGAAAAATCTACATCTTCAATAATTTCAAAAACCTGTCCGCCGCCCGAGACTTGAGACCCAGCTTTTAATATTCCCTCATATCTTTCATCATCTTTATCTCCGTTAACTGGAACATTTATACTGAAGTCACATAAAGCAACGGATGGCCTGAGACCAGGTAATTTAATACCATATGTTTTAGCGATATGAAATAATGATTGTCTTTGCTGGGCAAAATCTAACATTGTTTCTTGCCATACTCTATCAATATGGAAATGTAGGTTATCTGCAACAGCTGCGTTTAAATCCAATAAAACCGAATAGATCGATGCATCGTTAAAATTGGAAATTAAATCAGGATAGTATTGTTGCGTCAATTTAACCAAGTCATCTCGAAGACTGGCAAAATCCCTTATTGCATATGAAATTTGTTTTGCCATTTTATATATTATTTGTAATATGATTCGTATACATCACTTGTTAGTCCATAATCTATTAAAACTAAGGCCATTCCACCTG
>Ga0315295_10000465_pt1 | contig 35236 bp, 27 predicted proteins | sample YL17G14_0_MG_FD_204453 | JGI IMG/M metagenome (GOLD analysis project Ga0315295, IMG submission 204453) | Sediment microbial communities from Yellowstone Lake, YNP, Wyoming, USA - YL17G14_0 | ecosystem: Environmental > Aquatic > Freshwater > Lake > Sediment | place: USA: Wyoming | collected...
GCCTGAATCAGGACTTACGATATCCGGGAGGTTGAGAAGATCACTCACCGTTACACCGTTAAAAAACTTCCTGGTAACTATTGGTATATTTCAGGGTGAAAAAAATATAATTACCACTGCATCAACTGACTCTACAGGAAGATTTCACCTCGATCTTGATCATCTGACTGGCAGTGCAAGAGTAATTGTAAGTGCTGTCGATAAAAAAGGAAATTTCCGGGGCAGGCTAATTTTGGATTCACTCGATTATTTACCTGAGGTAGTGAAGGGGGGTCCCGTAAGGAAAATCTTACTGGTAAAAGAGAATAAGCTCGAAACTGAAAATATCACCTTATTAAAGGAAACGGATGTGGTTAAAAAATCCATCAGAAAAAAATATACTCTATCTGATACCATCTTAATAGACGAAGTCCAGATTATTGCAAAAAAGAAGGAAACGCCTCAGACAGTACATGTAAACCAAAGTCGTATGAATTATGGCAAGCCTGACAAAGAAGTGATAATAACTCCTCAGATGGAAAGTGCGAGAAGCATAAGTGACATCCTGATAGGTAATGTTTCCGGATTAACTTTAGCCAAGCCCACGCGTACAACTTCGGGAATAAGAATTCATGGTATGACAACATTTTCTGATAATCAGGAACCACTTTTCCTGCTTGATGGGATGGTATCATCATATGAAGAAATAAATTCCATCCCAAAGAATTGGATTGACAGAATTGATATCATAAAGTCAGCAAAGGCGGCAGCGTTCGGAATGCGGGGAGCAAATGGTGTTATTTCTGTTATCACTAAAACTTATAAAGAAATCCCATATAAGCCTGTCTCCTATTCAGTCAATACCAGTATTTCTGGTTATGATGCCCCAAGGATCTTCTATTCACCAAAGCATAGTTCCACTCTGCAAACCGGCTACGAACCTGATCTGAGATCCACTTTATACTGGTTTCCGGATATAAAAGTGGCAACCAACCAGGATTATCTTGTGAAGTTTTTTAACGCGGATATTTCTTCAACCTATAAAATTAGTGTTGAAGGTATCACTTCAAACGGGATTCCGGTAACAGGCAAGATAGAATATGAGGTAAAATGAGCTATTTATTTAGTTTAGGCTCCATCCATTTTAAAATTTTGATAACTTTAGTCACTCTGGGCACTTTAGGCATTTAAAACTTTAAATAATATGAAACAAAAGATCTCTTTATGGCTCGTAGTAATTATTACGGGATTGGTTTTTACAGGTTGTAAACAAGGTGAAAACAAGCTTACCGATCAGGAGTCAGCTGATGGCTGGGTACTCCTTTTTGATGGTAAAACCCTTGACGGATGGCGCGATTTCAAAGGCGATTCAGTTATCAATGCCCCATGGGTGGCTGAAAAGGGAACACTGACCTCACTTGGTAAAGGAAGCGACAGTACAGGTTATATCGTTACTGAAAAACAATATGAGAATTTCATAATAGCCTTTGACTGGAAAATTTCCGACGGCGGGAACAGCGGGCTCCTCTACCATGTGGTCGAACGACCTGAGTTTAAAGTGCCTTATGTGACAGGACCTGTATTCCAGCTGATTGATGATGCAGGTTTCCCCCAACCCATTGAGGAATGGCAGAAGGCTGCTGCTGATTATGCAATGTATGTATGCGACTCTGCCAAAAAAGTTCTCAAGGAAGCTGGTGACTGGAACACTTCTAAGATCGTTTTCGATAACGGACATGTCGAACACTGGCTGAATGAACAGAAGGTTGTCGAGTTTGAGGCTTGGTCCGATGACTGGTTCACCCGAAAAGGGAGCGGTAAGTGGGATAATGCTCCGGAATACGGCCTTGCCAGAAGTGGTCGCTTTGCAGTACAGGACCACGGCAGCAGAGTATGGTTTAAAAATATGAAAATTAAGGAATTACTCCGAAAACCGAAACAGGAAACACTCTTCAACGGAAAGGACCTTACAGGCTGGGATGTATACGGAACAGAATTATGGTACGTCGAAAATGGTGAACTGATATGTGAAAGCGGACCAGATAAGGAATACGGTTACCTGGGAACCCGCAAATACTATGATGATTTCGATCTGAGCCTCGAATTCAAGCAGGAGGCAAATGGAAACAGCGGGGTATTTATCCGCTCTTATATTAAAACAGGCGTTCAGATATCCGGATGGCAGGTTGAAGTGGCACCTCCCGGACATGATACAGGAGGTATTTATGAATCTTATGGCAGAGGATGGATTTATCAGATTCCTGAAGAAAAAGAGAACATTCTTAAAAAAGACGAGTGGAACACAATGAGAATCAAACTTGTTGGAGATAAGATCACAACATGGTTGAACGGAGAAGTAATGACTGATCTGACCGATGAAAAGATCGGACAGGGTAAAGGGCGGATAATGCTCCAGATACACAGCGGAGGCGGAATTAAGGTCAGATGGAAAAACCTGAAGTTGGCCGAACTGTAATATTAGAATTCTTCATTTGTTCCCTGAGGTCATCCAGTAGTATCATGAAAAATCCATTTAATGTGCTGCTGAAAATGGAAATTGTTGTTCTTTTGGCATCACTTTCACTTTTAGCACCTGCCCAGAATACCAGTATTTCCCTTGATGACGGATTCAGAAATCCCCCCAACACGGCCAAACCACGGACATGGTGGCACTGGACCAATAGCAATATAACAAAAGAAGGTATTACGAAGGACCTTGAATGGATGAAACGGTCAGGAATCGGCGGAATGCATCTTGCCGATGTCGCTTCCGGACAAGGGCAGGTCGTTGAAAAGAAAATATATTTTATGTCTCCGGAGTGGCTCGATGCAGTGCGTCATACGGCATCTGAAGCAGAAAGGCTTGATCTGGAGATGACAATTTTCAGTTCTGCAGGATGGAGTCTTACCGGCGGTCCGTGGGTAAAGCCTGAGCAGGCCATGAAGAAACTGGTCTGGAGTGAAATGAATGTAAAAGGGCCTCAGAATTTTTCAGGAAAACTGCCGGTGCCTCCTTCCAGTGAGGGACCAATAAGGAACCTCTCACTGCACGTGCATTGACACTTGCAAACCGTGCAGGGAAGGTTGAAACAGTATCATTTCCAGAGACATCAGCTAGATTTTTCAGACTCGAATTCACAGGTGCACCCATGAGGCCGGCTGATGTTATGGCCGAGATAATCAATCCCCCAGACTCTGCTTATACTTTCAGCGAAATAAAGCTGCATCCAGTTGCCAGGATCAACAGGTGGGAGGATAAGGCAGGTTTTTATCACCTTTTTAATTATGACGGTGTCACCGGGAGCTTCAACAAGTTCTGTTATTGATCCTGCGTCAGTTATTGACCTGACCTCAGTATTGTCGGCTGATGGTTCACTGGAATGGAAAGTTCCGGCAGGCAACTGGATAATAATGCGCTTCGGCTACTCACTGACAGGTTCAAAGAACCGTCCGGCTGTTCCGGCAGGATCGGGATATGAAGTAGACAAGCTCAGCAAGGAACATACATTGGCTTATATTAAGGAATACACAGATCCAATAGCAGAGGCTCTTGGTCCTCTTTACGGGAAAAGTCTTCAGTACGTGATGCTTGACAGCTGGGAAGCCGGCATGCAAAACTGGACTGATGACATGCTGAATGAATTTAAAAAACGGCGGGGATACAATCTCACTCCTTACCTGCCATGCCTGTCGGGTCGCGTTCTGGGCAACAGCGATATCTGCGACAGGGTTTTGTGGGATTTCCGTCGTACACTTGCTGACATGTTTGCTGAGAATCATTATGCAGTGCTAACGGAATTCCTTAACAAACAAGGTATTAAGACATACGGTGAGGCTTCCGGCGTTTCCCTTGAGATACTTGAAGATGCATTACTTTGTAAAAAATATGTCGACATCCCGATGGGAGAATTCTGGTACAGGGCTCTTAATCCTGAACTGATGTATTACCAGGATGTAAGGGGAGCTGCTTCCGCATCGCATATTTATGGTAAAAATCTGGTTGCAGCTGAAGCATTTACCGGGGGAGGTTTTGAATCTCCTTATACTCTTAAAAAAATAGGAGATTATTGGTTTGCTCAGGGAATAAACAGGTTTGTTTTTCATACTTCAGCACATCAACCTCTCGATACAAAACCGGGAAACACCATGGTTGGGACTCATATCAACCGTAATATTACCTGGGCGGAGCAGGCAGAGCCCTTTATGAAATATCTGTCACGAAATTCATATATGCTCCAGCAGGGTAAATTTGTTGCTGACCTTGCATACCTCCTTGATGAAGGAGCTCCCTCAACTATGCCTATATGGGAAACACCTGTAAAAACAGTTCTTGATAAGCTGGGAGTTAAGCCTGATGTTGAATATTCAAAACCCCTCGACTCAAAGGTTGACTGGATACACCGGAGAGCGGGTGATACAGACATTTATTTCCTTGTAAACTCAACGGACGGACCTCTTAATACTGAAGTCAGATTCCGGATAACAGGCAAAGAAGCTGAATTGTGGGATCCTGCCAGAGGTATTATATTACCTTCAGGCTACACTATCAGGGAGAACAGTACAGTTGTTCCGGTTCATTTTACAGAACGGCAGTCTCTCTTTATAGTTTTCCGTAACAGAACCGATTTAAGAACAAGATCATTTGCTCAGCCGGCTTCTGAATTGCTTGCAACTCTGGCAGGTCCATGGGAAGTATCCCTTCCTGCTGGTATGGGAGCTCCTGAGAAAATAACTCTCAGCAGTTTAGAGTCCTGGACCGCCAGCAAGGATGAAGGTGTGAAATATTTTTCGGGCACAGCACAGTATACAAAAACATTTGAAGTCCCGAAAAGCTGGATCAAACCGGAAATGAGGCTGATGCTTGATGTAGGAAAGGTATGTGATGTTGCAGAAGTAATTGTCAATGGTACTCAGGCTGGCATATTATGGGAGTCTCCTTTCAGTACAGAAATTACCGGCCTTCTCAAAAAGGGGGTAAACAAGATTGAAATAAAGGTTACCAATCAATGGACAAACAGGCTTATCGGAGATCAGAAAGCCGGTGCGGGTAAGAAAGTCCTTAACTCTTCAGTTTTTGTAAGGGGAAAAGATTTAAGCGAATCAGGATTAATTGGTCCGGTCACAATTATAAATTATACTTATTAATATGAATAATCCCAAAAATTTGCGGGTTTTTATTGTTATTTTATTAACACTAATTATCAGCAGTTCAATTATTTTTTGTCAGAATGCCAAACAGGATATTGTTGCAGGAATACCTGTGAATTATGATGAAGCGCTGTCGGGAACCTTTACCCTTCCTGATCCACTTGTTTTCCCTAATGGCAGGAAAGTGAAGAATGCCAGCCAGTGGTATAAAAAGAGAAGGCCCCAGATAGTCTCCCTTTTTGAGGAGTATCAGTACGGGAAAGTACCACCTCCTCCCATGGATCTGTCATTCAATGTTTTCGACAAAGGCACTCCCGCCCTTAATAGTACGGCTATCAGAAAACAGGTTACCGTTTATTTTACGAAAGATACATCGGATTATAAGATGGATATCCTGATTTACCTCCCGGCCTCAGCAGTAAAGGCTGTCCCAATCTTTTTCAATGTGAGTTTCTCTCCCAATGCCACTGTTGTTGATGATCCTGGCGTTAAAGGAGGATTTATGCGGGACAAGGAAGGGAAGAAAGTCAGGAATATCCTGCTCCTGATGAGTGGGGAACGATATCGGCCTGGTCGTGGGGACTGAGCCGGGTGATGGATTATTTTGAAACCGATCCTCAGATCGACGCAAAAAAAGTTGCCCTGTTCGGAGTTTCAAGGCTTGGAAAGACAGTTCTGTGGACGGGCACCCGCGATCAAAGGTTCGGGATGGTAATAGCAAGCTGCTCAGGTGAAGGAGGCGCAGCGCTTTCAAGGCGCTTATACGGTGAGACAATAGATCACATGACACACCCTACGAGATATTTCTATCAGTTTGCCGGCAACTGGAGAAATTATAAGGATGATCCCTCTAAATCACCGGTTGATGCCCATATGCTTATATCCCTTATGGCTCCCCGGCCTCTTTTACTTCAGACAGGCGATACCGACAAATGGTCCGACCCCAAAGGTGAATTTCTGGCTGCAGTTGCAGCAGCCCCGGTGTATGAACTGCTCGGGAAAAAATCACTTGAAACTGATATTTATCCGGCACCCGGAGTACCTATACTTAACGACCTGGGATATTTTAGACATTCAGGCGGACATGGGGCAATGCCATCTGACTACGAGATTTTCATAAGATTCATGAAGACGCATTTTGATATTTTTTAACCCATCCTCCGTCTCCTTCCCTTAAATTTAAGGGAAGGAGTGAAATGACAGTAAATCACTACCTTACACCCTTCCCCTTAACTTTAAGGGGAAGGGTTGGGGTTAGGGTTTGTGAACCATAATGAGAGAAATCCACTTCGAACCTCGAACCTCGAACACCGCACCTCGTACCATTTTCTATGTGTTCCAGCTTAGTTTGTGATCCTTGTCCTGGAGAATCTTGCTATGGTCGAGCAACCAGCGTATCACTTTAATGACTTTTTCCCCGGGATAACTGATCATGCCAACAAGCTCCTCAGAATCGGGATTCTTTTCTGAAAGAATACTTTTGATTTCCTCGAGGATGATGTCAAATTCATATTTGCTCAGATCAAGTTCATTTCTTTCCCTGCAAACGTCACAGGTGCCGCACCGGTCCGATTCCTCTCCAAAATAATCAAGCAGTATTACCGATCTGCACCTGTTGTTTGATTCAGCATAGTCGATCATTTTTTCAAGACGGGCCGAATACTTTTCCTTTACATGAAGATAATTGTCCGGGGAGATCAGCAGGGCCTTTCTGACAAGGCGTTCCTCTGTAAATATTACCAAAGATGTTTTTTTACCCGGTATATATCTTATAATATTCATCGATGAGAGCTTCACAAGGTATTGATAAACAGTATCCCTTGTTAATGCGGTCTTCCTTGCCAGCGACTCTTCATTTATTGCCACAAACTCGGTGAACATTCCTGTATATGATCTGAGCAATAGCTTTATGAACCCGTCGAATGATTCATTTGCCACCTGAAATTTGTAGAGGTCATCACGTCCGACTATAAAATGGACACGTGAAGGATTATTTATCTCTTCAGTAAATTCAACATAACCTTCTCTCTGGAGAAATGCAAGGCTGTTGAAGGTTTCGATGACAGGCAGCCTGTAACGCGATACAAATTCCGCCATACTGAAGTCAAAAACATTGTCTTTTCCTGCGCCGAGGGGTACCATAAGAAAATTGCACAGGGCTTCGTAGGTGTCCTTAATCTTCTCAACAGGAGGAAATTTCTGCCTCAGAGAATCATTCAGGCGGGTCTTATCTGCCGGTGAATATAAAAGAACAGCATAGGCAGGTTTGTTATCCCGTCCGGCCCGGCCGCTCTCCTGAAAATAATTTTCTATTGAATCGGGTATATCCCAGTGGATCACGAACCTGACATCAGCCTTGTCAATGCCCATTCCAAAAGCATTAGTCGCAACTATTACGCGGGTCTTACCTGCCGACCATGATGTCTGTTTTTTGTCCCTCAGTTCATCAGGCAGACCAGCATGATAAAAATCGGCCTCTATTCCGTTCGCTACCAGCATCTCAGCAACTTCTTTGCACCTTTTTCTGCTCCTCACGTACACTATTCCGCTTCCGCTGACTTTATTTAGTGTTTTAACAAGATAAGTACCTTTCTCCTCCACCTGTCTTACCAGATAGGAGATATTTTTCCTGGCAAAGCTTGTCCTAAGCACATTTTTCTCCCTGAATGCAAGCTTATCCATAATGTCCTCAATGACATGCCGTGTGGCCGTGGCAGTCAGGGCAAGGAACGGGACATCAGGTGAGATCCTTTCCCTGAGTGATGCTATTTTCAGGTATGACGGCCTGAAATCGTAACCCCACTGCGAGATGCAATGTGCTTCATCAATTGCCACGAGCGACAGGTTAAGGCGGCCTATTTTTCCCTGGAACAATTGGGTTGAGATCCTTTCAGGCGATACATAGAGAAATTTATAGTCTCCATAAATGCAGTTCTCAATTGTAATGTCGATCTCTTCCCTTGACATTGCCGAATGTATCGCAAGAGATTTGATTTCAAGGCTGTTCAGACGGCTCACCTGCTCCTTCATCAATGCTATCAGGGGAGTAATTACGAGACAGGTTCCCTCTTTGGCCAGGGCCGGTACCTGAAATGTGATTGATTTCCCGCCCCCTGTCGGCATCAGCGCAAGGGTATCCGTGCCTTCAATTACTGACCTTATTATATCCTCCTGAAGGGGCTTAAAGGAAGTGAATCCCCAGTATCTGGTAAGTATTTTCCTGCACTGTTCAATATTTACACTTTGCTGAGTCATATACAAATGTAGCAACTAGTTTTCAGAGTCCTGTTTTTTTTAGTAATTTGCGCCCACAATAACTAAAAGAATCAAACAATGTCATTTATTAAGGATAAAATACTCTATGAAGGATTGACCTTTGATGATGTGCTTCTGGTCCCTTCATATTCCGAGGTTCTTCCCCGGGAGGTCGATTTAAGCTCAATGTTCAGCCGGAATATACAGATAAATACTCCGATAGTATCTGCTGCTATGGACACTGTCACTGAAGATGAGCTTGCAATTGCCATTGCCCGGGAAGGAGGCATAGGTGTGATCCATAAAAATATGTCGGTTGAGAAACAGGCTTCGCAGGTAAAAAGGGTTAAAAGAGCTGAGAATGTTATGATATTTGACCCTATTACTATCGGACTTGAGGCAACCGTCGGTGAGGCAATGAACCTTATGAGCGAGTATAAGATCGGAGGAATTCCGGTCATCGATAAAAGCGGTATTCTCAAGGGAATAGTTACCAACAGGGACCTAAGATTCGAAAATAACCGTTCAAAAAAGATAACCGAAGTGATGACTATAAACCTCATCACAACAACACACCAGACAACTCTTCAGGCAGCTGCACGCATCCTTCAGAAGCATAAAATTGAAAAGCTTCCCATGATCGACGAATCGGGCAAGCTGATTGGCCTTATCACCTATAAGGATATAACGAAAACAAAGGACCGTCCGAATTCCTGCAAAGATGATAAGGGAAGGCTTAGAGTTGCTGCAGCTGTAGGCATTGCAGCGGAAACTTTACTGAGGGTTGAAGCATTGATAAATGCAAACGTCGATGCAATTGTAATCGACACTGCACATGCTCATACCAAAAGTGTGATAAGAATTCTGAAGGAAATCAGGAAAGCATTTCCTTCTGTCGAGATTGTGGCCGGGAATATTGGCACAGCTGAAGCGGCAAAGCTGCTGGTAAAGGAGGGTGCGGATGCGCTTAAAGTTGGAATTGGTCCGGGTTCAATATGCACAACCAGAGTGATCGCCGGAGTCGGAATACCTCAGCTTTCAGCAATTTACAATGTGGCAAAAGCTGTTGAGGGCTCAGGGATCCCGGTAATCGCTGACGGGGGAATAAGATACTCTGGAGACATTATCAAGGCGCTTGCCTCGGGAGCTGATTCAATAATGGCCGGGTCGCTTTTTGCAGGAGTTGAGGAATCACCAGGTGATACTATAATCTATAATGGCCGCAAATTCAAGGCTTACAGGGGAATGGGCTCAATTGAAGCAATGCAGCAGGGGTCAAAGGACCGCTATTTCCAGGATATGGAGGATGATATCCGCAAGCTGGTGCCGGAGGGAATTGAAGCCAGGGTTCCATTTAAAGGAAATTTGTCAGAAGTCATATACCAGATGATGGGCGGGCTAAGGGCAGGAATGGGTTATCTGGGTGCCAAAAACATTGCTGTTCTTAAAAAAGAAAGCAAATTCGTCAGAATAACTCACTCCGGAATTATTGAAAGTCATCCGCACGATGTGGCAATAACGAGAGAGTCTCCTAATTATAGCAGGAAATCTTTCGAATAACGGATCTCTTCAAAATATTATGAAAATAAGGTCCATCCTACCAGTCGTACTGTTTATCCTGTCTTATTCATTCTGTTATGCCCAAAAGCCTGATGAAAAGATACTGATGACCGTCGCAGGCAGGAGCGTCGAGGCAGGCGAGTTCATAAGAATGTACAATAAAAGCCTCGATCCGGCAAACAATACAGACATAAATGACTACCTTGAACAATTCATCGCTTTTAAGCTAAAAGTGGCGGATGCGATTGAACAGGGTTATGACACTACTAAAGCCTACAGGGAAGAATTAAACGGTTACAGGAATCAGCTGGCTCAAAGTTATCTGACTGATCCGGACATTAAAGAAAATCTTCTCCGGAAAGCATATCAGCGTTCACTTTCAGAAGTGAATGCATCACATATACTTGTAAGCTGTACCCCGGATGCCTCTCCTGAAGATACCCTCAGGGCATATAAGAAAGCAATTGACATTCGGGAGAGAATTATAAAAGGAGAAGTATTTGAACAGGTGGCAAAAGCCACTTCGGATGACAAGTCGGTACTGGTCAACAACGGCAACCTTGGTTATTTTACAGTCTTCCAGATGATCACTCCTTTTGAGGAGGCAGCCTACACTTTTAAACCGGGAACTGTATCCATGCCTGTAAGAACTCCTTATGGATATCATATAATCATAGTTTCCGACCGCCGTCCTTCCAGGGGGAAAATAAGGGTTGCCCATATCATGAAGGCAGCCCCTCCCGGATCGGATGAACAAACCGTCGGGAAAGCAGAAAAGGAGATCAACAGCATCTATGAACGGCTCAAAAAAGGGGAACCCTTCACAAAGCTGGCTTCGGGAAACTCAGATCATAAAGAATCGGCGGCAAATGGCGGAGAGATGAACTGGTTCGGAGCAGGTGAAATTATAAGCGATTTTTCCGAAGCTGCATTTTCAATCAGGGATACAGGTGAATATACAAAACCGGTTCGTTCAGTTTATGGTTTTCACATAATCAAACTTCTTGATAAAAAAGCTCCGGGCTCCTATGAAGAGTCAAGATCATTTCTCGAAAGCAAGCTGAACCAGTCAAATCTTATTTCACTGGGGAAGAAATCATTTATTGACAGGCTTAAGAAAGAGTATAATTTCAGGATTAACCCTTCCGTTCGTGCTTGGTTTTATGTTAACACAGACACTCTCATTATCCAGGGCACTTCAAAATACAGCCGTAAAAACATTCCTTCAGGGGATATATATACATTTGCCAGTCAGCATCTTTCAGCAAAGGACTTTGCAGATTACCTGGAAGAACGGGGCAATATGGTTATTGCAAAAAATCCAGAGTACTATATCGATTCATCTTTGGAATCCATAGCATCAGAGGAAATAATGAAATATGAGAATTCAGTTCTTGAGCCAAAATATCCCGATTTCAGGTACCTGATGAATGAATTTCACGACGGCATTCTTTTATTTGATATCTCATCAAAGAATGTCTGGAACAGAGTGCAGGAAGATTCGGCTGGTTTGCTGAATTATTATGAAGCTCACAAGAACAATTTCCTGTCGCAGAAGAGTATTGAGGCCAAAATATACACACTCAGGGAACCGGGTGGAGAAAAACGCCTTAGGTCAGCCTATAGGAAGTATTCACGAAAATCCGGAACCGATGCAAGGCTCCTCGCTAAATTCAACGTAAAGGGAGATACTCTGCTAACAATAAGGGAAGGTAATTGGACAACAGGTGATGAACCAGAAATTGACAGAATTGAATGGATTCCGGGTTTGCATTCCTTAACGAAAAAAGGATTCCCGTCGCTTATTAAAATATTTAAGGTAAATGAGCCTGTTCCACTTCCCTTAAAAGAGGTTCAGGCTGATATGATATCAGGCTACCAGGACTGGCTGACAGAAGAATGGATTAAAAGATTAAAGAAAAAATACTCCGCTAAAATTGACAATCAGGTGTTTGATGAAGTTAAGAATAGATTAGGCAATGAATAAGTTCATCCCCATAATATTGGTTTTGTTCGCATTCTATGGCTGCAGGAATAGCGGCAACCAGTTAAAACGCATTCCGGTTGCCAAAGCCGGAAATCAGGTTCTTTATTATGATGACATTCCGGAACAGGCAAGATTAAACGGTTCCCCTGCAGACAGCGCTGCTTTGATCCAGAACTATATTAATAAATGGGCCAGACGGGAGCTTATGTTCCAGAAAGCTGAAGAAAATCTCTCTCCGGACCTAATGAATGAAATCGAAAAACAGCTCCAGGAAACAAAGCTTAATCTTGTGGTTTATGAATATCAGCGCATGATGATGCTTCAGAAGATGGATACGGCAATTACCAGGGAGGAGCTTGAAAAATATTATGCAGACAATGGAAACAGCTTTATGCTGACATCAAACATAATAAAGGCACTCTTTATCAAACTTCCTGTTGAGACTCCCAATATATGGAAGATAAAATCACTGGCCAGATCAGATAAGCAAAAAGATTTTCAGGAACTCGAGAGCCTTTGTTACCAGTTTGCAGAGAAATTTGATGATTTTAACGAAGGGTGGATTACCATGGACAGGCTATCTATTGAGCTGAAGGAAGATATCAGCAACCAGGAGAATTTTCTGAAAAGGACAACCTTTTATGAAACCAGCGATTCAGTTTCAGTTTACCTGATCGCAATAAACGATTACAGGCTAAGGGGTACGCTTGCTCCGTTCGAATATGTCAGGGAGGACATCAAAAGATTAATCTGGAATAATCGCCGGATAGAGTTTATCCAGGAACTTGAAAACGGTATTTATAACGATGCTATAAAAGAAAACAGTTTTAAGATTTATTGAAAATGAAGAGAAGGAAAAAGTTAGGATTTTTAATGATTGCTGGGCTTATGCTGTGCATTTTATCATCAAATGCTCAGATTCTTGTGGAATCTGTTGCTGCAATAGTCGGGAATGAAGTAATATACCTGTCAGATATTGAGAATGGAGTCCTGGATGCAAGAAGAAAAAACCCCAGAGTTCCAATTGATGAGATCCGCTGCGGTGTATTTCAGGAATTGCTGATAGCCAAGCTTTTTGTTGATCAGGCAAGGATTGACAGTATCCAGGTAACTGATGATATGGTGGAAGGTGATCTTAATATGCAGATCAACGATGCCATTAGAACGGCAGGAAGTGAAAAAACTCTTGAAGACGCTTTTAAAAAGAGCATGGTTGAGATCAGAAGAGATATAAGGAAAGCCCTTGTCGAAAACCAGGTGGTCTCTGAGGTCCAGAACAGCATCACTAAGAACCTTACAACGACTCCCAATGATGTAAAAAGATATTTCAATACTATTCCCAAAGACTCTCTTCCTGTAATACCTGCAAAAGTCCAAATAAGCATTATCCAGCTCGATCCGCCGGAGAATGAAGAAAATAAGGCTGAGGCAAGGCAGAAACTGCTTGATATACGAAGTCAGATACTTGCCGGTAAGAGCTTTAGCGTACTTGCAATATTGAATTCTGAGGACGGGTCGGGTATAAACGGCGGCGAAGTAGGATACAAATTAAAGGGAGAACTTGAAAAGCCTTTTGCAGATGCAGCATGGAGCCTTTCGAAAAACACTGTATCAAAAATTGTTGAAACCAAATATGGATTTCATATTATACAGGTAATTGACCGGAAGGGAGATCTTGTAAATACCAGGCACATTCTGATAAGGCCAAAGGTAAAACCTGAGGAATCGGAAAGAGCCATAGCAAAACTTGACAGTCTCACAAGACTTATAAGAAAAGACAGTCTGAAATTCGAAGATGCAGCTTTCAGATTCTCAAGCCATATGGACAGCAGGATCAATGGAGGTAAATTCGTAAGCACAAACCCATCTGACCGTATTAACTGGTTTTCCCTGGATGAGCTTAACCAGGAAATGTATAAAAAAGTCAGAGATCTTAAAGTCGGTGAGATTTCTGAGCCGTTCCAGACGACTGATGAAATAGGGAATATTGTATTCAGGGTTGTAAGACTTGATGATGAAATCCCGGCCCACAGGGCTAACCTTAAGGATGATTATCAGTTCTTTTATAACGCCACTACAATGAGTGAACGGCAGTCTTCATACCAGGAATGGATCAGGAAAAAAATCGAAACTACCTATATCAAGATCAGTGACGAATTCAAATCTTGCAAATTCCTTGAAGCAGGATGGCTGAAATAGCATCAATGATATCCGTTTTTCTTTCCCCTCCGCTTAGAAAAATATTGCTTTTCGCGGTCATCCTGTTATGTTCTCCGGCTTTTTTCAGTCAGGATCTTCCAAAACAAAAGCCAGGCAAAAAAATGATTGAAATACTGCATGCCGATGATGGATTTGATGAAGTTGAAAAACACACTGGTAAAAGACTCACACGCCTGCTCGGAAATGTTTCAATGAAACAGGAGAATATTTTCATGACCTGCGATAGCGCATGGTTCTATCCGGGAATCAACCAGGTAAAGGCATACAGCAGAATTCATATGTATCAGGCCGATACCCTTCATCTTTACGGCGACAGCCTCTTCTATGACGGAACTTCTGAAACAGCATCAGTAGATGGGAATGTTGAGCTTATCGATAAAGAGACTCGCCTTTCCACCCGTTCAGTCAAGTATGATGTTGCAAATAAAATTGCGAGGTATAACACAGGCGGAAGAATTATCAATGGTGATAACACACTGACAAGCATCACAGGTATTTACTATGTTTCTCAAAACCTGTTCCATTTCAAGGATAGTGTCAATATTGTAAATCCCGATTACGTGATGACTGCCGATACAATGGATTACAATACCAAAACTGAGACTGCTTTTTTCACAGGTCCGTCAGAAATGGAAGGCGACAGTATTTATCTCTATTGCGAAAAGGGCTGGTATGATACAAAAAATGACATTTCAAGGATATGGAAGAATGCTGTCATTGACAACAGGCAGCAGATTATCAGGGGCGATTCCCTGTATTATGACGGCCTGAAGGGATATGGACTTGCCTATCGCAATACGAGCATAACCGATACTACAAACAATATTATTGTCAAGGGTGATTATGCATGGTACTATAAAAATCCGGAAAGATTCATGGTTACTGATAAAGCACTTTTTATACAGGTTTCAGAAAAGGATTCACTTTTCCTTCATGCCGATACCATAAGTGCTGTTACAAGATCTGACTCAACAATGAAGGAGTACAGGCTTATGAGGGCATTCCATGGCTGCCGGATATACAGTAATGATATTCAGGCAAAATGCGATTCCCTCTCCTATTCTTTCCGTGATTCTGTGATAAGAATGTACACAGGACCGGTTATTTGGTCGGAGGAGAACCAGCTCGTTTCAGATTCGATTGCCCTATTCACAAAAAACCGCCAGGCTGACAGGATGGAATTATACAATTCAGCGTTTGTAACAAGCCAGGTTGATGATACCAGGTTTAACCAGATAAAAGGGAGGTCCCTGACCGGATTCTTCAAAGACAATGAACTGTATAAAATATACGTTGAAGGCAACGGAGAGGCTGTATATTATCTTCTTGACGGTGATGAAGTTGTGGGAGTCAACCAGGCTAAATGTGCCCGCATTGAAATATTTGTTGCGAATGGCAAGATAACCGAGATCAATGAGTACCAGAATCCGGAAGGTGTTATTGATCCTCCTTCCAAAGTGACTCCGGAGACACTGAGGCTCGACGGCTTTTCGTGGTTTGACCTTATAAGACCTAAGAAAATGATGGATATTTTTAGAAAATAAAAAGGCCGACGTAAATGTCAGCCTTTTTTCAGTATTCATCTTCATTGAAAAAGAAGTCATCTTTGCTGGGATAATCTGGCCAGATGTCTTCAATGCTTTCGTAGATATCTCCTTCATCCTCAATCTCCTGCAAGTTTTCAATCACCTCCATCGGGGCACCTGACCTTATGGCGAAATCAATCAGCTCATCTTTAGTGGCAGGCCATGGAGCATCTTCAAGTTTAGATGCCAATTCAAGTGTCCAGTACATGTCTTCTGATTAAGTAATGGTTTAATAAAGTTTGCAAATATATATATTATTTTATTTAAAAAACAATACAATATTTTAAGTTTTTATATAGATTAAATTGACCATCTAATCTCCTTGATATCAAGCTCTAAGCTTATGAGGCGGGACAAAATGAATAAATAATCAGACAGTCTGTTGAGAAATTTAAATAGAATATCGGGTAGATTTTCGGTGTTATTCAGCCTTAAAACTGACCTTTCAGTCCTCCGGCAGACACATCGCGCTATGTGACAATAAGATACAAGTATATGTCCACCCGGGAGCACAAAATTTTTGATAGGAGGCAGTTTGGCTTGCATCCTGTCGATTTCATCTTCGATAACAGAAACGCAGGTTTTGTCGGGAAGATATTTTTCTGGTTTTCCTGGATCCTCTTTTTCACCTGCGAGCGTGGCAGCGCACCTCATCAGCTGATCCTGGATGTAAATTAAAATATCCTTTCGGCTGTCATTCTCACTGAAATCCCTGAGAAGTCCAATCCATGAGATTAGCTCATCAACACATCCATAAGCTTCAATACGGGGATGAAATTTTGGGACCCTTTGTCCTCCCGCCAGTGAAGTATTACCGTCATCACCTGTCCGGGTGTAGATCTTCATGTGGTAAAAAAATGTGAATCCTGTCAGGCCTTTACATACTTCTCATTCATAAAGTCCTCCGCAACCTCTCCGTCGAACAATCTGATTATTCTGGCAGCGTGCTTTGCTATGTCTACTTCGTGTGTTACTACGATAACAGTATTGCCCTTCTTGTGGATATCATCAAGAAGTCCCATGATATCAAGTGATGTTTTGCTGTCGAGGTTACCTGTAGGCTCGTCAGCAAGGATTATTGAAGGTTTGTTTACAAGAGCCCTGGCAATTGCCACACGCTGTCTCTGACCGCCGGATAACTCATTTGGCTTATGGGTCATTCTGTCGGCAAGGCCAACCTGATCAAGGGTTTCAACGGCCACCTTTTCTCTGTCAGCTTTAGGAAGTCCGGCATAAATCAATGGTAAAGTAACGTTTTCAAGAGCTGTATATCTTGGGAGGAGGTTAAATGTCTGAAAAACGAATCCGATCTCCTTGTTTCTTATTTCTGCAAGAAAATCGTCCTCCATCTTGCTTACATCAGTACCGTTCAGGATATAAGAACCGCTGGTAGCAGTGTCAAGGCAGCCAAGAAGGTTCATCAGCGTTGATTTCCCTGATCCGGAAGGCCCCATAATAGCGACATATTCGTTTCTGTCAATATTTACAGAAACCGATCTTAAAGCTCTTACAATTACTGATCCAACCTGGTAGTTTTTAACAATATCATGAATTTCAATTACTTTATTCATAGCGTGCTTAAATTTGAAGTTTCGAAATTAGACTAATTATATTAAATAAGAAATTATTAAAACTTAATTTTTGTTAATACCTTACTACATAATCAAAATGATTCACCCCTTCTCTGAAAAAAACCATACCCATTCTGAAGATATCAACCGACAGAGTCACGTTTTTATGATTTTTAATCTCATGCCAGGCCTCTGCCATCTCTCCCGAGGAATTAATATCATCAATTATCACAACGCTGTTTGAATCAGACATATCTGCCACCTGATTAAAGTAGCTGATAACAGGTTCTTTCCTGTGATTGCCATCGATAAATACAAGTCCGGGACAATTTTTTTCGTTCCTGATCTGAGGCAATATGTCATCGAATGAGCCATTGATGATTCTGATGTTTTTAAATCCTGCCTCTTTAAAATTATCTGAAGCGATCTCTGATGTTGCGGTGCACCCTTCCATCGTAATTACAGTTGATTCAGGGCATAATGCAGCCATATACATGGTGCTTATTCCCAGTGATGTGCCAAATTCCAGAATGACAGGCTTCCCAAAGGCATTTGCCATATTTGAAAGCAAAATTCCATATTTCATCGTAACTGCTGAATATCTGGCTATTTCGGACACTTTTCTAAGACTGGATTTCATTTTTTTCGATCCCGCGCCAAGATCATTTACTATTATTGACCGGGAATCGGCAAGTAGTCTTTTTCTTATCTTTTCAATACTACAGACAATATCAGGTCCGGTTTTATTCCGGAAAATATCTGAAACAAGATTGAATACGAAGGGACTATGAATCCCATACCCATTCCTGTGGCGGGAAAATATGAGATATTTAAGGTACCTGAGCGCTGTGAATATGCCCATCGATCAACTGAATTTCCTGTTAGGTCAGATCGTCAAAATTAATTAATTTCGGGTATCCTTTTACGACCTTTAGCTGAGGAATGAAAATGCTGGATTTTCTGGATTCGAATATTACCTATCTGACCGGAGTCGGTCCTAAAAGAGCTGAATTATTAAGTAAAGAGCTTAATATTAATACTTTCCGTGATCTCCTTTATTACTTTCCATATAAGTACATTGACAGGACCAGGTTTTACAGCATTGCAGAACTGGACCCGGACCTTCCTGTGGTACAGATAAAGGGATTCATAAAAGGATATTATACTGAAGGACACGGAAAAGGAAAAAGACTGGTTGCTGACTTCCGGGATGAAACAGGTACCATAAAACTGATCTGGTTTAAGGGTACAAAATGGATAATGGGAAGCTATACTCCCGGAGTGGAATACATAGTATTCGGTAAACCGGGGGTCTTCAATGGAATTGTAAATATAATCCATCCTGAAATTGAAGCCTCTGAAAAAGCTGCTCAGAGAATAAGTTCCTCACTCCAGGCACAATATAGTACCACCGAAAGGCTGAAAAATCAATTTGTAACCTCAAAAACTATAAGTAAGTTTATCGGAACCCTTCTAAAGCAGATAAAATTCAGAATACCCGAGACTCTGCCCGGGTATATAGTTTCGGATTACCATCTGATGGAGCTTCACGATGCTCTTCAGAAGATACATTTCCCGTCAAACCCGGCGGAAATGGAAAAATCGAGATACAGACTCAAATTTGAAGAACTGTTTTACATTGAGCTGAATCTCTTAAGGTTTAAAACCAACAGGACAAGGAAATACAAGGGATTTGTTTTTTCAAGTATCGGAAATTTCTTTAACAGTTTTTATTACAACAATCTGCCCTTTTCCCTTACTGAGGCTCAGAAAAAGGTTATGAAAGAGATCAGGAGAGACCTGGGTTCGGGGAAACAGATGAACCGGCTTCTCCAGGGTGATGTCGGAAGCGGTAAGACCCTGGTTGCACTCATGAGCATGCTGATTGCAATTGACAACGGTTACCAGGCGTGCCTTATGGCCCCCACAGAGATCCTTGCGAACCAGCATTATGAGACAATACGCAAAATGGTGGAGGGATTAGGGATCAACATCAGCCTTCTCACAGGATCATCAAAGAGGAGTCGGCGTAAAACCATCGATGAATCACTTAAAGACAGTTCATTGAACATACTGATCGGGACCCATGCACTTATTGAGGAGAATGTCAGGTTCAGTAATCTTGGCCTGGTCATTATTGATGAACAGCATAGATTCGGAGTTGCACAGAGAGCGCGGTTATGGGAAAAGAGCCTTAATCCTCCGCATATTCTGGTAATGACGGCAACACCCATTCCAAGAACACTCGCTATGACCCTTTATGGTGATCTAGATGTTTCGGTGATAGATGAACTTCCGCCCGGCAGGGTTCCAGTAAAAACCATTCATTTTACCGATTCAGAAAGAAATAAAGTGTTCGGTTTCATGAGGAACCAGATTGATGAAGGCCGGCAGATTTTTGTCGTCTATCCACTGATACAGGAATCGGAAAAAATGGATTACAAGAACCTCGAAGACGGCTGGGATACAATTTCAAGGGTCTTCCCTGCACCAAAATATTGCATAAGCATTGTACACGGCAAAATGACTCCTGCCGAAAAAGAAGCCTCAATGAGGCTCTTCAAGGAAGGGTATGCACATATACTTGTCGCAACCACCGTAATAGAAGTTGGTGTCGACATCCCTAATGCATCAGTAATGGTGATCGAGAGCGCCGAAAGATTCGGACTCTCTCAATTGCATCAGTTAAGAGGCCGCGTCGGAAGGGGAGCCGACCAGTCATATTGCATTCTGATGAGCTCTGACAAGCTCTCCACGGAAGCTGCAAAGAGAATTGAAGTCATTATAATGACAAGCGATGGCTTTGAGATAGCTGAGACTGACCTCCAGCTAAGGGGACCAGGTGATATTGAAGGGACCATGCAAAGCGGGATCCCGTTTGATCTGAAAATTGCTAACCTTGGAAAAGACGGACAGATTATTGAATATGTCAGGAACATAGCTGAAGGGATCCTTTCCAGGGACCCGCTGCTGGAGGATAACGGTAACATTATTCTAAAATCTGAGCTGATGCGGATTTTCAGTGTGAAACAATCATGGAGCAATATCGGTTAAAATCTTATGTTTCTGGCTGCTTGTTACTTATCTTTCAACCTGTAACTAGCAACAAGCAACTGGCAACTAAAATTAATTAGAATCGTTATAAATAATTGAAATGCTTTAAAATCTGATAAAAATAGTTCAGAGCTTTAAAGGATTAATAAATTTGCGGGCTTCAAACAAACCGAATTTCTTTATTACCTTATTTCTTTATTTCTTTATTTCCTTTTACCTTTATTTATGCTGATCTCTGAATATTACGAAACACTTGGACTTCCACTGAACTCTTCAGTTGAAGAGATAAAAAAAGCCTACAGGAAGAAAGCCAGATTATATCATCCGGATATTAATCATTTGCCTGAAGCAAAAGAGATGTTCATTAAAGTCACCGAGGCATATGATTTTCTGATGGCAAACCATGAAAAAGGGAAGCTCGATGACCAGGAATATTTCAGGATTGTTGAAGAATGGAGAAAGTACAGGCAGGACAGGTCGCGGCAGCGTGCCCAGTATTATGCAAGGAGTTCCTTCGTTCGTTTTAAAAACAGTAAGTACTACAGGTCAACAAAGATCCTAAATGCATCTTCGGTTATTTTCAGCTTCGCCATAGCAGTTACAGTTCTTGTTTTTACAATATTCGGATATATACTACGACTTGAGAATCCTATCCCCGGTACTGAAAAAACAACTGTGTTTTCCTTTATCATGTTATTGACAATAAGCATAATCCTGTTAAGTGTATCCTTCATTTATCTTAAAACATATATCGATACGAATAAAAAGCAAAATAAGAATAAATGACGTGATGGCATGATTTTTGAGCCGGATTAATATCATAAACCGATCATTCAGACCGTTTTATAAACTGATTGTTGTTAATCCGTAAAATGAATCATTATGAAAAGCAAGATTATAAGATCGATGTGTTCGATATTTCTTCTTTTTATGCTAATACTTTTGTCATGCAACAAAAATGAGGAAGTGCTTCCAACCGAACCTGTTCCGATAGATCTTACCCAGGACCAGGTTGCACTTATTGAATCAGGCAATGCGTTTGCCTTTGATATTTTCAGCCAGGTGCTGAAAAGCAGCGGCGAAAATGAAAATGTCATGATATCTCCTTTAAGCATTTCATATGCACTATCAATGACACTGAACGGAGCCAATGGCGCTACGCGTGAAGCTATGCTTGATGCACTGAGACTAAAGGGAATCAGCGTTGATGCAATTAATAATTCTTACAAGAACCTTACTGAGGCTCTTTTGGCGGTTGATAAAAGGGTGCTTATGTCAATAGCGAATTCAGTGTGGATAGAAAATAATTTTACAGTTAAAAAGACCTTTACAGACATTCTCACAGATTATTATAACGCTGATGCAGAAAAATTTGATATCAATGATGCGTCAGCGCCTGATAAAATAAATACCTGGATCGAGGATAATACAAATGGCCTGATAAAGGAAATGATCGACAAGCTCGAGGACAACACAGTGATGCTCCTGATCAATGCTATTTACTTCAAAGGAAAATGGAAATCGGAGTTTGATGAATCCAATACTATCCAAATGCCATTTTACAAATCAGCCGGCAATCAGGTGAATGTCCCGATGATGAAACAGAAAACCGATTTCAACGTGTATGCGGGCAACGGATTTATACTTGCTGAATTTCCATACGGACAAGGTAACTTTGTAATGGATGTCATTCTTCCTAATGAACAGGATGGTTTAAGCAATACCCTGGCATTAGTAAGTGATGCCAGCTTTGCCGCCTGGTTAGGCCAGATGAGTGAAAGGGAAACCGATGTTTCTTTCCCCAGGTTTAAATATGGATATAAGAAAACCCTGAAGGATGTGCTTACCGATATGGGGATGGGAATCGCATTTACTGATGGGGCAGATTTCTCAAAAATTACAGATCAGTACGATCTTCTTATAAATGATGTCACTCACCAGTCTTTCATTGAGACAAATGAAGAAGGGACTGAAGCGGCAGCTGCAACAATTGTTGATATAGGACTTACCTCCATGCCTCCCGCTGCCCTGGTTTTCAAAATGGATCATCCTTTTTTATATATAATAAGGGAAACAACCACGAATTCTATAATTTTCATGGGACGGGTTGCCGATCCTTCAAGAAACTAATCGGAAATTGTTAATCGTCATATGGACCTTCCGCACAACACAATAGGTCTTTTTTTGTCATTGATTTATTTTAACTAAATTTAAGGGCTAAAGCCCGAGTTCTATATTATCATTTAACCACGGCCTTAAGGCCGTGGTTATTGCATCTAAACACACTGTGGACTTTAGTCCTTGATATCACTTTGATATCATTATGGCTAAACTGGCAAAAGAACTGACCCTTTACGGGCTGATAATGGTGGCAATCGGTTCATGTATCGGTTCAGGAATCTTTGTCACTCCTTCACAGATTGCCGGACTTATACCGTCGTCGGGACTAATCCTTCTGGTCTGGGCCCTGGGAGGGCTGATCGCATTAACCGGTGCACTGACCTTTGGTGAACTGGGCTCTATGTTTCCGAAAGCCGGTGGCATCTATGTTTTCCTGAAGGAGGCCTATGGAGGATGGCTTGGATTCCTTTATGGCTGGGCATATCTGGTAATAATAACATCCGGATCGATTGCTGTTCTTTCCCTTGCCTTTTCCCACTATCTAAGTTTTTTCATTCCGATGGATAACACATGGAGAACTATTACAAGCATCATAACAATTGCAGCGCTTACCACACTTAATGTTTTCAGAGCAAAATTCGGTGAGATATTCTCCAATATTTTCACCGGGCTGAAGATTATCGGAATACTTGTAATTATCTGTACAGGTTTTTTCCTTGGTAACAGCGACATCTCATTCAAAGATTTTGGATTCACGACAACTTCAGCTGCCGGACTTTCGAGTTTTGGAGTTGCGCTTACAGGAGTGCTCTTCTCATATGGAGGATGGCAGCATGCTTCGTTTCTTGCCGGGGAAACCAGGAATCCATCAAGGAATGTTCCGGTAGCCATGATCACGGGCGCCGCAGTTGTAACAATGATTTATCTTCTTGTCAATACGTCTTACATGTTGCTGCTTCCTGTCAATACGATTGCAACTTCAGAAAAAGTTGCTGCGGAAGCGGTTAGTACTGTTATTCCCTTCGGAGGGATGCTTGTTGCCGGTTTGATTGCCATAAGCACCTTCGGAACCATAGGCATATACACCCTTTCGGCTCCGCGTATCTATTATGCCATGGCTGAGGACGGTCTTTTTTTCAGGAGCATAGCCAAAGTACATCCGGTTTTCAAAACTCCTGTAAATGCAATTATTGTCCAGTCGGCATGGTCTGTAGTCCTCCTGCTTCTCTGGGGCACACTCGAAAACCTGATCACTTACACGGTTTCGGTTGAGTGGGTATTCTTCACTCTTGCGGCAATCGGTATTTTCATCTTCAGGAAAAAACTAAAAAATGCCGAACGTCCGTATAAAACTTTCGGTTACCCGGTCACTCCTCTTATATTCATTGTCATCAACACATGGTTTGTGATTAACATCATGATAAATAAACCTTTGCATATGTTAATAGGATTTGCGTTCCTCCTGCTGGGGATACCGTTGTTTCTGTACTTTAAAAAGAAAAATCCCGACCGGGCTATTTAAACTGGTTACGCGGTTTTTATGAAATTGAAGGGGATATTCAGCACTGATGAAAAATATTCACCTCTTTCAAAAATGTCTTCATCTCCTTCTTCGTAGTACCAGTTTACGATGTATTTTTTGTTTTTCAGCTGGACGCGTGAGATCTTCTGAAAGAGCTGGATCAGGAGCTTGGCGCTTGCACTATTAAAATACTCAAGGTTCATGTCAATGCAGGTCACCTCAGCCGGCAACTTTATATATTCATTCACCCATTCCTCAATAGGTCTGAAAAAATCGAACATATTCTCATGAATTGAGCGCCCTTTAATCCTGATCATACCCTCAGGGCTCAAAAGTACCTCCGGCGAGTTTTTGGTGGCAGGTATTCTCAATTCATTCATCTGAAGAATAACTAAAGCAATGATGAATTAACGGGAACATTAACGTCATATTGTAAGCTGTTCCTTTTAATATAACCGTCAGAATTATCTTCTTTGGGAAGTTTTACCTGTTCAAGTGACTGAAGATCAGAACCTGGCCAGTGGTACTACATTCTGATCTGTAAATTCACCCCTCAGGTATTTATAATATCCGGTGATTCCGATCATGGCAGCATTGTCAGTTGTATATCTTAAAGGTGGAAGGAAAAGGTCCCAGTCTCTCTTCTCTCCTTCCCTGGAGAGTCCATTTCTCAGTCCGGAATTTGCTGAAACTCCTCCGGCTATACCAATTTCCTTTATTCCTGTTTGCTGCGAAGCCCTGACCAGCTTGCTGATGAGTATTCCAATGATTGTTTCCTGAAGTGAGGCACAGAGATCTGCCCTGTTCTTTGAAATGAACTCCGGATCCTCCTTCAGCCTGTCGCGAAGAAAATAAAGAAAGCTGGTCTTCAAACCGCTGAAACTGAAATCAAGACCTTTAACCGAGGGTTTTGAAAAACTGAAAGCTTTTTTGTTCCCTTCTGATGCAAGCTTATCAATCATCGGACCGGCCGGGTAAGGGAAATCCATAAGTTTTCCGCATTTGTCAAAAGCTTCACCGGCGGCGTCATCAATAGTGTTTCCGAGGATTTCCATTTCAAAGTAGCTCTTCAATACTATTATTCTTGTGTGACCGCCTGAAACAAGCAGGCACAGAAATGGGAATGACGGAACACGGTTTTCTTTATCTTTTTCCAGAATAAAATGTGCAAGGATATGTGCGTGAAGATGGTTTACTTCAATCAACGGTATGCTGCAGGCAAGGGCAAAACCCTTTGCAAATGATGTTCCAACAAGAAGCGATCCGAGTAATCCCGGCCCCTGTGTAAAGGCCACTGCGTCTATTTCATCAACTCTTACTCCTGCTCTCTTTAAAGCCTGATCAGCCACTGGCACAATATTTGCCTGATGTGCTCTTGACGCCAGCTCGGGAACAACACCGCCATACGACATGTGTATATCCTGTCCTGCAATAAGGTTTGACAGAATATATCCATCCCTGACAACAGCTGCGGATGTATCATCACATGATGATTCTATGGCTAATATTGTGACTCCCATGAGGCCTTTGATTTTCCGTATATTTTTGGTTATTTTGAGATATTAATGTTCAAACAGTTTTTAATGCTCAAAAGTATTAAAAAATCGTTCAAGTATCTGATGATCCTGGTTGGTATCATTTTACTGGTACCGACATTCGGATCATTTATTATTCGCATCCCTGAAGTCCAGACCTTCATGTTAAAGAGGATCATGAGCCATTTCTCTGAAAATATACATTCTACAATGACCCTGGGCAGAATCGAATATACCTTCTTTAATAAAATAAGCATAAATGACCTGCTTATCAAGGATCAGAACAATGATACCCTGATTTATTCGCAAAAGATTACAGCAGGTATAAACAGAATCGATTTCAGCGGTAAGATCGTGAAACTCGGTCATATTGAACTGGTGGAACCATTAATAGCCCTGATCACTGACACTTCAGGAATGATGAACCTGAAATGGTATCTCGATTTGCTTGGATCATCAGAAGATACGATCCGGAAGAGTGACAACAAATTCTCGGTCAATCAGATCACAATTCAGAACGGAAGATTCAGGCTTCTGAATAAGACCGGTCCTGAAGCAAAAATAAAGATTGATTTTAATAACCTCCTTCTTTCAGGTATCAACGGCGATATTGAGGATATAAGGGTGCTGAATGATTCAATGATTTTCAGGATTAACGAACTGAGATTCTCCGAGTCAAGCGGCTTCCTTGTAAGAAGCATGAACAGCAAAGTCTTTCTCGCTGATAACGATATTATTTTCAGGGACCTCTTTCTGTACCTCGACAGCTCAATAATTAATGCTGATCACATAATTGTGGCAGCAGATTCCTCTGGTTCATATAAAAGCTTTATTGATGACGTAAGGCTCGACATTGAGCTTCAGAAATCGCTTGTAAGCAGTGCCGATCTGAAATTTTTTCTGCCACCGGCCGTCGGATTGACTGAATCAGCTGAGTTGTCGGGGAGAATTTCAGGGACCATTGCTGAATTGAAAGGTCGTAATATAAGGGCTTCATACAGGGATAACACTTATCTTGATTGTGATTTCGATTTCTCAGGACTTCCGAAATTCAAGGATACATTTATTTATATCGAAGTTAACAGCCTTAAAACCAACGCTAAGGACTTTGAAAAAATAAAAAGGCCTGATAAGACGTACCTTGAAATACCGGACGTGCTCTATAAACTGGGAAATCTTTCATTTAAAGGAAGCTTTACCGGTTTTACTACCGATTTTGTTACTTATGGAAAGATCGGAACAGAAGCTGGCACTATCAGCACAGACATCTCACTTCGTCCGGAAGAGAATAATACCTTCAGGATCAAAGGGCTGGTAAAAGGGACCAATGTTGACCTGGGACTCCTTACTGACAAGAGCGACATTCTGGGCAAACTTAGCATGGAAACCAATGTCGATGGTTTTACGACATCATCAAAAACAATATCAGGCAACCTCACCGGGAAAATTGACAGCATCGAGGTTAACAGGTATATATACCGCAATGTAGTTCTGAACGGCATCTTCACTGAAAAGACCTGGGATGGAAGCATAAAAATTTTGGATAGCAATATTAAAATGGATATGCTGGGGATGCTGGATTTCAGCCATGAACTTCCGGAGTTTGATTTTACATTGAATCTTGCCGAGTCAAACCTGAATAAGCTGAACTTTGACAAAACCGATACTAATTCACATCTCGCGGCGCTGGTTACAGCTAACTTCAGAGGCAATAATATCGACAACCTTTTCGGTGAAATAAAACTGCTTAATTCCACAATCAGAAAATACAACAGCAAACTTGAATTGTATGATTTTACATTGAAGGCATTTAATGAAAACAATAAACCGGCCATATCTCTGAGGACCGATTTCGTTGATGCTGATCTGCGAGGTTATTATGAATTCGGTGAGTTAGGGAATGTCATGAAAACAGCTCTTGCTTCACTTATGCCTTCGAGGTTTAAAGCTCCTGTTGTAAAAAATCAGTCAAAAAATGAATTCACATTTAATCTCAGTTTCAAGAACACCGATAAAATAAACAACTTTTTCAAAACGGGAATTCTTCTTGCCGAAAAGAGCACTTTAATCGGATCGTTCTATAAGGACAGCATTATAAATATTAATGCAAATACAAAAAGTTTTAATTACAGAAATAACATTTTCAGCAATCTGGCCCTTGATGCCAACTATTCGGGGAAAAAGTTCACTGCCGATCTGAAAAGCTCATCGCTCTTAATCCTGGGGCGGTCAGACCTGAAGGGATTTAAAGCCGGATTCGGAGCTGTACCTGATAATTTTATTTTCAGTTTCGATTGGGATAATAAAGACAAGATCCTTAGTAAGGGATCTTTTATTTCGAGGGGTTCATATCTTCCGAAAGAAGACGGACAGGAAGGCTCTTATCTGAAAATTGAAATTGACTCATCTGATGTTTTTACACGGAATAATCAATGGAAAATCAGGCATTCAACAATCAGGATTGATTCAAACGCAACACATATTGACAGGTTTATTGTAACCAGTGGCAATAACTCTTACACTATTGACGGTACCGTATCGGATAATACAGGTGACACCCTGAGTCTTAAATTTAAAGGTATTGACCTGAGTCCCCTAAGCAATCCGGTAAAACCGGCAGCTGAAGGACAAGACACCCAAATTGCGTTTAATCTGAAAGGGATCATCAACGGCAATATAATTATTCCCAGCGCCTTAAAAAATCCATTGATCCAGAGCAACATCAGGGTCAATGGCTTTTCGTTACTGGGGGCCAATTATGGGGATGTCGCTGTCTTATCCCAGTGGAATTCCACACGTAAGGTCGCTGATATTAGCGCAAGTAATAACCTGAATGGTAAAAGGAACATTGATATAAGAGGTATCTTTGATCCCGCAGTAAAAAAATTCAATCTCAACGGAATAGCATCGAATCTTCCTGTTGATGCACTTAATCCATTGCTTAGTTTTTTTGCATCAGGGATAAAAGGGAGTGTTTCAGGAAAAGTTAACCTGACAGGAGCACCAGGTGAACTGGTTCTTAAAGGTGCTCTGATGGCTGAGAATGCATCAATGAAGATTGACTATCTGCAAACAAGATATACAATCAACGATTCAATAAGATTTGATAAGAGTGGAATAAAGTTCAAAAACATTAAAGTGACTGATGAAAAGGGAAACAATGCCGTACTTTCAGGTTCTGTTTTTCACAAATACTTTAAGGATTACGCCGTTGACCTTATTGTCAACATGGACAAAAATGCCTGTCTGGTACTGAACACCCAGCAAAAGGATAATGAACTTTTTTACGGTACTGCTTATGCTTCCGGCGTAACAACGATTAAAAGCGGACCAAATTCACTTTCTTTCGACATTTCTGCTAAAACCGGAAAGGGTACTAAGTTTTATATTCCGCTTACTTCCAGCCTGTCTGTTTCTGAATCCTCTTTTGTGACATTTGTGAGCCATGATACAGCACTGATAGAAGGAGAAAAGAAAGTCCCGGTTGAAAAGGTTCAGCCTTCAGGTCTCGGATTAGAGCTTAATTTCGATCTTGATGTTACTCCTGATGCTGAGGTTCAGCTTCTTATCGATCCGAAAGCTGGCGATGTCATTAAGGGAAGGGGCTCAGGAAAACTCAATATAACCATGAACAAAAAAGGTGAATTTAAAATTTATGGCGATTACCTAATCGAAGAGGGTGATTACCTGTTTACCCTTAAGAATATTCTTAATAAAAGATTTGATGTTGAGGATGGAGGTAAAATAACCTTTAATGGTGATGTTGAGAATGCTGAAATAGACCTGACTGCGAAATACGGGAACATCAAGACATCGCTGTATCCAGTTCTTTATCGGATACTCCATGATGAAAAATACAAGGCAAGGATCCCTGTTGAACCCCAGCTGAATTTGTCTGGCAATCTTTTTAATCCTGTCGTTGGATTTAATATCTATTTGCCGAATGCTGATGAGGAGACAAGAACATACCTGAGAAATGCAATTACGACTGAAGAGGAATTAAGCAAGCAGTTTCTTTATCTGCTCGTGATGAACAGTTTCTATTCAGATCCTTCATATTCTGCCTTATCAGCGGCTTCTTCCGCCGGGACTTCAGCTATGGCTGTAACAACAACGGAGATGCTCGCAAATCAGGTAAGCAACTGGATATCAAAAATCAGCAATGATTTTGATGTCGGATTCCTGTACACGCCGGGAACTAAAGACATTAATTCGCAGGAGCTTCAGGTGGCTCTTTCAACACAGCTGCTGAATGATAAGGTGACAATAAACGGGAACTTTGATGTCAGCGGAACAGGAACTACAGAAAATACTCCCCTGATCGGCGATTTTGATATTGAAGTCACACTCACTGAAAAAATAAGGTTTAAAGTGTTCAACAGATACAATAATCCTTATACCGGCAAGGGGGCTCCATACACTCAGGGACTGGGGCTGACCTTTAAACAGGATTTCAATAAATTCTCTGATCTGTTAAAGAAAAAAAATATTACTGAAATAAAGAAAGAGGACGAAATAACAGTTAAAGAATAAGAGTTAATAAATAATGTCACAATGTTATTAACACAAAATAATAGACCATGTCATTTTTCCGTTTTATAATATCTTCGCCCGTGAAAAAACAAAGACGAAGAAGATAATTGGCTGTTTTTTAACTAATTAATAAAAGGGGAAATATGGGATTTCTACAATTATTTATGCAGGAGGGGCAAGCAGCAGTTCAGACTGCCGCTTCAGAAAAACTTACTCTCCTGGATTTCGCAATCAAGGGAGGATGGGTGATGATCCCTATCATTCTGCTGTCGCTCGTAGCAGCATATATCTTTATTGAAAGATACTATGTGATCAGAAAAGCCACCAGAGAGGATACCAATTTCATGAACAGGATCAAAGATTATATACACGACGGAAAGGTGGATGCCGCGCTCGCTCTGTGCAGATCGACCGACAGTCCGTCGGCACGGATGATCGAGAAAGGGATAAGCAGGCTGGGAAGACCCCTTCAGGATATAAGCACAGCCATTGAAAATGTGGGGAAGCTTGAAATCTCCAAACTCGAAAGGGGTTTTCCTACCCTTGCGACAATAACCGGAGCTGAACCGATGCTCGGTTTCCTGGGTACTGTTATCGGAATGGTACAATCATTCTATGCCATGGCCCAGGCTGGCAACAATATTGATGTTTCAATGATGTCCGGCGGTATATATACAGCATTGATCACAACCGTGGCAGGCCTAATTGTTGGTATTCTTGGGTATTTTGCTTACAATACTCTTGTTGTCAGGGTTGAAAGAGTGGTATTTAACCTTGAGGCCACAAATACTGAATTTCTGGATATTTTAAATGAACCCTTAAAAACAGGACATTAAAATGGCAATTTCGCAGAGAAATAAGATAAGTTTGAACTTCAGTTCAGTCGGGATGACAGATGTTGTATTCAATCTGCTTATCTTTTTCATGCTTACATCGACCCTTGTACATCCCACTGCCCTTAAGCTGCTGCTTCCCAAGGGAAGCACACAAACCTCAGCTAAACCCCAGACAACCATCTCAATTACAGCTGACAAGAAATATTATGTAGAACAGCAGGCAGTCACTATTGAAACCCTTGAGAGCATCCTGAAGCAGAAGCTTGGAGCTAATCCTGAAACATATATTTCGCTGCATGCTGATAAAAATGTACCTTTCGAAACAGTGGTAGCTGTTCTGAATATTGCACAGGCTAATAATTATAAATTGATAATTGCAACCTCGCCCAAATAACGACCTGAGAAGGATCCCTTCAGAAAAAAAGAAAGGGATTATCGGCACATCAATACTGCACATTGCTTTATTGATACTTCTGATCGTTGTGGCTTTTACACCTCCAAAACCACCTGAAACTGAAGAAGGTATTCTTGTAAATTTCGGGACGGATGAAACAGGGATTGGAATGATTGAACCCTCTCCTCCCCCTGTACAGGAGGAAGCATCAGTCCCCCCACCCAAAACAGCCCCAAAAGTACAGACGGAAGAGCCTTTGCTTACTCAGAATAATGAAGAGGCTCCTGAGGTTAAAAAGGTGGACCCTGAAGCTGAAAAGAGACGTCTTGAGAAGATCGAAGCTGACAGGAAGCTGAAAGAACAGCTTGAGGCTGAAAGAAAGAAGAAAGAAGCGGAAGAGGCAGAAAGGAAAAGGATTGAAGCTGAACAAAAACGTCAGGCCGATATCATGAACAAAACACGTGATGCTCTCGCCAATTCGAAAAATGCAGGTACTACATCAAAAAGTGAAGGTGAAGCTGGCGGAACAGGGAACCAGGGAGTGCCAACAGGGTCAGTAGATTCAAAAAACAGGGGTGATGGAAGCGGACTGGGAAACCAGGGTATTTCATACGATCTTCAGGGAAGAGGATTTCAGTCACTTCCCGCCCCAAAATATGATTACCAGGGAGAAGGGCGCGTTGTCGTTGAAGTAAGTGTTGACAGATCCGGGAAAGTGATTCAGGCTATACCCGGAAGCAAAGGTTCAACCACGCTTGATGAATATCTTTTAAGGGTTGCCAAGGAGGCAGCGCTAAAGGCCAGATTTGATCCTAAATCTGACGCTCCGGCAATACAAAAGGGAACAATTACCTATAATTTTATCCTGAGATAAATAAATCCAGATTACAATGAAAAGAGAGGAAATGATTTCATCATACTCACAACCTTCTCTCCTACATTTTTAATAACAGTCTCATTTTCAATATTTGAGATCACTTCATCCATGAGCTCAACTATGACACGCATGTGCTCCTCCTTTAGCCCCCTTGTTGTAATTGCAGGAGTGCCGACCCTTAACCCTGACGTCAGGAAAGGTGATCTGCTATCGAATGGTACCATGTTTTTATTAACTGTAATGTGTGAAAGCACAAGGGTATTTTCGGCTTTTTTCCCCGATAATTCTGGAAATTTAGTCCTGAGATCGATAAGCAACAAATGATTGTCGGTTCCTCCGGAAACCACTTTATATCCTTTGTCAGTAAATGCCTGAGCCATTGCAGCTGCATTCAGTTTCACCTGTGCCTGATATATTCCAAATTCGGGAAGAAGAGCCTCTCCAAAGGAGACTGCTTTCGAAGCAATAACATGTTCAAGCGGACCACCCTGAACACCCGGGAAAACAGCGGAATTTAGAAGCGAGGACATCATCCTCACCTCTCCTTTCGCTGTGGTAATACCCCATGGATTAACAAAATCCTTTCCCATAAGGATTATACCTCCTCTCGGTCCTCTGAGAGTCTTATGTGTTGTTGATGTGACTATATGAGCATACTTCAGTGGATTCTTCAGCAAACCGGCAGCAATAAGTCCGGCCGGATGAGCCATATCCACTATGAATATCGCGCCGACTGAATCGGCAATTTTCCTCATCCTCTCATAGTCCCATTCGCGGGAATAAGCCGATGCACCACCTATTATTATCTTTGGCTTTTCCTCCAGTGCAAGCTCTTCCATCATATCATAATCGATAAGACCGGTATCTTCCTTAACACTATAAGCAACCGGCCTGTACAGAATCCCTGAGGAATTAACAGGCGATCCATGTGAAAGATGTCCTCCATGAGCAAGATTAAGTCCCATAAAGGTATCACCGGGTTTTAAAACAGTAAAAAAGACAGCCATATTTGCCTGAGCACCTGAATGAGGCTGTACATTGGCATATTCAGCATCGAAAAGCTTCTTAAGCCGGTCGATGGCGATCTGCTCAGTCTGATCAACAATTTCACATCCTCCGTAATAACGGTTTCCGGGATAACCCTCAGCATATTTGTTTGTAAGAACTGATCCCATGGCTTCCAGAACCTGCGGACTGACAAAATTTTCAGAAGCTATCAATTCAATGCCATTCAGCTGGCGCTGACGTTCTTTTTCAATAAGGTCAAATATTAAAGTGTCTTTTGTCATCATATTAAAATTCATAATCGATTATTTGCAATAGCGGTACATAGCGATGCAAATATAAAAACAATAACAGACCTTCTCCGTTTTTTAATTAAGTTTGTCTTTTTGTAAGATCTCCCGGAATGATAAACTTCAGCAGGTTCAGACTGGATAACGGACTGAGAGTAATTGTCCATGAGGACAGGTCAACACCTCTTGCAGCAATGAATATCCTGTACGACGTAGGATCGAAAGATGAAGATCCGTCAAATACGGGGATGGCTCATCTGTTCGAGCACCTTATGTACTGCGGAACTGAAAATATTCCGGAATATGATCTGCCTCTTCAGCTGGCCGGAGGTGAGAACAATGCCTTCACAAATAACGATATAACAAATTATTACCTTACGCTGCCTTCCGGAAACATCGAAACAGCCTTCTGGCTCGAGTCAGACAGGATGTTTGAGCCGGACTTCACTCAAAAAAAGCTTGACATCCAGAAGAGTGTTGTGATAGAAGAATTCAAGCAACGTTACCTTAATCAGCCATATGGCGATGTTATGCTTCTGTTGCGGCCGCAGACATATACGATCCATCCTTACAGGTGGCCTACCATAGGTATGGATGTTTCACATCTGGAAAATATAGACCTTGATCATGTAAAAGATTTTTTCTCACGGTATTATACACCCGGCAATGCAATTGTTACGCTCACGGGAAATATCGAACCAGGCAAAGCCTATGATCTTGCAGTCAAATGGTTCGGTTCAATACATGCAAGAGAAAGTGCAGAACGAATGCTTCCTTTGGAACCTGCCCAGACTGAAGAAAAAAAGCTGACTGTTGAGAGGAATGTTCCATCCGACGCATTATATAAAGCATGGCATATGGGTTCGCGCATCAGCAAGGATTACCCTGCGCTTGACCTTATAACAGATCTTCTGGCCGGAGGGGAATCCGGCAGGCTTTATAACAGACTTGTCAGGGATAAAAACCTGTTCAGCGAGATAAATGCATACGTAACTTCCGACATTGATCCCGGACTGGTCATCATGAGCGGAAAGCTTATGAGAGGGACAGACATCATGAAAGCAGAGGAAGCTGTGAATGAAGTAATTAATGAGCTGAAGGATTCGGCGCTGACAGATTATGAACTGGAAAAAGTAAAGAACAGATTCGAATCGTCAGTTGTTATTTCGAATACAAGCATACTGAATAAAGCCATGAATCTGTCGATGTATGAATTGCTCGGCGATCCTGATCTGGTGAACAGGGAAGTTGAAAGCAACAGGGCCGTAAGCAGGGAGATGGTCAGGGAATCTGCAATAAAATATCTCAGCCCTGAAAACTGCACCACATTGTTTTACCTCTCAGCCAGCAAAAAATGACCATGGTCAGACTTCGGCGAATACAGCCACCCATTCATCCTTTTGATGCAAGAATACTTGTACCGACAAAATCTGTAACCCTCAGGAATGGGACATCAGTGTTCCTGATCGATGCAGGTACCGAAAACATAATGAGAATTGAATTTGTTTTCAGGGCAGGGATGGCCCTGGAAAATCTTCCCCTTCTGTCAACTTCAGCCAACATGATGCTGACCGAAGGTTCGGAAAAATACACCTCAGAAGAGATGAACAGCATACTCGATTACTACGGCATATTTCTTAACCTGAGTGCTGAGAAGGATACTGCCGGATTAACTGTCTATTTTCTCAATAAACATTTTGAAAAGACGCTGGAATTAGTTGTTGAGATACTTTTCCATCCGGAATTTCCTGAGAAGGAGCTCG
>Ga0315295_10000466_pt1 | contig 35233 bp, 27 predicted proteins | sample YL17G14_0_MG_FD_204453 | JGI IMG/M metagenome (GOLD analysis project Ga0315295, IMG submission 204453) | Sediment microbial communities from Yellowstone Lake, YNP, Wyoming, USA - YL17G14_0 | ecosystem: Environmental > Aquatic > Freshwater > Lake > Sediment | place: USA: Wyoming | collected...
AATCAAACGCCGGACGATATAGGCCACGCAGCCGAAATTGTATTCCGCATCCAGAACGTAAAGAACGGGGTAACGGGTCTTCTCTCGGTTATAATCCTTGGGCAAAGAGATATCGATCTCGTAGGTCTGGTCGACATGCTTCGAGGTCAAGAACCTCATTTCCGTATCGCGGATCTCCACTCTTCGAGGAGGATCCTCTTTCGTGGGTCGGGCTTGCGGCCCAACCGAAAAGGCATACCCTTCCAAGCACAAAAGGCCTTGCAGCAGGATCAGGGCTAGGAAGCCTGCAAAGGTTTTTCTCCTTTCCAAAATTCCCTCCTTGACCAAGAGCATGATTTCCTTTTTGATTATTTATCGCTTGCCAAGGAGAAGTGCTGCTGGACGATGACCCAGCGGCCGGCCCGCTTTTCGAGGACTCCCGTCCAGCGGACATCCTTGGAGCCCCAAGGCTTGCCGTCCCATTCGCCCGAGTCGTCCACGACAGCGGAGAACCAGGCCACGTCCCCGGTCTTTGGTCAGGGCCCAGGCAAAGGAATCATGAATGACTTTGGCGATGATCGCCTCATCATTCGAGCTCTTAGGGCCCGTTTCGCCTGCCCCCTGGCCGCCGATTCTATCCCAGATGGCCTCGACGTTGTTTTGATGTATGTCAAGGTCCCTGACTTTCAGCCTCTTGTCCTTGAAATAGGGGAAGTCGCGTTCGATGGCGTATTTCGTCTTGGCCTCTTCCAGTGTCGCGCCCTTGGCCCGCAGCTCGCGCAGTCCATCCCAGAGCGTTTTGAGATAGCCGTATTGTTGTTTGTATGTTTCGACCCCGAGTTTCATGTCCGAGTGGGCAAAGTTGACGTGTTTGATCTCACGTCCGCTGTCAACGATCCGGCCCCAGTTGTCGAGGATCGCCCCCAGGTCCCAGGGCGCTTTCTTATGCAAATAAGGCAGCATTTGGTCGGGCCACATATCGCCGACAGCCACCAGCCCTTCTTCTGGGACGAAGATCACGATGTCACTCTCGGTGTGCAGCCCGCCCACGGCATACAACTCCAAGGTCATGTCGCCCATGTCCAGCGTCAGACTTTTGTCGAAGAGCACCGAAGGGAACGTGGGCGTGAAGCCTGTCTGAAGTTCCTCGATGGTTGACCGGAGCAGAATGACACCTTCTCGGAAATTGTGAAACTCCCGCGAATCCGGGGCCGCCTTCTCCATCCTTGCCAACCAGTCCTGTAGCATCGAGCCAAACTTCTCCCGGAGCTTGGCCAAACCTTCTCCAATCTGCTCGCCCTTCATGCCCTCGATCATCTGGCGCTGGCCGATGATCGTCGCATCGGCATAAATTTGATTGCCGAGGGTATGATCATGGTGGGAGTGCGTATTGATCAGATACTTGATATCCTTCCGGCCGAACTCCTTCTCAATAGCCTGCCGGATCCGGGCGTCCGCCGACCGGCTAAGGTTGGCTTCGATGACGACGACCCCCCGGGCGGTCGACAGGGCGACGACGCGGATCGTCTGCATGTAGTCGCCCACCCAGGCCAGCAGGACCCGGTCCCCCAGTTTTTGGGTATGGAGTGGCAGGTCCGCGCTGGTTTGACTGATGGGCACTTTGGCGAACGGCAAGATCGTGAGCAATAGCCAGAGAACAACCCCCAGGGGGAATTTTTTCATCTTGACACTCCTTGGCGTGCTTCCTTCAACCTCAACTCTTCGATGACCATCGTCGAAAACCAATAGATATCGCCCCTGCGGGAAAAGAATAGATAGCGGCCGTCCGGGGAGAAAGACGCTCCGGCTTCGGCGTCCGCGGTGTTGATTGTTTCCCCCAGGTTGCGCAGCCCTCCCCAGTTCCCCGCCTCGTCCAGGAACGAGGCGTAGAGGTCCCAATCGCCGTATCCCCCTTCCCGGCGGGCGTGGAGGATCAGGGTGCGGCCGTCCGGCGACAGGCAGGGGCCGCTGATCTGGCCGGTGAAGACCTTTTCCCCGACCTTCACCGGCGTGGAGAATCCATTTTCAGAATATTGGGAAAAATAGAGAGAGCGCGCTCCGCCGGACTGGCCCATGACCAAGAGGCTTCCGTCGGAGCTGGCGTAGGGCTGGACCACGATCTCCATTCCATCGAAGGCGGAGATCCTTTGCGGCTGGCTCCACTCTCCCTGAACTTTTTCCGATACCCAGATGCTGGGGTATTTTTCCGCTTCGCCGGAGTCGCCGCGCGGCCGATTGGAGACGAAAAACAATTTCCTTCCGTCGGACGAGAGGCAGGGCTCGTTATTGATATATTCCAGCGAGAAAGGAAGAACGGACGGGCCGGACCAGGCTCCGCCCGCAGACCGGAGGCTGATGATGGCCATTTTCCCGTTGGATGGGTCGCGCTCCCAATAGAGGATCTCCAAACCGTCGGGGGAGACGAACAGCCGGCCTTGGTCGCCCTCCTTGGAAACGACCCCGGGGGCGAAGACTTCGGGCGTCTTCCCCGGAGGCTTCTGGCCGAGGCAGGGGTCGAAAGGTCCGGACAAATCGTTTGATTGGGCAAACAAGATCATGGCCGCAGCGGTTAATACGCAAGTCATGAGCCTAAGCTTTTTCATTGGATGATTCCTGCTCAGTTTCTTCGGCATTGACTTCTTGATGATTTCGGACTCTATCCTTTTTCCGGGGAGATCATGATTCAGGCTGCTGTTTTGTCGTATATATGGCCGAATGACCCGCCTTCCATTCCCCATCCTCGAACGAGAACCATTTATCGATCAGCTTTCCGTCGGGTGTGATTTCAAGCGTATTCCTGAATTCCAATTTCTGGCTGGGAAAAATTGCGTAGCCATACTTTAAAATCTTGCCGCCTTCTTCTTTCACGTTGCCCATGGCGAGATTTCCGTTGCTGTTAAGGATCAGGAAAGCAATTTCCTTCTTGTCAGGATCGTAGTAATAATAACCATCATTTCGATTTTTCAGCTCTTGAGTTTCCTGATAGTATTTGAGAACCTTTCCATCATGCAGAGGCTCACATTTCATAAGCAGGTGTAGTGTCTTTTTTCCCGAAGGATCTTTCATTTCGCCTATCCATGTTTTGCCGACCAGCGGCTTCAAGATTAGCAACTCTTGGCGGAGGGCCATTTCATCCTGCCCTGGACATAAAGCGCCCGGCAGAATGGTTATGGAAATAATTAAAAGTGTGAATACATACAGGATTTTGTTCATTTCGTCTTCACCTCTCTATTTCTCGCTGGCGAAGGAGAAATGCTGCGAGACGACGACCCAGCGGCCGTCGCGCTTTTCCACGACGCCGGTCCAGCGGGTGTTCTCCCAGGTGGCCGGCTGGCCCTTGTAGGTGTTGATGTCGTCCAGGATGCAGAAGAACCAGGCCACCTCTCCGCAGCGGGCGAACTTGATCTCCAGGTCCTTCAGCTCATGCCGGACGTATTGAAAGTCCGGGCTCATCCAGAAGGGTACGCTCTGTTTCACGTCCTCAAAGCGCTTGACGATCCTCTGGGTCGGGGTCACGCTGATGTAATCCTCGTCGTTGGCGATCGAGCCGTAGAAAAGGTTCAGGTCTTTAGTCTTGGCCCAGCCGATCACGGAGCTGATGACCTGGGCGATTTTCTGCTTCTCCGCCTCTTGGCTTTCGGCCAGTTGTTTCGGGGGCCGACCGCTCGATTCCATAATCCCATTCTCGGGCAAAATGAGCTCCACCCAATTTTCCGTACTTTTCAAGTCGCTCTTTTCCGGATAAACGATTCGGCCCTTCCGGTCGCCGGCCATGAGTCTCATTTTTATAGAACGGCCGGAGAACTTCGATAGAACAATCTGATATTCTTTCCCGTCGGACGGGAATAGAACCTTGGAGTAATCTTCCGCGGGCCGCCCCGCCGCTTGCCACTCAGCCTTCTTCTTGCTGTCTGACTTGACTTCGTTCGCGTCCCAATCCTTGGTGTAGCCCATGATGATTTCCGGCATATTGTCCCCGACAGGCAAGGACAGCTCCGCCTCGCCCAATTGCCCCGAGGAATGCATTTGATAGACCGTTCGATCGTCCGAAGTCATCCAGAGGTCTGATACAACGCCGATAGCGTCCTTATATTTCAAACCCAGGAACAAATGGCCGGAATTGACCTTCAAGTAGAGGTCGACTCGGTTGTTGATGGGGCGTATCAGCGCGTCATCCCATTCTCCCGGAGAAAACAAGCCATCGATCAGCACCGGCTGGCCATTTCCATCGGGAACAATCACGCTCAGCCGGGCGAGTTCCCGGGCGATGGCCTCGCAGATTTCCTTGATGGGCGCGCTCTCGAATCCGTCGCCGGGCGGGGGGCCGCCGCCGCGCGGCCCGAGGAGGATGCGTTCTTTGACCATGGTCACCTTTTCCGGAAATTGGGCCGGGCTGGAGAAGCGTTCCACCAAGCCGGCGTCGGCCACAGTGAAATTCCCCACGCAGAAGGAGGCGATGAGCAGCCCTGCGGCGTAGGCGTCCCTGACGAACTGAAGCGCTGCGGGATTTTCCCTGAATTTTCGAAACTGAGGGCCGCTGGGAATGATCAGGCAATCATATCCGGAAAAATCCTTGAGGTCCGGGATGAGGATGTCGCTCGTCAGCACCACATCCCGCTTCTTGTTGTAGCAACCCCGGTATTCGACGTCGACGCCCACTCGCTTCATCGTCCAACCCCGCGCTTCGATTTCTTCCTTGAGCGGGAAATAAGCGTCCCCGAACCACTCGCCCAGCAGAACAAGAACGGATACCGGGCCGGGCGTCTTTTCTTGGGCGGCTCGGCTGCTCAGCGGGGAAGTGACAAGGAAGATAATAATGGCAAAAGCTAGGCTACTACGGCATAAAGATTTCATCTGTGCTCCTTCTGGCCCTGAATTGCAGGGCTAAGACCGTTTCATTTAATACAAGAAATATGCCAAAACGGTTGGTTGCATGTCGGACTAATTTTTTAGGTAAGCAATTACAGAGTATCCCAAAAACGGATGAGCCGTGTCAATTTTCTTTACGGCCCCTGATTGTTATTTTAAATCGCTCCTGAGCGCTTTGTCTGCGGCCGCCTGCGTTTGCGTTTTTTTATTTTTTAGGAGCGGCAGCCCCTTTGACCACGCGGAATCCGGTGCACTCCAGCGCGGCCGGCCGAGGCTTGGCCTTGGCGTCTGCCGCACGATCGGCGCTTCCGCCCATGGTTTTGCCCAAGCCCTCCCGGGTCATGACCCACTCGGCCACGTTGCCGCCCAGGTCGAAGATCGGCTCTTCCTCATCTCCGCCCTGCCCTTTGAAGCTTCCGACTACTTTGAGCAGGGCGGCCGGTCCGCCCAGCTCCTTGACCTTCGCTTCCAGCCTTAGCGCATCGTCGGGATTTAAGGCATATCCGGCCCAGGTATCGAGCGTGTTTTCCCCGCCGCGGCCTTCATAGAGCGACGCGACCTCGTCATCAAAAGGAACTCGCCAGACCTGGCCGGTCAGCTTGGACAGCCACTCGGCATAGGCCTTGGCCTTTTCAAAGGGAATAGCGCTGGCCGGATAATTTTCCCGGCCGGCCTCGACCGGGAAGGCCGGGTCGAAGGCCGCATACTGGGCCCGGGTCACTTCAAAACGTCCGACCTCCAGGCTGCCGCGCTTGACCGTCTCGGGAATGAGAGTTTCTGGTTGCGCTGCGCCGGCCGCTTCGCCGGCCGCCGGCTTCCAGCCGACACCCAGACGGCCGCGGCTTTGGGCCGCCTTGTTGCGTTTCAGCGCCCAAGCCAGGGGCGAATCTTTCTTCAGCGCTTCGTTATCCGCCTTCTCGGTTTTAAAGAAATAGCGGTCGAACCAGGCCATCTCCTCTTCGACTTTTCGGAGTTGATGGGCGTAGGTCCGCAGCCCGTGCGGCTCGCCCGGAAAAAGGAGGAATTTGACCGGCACCTTGTCCAGGTGATAGAGGGCCCGGTAGTGGGTCCATCCCTGGCTGGTGGGCACGTTCCTGTCCTCCGTGCCGAAGAAGATGATGGTCGGCGCTTTCAATTTATCCATTTTAAAAAGCGGCGAGAGGCTCAAATAATGTTGCGGGTCCTCGAGCGGAGAGCGGCCGAAATAGTAGCTGTCGAAGGCCTGTCCGAAATCCACGTTGGCCCAGTCGCTGATCCATTCCACGTCGCCCGCGCCGGCGCCCAGGACCTTATAGCGGTCGGGGTTGGCCAGGCACAGGGCGATGGACAGGATCGAACCGTTCGACCAGCCGAAGGTGCCGACCCGGTCCGGGTCCACCAGCCCCTGGGCGATGAGCGAATTCACGCCCTTCTCGATGTCCTCCACGGGCAGGTCATAGTATCTGCTCCCGCCGCTAATCGACTCGGCGAAAGCCAGGCCGTAGTTCGAGCTCCCGTGATAGTTCGGCCGCAGGACAAAGGCGCCCCGCTGGCAGAGGAGCTGCTGGGGGTAGGCGTAGCCCTCGTCCCAGGCGTCCAAGTCCGCGCCCAGGGGGCCGCCATGAGGGGCGGTGAAAAGGGGGTATTTTTTACCCGGCTGGTAGTCATGGGGATAGTAAAGAATGCCCTCCACCTCCTCGCCCAGGGCGCCCTTCCAGCGGATGACTTCGGTCCGGGCGAGGCGTTTGTCCTTGAAACCGGAATTGAGGTCGGTGAGTTGGACGAAGGTCGTCAAGCGGTTTCCCTCGAGCTTGGCCTTGAACCATTGTTCCGGCCGGCTGGCCGCCGAAGACAAAAAGACAATGGTTTTGGCCGCGGGGTCAAGGGCGAAATCCAAGAAATTCTTCGCCTGCTCTCCGGCCAGGTCCGTTTTTTTCCAGGCCAAGCCGTTTTTCACGTAGCGGGCCGGGAGGAAGCGAACCCCGGCCGGTAAAAGCGTCAGGAATCCGTCGGGCGTGACCTCCAGCCCGCCCTCCAGGCCGTTTTCCCAGCCGAGGTCCACTCGGCAGTGCTTTTCGGTCTTCAGGTCATAAAAATACAGAAGGGTGATGGTGGCCTCAAAAAAACGGGGATGCGTCGTGAAGGGAGCGGCGATATAAAAACCGCTCCGGTCCGGCGCCCACTTGACGTCGTTGGGGACGATGCGCTCCCCGGACAGAATTTCCTTTCTGCTGCCGGCGCCGAGGTCCCAAAGAAAAGTCTTGGGAAGAATCCTCTGGTCCCATTCGAAGCTCAAATATTGCTGGTTGACGGTCAGGGCCAGCTTGCCGTCCGGGGAGACGTCCCACAGGCTGATGAAATCGATGTTATCGGTAAGGCGCGACACTTTCTTGTCCTTGACCGCCAGCTTGTAAAGCCTGACGGGTGGCTCATGGACCGTATCGTCCACGGCATTGGTGTCGTCCTTGATCTTCTCCCTTTCTTTCTCGAAAAGGGTCGGGTCTTCTTTGGCGCTGAAAATAAGGCTCCCCTCGTCCAGCCATTTGAAGCGGTTTATCTCACGCACAGACTCGGTCAGAGGATAGGGCTCCCCGCCCTGGAGGTTCATCAGCCACAACTGCGGGCCCGCTTCCTTTTCCTCATCCCTATCTCCGACCTTGGCTTTGGGCAGGGGCCGTTTGCTGAGGAAGGCAATCATCCGGCCATCGGGCGAAAAGGCCGGCCGGGAGTGGGTCTCCAACCCCTGGGTCAATGGAATTTCTTTCTTGGTCTCCAGGTCGGTCAGGAAAAGGTTGGAGACGCGACCGTTCTTTTCCTTGTCCAGGCGGGTCTTCACCCAGACCGCCCGCCGTCCGTCCGGGGAGACGTCCCAGTCCAAGCCGCTTTCAGCCAGGATGATATCCTCGGCCGTCCAGGCTTTCTTGGCCTTTTCCGCGGCCTCCGGCTGCTCCGGACTGGCCGGGACAAATCCGATAGCCAGGACGATCGAGGCCAACAGGAAAAGGATGATGCGCGATGTTTTCATTTCCTCACCTCAAGACCGTAAAAGATATCGAAATATATTTTCACCAAACCCCGCCGGGAAAGCAACAGCGGCCAGGCCCGACTAAATGAAGAAGAGGATTCCGGGTGCCGGGGCGGCTTCCCCTGAGGTTTTGTTACGGCTCCTTCCCGACTGTGCTCGCCGGGCGGAGCCTCCGGGGAGAAAGTCGACATAATGATCATATTCGCTACATTGATATGGGAGGGGGAAGAATATGAAAAAGAGGCTATCGGCCTGAAGTTCGAATGCCGGTTGAAGACAGAGAAAAATCCGGCGGGCGCCAATCGCCTGCTGTTGGACCAGGATGCGGAGACCCCCCTGGGCAAGACGCTCTTGATAGGCTTCTTTTCGAGAGATCCTGCCGTGGGAAAAACGGTCTACATTTTGACTGTATTTGCCCAAAAGGCCGGGTCCTGAGCAAATCCGAGCTTAATCCGGCCGGGCAGCGACTTTTATCGTTTTTCATTTTTCGTGGAATGAATTCCAGGACTAGGTGTTAAATAAATTGACGGCGGCTTTTTGAGCCCAAGGCCTGGCCGGGAGAGCTAGCCTATTTTCGGGCAAAGCCAGCGACCCGGGCCGCTAAAAAATTGGCGCATAACTTGCTTGTCTCAAGGATAAGGATTGGATCGTCAAAGGAGGAGCGATGAAACGACGTCTTCCCCTCATGTTTTTTCTGGCCGTGTTCCTCTTCGGCCCGCCGGCGCCAAGATCTGAACCGGCCGTTCAACCCGTCCAGAATGAAGCGGGCTTCATGTCCATGGAGCCCGTGACGTTTTATTTCCACTACGGCAGCTACGCCAACAGGCTGGTCCTGACGTCCTCCCAGGCGCGGATATGGTACAGCTTCCAGGCCGCCGATGTGGACGGCCCCCACACGCCCATCTTCATCTTTTTCAACGGCGGGCCGGCCAGCGCCACCAGCTCGGGCCTGATGAGCATGTACACCGGCCGCTACACCCTGGACAACCGCCTGGACCGGGGCGGCAACGTCTATATCCCCAACCCCATCTCCTGGACGAGCCTGGGCCACCTGCTCTACATCGACGCCCGAGAGGCGGGCTTTTCCTACAACCTGATGAACCAGGTCGAAAGCGAACAGGAGAGGTTCCAGGAATTCAACGCTCAGAATTACAACTCCCTGTTCGACGCCGCGGACTATATCCGCGTCCTGCTCAGGTTTCTGCGGAACCACCCCAGCTTGCAGCGCCGGCCGGTGGTGATCGTCGGGGAGAGCTACGGCGGAACCCGGGCCACGGCCATGCTCCACCTGCTGTTGAACTACAAGGATTACGCCAACGGCCGGGAGGTCTATCAGGACCCGGCCCTGGCCCAGGAGATCCAAAGTCATCTGAACACCATCTTCCCGGAGTTCGCCGCCGGGGATATGCCTCCGGAACTCATCAGACAGCAGTTCGGCCATCAGGTGCTCATCCAGCCCACGATCAGCTTCGGCCACCAACTCGAAATCCAGGACGAGATGTACCGGCAGCCCGGCTCTCCCCTGTTCAAAATCGGGGAAGAGGTCGGAATCCCCTTCAACCCTCAGTCCTATCCCGATGTCTACGAATATTTGGCTGCCGCCAACCGCGACCCCTACATCTATACCAAGCCGGCCGGCTGGCTGAACGGATTTTTCTCAAACGCCGGAGTCCTGTTGCGCACCGTGCAAAACCTCAGCCAGGTGACGGGCGTGGAGGCAACGTCCATCGGGGAGCTCTACGCCTCTGCCCGGAGGAACGCCTACCGGCTCATCACCGCCTCTTCCAACGCCGCCGGCGGGCCCGGAAGCTCCGACCCTGTCCTCCGGCAGCTGTTCGAGCTCCCGGCCCGGATGGAAGAGCAGAACATCCTGGTTGAGCCGGGGAATATGAGCCAGGTCTTCGGACAACTCCAGCCCTGGGACCAATATTTTCTGGGCAATAACGGGTCGGCCCTTTATGCCTTCCATGTGTTCAACATCGCCATGGTCCGGGGCTACGACATCCATTTCTATGAGGACCGCTACGGCGTCATGTTCCTGAAGAACCTGGCCCACGTCCAGACGTTCATCACCAATGCCCCGCTGGACCTGGTGGTCTACGCTGCCGCCCTGGCGCCCAGCCTGGCCCGCCACACCGACCTGGTGTCCTCGGTGGAGCAGTTGACCAGCGGGCCCGAAGCGCGGCCGGGACAGATCATCGTTCACTACAGGCCCGACGCTTTTCCTGGAGTTTCCGACCTGACCTCCCGGACCATCCGTTTCCCCATTTACAGCCAAAGCGCACATGCCGTATCCCTGACCCAGCCCTTGGACCTTTATCAAGACGTCAGCACCTGGCTCAAAGAGCACGGAATCGACTTGCCCTAGGACCAAGAGGAGAAAATGATGCAACCACAGGCTTTTGAACAGCGGCAGGCTAACGGCCCTCATCCCCTGAGGCGGGCGGCGAAGGCCCTGCTGGGCATGGCGCTTCTGGCGGTCCCGGTGCTCGCCGCCGGGGCCTCGAATCCCGGCCGGGACTTCCCGCGTTTCCGGCTGGAACTCACGGCCGGAAATGCGTGGCTCAACCCTTCGGGCTTGAACCTCCTGGCGGAATCCGAAGATCGCTATCAGGAATTCTCCCACGAGGCCTACTACAACTACCTCGTCCAGAACGGCCAGCTGCGGTCCTGGAACAAGTCCATTTCCGGCGAGAGAGGCCGAGTCAAGATCGCCCCCCTATTGGGACTTCGCCTGAAATATTATCTTTTTGATTTTCTGGCCATTTCCGCCGGGTTCCAGTACTCAAGGGGCGGCGGCTCCCAGGAACTGGTCAACGGTTATTCTCGGAATGAACTCAGCAACGAGCGTTATATCGAAACCCTGACCGCCGCTCCCTATCGATTGAGCCTGGACGCCCGGCAGGCCTCGGTCGGCCTTCACTACGCTCGGAGCCTCAGTCCGTCCCTCGCCGTGGAGGGCTTTCTGGCGGCAGGCGTTCTGTGGGCCACGGCGCGCTACCAGTCCTCCTGGACCTACACCTGGGTCATCCAGGGGCCGAACTATACCTGGACGCCCTACGACTCCAGCGGGCTGCTGGAGATGGACGGTTCGGGAAGGTGCCTTTTTTGGGAAGCGGGCGCCCGGCTCGAAATCCCGGTGGGGGGGGCCTTCCGGGCTTTTCTGGAGGGAGGATACGCCCGCCAAGCGATCGATTCCATCTCGGGCAGCGGCCGGGAGACTCTGGGGCCCCTGGACGAAAGATGGGAAGGGCAATGGCGAATCCAGAGAGAAACGGTGACTGCTCCCTGGGGAGCCCTCGACCTCCGCACGCCGTCCAACCGCCGGCTGGAGGGCCTGGAGACCGAGCCCTTCCGCCTCGACCTTTCCGGGTTCAGGCTAAGGCTGGGATTGTCCCTGGCCCTGTAAAGGCAGCATCCGGGTCTGACCCGAATAAGGCCCGGCCCGAATTAATTAAGAATAAATATTTTAAGCCCATTCCTCTGCGGGGAGTTTTGCCGGTCAGATCAAGAAGGGGATGAGCGCTTTCCGCTTGGCCGGGTAGTCGGGGAAAGTGCGGCGGTACCAGAGATGGTGGCTGCGGGCGCGGGGCGCCAGGTTGGCCACGGTCCAGACGGCGAAGCCCAGCCCGGCCAGAGACCAGGTGGCCAGGGCCCAGCCGAACCATTCCACGATCTCCCCGAAATAATTGGCGCAGGACACGTAGCGGAACAGGCCGCCCTGCGGCACTTTGTAGGCCGTTTCGCCCGGCGCCCGGAGACGCCGCAGGAGATGGTCGGAATGCACGTTGACAATCAACCCGCCGGCATAGAGCGCCACGCCGAATAGGAAGCGCAGGTCGGCCAGCCAAGAGGCCGGGTACCCGCCTGAAAACCTAAACAGCCATCGGCCGTTGAGGTAGCCGTTGAGCGAGGTGAAGGCCATGGCCAGGACGATGACCGAAAGCGGAACGCTTTTTTTGGGGCTGCGGATGAGAAAAGGATAGACCAGGCTGCGCTGGATGTAATGGACTTCCCAGAGAACCAAGAAAACGAAGGCCAAGAGCCCGGTGGTGTTCGGGCCCAGGAGAAAAACGAACAGAAAGATGAAAAAGGAAGGGCTCTCCATGAGGAACCAACCCCACCGGCCGCGCACCAGATGCCCCCAGCCCGGCCGGGAGTGGCGTCCGTAGGGAACGGTCACGAAAAAGATGGCGGCGCAGGCGGCCGCGGCCAAACCGAGAAAAACGAAAAGCAGGACCCGGTAAACGGTCAGTTCGGTCACGGTCTTTCCCGCATGTTCCGCCCAAAATATACCAGGTCGGGCCGGGAGTCAATCATCGATGCATCTCCATTTCCGCAATGGCGTCAAATTCGAGCGGGAGTGGCGCGGCTCAGGAGCTCCCCAACGGCCGAAGCGTACGGGCCCCTGGCACTTTCAGGGTTGGGAGCGAGGCCGGTGGGGAGGAGCCGCGACAGGACCCCGCACGGATCTGTTTGTCTCATCACGGAAAGGGAGACTCATTCGACAATCAGGCCCCCGTGGCATGATATTCTTCCTTATTGTAAAGTGTAGACATGGATTTCAATGACCCGCTATTCCAAAAAATCTTCTTCGAAGTCCACAGCTTTAAGGAACGATTAAAGGGACACATCACTTAATTAACCTACGGGAATTAAGTGATGTGTCCCCTATTTATTTTGTCCCCTATTTATTCTGTTTAGCTTATTTGGCCGCGCCTTTTCCGCCGATGGACATCTGGGCCACCTTGACCGTCGGGCCGGAGATGGTGTCATTAAGCTCCGGGTCGTCGCCCACCATCTCCACGCCCTTGAGGACGTCGGCCAGGTTGCCGGAAATGGTGATCTCCGCCACGGGGAAAGCGACCTCGCCTTTTTCGATCCACAGCCCGAAGGCGCCCGTGGAGATGTCGCCCGAAGTGGGCACCAGTCCGAAGCCGATCGTTCCGGTGAGAAGAAGCCCCTTGTCTACGGACTTGATGATGTCCGCCGGCTTGCTCGCGCCCTTGGCCATGTAGAAGTTGCTGACTCCGCCGGCATTTCCGGTTGAGGCCATTTTCAGCTTGCGGCCGTAATAGGTGTTGAGCAGATAGCTTTTCAGAACGCCCTGGTCCATAACCAGGGTTTTCCTGGTGGGAACCCCTTCGGCGTCAAAGGCGGAAGTGCCCCGGCCGCCCGGCAGGAGCCCGTCGTCATAGACAGTGACCAGGTCGCTCCCAATTTTCTGGCCCAGCTTGTCCACCAGGAAGGACTGACGGCGGTCGATGCTGGGGCCGGCAATGCACTGGGCCAGGAATCCCAGAAGCAGGCTGGCAGTCACCGACGGCTCAAACACGACCGGCACGTTCTGGGATTCGATCTTGCGGGCGCCGATCAGGCGGGCTACCCGCTCCACGGCTCTTTTGGCTATGGCCTCCGGCGTCGGCAGGGCAGCCAGGGAGGTCGCCCCTTCGTACCAGCCGTCCTGGAGCAGGTTGTCGCCCTCTCCTGCTTGGAAGCCCACGCCGTTGAGTACCGTGGTCCGGCGGAAAGAGCCGGAGAACCCCTTGGAATTGGCCAGGTGGAAGGAGGCGACTACGCTGGTGAAAGTGGAGCCCGTGGATTTCTTGATGCGCTTGTCGGCCAGGCCCATGGCTTCGACCTTCATGGCCGAGGCGATCTTGCTTTCGGGCGAAAGCTCCAATATGGCCGGGTCGAAGACCTTGAGCTCCTCGGGCGAAACGCGGATGGGCTCGGCCTCGGGCAATCCGGCGAAAGGATCGGACCCGCCCAGCCGGGCCCGGGCGATGGCGTTGTCCACCACCCGGTGGAGCGTGGCCTCGGCCAAATCCTGGGACCCGGCCGTGGCCAGCTTCCCCTCCACAAAGACCCGCATTCCCAAGTCCATGGTCCCGGCCTCGGTCAGACGCTCGACATTCTGCTCCCGGACGTTGACCGAGAATCGCGAGGTCTCCACCACGGTGACCTCCATCTCCGAAGCGCCCTGACGGCGGCCGTAGGCCACTAGGTTCTCGGCCAAAGGTTTGAGTTTATCTTGGTTGGTGCTCATGCGCGGCCTCCCACGGTCATCTGGCGGATCTTAAAGGTCGGCGTTCCCGCGGCACACGCGGCCGATTGGCCGTCTTTGCCGCAGGTGCCAAGGAAATAGTCCATATCGTTGCCGATGAGCTCAATGTCCTTCAGGACCTGAACGTTGGTGCCGATCAAGGTGGCGTTTTTGATCGGCCGAGTCAGCTTGCCGTCTTCGATGAGGTAGCCCATGTTGACGGAGAAGGTGAATTTGCCGGTATCCTCCACCTGACCGCCCTGATAGGTCAGGGCATAGAATCCTTTCTTGACCGTCTTAATGACGTCCTCCGGCGTGGCCTCTCCCTGGGCCAGCATGGTGTTGTTCATGCGGACGATGGGGACCACCCGGTAGGATTCGCGGCGGCCGTGGCCGTTGGGCTCCACGCCCAGAATCCGGGCCGAGAGGCGGTCGTGCAGGAACCCGACCAGCTTGCCGTTCTCGACCATAATCACCCGACGGGTGGAAGTCCCCTCGTCGTCGATATTCATGCTGCCGCGAAGGTGAGGCAGGGTGGGGTCTTCATAGATGGTCACGCACGGGCTGGCCACCATTTGTCCCATCCTGTCCCAAAAGATGGAGGTCTTCTGCCAGACCCCTTCGGCTTCGAAGGGATGGCCCACGGCCTCATGGATCATCACTCCCGACTGGCGGCTGCCCAGAACCACCGGCTGGTCGCCGGCCACCGGGTCCACGGCGGACAGCAGGGTGACGGCTTCGGTGGCGGCTCGAACGCCGATGTCTTTGGGCGTTTTGCCCGGCTGCTGGTAAAAGGTCATCCCCACCCGGCCGCCGAAGTTGCCGTTGCCGGTGTTGCGGACCTTTCCCTCCTGGGCCGTAGCGGTGGCAAACAGACGGACCTGGGGCCGGGCGTCCGAAATCATCAGCCCTTCGCTGTTGACGATGGTGACGTACTGCATCTCGTCCGTTAGGTTGACGATCACCCTGATGATCCGCTTGTCGTAGCCCAGGGCGGCGGCGTAGGCCTCTTTAACCAGGCTGATACGGTCATCCAGCGGGGCGTCCACAAAAGGCTTCTCCAGGAGATAAACCTGCTTGTCGGGCCGGCTCTCTTTAATCCCCGCCGGCCGCACTTTGGCGCTTGAAGCGGCAATGGCCGCCGCGGTCAAGGCCGCCTGGGTCATGCTCTCCGGGGCGAGGCTGCTGGTGTAGCCGAACCCGGTCTGCTTGTCCTTGAGGACACGGATGCCCACGCCCCGGACGATATTCTCCGCGGACTGGCGGATGATGTCGTCCTCCATGACCACGGTCATGGTCACTTTGTACTCGAAGAACAGGTCGGCGAAGTCTCCCCCCTTGGACAGGGCGGTTCCCAGCACCTTGGCCATGACCTCCTTCGAGACGCCGAATTTGTCGGCGAACAGGCCGGCGCCGGCTGGGGGTAGTTCCCCGGCCAGGAGCCGGTCATAGAACAAGCCCGAAGCTAGAAAAGCTCCGGCGCCCGTTCCGGCGAGCTTGAGGAACTCGCGCCTTTCGATTTTTCCCATGCTGAAGACTCCTTTCCTTGGCGGGGTGTAAAGTTATTTATATCTAAAACTCCGATGTACCGGATGCCGTTGCATGCCCGAGAGGGGATGATAGGAGCGATGAGAAGATTCTGTCAAGTTAAAATTAGTTAAAATTGACATCGATCCCGAGCCGGTGGTATTTTCATATCGATCACAGGGGGCGCCGGGCATAATATCTACTCGAAAACTATTACATTCCGGAATTTCCTCGAAAAATGCCGCGGCGCAAGGGAGGCAAGACGATGCGAAAAATGACATTGTTGGCCGTGTTTCTGACCGCGGCGGTTGTTTGGACGCCGGCCTTAGCTGCAGCCACGGGGGGTTCCCCGGCGGGCCAGCTATCTCTTCAAACCCGGGAGGAAGCATCCATCACCGTGACCTTTCCCCCCAGCGGACACAGATGGAACCAAGATGGAAGCTGCTTGGTCAAATGGACTTTCAAGGGCAACCCGGGGAGAGCGGTCAATATCTATCTCATGCGGGGCAACTCCATAGTGAGGACGCTGGCCCTCAACCAGCCGCTGACCGCCGGCCGGTTCGACGGCAAAATCGACAAGGACACGGTCCTGGGCAACGATTATTACGTCCTGGTGAGGAGCGCCGAAAATCCCCGCATCCTGGGGAAAAGCGCCCTCATCCACGTTGTCCAACCCGACTTCTCCTACAAGCGCGACACTGGGCAACTATCACCCTATAAGCCTCCCAAGGTCACCGTGCTCAAGCCCGAGCAGGGGATCAACTGGGCGGCAGGCGACCCGCAGGAAATCAAGTGGCAATATGTCGACGACCCTCCCGGGCAGGCCCAAGTTTTGTTGATGAAAAATAACCAGGTCATCAAGACGATCAGCGCCGCGCACTGGTGGGGACAGGGCGGCACGGGCTATATCATCCCCTACACCATGCCTTCCGACGTCCCGCCCGACAGCGGCTATACGATCAAAGTCGTCAGCACCACCGACAACAACTATAAAGGCTCCAGCGGAAAGTTCAACATCACCCCTTATTGCCGCCTCATCGTCACTCAGCCGCCCAACAACGCGCCCCTGGCCAACTGGCCGGTTGGCAGCTCCCATACCCTGACCTGGACCTATACGGCCACTTGCGGAAGCCACGTCAAAATCCAATTGCACGGCGGGGTCAACGACCAGTGGAAGGTTTACGTCTTGGTCCCCTCCCTGTCGATCGGCTCCAACGGCAGCGGCTCCTTCACCTGGATCGTTCCGGCCAACGGCGCCTACGGCATCACCTGGATACCGGGCAACCAATACCAGATCACGGTTTCCGGCGTCGAAAATGGAAAGTGCTGGGATTGGACCGGCAAGTTCACCGTCAGTCAATAGGCGGATATTCCCCCGCGCGCGAAAAAAACTCCTCGAGAGCCCTGAGATTTCTACTTCCCGACGCGCTTCAAGGCCTCCTCGGCGGCGGCCAGGAGCGGCTGAGTAGTGATCTTCGAGCTGACCGCGCCCTCCATCCACAACTGGGGGATGATCCGGCCCTGGCGGCACATCCGCTCCATCTCCTGGCCCAGGTTTTTGCCCTCCAAATATTGGGCCAGCTGGAATTCAATAACATGGCCCAGCGGGTAGTCGGGCAGGTAGAGGCCGGCGTCGATCATGTGGGAATAGACGGCCAGGATGGGCTGGTCTTTGACTCCGATGATTGGGGCAAAATATTCGTTCCAAATGTCTTTGGCGATGGACATGACCGCATCCTTGAGTTGGGCCGGCGTGGCCCCGGGATTTTGGTAGAGCCAGTTCCAGACGCGCATGTCCACCAGCGAAACACTCATGATTTCAAAGGAGTCCCACAGGCTCTTGAGGGCCTTGAGGTCCTTGGCCCCCTGCACCTCGCCCTTGACACCCAGCAGGTCCAGGTCGCGGTCCTGAAAGACGAAAGCGAAGGCCTCGGTGAAGCCCGTGTTGGGAACGCCGCGCAGCATATAATGATCCACTTTCTGAAGAGTCAGGGTCTGTTCCACGGTGTGGCCGAACTCATGAACGGCGATGCTGTAACCCTTGTAGTTCATCCCCTGGGCCGGGATGCGGGTTCTCAGCCGGGCCTTGTCGGAGCTCATCTCCGCCCCGGCGGCATGGCCCACGCCGCGGGCCGCGTCCACCTGGATCCGGGGCGCCAGGAAATCGGCCTGCTCCTTGGAGAAGCCGAGCTTCAGCAGAATATTGCCCAGGTCGGCCTGGAAGGCCTCGGTGTTTGGGTACTTGTTCCCGACGATCTTGTCCAGCTCTTCTTCGCGTATTCCGCCGCCGGCCCGGAAGCCGTCGTACCAGATGTCGAAGGGCTGGAGGGGCCGGCCCAGCCTTTGTCGGATGAGCTTGGCCACCCGGGGGATGAGGGGTGAGGAGATAAAATCAGTGAAGAGCTTTTCCACTTCCGCTTCCGGAATTTCGCGATTCGCTTCAAACCGCCGCCGAATGAGCGTGGGCAGGGTCGGGAAATAGGGGTCGAGTTTTTTCTGGGCCCGGAAGACATCCAGGAACACTTTGTAGCGTGTGTCGGGCTCGGCCGTCGAGGCGATTTCCTTGCCCTGGCGGAAGACCATGTTGCGGAAAGGGTCCCATTGAAGGGTCGGGTTGTTGATGACTTCCCGGGGAATGTCTTGGCCGATGATCCGAAGCATGACCTGGTAGAGCATCTTCTGCTTGGCCAGGCCGTTGGGGTCTTTATAGCGGGCTTTGAGCTCGTCCCGCAGGTTCCAGTGGGTGATGAGCTTGAGGCCTTCGGGGAAATAGGTCTTCATCTTGTCGTCCACAAGCTTGCCGACAAAGATGTTGTATTCGGAGATGTAGGCCTCGGCCGCCGAATAGGCCCGGGTGAGGTTTTGCCAGACATCGGCCGGCGCGCGGGAAGCAAATACGTCGCCCATCCTGGCCCGAGCCCATTCCTCGCGGGTCCAGGCCGGGCCCAGTTTCATTTTTTCCTCGAGCTTATAGGCGGGGAAATTCAAGAGGATGATGAAGGCCAGCTTGTTCTGGAAAAAATCGTCGGACAGGTGCGAAGAAGGGTCGTACTGGGCGAAGATCACATCCTGGGGCAGAACGTCTCCCCAGTCTAGGTCCAGGGCGCGCTTGAGGTCGAGGGCCATCTTGTTTAAGTGGCCGTAAAGGACCTCAAAATTTTGCTCCAGCCGGTCGAAATTGGCCTTGAGGGCGGCCGGGTCGGCTATGAAATTCGACAGGCAAAAAGCTTTGAAATCTTCGACCGTTCCGTCCTCTTGTCTCCACAGCGAGGCCACTTGCTCCACGCCCCGCTCGATGCGAAACTTCGGCGCTTCCCCGAATTTGGAGAGGAGCGCGTTCTTGGCTTGGTCCTGGGCTTGAGTGTCGATGACGACCTCCTGGGCGACAAGATTCGCGAAAGAAAGAATAATAAACAAAAAGACAAAAGCGATAAGGATTCTTTTCATCTTGATCTCCTTTCTGGCTGGGACCTGGGTTCAGGGGCCGGAATTATCATTTAGCCCGAGGTTCGATAATAGCTCGATATCTTGGCAGGTTCAAGGCCGGGATTGCGCAATTGCTTGATTCATGAAAAGCCAAAAACATCGGTTTCTGGCCAGAAAAAACAGGGTTTTTAGCTGGCGGAATAATCCAAAATCGATATAATTTGTTTGATTTATTATAGATGCCCTGGTCCGACCCCAATGTCAACAAAAACGGGCCAAGTTGCGTAGGAACCGATAGAGCTGGACAATGGACGAGACAGTTTTGGTACAGGCCGCCCAGGCGGGCAACCGGACCGCCCTGCGCGAGCTCTTCGAACATAACAAGCAAAAGATATTCGGCCTGGCCTATCACTACGTCAGAAACCGGGAAGACGCCGAGGATATTCTTCAGGAGACCTTCATCAAGGCTTTCCGCCGTATTCATACCTTCCGCGTCCAGGAGGAAACAACCTTTGCTTCTTGGCTCTTCCGCGTGGGAATCAACTGCAGCATCGATTTCCTCCGCCGCCACAAGGCCCGCCGCTCGGAGATGGGCGAGGAAGCCCTGGCCGCTGTGCCCGACCAGGCCCTGGGAACAGACCCCCAGCGGGAACAAGCCCGCCACGAGCTCCGGCGCCGGATCGACCGCTCCCTGGTCGGCCTCAGCCCCAGGCAGCGGATGATCTTTCTCCTGAAACACGACCAGCAATTCTCCATCCGCGAGATCGCCGCCCAGCTTCAATGTACGGAGGGGAGCGTCAAAACTCATCTTTTCCGCGCCGTTACGGCCCTCAAGCGCGGATTTATGGAATTGGCCCTGGAGGACCTGCCATGACCTGCCGAAGGTTCAAAAAGGACATGTTGGTGGACATCTACGGAGAGCTGAGCAAAAAAGAACGCCGCCGCCTGGAAGGGCATCTGGACCGCTGCGCCTCTTGCCGGGGGGAGTTTGAGGCCACCCGCAAAGTTTTATCCTCCCTGGAGGCGGCCCCCGCCGAGCCGGCCCCCCGGGTCGACTGGGAACGAAATTGGAAGGCCATCGAGTCCGGCCTGGAGCCGAACCTCCGCCGGCCCAGGTTCCTATCCGCCTTTCCGCGCTGGGCGTATGCGCCCCTGGCCCTGGCCGTTCTCTTCATCCTGGGCATCGCCGTAGGCCGCTACTGGTGGCCTTGGCGGCCTGCCGCGCCGGTTACGGCCAAACTTAGAACCCTGTCTCCGGCAACCGAGCAAGCCCTGCTCAGCCAGTACTTCGAGGACGTTAGGCCCGTCCTCATGGATTACTCTCATAACGGCGCCAAGCCGGAGAACAAAGGATCCCTCTTGACGGATAGAGAAATTGCCCGTTCGCTCCTCGTCCAGAACTTGCTCCTCAAACGCGCCCTGACCCGCAAAAATCCCAACCTGGCCGACTTGTTCGATGACCTGGGGATGATCCTGACCGAAATCGCCAACCTCCAAGGCCAGGACACGGCCACGCCGGCCGCGCTCAAAGACGTCATCCGCCAGCGGCAGGTCCTGAGCCGAATCCGCCGCCTGGAAAAAATATAAATGAATAGGAGTTCGGATCTATGAAAACCTTAAAGACTCTCATCATCATCGCTGTCCTGGTCATCGCGGGAGGGAGCTTGCTCCTGGCCCAAGAACAGGATAAGGCCGCTGCCTCCTACGAAAAGGCCAAAAAGTTCGTCTATGAAAAACAGTGGGCCCAGGCTATCAAGGAATTCGCCGCGTTCAAGGATATGCACCTGCACAGCGCCTACTTGGACGACAGCTATTATTGGCTGGCCTACAGCCGCTTCAAACTCAGCCAGGCCCAGGCCAAGGTCGAAGAACAGCTCCAGCTCAAGCAGACCGCCTTGGCCGACATCGAGACCCTGCTCAAAGAGTTTCACAACAGCTCCTGGGCGGAGGACGCCCGGGCCCTGCGGGTGGAGATTGCCGAAGACCTGGTCAAGAGCGGCTTCCCCCAGTTCAAATCCCACATCAGCCAGGAAGCCGAGGATTCCGACCCGGAGATGGAGATGAAGCTCGTGGCCCTGAACGCCATGCTCAACATGGACCCTCAGAAAGCCTACCCCACCCTGGAGAAGATAGTGAGGGAGGGCAAAAACCCCAAGCTCCGGGAAAAAGCCATTTTCGTCCTCGGGCAGTATGACTTCCCCAAAGCCGCGGAGCTGATGTCGGAGATCGCCCTCAAGGATACCGACGCCAAAGCCAGGGAGTATGCCGTTTTCTGGCTGGGCCAGCGGAACGATCCTGAAAGCTTCGAGGTTCTTCTCAAGCTGTTCAATACGGTCCAAGACTCCCGTCTCAGGGAAAGGATCATCTTCGCCTTCGGCCAGAGCGAGAACCCCAAGGCCTACGACAAGCTCTTGGAGATCGCGCGGACAGCTAAAGACAAGGACACCCAGGAAAAGGCCATTTTCTGGCTGGGGCAGAAAAATGACGCGCGCTCCCTCCAAGCTCTGACCGAAATCTATGACCGGGCCGTGGACGACGACATCCGCGACAAAGTCATCTTCGCCCTGTCCCAACAGGAGAGCCCCAAAGCCAAGTCCAAGCTTTTCGAAATCGCCCGGAGCGACGCCGACCCCAAAGCCCAGGAAAGGGCCCTGTTCTGGCTCAGCCAGGACGACAGCGAGGCGGCCATGAATCTGCTCCTGGAGGTCTACGGCAAGTCCCAAAGCTTGGAGGCCAAGAAGAAGATCATCTTTTCCCTGGGCCAATTCGAATCCAACAAGGCCGTGCTCAAGATGATTGAGCTGGCCAAGGCGGAGAAAAACCTGGAGCTCAAGAAGCAGTTCATTTTCTGGCTGGGCCAGTCCCGGAATGAAGCGGCAATCAAGTTCCTCCAAGAGATCATTGAAAAATAGAGGGGAAAAACAGTGATGAAGACATGTGCCCTAGCCCTGGTGGCCGGAATCCTCCTGGCTTGGACAGTTCCCTCCCCCACTGAGGCGGCCGCACTCCAGGCCGCCTCAGCCCGGGATTCTAAGCAATTTTTAACGGGCAAGGTTGTGAAGCTCAACGACTCGGCCTTGCCCTTGGAAAAACGGCTGAATGCCGCCCGCGACAGTTTCCGCGCCTCAAAACAAGGCGACCTGTACTTCACCGGCTATATTTTTCCCAGCCGGATCAAGATCCATCACCACCTCCACGGCCAGCTCGGTCCCTATCAGGTCATGGCGCAGGATGGAAGGATCAGGTTTCACGGCCAGGGCCAGGGAACCTCGGAGAGCATCGAGGGCGATGACCAGGCCGGGCCGGTCGGCTTCCTCTTGCTCAACTCGCTGGCTTCGCCTCGAACCGGGATTTTATCCGCCCGCCTGATCGACCCCGAGGGGAGCTACGAATTCAAAAGCATTCCGCTCTATTGGCTGGGCTCCCTGGACGCGGAGACGAGCGTCGCTTTTCTGGATAAAGAGTTCGAGAGCGGCGGAGAGGAGCTTCAGAAATCTCTCATTTTTATCATCAGCCAGCACAACTCGCCCCGCGCCTTTGATTTCTTGAAAAAGACCGCCCTGGCTTCTTCCCTCGATCTCGAAGTCAGGAAGGACGCCGTCTTCTGGGCCGGGAACAGCCGGGACCCTCGCAGCCTGAGCCTGCTGAAGGAGGTCCTAAGCGGCTCCCGGAGCGAGGAGCTCAAAGAGCATGCGGTCTTCGCCCTGACTCTCACCGACCGCCGGGAAGCCGTGGAGGAACTCATCCGCATCGCCAAGTTTGACCCCGACCTCGAGGTGAGGAAAAAAGCCGTTTTCTGGCTGGGTCAGAAAGCCTCGAAGGAATCGGTCGGGACCTTAAAAGAGGTCGTGGACAAACCCGACGAGGACCTGGAAGTTAAAGAATCGGCCGTGTTCGCCATCTCCCAGCTTCCCAAAGACAAAGCCGTGCCCATGCTGATGGCCATCGCCCGGGAAAACAAGAGCCCGGCTGTCCGCAAAAAGGCCATCTTCTGGCTGGGTCAGACGGGCGATGAGCAAGCCCTCAAGCTCTTCGAAGAAATCCTTCTGAAAAAGAACTAGCGAAGCCTGGCCGCGGCTCAGTCGCCGTGCCGGGCGCCGGCGCCTTTATAGATCACGCCGTCCTTCATCACAAAAACAACGCGCTCCAGCTCGGTGATGTCCTGGAGAGGGTCGCCGGCAACGGCCACCAGGTCGGCCAAGCGGCCGGGCGCGACGGCCCCCAGGTTTTCCTCTTGGCCGAGGAGCTGGGCGGCGACCGTTGTCGCCGACTTGATGGCCTGCATGGGCGTCATGCCGTAGCGCACCATGTAAGAGAACTCCTTGGCCTGGTTTTCCGTCCAGGGGAAACCGCCGGCGTCGGTGCCGAAGGCGATCAGCATCCCTTTGGCCACCGCCCTGCCGAAGGCGATGCGTTCCAACTCGACCATCTTCGGCCAGATTCCTCCCCGCGGCCCGGCCACGGCCACGCCGACATAAATGGTCGGGCACCAGAACACCTTCTGCTTGATCGCCCGGTCGATGAGGTCGTCGGTCAGGCCGTCGCCGTGCTCAATCGTATCCACGCCCATGCGCAGCGCGGCGTCGATTCCGTCCCAGCCCACGGTATGGGCCGAGACCTTCTTGCCCAGGCGGTGCGTCTCGTCCACCAGGGCCCGCATCTCTTCGTCGGTGAAGTCCACCCAGGAGCGCAGCCGGCCGTCGGGACCCAGGTAGTATTTGCGGTCCGCGTAGAACTTGATCCAATCGGCGCCGTACTTGACCTGCTCCCGGACCGCCCTACGGATGTTGTCCGGGCCGTCCACGATCTGCACGCCCTCCGGCACCTTCAGCTCCCAGGAGTAGCCGGAGAGAGGGTACATGCCGGTGGGGGTCATAGCCCGGGTCGAGACGAACAGCCGGGGTCCGGGAATGACCCCGTTGTTGATGGCCGTCTTGACGTCCACGTCGGCGTACATGGCACCCTCGGTTTCGACGTCGCGCATGGTGGTGAAGCCGTTAAACAGCGCCGTCCGCACGGCCATCGTGGCCCGGATGGTCCGGTAGGGGATGCTCTCCTTGAGGAGTTGGTCGTCATAGTCGGCCGCGCTGAGGTCGCCCTGCAGCAGGATGTGCGTGTGGTCGTCGATCAAGCCGGGGAGCAGAGTGGCCTTTCCCAGGTCGATGATGCGGGCCCCCGCCGCTTTGGCCAGGATGGCCGTCGCCGGGCCGACAGCCTTGATCCTCTGGCCTTCGATCAAAACGGCCATCCCCGGCTGCGCTTGGGCTGAGATTCCGTCGATCAGGCGCGCGGCTTTGATGACGGTCAGAGCCGGCTTTTGTTCGCCCGCGGCCAGGCCAGTCTGTGCCACTCCCCAAGCCAAAAGGAAAAACAAAACAACGACAATCCCTTTTTTCATCATTCGCCTCCTTCAGTGAGCCTCACCCGACCCGGCCGGCGGGGATTAGTCCTATCTCCCGCAGCAACATACTCCGGTTTTCAAGCCCGAGATCAGGGTGTTTTACCAGTGAGGCAATGATATTTCCACGCCCCGGTCAAAGTCAAATTCTAGGCAGGTTTCCTCTAGCTCGAGCGGGTAGATGACCTGCCAATTCACGATTGGGACTTGTCCAGCGGGCCGAGAAACGCCGCGGCGTCGATATCCTAGACCTCTGCCTTGAGAACCTCGAAGAACCTGTCCCGGGCATGCCGTTCCAGCCAGGGACGATGGCCGCACTTCTCCAGAAGAATGAACCGGAAATCGCGGAATACGTCCGAGAGATTCTTGATCGCTCCGGCGGGGTGGGGGTCGTAGTCGCCGTGAATCGCCAGCACCGGGCACCGAACGTCTTTGGCCAGCCTCAGCAACTGTCCGCTGTTCCTCAGTCGGGCGGCTTCGCTCCAAACTTTCCGGTATAGGCTTTGACTGACCGGCAGCAGTCGGCCATGCTCCGGCAACGGATCAAGGGCGTCGGCCTTGGATATCAATTGCCCGAACCGTTCCAGGATCGTATTGTCCGGCGAAGAAAACTCGTTCAGCCTCTTCAGAAGCTGCTCGGCCTCCCGCCGGTCGTCATCTCCCAAGCGGCCCAGCCGCACGGCCATAATGCCCGCCGCTTCCTCTTCCCGGAAAGGCCCGCTGCTCACCAGGATCATTTTGCCGACACAGTGCGGATAGGAGGCGGCTGCTATGCAGCTCAGCCAGGCCCCCCAGGAGAAGCCGATAAGCGTTACCGGCAGCTTCCCCTTCGCCTCGAGCACGGCCTTCAACTCCTCAACCTGTCCCCGAACCGTGTCTTCCGTCTGCAGCGGCTCCAGGACCCCGACGGAAGACGAAAGCTCACGCGCCACGTCCGCCATCTCCCCCGGCGCGCCCGGCCCGCCGTGGACGACGGCCGCGGCATACGGCTCACGGCCGTATGTTCTCAGGGCTCCCGTTCTATTTCCGCTCATCTATGATGAGATCAACAACGTGACCGCTCTTGTTGACGCCATGCTTGGTGAGGCCCTCGCCATCTGTCAACTTCACCAAGATGATTCCGTACCCTCACTTTTTATCCCGCAGGGCCTGGAGGCGCTTGGCGGCGTTGGCGTTATCGGGGTTGAGTTTCAGCGACAGCCCGTAATTCCGGATAGCGGCTTCGACATTTCCCTGCTTTTCCATCGCTTCGGCCAGGCTGTCATACGTGTTCCATGATTGGGGGAACAGCTGGACATTGAGCTCGAAAACTTTAATGGCCTCGTCGGTCCGGTTTCGGCGCAACAGGGCGTATCCGAAACTGTTGAGGCTGGACTCCCGGACTTTTCCGGGGCTCTCCGCGGCGAGCTTTCGGGCCAGATCCAACCCGGCCTCTATTTCGTTCCCCGAGGCGGCCCGGACGATGTCGAAGATGGGCGAATCCAGGGGATCGTATCCGTCCATGAGGCTGGTCGAAAAAAGGGGGTGGGGATTTCCGAGGATCAGGCGGGCAAGCTCCGGGGCCAGGCTGAGGCCGAAATGCCCGTTGCTGAAATAGACGAACCCGGACCGGGTCTTCCTATCGACCAGAAAAAAGCATTTGAAATCGCCGTTGTCTCCCCAATGCCACAAGCATGTGCCTCCTTCGGTTTTTTCCAACCCCACGCCCAGGCCCCAGCCGACGCCGGACGAGATTGAGGTTTGCTCGGTCAACATCTGCCGGCGCAGGTCTTCCTTCAAGCCCGGGCCTTGGAGCAGGGCGGCCAAGAACAGGGCGTAATCGTGGGACGTTGTGTGGAGGCTGGCCGCTCCGTTGGCGCTCGAAGGCTTGGCCTTTTTTCCAGGCTCTCCGAATAGAGAATGGGGCTCGGCCGCTTGGGTATCATACTCCGGAATCCAGACATAGGAGCTGGACGTCATTCCCAGGGGAATAAAGACGCGTTCCCGGACGAAATCGTTGATCGGCCGGCCGGTGATCTGCTCGATGACTTTTTGGAGAAGGACGAAGCCCTCGCCCGAATAGCCGAACTTCGTCCCGGGGTCGGCGATGAGCGCCAACCGCCCGCGCCGCCAATTGGGATACCCGCTCCGGTGGGACAAGACCATGCGCGGAGTGATGCGCCGGATCCGGTCGTCCTCGATTTTTGCCAGGAAATACAGCCGGGCTAAAACATCCTCCGAGGCCTGGGCCAGAAGGGGCGTGTCCAAGTCCAATCGGCCCTCGCCGACCAGGGCTAAAGCGGCATTGGCTAAAACCGGCTTGCTGAGCGAACAGGCTTCGAAAACCGTCTCAGCGGAAACAGCATCTTTCGTCGTCCGGTTTTTAGCTCCGAACGCGCGGGCCGGTTCGACTCGGCCGCCGGAAAGGATAGTCAGGCTCAGGCCGGGGACGCTCGCCCGGTCCATGGCCTGGAGGATGCGGCTGTCGAAGTCCACGGTGGGCGTCGCCAAACGGCCAAGGCTGCAGCTCTCCACGGCCAGCAGGCCAAGGCCTAAACAGACCATCAATACAGACAAGAGCGAACAAAGGCTTTTTTTCATGAAAAATCTCCGCTCTAGTCCTTGAGGATAAACATGTCTCCGCGGTGTTCGGGGCAAAAAACTTTCGTCTGGTTCATATATTTTTCAAGAGAGGCGGCTATTTCGGAAAGGCCAAACTCCGTCGAATTGTCCCCCGCCGAGGCAAGATAGGCTTTGGGCTTGAGGGTTTTGACGGCATAGTCCACGCCCTCCAGGTTGAGGGGAGAGATCCGACCCTCAGAGAATTTGCCCGGAAGGATCAACAGGTCGATCGCTTGGCCCCTGTCCTTCAGGCTGTCGATGGGCTTGCGGAAGGCATCTCTTTGAGATTCACTGAGCAGCAGCTGGTCGCCGCCGAAAAAAATCACTATTCCGTCCGCTTCCACCAGAAATCCCGAACCGCGGCCTCCAAAAGCCGAAGCCACCGGGATGGTTTCCACGTTTACGCCCTGAATGGTCTTTTTCTGTCCATCGGGCAGATGGATGTATGCGGGGCCTTCCACGTCATCGAAATATGCCGGATTCCTGCCGGTCTTGTCCTCGAAGCTGTAGACAAAAGACATGTTTTTGTGGACCTTTTGCCAGCTGTTGTACCTTTTGGGATTGTGATGCCAGTAGGCCGGGCCACAGGCGAAGACAAGGGTGTGGCAATCGGCAATCTCGGCAGGATCGATGTGTCCGTTGGCCAGCCGCGGTTCTTCCGGCAGATTGCCTTCGACAAAGTAGCTGAACAGGAGGAGGTGATTTTTCGTCTTCACCGCGTATCCGGCACGGCCCATGTACCAGGCAGTGGCCTCCCCTTCTTTCAGGGCCTTCTGGAGATAGGGGGAAAACCCAAAATTCCGGGCGTCGATCTCGCCCTCGGCTCCCGAGGATTTCAACAAATTCGCCACCTTTCCATGGCCGTATCTGTTGGCGTAATCGAGAGGTGTTTTACCGGCCGCATCCCTTTCGTTCACATCCGCGCCCTTTTTCAGAAGCTCGGCGACGACCTGCGGGTAGCCGTTCATGGCCGCGAAATGTAGCGCGGTCCTTTTGTAGTTATTGTCTTTGATCCCGATGGCCGCCTTGCTTTCGAGGAATAATTTGACCAGTTCCAGATATCCTTTATTGGCGCTCCAAATCAGGGGCGTTCTTCCCCGGGTGTCCACGACATCGACGTTGGCCCCCTTCTCCACCAGGACTTTTGCCGCATCGACCCGGTCCCATCGGACGGAATTCAAAAGCGGGGTGATGTTGAAGGCATGCTTGGCCTCGATATCCGCCCCGTGTTCGAGCAAAACCTCCACGCCGTCCCTATGCCCTGCGTAGGCCTGGGAATGCAGGGGGGTCCATTGGCCATCAGACATGGCTTCGATATCCGCCCCGTTTTCGACCAGGTATTCGACCAGCGCCCGACTGTTGAAGGCCATGTGGAGCAGGGTCCAGCCGCCGTTTCGTTTGGCATTCTTCATATCGGGATATTTCGTCAGAAGGGTTTTAACGGTTTCGAAATCTCCCTTTTCCGCCGCAGCAAAAAGCTCGTCCGTTATTTTTTGTTTGTCCGGCCCAGGCTGTTCCTGGCCCGCGCTAAGGCCGGCCGGGGAAAATATCACGGTTAATATTCCAACCGCAAATAAAGTAAATAATTTTTGAACATTTTTCATGATAGCCTCCCGGCAGATAAAAATGGGCAAAATCATTCGCTCAAATATTGCCTCAGGTTTCATATTTATCTTTCATTTTATTTTTACCGCACATCGACATTAGTCGCAATTTCAATTTCTGGAAATCGCCTGGCCTTTTCCAGGATGTCGATATTCCGCTTCTTCTTCAGATATTTATCGAAAAATGCAGGGATCATGTTGTTCATGATCTCGACCGTCCTTTTGCCGTCGATCGGCCCCAGAAGAAAGCGGACCATGGGGATGGGGTAGAGGGAATAGTCCGTAAAATTATAATGATCCGAGCCCTGGACGGTCAGCGAATAACAGTCTTGTGTCGATTGACTGACAAACAAGGGACCGCATCCCAGATACCTTTTGCTGTTCAAAAACAGGAAAGGGATGTGGCATTTCCCGGCCAGCGGAGCGCCAACAAATCCGCCGTCCATATTAACGCCAGCCTTGATTCTTTTATCCATGGAACAGATAACGCTGGTGGCCATGCCGCCCATGGACATCCCAAAGACGCCGATCCGATCTAAATCAAGTTTCCGTTGAAATCGATTGTCCTTGCCGTTCATGATTTTTAATTGATCAATCAAAAAAGCGATATCTTCGGCCCAATATTTTGGGCTTTCGGTCAAAAGCGTCGGAAGCGTTGCGCTCATTTCCGAGAAAACCTTCACCCGCTCTTCGTCGCTGGAGGCGTTCTCCAATTTTTTAAACAATCCCATCGCTTGGGGATTCATCTGCTCTCTCATAATCTTCTGGAACCGGGGATTGCCCATCTCGACGCGGATGAGCCGCCCATCCGGATACGAAGAGAATTTGCATTCATAATGATGGCCGATGCTGAAAATGATAAAACCCTGGCTGGCCAATTCTTCCATCAATATTGTGTTTTGGGAATAATGCTCGCCCCACCCATGAGAAAATATCAATACCGGGTATTTCTTCTCTTTGGAGGAGACGGGCACGTCGCGGCTGGCGTTTGTTATCAAGTCTTTGTAGGTCGGCGGGAATTGAAGATACTGCCCGGCAAATTCCGCTTCGGCCTTGAGCAGGTAGGGTGCGGGCTCGGATTGACGGTCCGTGGGATACCAGGCTTTCACCGTAATTTCCCGGTGGCTTTCCGCACTGCTGTCAAATATCTCTTTTCGACCCTCATCGATAAAACTCAGGTAGGTCACTCCGATGAAATGTTTGCCCGTAGGTTTTTGCAGTGTTTCGGCCCTGCCGGGAAGGCAATAAAAGAAAATACCGCAAAGCATTAAAACGAACGCACGTTTCATGATACATCTCCCTTCGCTCAAAAATGCCAAGTCAAACCCTTTCAATATGTTTTTATTCCTATTTTCATTTCATGGCTTTGTGTTTCATTGTTGACTTATCTTGCTTGGGTTTTTGGGGCCTTAGGCTCTCGATGATTTTCGCCTCCACCCAGTAGAAATCGCTACCGTCGGTGACTCTCAGAAAAACCAAATATTTGCCGTCGGGCGTGATGGACGGGAATCGTTCGGTACCGCCCGAATTGACCTTGGGTCCGAGGTTGACGGCTTTGGACCAAGAACCATCCGGCAATTTGTAAGAGACATAGAGATCGGCGCCCCCATAGCCTCCGCCTCCGAACGATTCCATGATCAGATAGCGTTCATCGGGGTCGATGAACAGGGCCAATATTCGGGCGCCGGTACCCAATTGAATATCAAGCTTCACCGGGGTCTGGAAAACGCCGTTTTTCTGTTCTGCGCTGAACAATTCCATGTCTCGCCGAAAATAGAGGGTGCCTTCCCTGGATATGCTCAATACGGATTCAGCCTGCGAGATATTGACTATCTCCCCCAACAATTGGGGTTCCGACCAGGCCTGGCCCGCTCTTCCAACAAACCAGATGTTTGTGTCACCGGGGCCGGCGCCCCCGGACCTGGGCCGGCCCGAGGAGAAATAAAGCCTCTTTCCGTCGACGGAAAAAACCGGACTTCCGGCGTGATATTTGTCTGAAAAAGGCGCAAGCCGAGGAGCGGACCACCTGCCGTTTTCTTTCTTCATAAAGACAATATCGTAAAATCCGAATTCCGTGAAATCCGTTGACCAGTAAACTTCCTCATAATCGGGCGAAAAGGCCAGCGTGCTGTGTTCAAAATGCTCCCGGGTGGAAACGATTCCCGGGGCAAAAACCGCTGGCGTTTCCCCCGGCGGGGATTGGTCAAGGTATTTTCCCGTGAGTCTGGGAAGAGTCCAATCCGAAGCATCAGCCCCCTTCTTTTTCAATAATTCGACGATCTCTTTATGTCCCTTTTCCCTCGCATAATGAAGGGCCGTTTTCCCGTCTTTAGTCATCACCTCGGCCTTTGCGCCTTTTCTTAAAAACAGTTCAACCATTGCCCCATGACCGCCCCTGGCGGCCAGGTGCAAAGGAGTCTGTCCATAAATATTCGCCGCCTCGATATCCAGCCCTTTGGACAAAAACCATTCGGCAAGTTCAACCAGGCCGCCCTCCGAGGCGCTGTGGAGCAAGGTATTCCCCTTTTCCGTTCTGTATGAAAAGTCGATTTCACGTTTCAAGGCGATATCGACGATTCTTCTGATTCCGGCGGATGCGGAGATATCAAGCAAGCGGGTGAAGTTCTGATTCTCCAGGTTGATCTCCGCCCCTTTATCTAGCAGGAGCTCGGCGACGGCTTTCTGCTTGCCGGTCACGGCCAGATTGAGGGGGGTCGCGCCCTCCCCCGTTCGGGCATTCATGTCCGCCCTCTTTTCAAGCAGCAGGGTGATGAGCTCCGTTTTCCCGCCATACAGCGCGGCCATATGGAGGGCGGTGGCCCCGCCCCGGTTCATGTTGACCTCGGCGCCTTTTTCGAGAAGAAATCGGACGATTTCAACCTGACCCGTCTGGGCGGCCATTTCCAGGGAAAAGCGTCCATTTGAATTCTTGGCATTCACCAGTTTCGGGTCCGCTGCAATCAATCTCTTGACGGTTTCAAAGTCGCCGTTATAGGACGCGGCAAATATGTCCTGGGCATAGGAAAAGGAAAACGAAAAAGAAATGATGAACGACGCTAAAACCAATAATTTTACGGCTGGTCGCATAATAAACTCCTCCCTCATGATATCTCTTTCACTACGCCCTCTTTTTCCCGGCCGATTCCTTTTCATCCCCGGCCAATCTCTTCAAGAAATATGATCCTTGTATTTCTGCATGACCGGAGACCAAGCATCTACAGCCTTCGCCCGAGTATTCTTGGTAAAAACCGCATGGGGCATTCCTGAAGGCATGGCCATGACCTCGCCTTTTTTGACGCCAACGATTTTGTTCGTCAGGTCAAAAAACAGCTCCCCTTCCAAGACCAGGGTAATTTGTTCGCTTTTATGGGAGTGCAATTCAAAACGGCTGTCGGGATCGACTTCAAAATAGGTGAGCATTGTTTTTTCCAGAGCCACAGCCCACATTTTTGCGCCCTTAATGTTATCTTTTAAATTCAGTTTCTTCTTGGGATAGTATTGCGCTTGTCTTTCAGGGCTACGTTTCATATCCTGACTCCTCTTCAATCTCCTGACCTTCAAAGACGCATGTTCATTTAAAGGCTGGCGCAGGAATCAGAGTCTCAATAATTTTTGCGTCGATCCAATAGACATCCCCGCTTCTGAAAAAAAATAAATATTTCCCGTCGGGCGAAACCATCGGAAAATCCTCATGCTCCTTGGTGTTGATGACCGAACCCATATTTACGGCCTTTGTCCAATCTCCCTGTTCATTTTTAAAACTTATATAGAGGTCAGATCCACCGTATCCGTCCGGGCGGGACAGGGAGCCAAAAATAAGGATTTTTTCATCGGGGGAGATATACGGATCGCTGTCATAAAATTCTGTATTTATGGAATCCCCCAAGTTTTCCGGCTCCATATATAGTCCAGAAGCATATCTCACCCGGTAAATGTCCCAATGGCCTTTCCCTGAAGGACGTTCACGGGCGTAATAAAGATTCCTGTTCCCTGATTCTGAAATTTGTTGTCCCATTGACCCAGAGTTGATCTGGGGGCCAAGAGGTTTAGGATTCGACCATCCTTGGGGCGTCCGTTCCGAGACCCAGAAGGCCCCGTTCCTATAAACATCGGCGTCGATAGGGCGATAAGACTTAAAATAAATCCGTTTTCCATCGACTGACAAAAACGGATTTTGGTTTTTGAAATCTTGCGAAAACGTCGCAGTTTGTGGAGGTTGCCAACGCGAATGGACCATTTTCATAAATAAGATTCTTCCGCCTCCAATTTCCTTGAATTGAGGCGACCAGTACATTTCCGATAAATCGGGCGAAAAAGAGGGGGAACCATGTTCATTGAGGTCGGTTGTTACGATTCCTGAAGCGAATACTTCAGCAGACATTCCGGGAGGTTTTTGACCAAGATAGGGACCGTGGAGGACGGGAAATTCATCATAAAAGGCGAACATCCCCCCTCCCCGTCCATTCGGGGCGATGCGATCGTATTGCCGGGCGACCGCCGCAGTTGCCAAGAGAACACCCCCCCACACAATCAGGGTTCTAATTCTCATGGGAAATGCTCCTTTAGCTCTTCCCCGGATTATTCAAGGTCCCCGGGGCGATGGCAGACCGGGACCACATCAGGGCTGAAAGAACAAAAAAATCATCAACCCTGTTCATGGCAGCTCCTCCATGCTCCCAAAAACGCAGCAAGCTTTCTGCCTGGCGCTAATGATAAACGGAAGCCAGGGAATTTTTTCTAGGATATTAAGTCAAGTGTATCAAATGGCCTTAAAAAGAAAAAAAGGCCGATTCCTTGTTTTGGCCAAGCTAGCCTTTATTGGATTCTCTTTCAAAGAGCGCCTGGAGAAAAGCCGAGGACTTTTGCCCCATCAGCTTGTAATCGCAGGGCTCCGTTTGGCTTTTGTTGATTTCTCCGCAGTGGAGCGGATAATTTTTGGCCCACCACTCATAATATTCCTTGGCCAGCTGAGAGCATTTTTTTCGGGCGGCGTTATCGCTCCCCTTCTTCGGCCCGGCGAATAGCCCGATGGCCATAAAGCCACCGGTCAAATAGCCGCAGAGATCCTTCTGCCCCAGGCCCCCGCCAAAGGGCATAGACACCCGAACGATGTCCTCGGGTTGCTTGAGGAATTTGATCGCGCTCAAGAAAATCGCGTCGGCCGACCAATTCCCTTCGCTCAAATGCCGGCTCGTCCAATCGGCCATGGACCCTCCCGCGGACCCGGATTGGGCCCGGAGAGCGGCCGCGTCCAGAACGGCGAGCGCGCCCAGGGTGGCGCAGGATTTTCCAAGAAACGTTCTTCGGTTCATGGGCATGCACTTCTCCTTGCCAAACCTTTCCTAAATGACAGCAAAACCTATGCCAAGGCCGTTTCCCAGACACCGAATTGGGACGACACCGGCCTTAAAGCGACATGCCGGATCCTCTGAGCGGGTGTGCGGGGCAGGGCCTCAAAACTCGGGCAAAGCATTTTTACTGGTCTTATAATATTCTTTACACGTCGGCCGCACCAACAAGGCGTAAAAAGAATGCCGAGGGCCGGACTCGAACCGGCATGGAGCTTACGCCCCGAGGGATTTTAAGTCCCTTGCGTCTGCCAATTCCGCCACCCCGGCAGTTCGTTCAACGGCTTGATTATAGCATAGCCATACAGAGCAGTTTTTCTAAAATGAAGGTGTTAGATACCCGAATTCAAGGAGGGGATCCTTGAGGGCGAGCACATCGGCTGGCATGAGAACGGCAAGATCAAAGAAAAAGGCCGGTTCAGCGGCAACGCCAAAATCGGTGAGTGGCAGACGTTCGACGCAGCCGAGCGGCCGGTGCGGACCGATTTTTACGAGAAGGGCAACCACGTCTGGTCCGACAGTTGGGGCTATTTTTCCAACGGCAAGATTTCCTCCGAGGGGCCGCGGAAGATTTTGGCCCCGGGCGCTTCCTATCCGAATGTCTCCGACGGACCCTTCGCCGAATACTACGAGTCGGGCAAAATGCAACAGCGCGGCCAATACAATAAAGGGCGCAGGTCCGGCACCTGGGAGGTCTGGGACAAGGAGGGCACATTCCGCCAGAAGGCCGTTTACTCCGACCCTCCCGATCCGAATTGCGACTATCGGGTGGCGAACTATGATGCCCAAGGGCAGCTTATGGAGGAAGGATGCTATGACCGGGTAGGCCAGAAGCATGGCACCTGGGTTGAAGTCAGCGGCACCAGGAAAATCACTGTCGAATACAACCACGGCCGCCCCGTCCGGCGGTGATGGGGTGAGTGAGTGGTATCGAACCCCCAACCTTCGGATCCACAGCCCTCGGCACATAACCCGGCTCCCCTGTCGTCGGCTCCAGGCCTGTCCAGTACATACAGGCTGAGCGGGTCATGGGCGTCGGGGTAAAGATCTGAACGTTCTCCACCGGCTTCTCGCCGCCCGCTTCAAGAAGACGGATCTCCCGGGCCAGCTCGCGGGCCTCTTTGTCTGAAGTTCCGGGATGGGCGGCCATGAAATAATATTTGAGGTGTTGCTTCCTGCCCGGGCCGGCCTTCTGGAATAGCCGGCGGAACTTTTCCAGGGCTGCCTTTCCACTTTAGATTCTCCCTCCTGTCCCTCGCGGTCTGCATCGCCTGGGCGTCCCGCTGCCGTTGATTGTCTCCCTTCGTTTCCGTTCTTTCCGGTCGAGCGTCAACGGTGGTTGACGTTTTTTCTCTCGGTTCCTGACTCAGTGTCGGTGTTGTTGCCGTCTTTTCCAGGAGATCCGGCCTCCTCCCCGATGTTGGCCCGATT
>Ga0315295_10000467_pt1 | contig 35214 bp, 49 predicted proteins | sample YL17G14_0_MG_FD_204453 | JGI IMG/M metagenome (GOLD analysis project Ga0315295, IMG submission 204453) | Sediment microbial communities from Yellowstone Lake, YNP, Wyoming, USA - YL17G14_0 | ecosystem: Environmental > Aquatic > Freshwater > Lake > Sediment | place: USA: Wyoming | collected...
TTGAGCGTGTCGAGGATGACGGCTCCGCTCTCAAGGAGAACATGACGCTGCAGACGCAGCTGATAAAGCAGATGGCCCACGTGCTCGAGAAGCTGTCCGAATGCGCTGTCCGGCAGGAAGCCAGCGAAAAGGCGAGGCGTTAGCGTGGTTGCCAAGGGCGAGGGGCCGCTGACAGTACGGGAGATGAGGTTCGTCGAAGAGTACCTCGTCGACCTGTGCGGCGCGGCCGCAGCGGTGCGTGCCGGTTACTCGCCCAAGAAGTCCAACGTCAGGGCCATGATGATACTGCGCCGGCCACGCGTCAAGGCGGCGCTAAAGGAAGCGCAGGACGCCCGGTCCAAGCGGACCAGCATCACGGCCGAGCGCGTGCTCGAGGAGCTGGCCACCATCGCTTTTTCCGACGTGACGGCCTACCTCGAGCAGAGCAAGACGGGCACCAAGCTCAAGCGATTCGAGGACATGCCTGCCGGCGCGACCCGCGCCCTCGAGGGCGTGTCGGAGAGCCGGGGCCCGCAGGGCGACCGGGTGACGGTCAAGCTGAACGACAAGCAGCGGGCGCTGGACAAACTCTGCGCTCACCTGGGCATCTGCAAGGAGCAGCTCGACCTGTCGGGCAAGATGAAGGTGGACACCGAGCTAACCATCAAGGTCGTGAAGGTCTAGGATGGAAATAGTAGTCAGCTCCTCCTTCGAACCGCTGCTCTGGGACGAGTCGCCCGTCCTGGTCATGTGCGGAGGGCGCGGCTCTGGCAAGTCCGAGTTCGCCGGCCGCAAGCTCTTCGTGCGCGGGGAAAAGGAGGCCGGCCACCGGTTCCTGGTAGTGCGCAAGATACGGCGCACCTGCTCCGATTCGGTCGTGTTCCTCATCAAGCGCATCCTCGACGAAAACGGCGTGTCCTACGACTACAACAAGACCGACCACACCATCGTGGCCCATGGCCCGGCCGGCCCGTACGAGTTCGTATTCGTCGGCCTCGACGACCCGGAGAAAATCAAGTCGTTCACCGGCATGACGAGTGCCTGGATTGAGGAGGCCACGGAGCTTACGCGTGACGACTTCCTCAAGCTCGACCTGTGCCTGCGCGAGCCGGGCCCGAGCTACCGTCAGATAATGCTCACCTTCAATCCGCAGGAGGTCGAGGCGCGGTGGCTCAAGGACGCGTTCTTCGGCGCGGCGCCGTACCCGGGCGCCCGCGTCCACAACTCGACCATCGACGACAACCCGCTCAAGCGGCTGGACCCTAAGACCTGGGCGGCCTACGCTGGCAAGCTGGACGCGCTCAGGGACCAGGACGAGGCGCTGTGGAAGATAAGCCGCCTCGGCCTGTGGGCCGCCCGCTCTGGCCAGATTTTCAGCTGGGACGTCGCCGACCTGCCGAAGGACGCCAAGTTCGACGACGTGTTCCTCGGTGGCGACTTCGGCTACAGCGTCGACCCGTCCGGCCTGGTGCGCATCCACCGCAAGGCCGACGAGTTCTGGCTCGAGGAGCTGCTATACGCCAAGAACCTCACCAACCAGGACCTCAGCCGCGAAATGGAGCTGCTGGGGGTGCAGAGGCGGGAGCCCAGCTATTGGGACTCGGCCGAGCCCAAGTCAATCGAGGAGCTGCGGCGCCTGGGGTGGAATGCCGCGCCGGCGCAGAAGGGGCAGGACTCGGTGCGGGCGGGCATCGACTTCATCAAGTCAAAGAAAGTCCACATCGTTACCGGCTCGCACAACCTGAAAAAGGAACACGACAGCTACTGCTGGCGCAAAGACCGGGGCGGGCAGCCCATGTCCGAGCCCGTGGCCTTCGACGACCACCTTATGTCGGCCGTCCGCTACGGCATCTTCACGCGCTGCGCCAGGCCGCAGTCCAAAATCTGGACCATGAGGGCAGGAGTCTAACATGGGGTGGGTAAACAAGCTGCTCCGCAAGGACAACCCGGCAAACCGGGCCGTGGTCGCGACCGTAACGCCCGGCCAACCTATCTGGACTAAGAAGGACTACGCCAAGCTCGCGGAGGCCGGCTATCAGAACGTGGCCGTGGTGTTCGCCTGCACTAAGACCATCGTGTCCACGGCCGCCCGCATCAACTGGGTTTTGTCCTCCGTCAAGGGGGGCAAGGAAATCTACGACAACCCGCTGCTCGACCTGCTGGCCCGGCCCAACCCTCGTGACAGCGGCTTCGTGTTCACCGAGAAGGTGCTGTCCTACGAGCTCCTGGCCGGCAACAGCTACGTCTACATGGCGAGCTCGGGCATGACCCGGCTGGAGGGCGGCAAGTACCCGCCCGCCTACCTGTACTCGTTGCGGCCCGACCGCATGCGGGCCATACCGGGCGACTGGCGCAACCCTATCGCCTATTGGGAGTACACGGCCGCCAGCCAAAAGGTGCCGTTCCGCACTGAGGACATCATCCACCTGCTCGAGTTCCACCCGACCAACGACTGGTACGGCCTCTCGCGCCTCGAGGTGTCGGCCCGCGACATCGACATCTCGAACCAGGCCAAGAGCTGGAACAAGTCGCTGCTCCAGAACTTCATGACGCCGGCCGGCATGATGAACTTCAAGATGGGCCTGGCGCCGGAGCAAAAAGAGGAGTTCCGCAAGGAGGTCGACCAGGTCAACGCCGGGCCCGAGAACGCCGGCAAGTGGATTATCACCGAGGGCGAGTCGAGCTGGACGCAGATGTCCATGAACCCGAAGGACATCGACTGGCAGAACGGCCAAAAGTTCACGATGCGCCAGATTTGCTCGGTAATGGGCGTGCCGTCCATGCTGCTCGGCGATACCGAGGCCACGACCTACAACAACTACAAGGAGGCGCGGCGGGCGCTGTACGAGGAGACCATCCTGCCGCTCATGGACACCTACACGGACGAGCTAAATGCCCGGCTGGTGCCGTTGTTCGGTAAGGGCCTGCGGCTCGACTACGACCGCGACGCCATCGAGGCGCTACAGGAGGACCGGGGCGCTAAGTACGCCTACCTGTCCGTGGCCGACTGGCTGACCATCAACGACAAGCGCGAGGCGACAGGGTACGAACCGCTCACCGAAGGCGACACGTTGTTCGTGCCCATAACCAACGTGCCGCTCGACCAGGCCGTGGCAGAGCCGGAGCCGATTCCTGATGCGCTGATACCCGGCGCGGGCGGGGGCGGCCAGGACGATGAAGAGGACGAGGACGACGAGGAGCCCGTGCAGCCGGCCAAGCGAAGAAAAAGGAAGAGCGCCGGAGTGCGGGCCATCAAGGCCCTCCGCAAGTCGTTCTGGACCGACAACAACAGGCGGGCCAAGCTGTGGGACGCCTTCGATGTCAGGACCCGGGCCCGGTCCAAGAGCTTCAATGCCATGGCCGTCCGGTACATGATGAAGCAGGCCGACGAGATAAGGGACCGCGTCAAGCGGTACCCGACCGTGGGAGCCATCTCGGCCCAGGACCTGGTCGACGTCAAGGCCGAGTCGGAGCGTTACGTCAAGACGTTCAAGCCGTGGTACGTCGACCACGCGCTGCGCTCTGGCCAGGCCGGTCTGTCGGCGACCAGGGGCGAGATACTGGACGAGTCCAAGGTCGAGGGCCCGCTGACAGCCAAGGCCAAGCCGCCCAAGTGGATGTTCAACCTCACGCCGTCGCGGGAGGAAGAGCTCCAGCGCATGGTGTTCAACTCGGGCACCAAGGTCAACGAGTCGCTCATCAGCATCGTCTACGACACGCTCCAGGCGGCCAAGGACAGCAACGCCACCATCGACCATTTCGCCCAGCAGATTTGGGAGCAGGTCGACGAGTTCTCGCCCAACCGGGCCCGGCTGTGGGCCGAGACAGAGTCCGTCAAGGTCGACAACTGGGGCATGCTCGAGGGCTACAAGGACTCGGAGTTCGTGGAGCTCAAGGGCTGGAACTGCCAGATGCTCGACACCTCGAGGGAGGAGCACATCATGGCAGACGGCGAGGAAGTGCCGCTCGACGAGCCGTTCGTGAAGACCGGCGAAGAGATGATGCACCCGGGCGACCCTGCTGGTTCTGCCGGCAACGTCTGCCGCTGTCGCTGCTCGATGTACCCGGTAGTCAGGCAGGATGACCTGGACGCCCGGGCGCCGGCTGCGGAAGAGGCCGTCGAGTGGAAGCCGTCGATGAGCCAGGACGAGGCCGACAAGTGGGCCAAGAACAGCGAAATCAAGGACGTGCTCAATCACAACACCAGCATGGCCTCGCAGGTTGACCGCATTTCTAGGGAGGGCTTCATCGTTGGAAACGGTGACGCCTACGGCAAGGGCGTCTACATGAGCACCATCGAGGAGCGCGGCTACGGCGACATGAACGTGCAGCTGCGCGTCAACGTCAAAAACCCGGCCCGGTACACCGAGGCCGTCTGGAACGACTCGGCCTCGTGGTGGGGCAACCTGCCCGACGCGCAGCGGGCCGCCATCGAGGGCAAATACGACTATTTCACCGGAGGCGCCAGGATAACCGAGTACCTCAAGAGCAAGGGCCACGACTCCGTCGTTATCCCGGCCGACGTCTTTACCGGCGCGGACCGCAACTGGGTCGTAGTGTTCGACCCGAAGCAGGTAACGGTAGTGAAAGGTGGAAAGTGATGGACAAGATGGGCCCAGGCGACAGCTGCTGGGACTGCAAGCACCTGACGAGCAAACCGCACGGACGGCCGCCCGTCTTCTGCAAGGCGTTCCCAAAGGGCAGCGGCATCCCGTTCGTTATCATGTCCGGCGAGGTATTCCACAACGCCCTGCTGGGCGGTGAAGTGGACAGCGTGTTCTTCGAGCGCAAGGACAAGGGGGCATGACCATGAAAAAGACCGAGACCAAGGACTTCAAGTTCACCCTGGAGAGCATGGATGAGGGTACCGGCACGTTCACCGGCTACGCGTCCGTGTTCGGGGTCGTCGACTCCTACGGCGACACCGTCATGGCCGGCGCCTTCAAGCGCACCATCAAGAACAACAAGGGCAAGGGCTGGCCCATGCTGTGGTCGCACAAGGTGGACGAGCCCATCGGCCTCATCACCGGCGAGGAGGACGAGCGCGGCCTGAAGGTCAAGGGCGCGTTCAACCTCGAGGACCCGCTGGCCCTCCGCATCCGGTCGCACATGAAGCAGGGCTCGGTGACGGGCCTGTCCATCGGCTATCAGACCATGGTGGAGGAGATGGACAAGGAGTCGAACACGCGCAAGCTCAAGGAAATCAAGCTGTGGGAAATCAGCCCGGTCGTGTTCCCGGCCTGCGACCCCGCCCGCGTCGAGGACGTCAAAGGCCTCGACACGGAGGGGGAGCCCACAGAAAAACGCAACGACGGCAAGGCACAGCTGGGCGGGGACCCGGGCAAGCCCACTCCCCAGAGCGACACGGACAAGCTCCACTCGTTCATCGTCCTCGAGACGGCCCGCGTGCTCAAGCATCGTAATACCTGGCAGTGAAAGAAAAGGAGCAACATGGAACAGGAACTCATCAAGCTCCAGGAGGAGAGCAACGGACTGCTCACTCAAATCCGGAGCAAGTACGAGGACCTCGAGAAGAGCCGCATCAGCAGAGGCGATTTCGACTCGTTCGTCGGAAACGTCAAGGGCCGGCTCGACGAGGTGGACAAGAACCTCGCCCTCCTGAGGACGCCCCCGTTGCCGATTCCGGGGGAGGGCAAGAGCGCAGACACGGAGTTCGAGGTCAAGACCTTCGACAAGTTCCTCCGTAAGGGCTGGGCCGTCCTGACCCCCGAGGAGCAGAAGGTCATGACCGTCAGCGACCAGACCACGGGTGGCTTCTTCGCGCCGGCCGAGTGGACGGCCGAGCTCATCAAGGGCGTGGTCGAATACTCGCCCATCCGCACGGTCGCCCGGGTCGTTCAGACCTCGGCGCGGTCCAAGCAGTGGCCCAAGAAGACCACCAGCGCGGCCGCCGCGTGGGTCGCCGAAATCGGCTCCCGCGCCGAGACCACCAATCCGGCCTTTGGCCTCGAGGACATTCCGGTCCACGAGATGTACGCCATGGCCAAGGTGTCCAAGCAGGACATCGAGGACGCCAAGTTCGACCTTCTCGGTTTCCTCCGCGAGGAGTTCGCCGAGCAGTTCGGAGTCACCGAGGGCACGGCGTTCGTGTCGGGCACTGCAATCGGCAAGCCGCAGGGCATCCTGGTCAACCCCAGCGTCACCGGCTACACCGGCGTGGGCACCAGCTCCAAAATCGACGCCGACGACCTAAAGCGCGTCCTCTACGCGCTGCTGGACGTGTACGCCAAGCAGGCCACCTGGCTCTGGAAGCGCAGCTCGACGCTGGCCATTTCGCTCCTCAAGGACGCGACGGCCGGCTACTACGTCTGGCAGCCCGGCCTGCAGCTGGGCTCGCCGGCCAACGTTCTCGGCCTGCCGTACCTCGAGTGCGTGGACATGCCCGCAGAGGGCAGCTCGGCCAAGGCGGTCGTGGTCGGAGACTTCCGGCGCGGCTACATCATCGTGGACCGCCTCGACATCGAGGTCATGGACGACCCCTACTCGTCCAAGTCCACGGGCTGCGTCGAGTTCAGCGCCCGCAAGCGTGTCGGCGGTCAGGTCGTCCTGGCCGAGGCCATCAAGGTTCTCACGCTGAAGGCGTAACAGAGAGGACAACATGAAGAGCTTAATTTCCGACGTCCTTCCCGTTCACAGCCTCGTCCCCATCCTGGGCAACACCACGGCCGAGGGCACGGGCCTGGCGGTCGACCTTCAAAACTTCGAAGGCGCCCTCATGCTGGCGTGCCTCGGCGATTCGGGCGACACGCTGTCCGGTTCACTCTACTGGACGGTGCAGTTCCAGCACAGCGACACGACCACGGCGGGCGACTTCGTCGACATCCCGGCGGCCGACCTCAAGGGAGGCGCCAACGCCATCGTCATCGATGCGCCGGCCGAGGACCAAATCGTCGTGGCCCGCTCCTACGTGGGCGCCAAGCGGTACGTCCGCATCCTGTTCACGCAGACGGGCACCCACACCAACGGCACGCCCATCGCGGGCGTCGTTGTCAAGTGCTTCCCCAGGCACGCGCCGCAGACGCAGGCAATCTGACCCTGACAGATTAGGCAAGCAAGACATGCACGCAGGGAGGGGGCCCAGGGTCGGCCCCCTCCCTATCTTTAGAAGGAGGCGGCCATGAGAATCCGCTTAAACGTGGACTACAGCTACTATCCGGACGGCATCACGCTCAAGCACGTGAAGCAGGGCGACGTCGAGGATGCGCCGGAGCAGGTGGCCCGGGTCCTGCTGGCTGACGGCAGAGCTCGCGAGGACAAGATGCTCGACTCCGCGCCGGCCGTGAAGGCGGACCCGAGGGAGGGTGCCCAGGTCCATCGCGGGCCCAACGTCACGCTCAAGGTCGAGCAGGGCACCAGCCCGTACGAGGTGCCTCCTCCAGGCGTAACCCCGAAAAAGCCCGTTCTGGCCAAGAAGAGATAGGACACTACCGTGGCCATAGACGTCACAATCGCCGTAGTCACCAGGGACGAGGCCAAGGAGTTCCTGAAGAAAAAGGACGATGACGACATCGTCATGCTGGACGCCATCATCAACGGCGTCTGCGAGTTCATCCGGGGGTTTACCGGTCGTGTGTTCCCATCGGCCACCTACACGGCCGTCAAGTACGACGGCAACGGGCGGCCCGACTTTTGGCTGCCCAACTACCCGGTGTCCGCGTTGACGTCGGTGCATGAGGACGACGTCCTGCTCACGCTCGACACCGACCACTACGCCTACCTCGACACCGGCCGGCTCCGGCGCAACGGCGTGTGGACCACGACGCCGCAGGGCATCAAAGTCACGTACACGGCCGGATACTCCGTGGCGTCCATGCCCACGGACCTCAAGCTCGGCTGCCTGATTCAGGTGGCCGACTTCTGGCAGAAGTTCCAGCACAAGAGCTTCGGCGAGATTTCGCGCAGCTTGGCCTCGCAGAGCGTCACGGTCATGGAGCAGGACGTGCTGCCGGCCGTCAAGACGCTGCTGGCCCGCTATAGGAGAGCTAGGCCGTGACCGAGCCCTCTGTCAGCATCAAGGTCGACATGGCCGGCGCCATGCGCAAGACCGCCACGCTGCGCAGCATACCCAGGGCCTTCCGCAGGCAGGGGCAGGACTGGGCCAGCAAGACCGTCCGCTACATCAAGCAGAGCTACAAGGGAGGCGCCGTCTTCAGGCGGCCGCCTGCGGAGTTCGACGCTCGGCTGGACATGCGCGTCAAGATGCAGGACGAGGAGCTGCTCATCGTCATCGGTACCGGCACCGAAATCGGCCTCGAGGAGGTCAAGTACGCCCGCATCCAGGAGGAGGGCGGTACGGTCAGGCCGATAGGCCATCCGTTCCTGACCATTCCGCTGCCTGGTGTCAAGGGCTCGGCCTCGCAGTACCCGCACGCCTTCCTGGCGGTGACGGCCAGAGGTCAGTGGCTCCTGGCCGAGCCGAAGGGCAAGACGGGCATCCGGCCGTTGTTCCTTTTAAGGAGACAGGTCACGCTGCCGGCGCGGCGTTGGTTCTCCAGGCCAATCGCACAGCGGCAGTCCGAGCTAACGCAGATGATGTCGGAGGACGCAGTGTGGGCCCGGGCTGAGCGAATGGCCGCTGGTAAAGTCACCGAGGGAGGCGATACATGAGCCCGTCCGAGCCGCTGCTGCTCACCGTCATGCGGCGCGTCGAGTGGGTGCTCAAGGGCATCCTGGCCGGCGACGTCTACAACTACACTACGGGCGACTTCAAGGTTGTCCGAGGCCTGCGGGTGTTTACCGAGGCCGTGGGCTACCCGTTCGACATGGTCTACCTCGGAGGCGACCACCGACCCCCGGAGTACCTGCCGGACCATCGCGTCTTTCGCTACCCTACCATCCTGGTCGCTGCCTATGTGGACGAGGAGATGGGGGAGCCGGTGACCAAGATGCTCAAGCACCTGGCCGACGTTCAGCTCGCGCTGGAGACTGACCTGCGCTCGGGCGACCAGGCGTCGCTCGGGGCGCTCATCAGCTGGGGCCACCTGGGCCAGGTCGTGACGGATGAGGGCGAGCTGACCGTGGCAGGCGGGGCTGGGTTCCGGCAGGAGCTCCAGCTCTGCCTTAGCGGCGACTGGGGAGAGCTGTGATGAGCGACGTCAACGTAATCACCCTGGACGTCGCCGATACTGTAAAGCGATTCAAGGAGGCCAACATGGCAGAGAAGACGTTCACGTGGTGCGGGGAGTCGACCTGGACGCGGTCGTTCGGGGCCAAAGCTCCGTCCGCGCTGGAGAAGGGGAAGACCTACCCCATCGAAGGGTTCCCGGCCGAGGTCGTGGCCGAGTGGGTCAAGACCGGGCACGCCAAGTATGCGGGCAAGGACAAGCCCGCCAAGGAGGAGTCCAATGGCTAAGTACATGCCCGACGCCATCATCGACCTGATGCTCGACATCATCGGCGCCGCGACCGAGCTCACCATCTGCTCGTCCCAGCCGACCGACTACACCACGGCGCACACGACCTACATGCTCGCGGCGCACGTCCTGACTGGCGGCGACTTCTCGAAGGGAAACGGCGACACGTCCGGGCGCAAGCTCATCCTGGCCGCTCAGAACGGGTTCTCCGTCACGAACGGCGGGACCGCGCTGCACTACGCCCTGACGATAACCGGCAGCACGACGCTCCTGCTCGTCGGTACCGTGACCAGCCAGGTGCTCAGCGCCGGCAACACCATCAACTTCCCGGCCACGGACGTCGACGAAATCCGCGACTACGCCTAAAGGACAACGCGATGCTCGGACAACTCGGCTATCCCGGCGCTGGCTGGGGATGGAAATACGATAACGTCGACGTCCCAGCCGCGACCCCGGGCACGAGCGTGGCTATCGGGATAAGCGACGCCGAGGGGTCCTGGGTTCAAGTCGCGTCGAGCGCGAACATCGCGCAGGACGTCTATCTTTTCACACTCAACTTCAGTAACTACAACCTGAGCGGGTATAACCTTAATTGCTGCCTTGACGTCGGCGTCGACCCCGCAGGCGGGTCGTCTTATACCGAGGTCATCCAAAACATCATCTGCGGGATGGCGGGCGCTCCGCCCAGGGAAAACGCCGCGACCTTTGTGTTCCCGCTATTCATCAAGGCGGGCTCATCGGTCGCCGTTCGCGGGTCGAGCTCCTACACAGTGGCCGCCAACGCCCGCGTCCAGATGACTTTTTATGGACGCCCGCGCAGGCCGGACCTCGTCCGCGCCGGACAATACGCCGAGGGCGTCGGCTCCATCACGAACAACGTGGGCGTATCGTTCACGCCGGGTAATGGCGCCGAGGGCTCCTGGGCGTCGCTCGGCTCGACCACGCGGCCGTGCTGGTGGTGGCAAATCGGGGTCGGCATTTCCAACTCCGCAGTCGCGGCTCAATACACCCACGTCGACCTCGCCGTTGGCGACGGTTCGAGCTACGACATCATCATCGAGAATTATGGCATCTACCATTACGGGACCGCAGAAATAACTTCGAGGTTTTATCCGCACAGAGGACTCATCGAGGGCAACTGGGAAGTCCCGGCCGGAGGGACGCTCTACGTTCGCGGGAGATGTAGCACTTCGCCGGGGACCACTTACAACGCCAGGGCCATCGGGATAGGTGGGTGAGATGGCTGTTTACCGACTTCGCTCAGAGATAATAAAGGCGGTCAAGGAGGAGTCGGCGGTGCCGGCTTTTGAGGAGTTGGTTGACGTCGTCAGACACTTGCCGTCGTTCAAGGTAACGCTCGACGCTCTGGTTATCAAGGGCGGTCTGGTCGAGCTGTCGCTTTCTGGCGACCTGACGAAGGAAGCCGTGGAACACTCGAATCTGGAGGCGGTCTAATGGCCATTACCTTTACGAACGACAGCGCGAGCATAAGCACGACCGAGTATTTCCTGGCGTCGGATTCGACGACCGCAACGTATCAGACGACCGACGGCATCTACCAGCTGTTCCTCGACCTCAATGCGCTGGTGGCCGGCGACTCGTTCCGCGTCCGGCTGTACGAGAAGTACGACAGCGGCGGGACGACGCGGCTGGTCGAGGAGTGGATTCTGACGGGCGCCCAGTCCAAGCCCGGCTGGTTCAGCCCGGCCTTCACGCTCGGCGAGGGCTGGGAGTTCTCCATCCTCCGGCTGGCCGGTAGCGACCGCACCATACCCTGGAGCATAAGGAAAATCGCCTGATGTTTATTTGGGGCCCTCTTCTTTCTGGCGGCGCTCAGCTAAACGCCGTCACGGCCATCGACCTAGTCGCGGCAGAGGGCTCCCAGGACCAGGCGGGCGATAACGCTGCACTCGAGCAGCTGCACATCCTGGCGCCGGCCGAAGGCGTCCAGACTCAGCTTGGCGACAACGCGGACCTAACCCAGGTGCATGCGCTGGTTCCGGCAGAAGGCGCCCAAGACCAGTCCGGGGACAACGCTGTCCTCGAGGTCGTAATCGTCCTGGTGCCGGCTGAGGGCTCACAGGACCAGGCAGGGGACAACGCAGCTCTGACTCAAGTGCACGTGCTGGTTCCGGCCGAGGGCGCTCAAGAGCAGGCGGGGGACAACGCAGCTCTGACGCAGGTGCACGCCCTGGTGCCGGCTGAAGGTGTCCAAGACCAGGCCGGCGATTCGCCGTCGCTGACCCAGGTGCACGTCCTGGCTCCTGCGGAGGGGGCCCAGGACCAAGCGGGTGACGGCGCCGACCTGACTCAGGTACACGTGCTCGCGCCGGCCGAGGGTTTCCAAACGCAGCTCGGGGACGAGGCCACTATAGAGGTCTTCGTCCCGGCCATCGACCTCTACGCGCAGGGCGGCGTGCAGGACCAGCTCGGCGACGGGGCCGCCCTGACCCAGACCCACATCATGGCGCCGGACGAGGGCGTGCAGGAGCAGTTCGGCGACGAGGCCACCCTGGGCCTGGACCTGCCGATAGACCTGCAGCCGTACGGCGGCGACCAGGAGCAGGCCGGCGACACGCCGGCGCTCACCCAGGTGCACAACCTCGAAACGCAGGAGCCCGAGCTCATGGTTGACGGCGGCCTCGAGGACTGGATTGACGCGAACAACCTGCGGTACTGGACGGAAACGGGAGCAGGCGGCCGGGTCACCCGCGACGCCGGCGCCTATGCAGGCAGCTACTGTGCCCGGCTCCACTACGTGTCGATGGACACCGTCATCGGTCAGTTTCGGACGCTCCAGAAGGAGCGCGAATACCGGATGCGGTTCATGACCAAGTGCCCAGGAACGACGGGCTCCGACTTTCTCGAGCTCTGGATTACCACGCAGTTCGTCGGCGAGATGATGCCCCGCTACCTTCAATGGGACGGGAGCTGGGAAAACGGGGGATTTATTTTCGTTCCGGTGTTCGATTCGTGGGAGCCGTTCGAGCAGTTCTTCACGCTACCGGCGCAGTCGAACGGCTCATTTGGAGTCGAGTTCCACTGGGCGTCCGCGAACGACTGCCTCGTAGACGCCGTGACGATGCGGCTCACCGACGCGGCGCGGCAGACGCAGGCCGGGGACACGGCCTCGCTCATTGTCGGCGTGCTCAAGACTTACGAGTTCGTCGACCGGCTCCTGCTCGAGGAGCGCATCAAGGCGCGGCGCCTGGCCGAGAGGACCGTGCGGCTGAACGTGGAGGACAAGGTAGAGGAGCTCCGCGTCGGGCGCATGGTCGAGAGGGCCAGGGTCCACAACAAGACAAAGACCCAACAGCTCGGGAGGTTCCAATGAGCGATGCCCAACGCGAAAAGCACGTCTCGGGTAAGGGATACTACGGCTTCGACATCGTCGGCCTGGACGCGGCCGAGACCATCACCGCCTGCACCTGCACCGTGTCGCCCTCCGGTCTGACGCTCACCGGGGTGGTGCAGATAGTGGGGACCAAGATAACTCAGTTCATCAGCGGCGGCGTGGCCGGCACCGACTACCGGCTGCGCTTTCACATAACAACGAACCTCGCGTACGAGGACGATTTCGATTACGTCATCAAGGTCATTGAGTAGGAGGAGGTACCCATGCCTACACCAACCGGAGCCGAAAGACGATTTCTCGCGGCAGGAGCGAGGAAGGCCACCACGTGGCGCACCGCCGTCGCGCTGGGGGCTACGTACGGCTTGAATTGCAAGGCCATCAGTGGCTTCAATCCGAGCCGTGACCTGCTCGTCGCACAGGAGGTGGACTCGCCGCTTGCGTTCAGCGGGGCGCTGAACATCTACAAGCCGCAGGACTTCACCATCCTGAGCGACATGCTCTACTCGCCCGGCATGCTGGGCATGCTCATCGCCCAGCTGTTCGCCACGGCCGGCGCCCCCGCTGGCCCGACCGACACGACGGCCTACACCCACACCTTCCAGTGGGCGAACTCCAACAACGCCCTGTTCGCCACGGTCGCGGCCGAGATGCCGGGCATCATCTTCGAGTGCCCGAGCGCGAAGGTCATGGAGTGGTCGCTCAAGAGCGCGGCCCAGGGCCTCGTCCAGAGCGAGGTCAAGCTGCGGGGCAACCGCATCATCGACTCCTCGGCCGTGAACCAAGCGGCGCAGATGGACGCCCTGACCTACGACGAGCGGACCAACCACGTCAAGTACGAGGTCCAAAACGTCAAGATGAACGCGCAGAGCGCGGGCGACGTCGCCGGCGCCACGGCGCTAGAGGTGTCGGGGGTCGAGGTCAGCTACAAGCGGACCGGCCACGACGGCGTCGCGGTCAGCGGCTACGCGGACATCATGGAGCCGGCCGAGGGCGGCTACCCGGACATCCGCATCAAGCTCAAGTTCCCGCACATGGACGCGGTCAACAAGGTGTTCCTGGCCACGGCCATCGCCGAGACGACGCAGAAGATGCTCATCAAGTACACGCACAACGTCCTGGCCGGCGCCGCGACGGTCTACTACTCGATGAGCTTGTACTTTCCGCGCCTGCGGATGCTCTGCCCCGAGGCCAGCTGGGACGAAATCGTGAGCTACGGGCTCGAGCTCGTCGCCGAGGAAGCGTCGGCCGCACCGACCGGCATGACCTACACGCGGCCTTACGTCCAGCTCGTCAACAAGCGGACGACCGACTACTTGGCTTAACATGAGCGAGGTCAAGTTCAAGCCGCTGGAGCCGTTGTCGGCGTGGGTGGAATACCCGCTGATAACAGACAAGCTGGACCCTCCCGTCTTTCGCTGTCGCCTGCGGTCCGTCGACATGTTCAACCTCATGGACACCGTCGACGGCTCGGGCAAGTTCAAGGCGGGCAAGGCGACGCTGGAGTGCGCGGTGGAAGCCGTGGCCGAGTGGGAGCTGACGCGTAACGGGGAGCCCATACCCGCGACGCCGGAGAACAAGCTCGCTTGGCTGCGGCCCATCATCGCGGAACAGGTCGCGGACAAGCCGGACGGCATCGTATTGGGCGTGGCCATCCTGCTCGATGCGAGGAACAGGGAGAACTTCCTAAAAAACTCGTAGCCCTCCTCCGCTGGCTGGCAGCGGGGGAGAAGTCGGGGGGCGCCCCGAAGCTCGAGGCAGATGACGCCGAAGCGTGGAGGTTCTACTTGCGGTCTGCTGTGCCGTTCGTGCAAGAGTACGGGTTGATGCCTGTCCTACTCAGTGACATGGGGTTCAAGGGCGTGGCCAAGGAGGTGTTCCTCCTGCGGCTAAGCGCGATTCACGACGCCATCCTGGGCATGCGGGTCCGGGCCGCCGAGCGGGCGAGCTCCGTGCCCGATGGCGCGGTTATGGTAGAAGAGAGCACTTAAAGGAGGAATGCGATGGCAGATGTCAGATACGCAGTGACCGTCGACTCCTCCGGCGCCGTCAAGCAGATAGAGGCGCTAGACAAGGCGTGGGAGAAGCTGGGCAAAGAGACTGCCCCGCAGATGAAGACGTCCGGCGACTGGCTCGGGCAGTCGATAACGAAGCTGGCGGCCGGGTTCACCCTGGCCAACATGGCCACCAAGGCGTTCACCGCTATCGGCCATGAGGTCAAGAAGTTCTTCATGGACAGCATCGACGGGGCCATCAAGGAGGAGCAGTCGCTGTTCCGGCTGAAGACGGCGCTGGAGATGACCGGCCGCGCCGCCGATGGGGTCGCCCTGGAGGCGTTCGCGCAAGAGATGCACAAGACGACGCTGTACACGGACGACCAGGTCAGGGCGACGATGACCATGCTGGCGCAGATGACGAATCTGGACGCTGCCGGCATTAAGGCCGTGACCAAGGGCGTCATCGGCCTGGCCTCCGTGCTGGGCCCTGGGGAGGGCCTCGAGGGCGCCACCATGCGCGTCACCCGGGCCATCGAGGGCAACGCGGCCGGGCTAAAGCGCGTCGGCATCAACATCGACGACACGCTGCCCAAGGGCGAGCAGCTCGCCCAGGTGCAGGAGAAGCTGCTGCAGCTGTTCCCGCGTGCCACGGCCGAGCTGGACACTACGGGCGGCTCCATACAGTACGCTGCCAAGCAGTACGGCGAACTCAAGGAGAAGATAGGCGGCATAATCAACGAAACGTTCAACTTCAAGGGCATGGCCGTCCAGCTGTCCGGCGCGCTTACGGAAAACGCAGACAGGACCAAGGAAACTGCCCGGTCGTTCCGCGAGCTGGCCATCGAGCACTCGGGGTTCATGAGCAAAGGCGGCTTCGGCGTAATGTACCGCGACGCCGCCATCGCCACGAACATGCTGGAGGACAACAAGCAGGCCATCGATGAATGGCTGGCTTCGCTCCAGGAGGTGCACCCTCCGCTAAAGGAGGTCCATGCTGCTCTGCTCTCCGGCAGTAAGCAGTGGGAGGAGTACAAAAAACGGATAGAGGAAACGGACAAGACCATGGTGGCGTTCAAGCCCACGGTCGAAAAGGCCATGGACGCCGTGGTCAAGTTCCTCCAGGCAGGCAAGGAGAAGCCCGACGTCCAGCCCGTCCTTGACCTGGCCCAGGCATTCAAGGACCTCGGGGTGAAGAGCGAAAAAGAGCTGGCCGCCAAGCTGAAACTCGCCAAGGACGCCTTGGCCGAGTACCTCAAGACTCAGGGCCCAGCGGCCGGCGTGGTGGCGAGCTTGCAGGGGAAGGTGAACGAGCTCACGCTGGCCCTGAACGGGCCGCCCGACCCGCTGCTCCGTCTTGGTAAGACCATTCACTCAATAACCACGGAGACCAAGTCCGCCGTCGAGGCGTTCGAAGACTTCAAGCGGGAGGCCCTCGAGGCCGTCACCGTGGAGCTCCCCGAGGTAGACCTAGACGAGATTTTCAAGGTGCCCGATTCGCCGGCCCTGCCGGCGTTCCTGCTAGAGATAGTCGGTGACTACAACAAGGTCGGGCAAGCCGCCGAGATAAACGCCGGCAAGGTAGCAGCGTCGTGGGACGAGATGACCAAGACTGCGCTGGAGTCCAAGCTGGTTGCGCTGCGGACGCGCCTGGACGACATGACGAGGTCCGGCAACTACACCGCCGCTGCTATGGGCCGGGTACGCAAGGCCATCAAGGACACGGAGCAGGAGCTCAAAGACACGCCCAAGGCCGTCCAGGACATACAGAAGGCCTTCACCGACATGGCTCCGTACGTGGAGGCCGTGTTCTCCGGGCTCAACCGAGTGTTCGCCCAAAGCCAACAGAACAGGGAAATCGCCATCGAGAACGAGTACAAGAAGCGACTGCGGCTCATCAACGCCACGGTCAAGGACGAGGACGCGAAGCAAAAGGCCATCCAGACGCTCGAGGCCGAGTTCGAGATTAAGAGGACCGAGGCCAGGGCCGCCTCGGCCAAGCAGGCCAAGGCCGTAGCCATAGCCGAGGCCATCTGGAACACGGCCCGCGCCGTGTCCGAGGCCCTGCCCAACATCGTACTCGCGGCCGTGGTCGCCGCGCTTGGCGCCCTGTCAATAGCGGCCATCATCTCGCAGCCGATACCGTTGGCCCGGGGCGCCGTTTTTCGCCGGCCGACCCTGCTGACGGACGACAGCGGCAAGTCCTACGAGGTCGGGGAGGGTGGCGAGCCCGAGTACCTCATTCCGGAGAAGCACCTGGCTCCGTTGCTTGGGAGGCAGTCCTCGCCTGCCGGGTTCATTTCCACCGGGGGTCGCCAGACGTCGAAGGTCATAATCAACGTCAATGCTCCGCTGGTGTCCACCAGCGGGCTCACGCAGGCAGACATCGAGCGGGCCGGGGCCGAGCTGTTCCGTACAATCGAGCGCCGCTCGCGGCAGCGGGGGAGGTGGTAAATGCCCGACATCTACCTGGGGCCGTCCGGAAACGAGACCAAGCTGCCGGCCATCAACTGGGACGCTGGCGGTGAGTATGAGCTGCCCACCGGCTACGCGAAGAGCGTGGACAAGTCAACCCAGCTGGACGGTTCGGTGAGGGCCAACATCAGGACCGTTCACCAGAAGACCTTCACCTTGGAGTGGTCGCAGCTCACCCAGGCGCAGACACTAATCCTGCGGGCCCTGGCCGAGCTCAATGAGCCACTGCGCTATAAGGATAACAGACTGGACTCAGACTGGCGCTGGGTCTGGGTCGCCTCGCTGGACGTGTCGTCCATCGAGTCCACGCACGCCGGCTCGGCGCGATACCGGGCCTCTCTGGCCCTCGAGGAGATGCGGTAGTGCAGAATCTAAACCGGGCTACCAAGGAAGACCTGCTGGCCCAACCGCAGACCATGGCTTTGCGGTTCGAGGTGGCCAACGACCCGGTCGAGGTCCTGGTCGACGGAGGGCTAGAGAACTGGGCCAGCGCCACCAACCTGACCTATTGGACCGAGGGCGTGGGCGGCACGTCAACCATCAACCGCGAGTCCACCGACAAGGTAGCCGGCTCCTATTCGGCCCGGTTCGACATAGACGGCACGAACGGCAACGCGGGCATCTCGCAGGGCTTCTTTCTGGCTCCGGACACGGACTACGTCCTTTCGTTCTGGTGGAAGGCGGCGGCCGGGAAGACGGCGGTGGTCTGGCTCTGCGAGTCGGGCTGGGTCTACTATCTCAATACGAGCGGGCAGTGGACGTCCAGCCAAACGGGCTTTATCCTCACAGGCGACGGGACGTGGCAGTATTTCAGCGTCACCTTCCGTGCGCTGGCCGGATTCACCTCTTACGCCCTCGACCTCAACAACTCGTCGGCCGCGTCGTCGTCCATCTACTTCGACTCCGTGTCGCTCCAGGCCACCGGCTGGACGGACCTGTCGAAGTCGCCCAAGCGGGAGGCGCTGGTGGACGGCAACCTCGAATGCTGGACGACATCGACCGACCTGACCTACTGGACGGAAATCCTCGGAGGTACGGGCACGGTCACGCGGGCGGGGCCCGCCGGCGCGTACTGTGCACTGGTCACCTGTGACGGCGCCGGCAACCTGACCTACTTTTACCAGCAGTCGCAGATGGCCACGCTCCACCGCTACACCCTGAGGTTCTGGTACAAGACGAACTCGGGCAAGACCGGCGCGTTCTATATCATGAACACGACGGGCAGCTACTACCTGACGAGCTCCGGTACGTGGTCGACCTCGGTTTCCTACGTCACGCTGCCCGACACCGCGGGGGCGTGGACGGCCTACGAGATGTCGTTCATCACGTGCCCGGTCGGCACGACCTACAACGTGTCGATGGCCGGGCAGGTCGCGTCGGCCACCATTTACTACGACGAAATCACCCTGAGGCCGGACGTCAGCCACCTAAAGTCCATGTCCTGCAACGTGTCCGGCGCGGGCCCCAGCACCGAGCCCCTGGCCGGCTCCTGGAGCGTGTCGTTGGCAGACCCGGACCTGCTGTTCAACCCGTACAACGACACCTCGCCGTGGGCCGAGCTCATAAGACTCGGCCGCAAGGCGCGGCTATCCTGGGGCGTGCAGCTTGGCGGCCATCTGCGCTTTGACGGTACCAACGACTACGTCGAGGTAGCGGACAACGCCGCGCTCGACATAACGGCCGCCATAACGCTCGAGGCCTGGGTCTGCCAGACGACGAGGACGTCCTGGGCCACCGTGGTCACCAAGGGGACGTCCACGGCGTGGTCGTCCAACAACTACACGCTCGGCCTCCAATCCGGCAGGGCCGATTTCAGGTGGGGCGGCGCAGGGTCCTGCCTAGTCGGTGCCGGCGATGCCCTGGTCATCGGCCAGTGGTACCACATCGTTGCCGTGGCCGAAACCGGCACCACCAACGCCATCAAGGTCTACATCAACGGCGTGCTAAAAAACACCGGGGCCAGGAGCGGCGACCCGTCTGCCAACGCCCAGCCTTTGCGCTTCGGCACGGACGCCATCACGACGAGCAGCGATTACCTGAACGGCCGCATCTCGGATGCTCGCATCTACGACCGGGCCCTGAGCGCCACGGAGGTAGCAGAGCACTACGCCCAGCGATTCGGCAACGAAACCGGCCTGGTCGCCCACTGGCCGCTGTCCGAGCGCAGCGGCAACGTAGCGGATGACGCTGGGCCCAACGGGCTCGACGGTACGGTGTACGGCGCCACCTGGGCGCGGCCGCAGTACCTGGCCAACGAAACCCTGGAGTTCTGGACGTCGGCCACGGACGCCGTGTCCTGGACCGAGGAAAAATACGGGAGCTCGACAGTAGCGCGGGAGTCCAGCATCGTCCACGGCGGGACCTACTCCGTGAAGTGCACCGTCGTGGCCGGGGCGAACGCCGACCTATTCCAGCAGGTCACGCTCCTGCCCAACACGCGTTACCGGTTCGGCGGCTGGTACAGGTCCGACGGAACGGCCAATGGCTGGGTAGTCGTCTACGCGGGCGCCTCGTTCGCGTATGAGCTTAGAGGCGATATCGGCGCGCCCTCTTGGGTCGCTGGCACTGGCCAAGGCATGACGCCCCTGGGGCCCACGACCTCATGGACGCGGTTTGACTGCCTGTTCACGACGCGTAGCGAGTACGTGTTGTACCTGTTCGCCGTCGGCACCCACACCTCCGTCAACGGCTCGACCTACTGGGACGACCTCGAGGTCGTGCCCGTGGATGAGGAAACGGACGCCCTGGTGTGGCAGCGGGTCGTCGGCTTTATGGACAGCCCGCGCTTCGAGCTCGGCTCCGGCGCCCTGTCCATCAGCGGCACCGACTACATGAAGGTCCTGACGGACACCAAGCTGTTCTCGCCCTGGACCTACTGGGGGGTCGTTGAGACCTTCGACTCTCAGGCATCCCCAGGCGGCACCGGCAGCGAACTGTATGCTGAGGCCGACGCCTGCGAGGTAGGCGCCGCCGAGGCCGACAACGTGACCAACTGGGCCGTGGGGGGCGGGGGCGGCACCGTGTCGTCCGAGGGCCCCGCGCCCGCTTCTTCCTACTACCTGTACTTTGAGCGGGACGCCGGGCCCTGGGTGAGCGAATACGCCCAGAACACCAACGTCGCCAGCGTCACGGCTGGCAACACCTACAAGGTTACGTTCCAGGCCACGAAAACAGGCGAGCACACCGCCATCCTCAAGGTCTATCAAACGGTAGGCTCGTCGGCGGTCCTGCTGGGTACTGAGTACCTGGACGGTGGCGAGGACTGGCTGGACCACGAAGTGGTCATTAACGTTACTGCCACCGGTGCCCTACGGATGCGCGTGGAGTCTTACGGCAAGTACGCGGCAAGCGGCGACTCCATCTCGCTCGACAACGTGTCCGTCAAGCTGTTCGACTCCTCCACCTGGAATCAGTACGAGCTTCCTCCGGAGTGCAACGGCGTCTACTACGTGGTGCTCGACGGCGAGCCGGTGTGGCAGGGTGACGAGGACGGCCAGGGCGGCTGGCACACGGAGGGCGGGCCCGGCTCGATGCGCTTGTTCTTCTCTGAGGAGCTTATAATCAACGCCGGCACCGACAACCTCGACGTCTACTGCTTCACCGACACGGCCCCGGAGGATGTCGTCGCCGACCTCATGGTGGCCGGCGACCTGTACGCCACCAGGGCAGCGGCCAAGGCGGCCATGAACTACACGGCCACGGGCATCCTCCTGGCCAAGGTCTGGTTTGAGCCGGGCACGCCGGCCCTGGACGCTGTGCGGCTCCTTTGCGAACGGGTCAACTACCGGTTCTGGTTCAGCGCGGACGGCACGCCCAACTTCGTGCCGGCGCCCGTTAAGGCTACGCCGGCCCACTTCGACCTGCCGGCCGTCAGCCACATGACCGACCTGGCGCTTTACCAGGATATCGACGAGGTGCGCAACCACGTCACCATCGAGGGCTGCGAGCGCTCGGTCCTGAACGTGTCCACGGGCCAGGTCGAGCGGTCCACTTGGAAGAGCGCCGGCGAGGACCCCGACTCTATCCTGCTTTACCAGCGCAACACCTACTCGCTGTCCAACCACCTATTCCAGGACCAAGTGTCCGTGGACGATGCGGTGGCGGCGCTGCTGGCCTACTATAAAGAGCCCAAGTATTACCTAAGCATGACGCTCAACCACATGCCGGTGCCGCTGGCAGTCGGGGATACGGTGAGCTTCCTGCTGCCCATCGGCGGCGGCGCCACGACAGCCAAGCAGGGCATTGTCCGCTCGCTCAGTTTGAACGACTTCGAGATGCAGCTGCTGCTGGAGCTGTACGTGCCGATAACGACACTGCTGACGGTCCAGGACGCCACGATGGGCTTGGCTGCCGATAGCGTTACGCTAGACTATGCGGGGGCCCTGGCGCCCAGCGATGCCCTGATGGGCATGGCGGCTGACTCGCCCACAATCCAGCAGGTGTTCACCTACACGACCTACCAGAACGGCACGTCGCTTTCGGTCCCTAGCGGAGCGTCTCAGGTCATCATCGAGTGCTGGGGCTCGGGCGGTGACGGCGGCGACGGTGAGCTCGTCGGTCGTGCTGGTGGTGGCGGCGGCGGGGCCTACTCCAAGACGACCGTGTCGGTGTCCAGCGGGCAGTCACTCCTGATTTACCTCGACAACTTATCAGACGCCGTCGTTACCCGCAGCTCTACCACGCTGTGTCTGGCCAAGTGCGGCGAGGACGGCGACCTGACTGGGGGCGGCGCTGGTGGCGCGGCCGCGAGCGGCACCGGCGACACCAAATACAGTGGCGGCAACGGCTACTATTACGCGACCGGAAACACCGGAGGAGGGGGCGGCAGTTCGGCCGGTACGGCTGGAAACGGTAACAACGCAACTAGCTCCAGCGGCGCCAGCGCGGTCACTGGTGGCGGCCCGGGTGGCGCAGGCGGTGCTCGTTACAACGACGGCTACACGCCTGCGTCTGGACCTGGCGGCGGCGGCGGCGGCGCCGGCTCTGACCTCTCGACCGAGCGCTACGGCGGCGCCGGCTACATCGGCAAAGTACGTATCACTTTCAGCTAGGAGACAGTATGGCAGACACACCGAGAAAGTTCGAGTGGCTGGCAGCGGACGACAAGGACTCGACGCACCTGGAGCTCGTTACGGGCGGCACGTACGACTCCTCGGTCGTATCGCACCACCTACTGCGCAAGTGGGAGCAGGAGGGCAAGCTGCGGTTCCTGGAGGACGATGTCACGGTCGTCCTGCCGGCGACCGTGGTGCTCCAGGTACAGAACGCGACCATAGGCCTCGCCACCTTGGTCAAGGCCGTGAAAGACGGAATCAAGGAGGAGCGAAATGGCTAAGTCCGTACACAACGACATCCTCGACGCTGCGCTCAACTACATCAAGAACAACGCCACGCGCATCTGCGTCGACAGCACCGAGCCGACGACCTACACGCAGGCCGAGACGACCTACATGCTGGTCATCAAGACCATCAGCTCGTCGGATTTCACGGGCCCCGCAGACGGCGACACAAGTGGGAGGAAGGTCACATCGAACCAGCACACCGATGTGACGATAACGAACTCCGGTACGGCGGCGCACATCGCCTTCACGGTTGCCGGGTCCAAGCTCCTGTTCGTTACGACCTGCTCCAACCAGGCGCTGGTCGCTACCAACAAGGTGACCGTCCCGGCCTGGGACATCGAGATAGCAGACCCGGCATGAGCCCTCACGAAAGACAGGACCCATGCCACCTGGCGCCGCGTGAGGCCGAGGCCTTCCGGCTGGTGGGCGAGGGCCTGTCCAACGTTGAGATTTCGGAGCGAATGGGCATCCAGGTCAACACGGTGAGGACCTACGTGAAGAGTCTGCACGACAAGCTCTTCATCACCGGCCGCGCCCGACTGGCCATCGAGTCACACAAACGCTTTTCTAAGGAGGAATAACATGGCGTTCCAAAAGGGCTACGCGGAAGTCAGCTTGGAGGTGACGGCATCGCCTGGCTGCTTTCTCATCGCTACTCCGTTTACTCAAAAGGTGGGGCGCGGCGATACTGCGCTTTTTACGGTCACTATTCAAAGGACGGGCGGCTATGAAGGACCGGTCTACCTTCAGGCCGTGAACCTCGCCAACGGTCACGTCATCACGCCAAATCCGGTCCAGTTCCCGGAGGCCGTGGCCATCATCGCCATCGACACTGGTGGATGGGAGCCGACGACCGAGCCGTTCATCATCGGCATCGAGGCGCAGGACGTTCCGTTCCCGGACTGACGCCGGCCGCGCTTGACCCAATAGCTCCTGGCGCCCTCGAGGACGTCAGGAGCTCTTTTCCTTTTTCTTAGTCCTCCCGGACCCGTATCCGCCCCCTATCCTTCCCCCCGGGTTTAAGGCCCCTCCCGTGACCGGGGAGAGGCCTTCCGACCCGGTCCCACGGTTTACCCCCGGAAACGGATTTGCAGCGAATGCACGGAAATACTTGACAGAACACGTACGACCGTGTTATAATGGACGTGAAGGGAGAACAAAGAAATGAAAAAGCAGGAAGTCAAACACGGTCAGGTGGTGGCGGTCCGCAACGAGTTCAACCTCGCCACGGTCCTCTACACGAACGTCGACACGGCCACGGTGGGATTCGTCAACCGTGAGCACGCCGACGTCGCATTCCGCAACCTCGAGCTGGTGAGCGACCGCTTCGCCGAGTGCCACGGCTGCAACTGCACGGGCACGCTCTACCTCAAGGCGGGCAACACCCTCGAGTGCCACAACTGCGGCACGGTGGTGCAGCTCGCGGCGCCCAAGCTCAAGCCCGTTGCCTTCAATGCGAAGGCCATCGAGCTCGGCAACCTCGTCACGCTCTACATGGAGCTGCGCTACGAAGAGGCCGAGCACGACAACATGATGCTCATGGCCAAGCGCAACGCCGACGACCTGGACCGCAACGCGGCAGACCGGCGGGAATCCGACGGCACCCGGCACTACATGGACGGCGCCGGCTTCGGATTCATGAGGAGCCGGCAGCACGTCGAGGGCCTGATGGAACAGCTCGGGCTCGTCGACGCCTACCGCCTGACCAGCCGCTACGACACCACCAAGTAATAAAGGAGACAACATGAACGCCAAGCCCAAGACCCTCATCAGCAAGAAGGCCTTCATCCAGCACCTGGAGCAGGCCACGGGACTCACGAGCCCGAGCTCACTGACCACCGACCAGGTCAAGGTGGACGCGTGGCACGCCGCGCACAAGGCGCACATTGACGCTGGCTGCCCGACCTGCACCGGCCGGCTCGCGACGCGGCGCTGGGAGCGCAACCTCAAGCACCCGTCGCTGCAGACCATGGAGCGCTGGAGCTGCGACGGCGTAGCGAAGGCGCTGGACGGCTGCAGGGTCGAGCCCGATGGCACCTGCAAGCACGGCATGCCCAGCTGGCTGCTCTACCTCGGCCACTGCTAAGGGACACCATGGATACCAAGCGCTGCAACTGCCCCAAGTGCCGGCTCCGCTACAAGGACGCCGCCGCCAACAAGGCGGCGTCCAAGGTCCGGCTCAGCCCTGACTTCGAGCGCCGCGCCAAGGCCGCTCGCACGCCCGTCATGTCGCTGGACGTGTGGAGTCGGGCCGCTCACGACATGGTCCGCATGGCGGTGTTCGCCGGATTCGACGCCAAGGCGCTCATCCTCGCCTGCCTGCGCATGAGCCGAGGCGCCAAGGTCACCATCACCACGGTCGACAAGGTCCTGACCGTGATGTCCGGAAGGGAGCTCTGACATGGGCGCCTTCCTTTTTAGCTCGATGTTCGCCATCCTGCTCACGGCCGTTATGGTGTTCGACGCTGCGACGGCCGACGCTCGCAAGACCAACCGGGCCGCTAAGGCGTCCGGTATCTCAAGAAAGGAGGCATAACGTGCCTAAAGTCAATTTCGTGAAGGCGGCGGCCAAGGACAACCGGGTCGCCAAGAAGGGCGAGAGCTACTACTGGTGGAAGTTCCGCTACGGCAGCAAGCACATGAGCAAGACGCCGCCGCGCCCCAGCCAGCTCACGCAGTCCGACTTCCTGTCGCGGCAGATGGAGCTCGAGGAGCGCATCGGCGACCTGACGGCCGACACCTTCGAGGACCTCAAGTCCGAGGTCGAGGAAATCGTCTCGGAGATTCGGTCGCTCGGTGAGGAGCAGGGCGACAAGGTCAACAACCTGCCCGACTCGCTGCAGCAGGGCCCGACCGGGGAGCTGCTCGAGGGCCGCGCCTCCGGCTGCGAGGAATGGGCCGACGAGCTCGAGGCCGTGGACCTGGACGTGGACGAGCCCACCGATGACGAGGCCAGGAACGACCTCGGCATCGACGAGCCCACCGAGGACGAGGCCAGGGAGTCGCTCGACGACGCCGACTTCGCCGACGTACCGGAGGGCGAGCGGCAGGCGGCCATCAGCGACGCCGTCGAGGCGAAGCTGGAGGAGCTCAAGGCCGACTACGAGCTGCAGATGGAAGAGAAGCTCGAGGAGCTCCGGGCCGAGCACAGCGAAAAGCTCGCGGAGGCCATCAGCGAGCTCCAGGGCTGCAGCTACCAGGGCGAGTGAACACCATGTCCAACATGAGCTACTGCCGATTCGAGAACACGGCCAGCGACCTGCTCGACTGCCGCAGCCACATCACCGACAAGCTGACGGGCGACTACGAGCCGGCCGCCCGCCAGCGGCTGGTCGAGCTCTGCGCCGGCATCCTGGAGGACCTGGGCCTGGAGGTCACCGACGAGTATGGCCTGCCCATCACTGACAGCGCCATCGAGAAGGCCATCGGGCACAACGAGGACGACGACGAAGAGTCGGACCTCAAGGAGGACTGACATGGCCAAAAAGCGGATACCGGTAGCTGTCGACGTGGTGTGGGACGAGGTGGGCAACACCTACTACCAGCTCATCGAGCCGGGCAAGGCGTTCGCAGTGGCGCCGGTGCCCGGCCTGAGCCAAGGCATTTTCATCAACGAGTGCGACCTGGACGAGTGGCTCGAGGAGCACGCGTCCAAGGTCGTCGTAACCAAAGACTACAGAATCAAGGAGGACTGACATGAAGACCGTGAACGGCAACTACTACGAGGGCCTGCCCGCAGAGGCCTACCTGGTGCACCCCGGGCCCTACGACCCGGGCCGTTGGTTCAAGGTCATCAAGGTCGTGGCCGGCGAGCCCGGCTACTACGTGGTGGCCTGGGCCGAGTTCCAGCTCGAACACCGGGCGAAGGCGTACGCCGACGAGCTCAACGGCGGGCCGCTGGACCCGGCCGTGGCCGAGGCCATGCTGGCCGGCTCGATGTTCGGCTGGCTGGTACCGGCCGCTGACCCCGCCACCTACAGGAAGCCCAGCCGGCTCGTGAAGGGCTGACCATGAGAATCACAGGCGTTAAGGTCCAGAGGCCAGACGACGCGCAGGACGATACCAGCGCCACCGTCACCATCGAGTTTATGGAGTACGAGCTCCAGGAGCTCGCCAACCAAGAGCGCGAGCGCATCGAGCGCGGGCTGCCCATCGGGGAGGCCCGCATCGCCATCGAGCGGTTCACTCTGTACCGGCTGGCCATGAACAAGGCCGCCGAGGCAAAGAGGGTCTGACCATGCCTAACCCCAAGCTCATCAAGGACGAGGACTTCATCGAGGACTGCCGGCAGGCCGGCAAGGAGGAGGCCGCCGAGCGCGGCACGCTCCCGTACTACTTGCGCCGGCGCCCCGCCCCGGCACTCGTACCGTGCAAGGCCTGCGGCCGCGAGCTCGACTGGTGCGGGCTCACCGAGGACGGGCTCTGCCCTGATTGCGACGGAGCCGTGAGGGAAGCGGAGGCAGGGAAGGTCTGCAGCCCGGCTCCGCTTAAAAAAGCCGCCGTGTGCTCGCAGTGCAAGCTCATCTGCTGGCAGGATGAGCTCATCGGCGACATCTGCGCCGTCTGCTTCAAGGAGCACTACGGCGAAGTCAAGGGCGATGACGTAGGGTAATGCCATGAAGAGCACCAAGCTACTAGACATGCACGTGTCCTTCACCCTGATGGTACCTAAGAGTGCAGCCACCGAGGAAGTACGCGCCGCTATAAAGGAAACGGTGAAGGTGGTGTTTGGTAACGCGCCCGGCGTGCGCATCCGTGACGTTGAGGTGGGCGTGCCGCACGACCCAAAGAAGGTCTGACATGAACCGCGCCCTGTACGGCTTCCAGCGTGTCGGCGTCGACTTTCTGACGCGTGCCCGCCGAGCCATACTGGGCGACGACATGGGACTGGGCAAGACCGCCCAGGCCATCACGGCCTGCGCAGACGCGGAGCGCGTCCTCGTAGTGTGCCCTAACACGCTCAAGGGCAACTGGGCGGCAGAGGTCGGCAAGTGGGCCCCCGGACGGCCAGCGGTGGCAGTGCGGGGGCCCGCACGCAAAAAGGAGGCGACCATCCGGGGGTTCGAGGGCGGGTTCCTGGTGGTCAACGTCGAGGCGGTCCGTCGCGTGCGGCGGTCAGCCACCGGGGCCCAAGCCCTGCTCGACGTCCTCCTCAGCATGCGGTGGGACGTGCTCATCGTGGACGAGGCCCACTGCATCAAGAATCGGAGCTCGCAGCAGACCAAGGGCGTGCTGGAGCTGGCGACCAGGACGCCTCGCGTCTACCTGCTCACCGGCACGCCCATCATGAACCGAGTGGACGACCTGTGGGCGCCGCTGCACGTCCTGTACCCGAGGAGGTACGCGTCGTTCTGGTCCTTCGTCAGGCGCCACACCATCGCCTTCAAGGGCCGGTACGGCTGGGTCATCGACGGAAAACCGACGCGGCCGGCAGAGCTGCGGCTAGAGCTCGCTCCGGTGTTCATGCGCCGCGAAAAAGAGGAAGTGTTCCCTGACATGCCCCGCAAGGTCTACCAGCAGGTCTGGCTCGACCTCGAGGGCGAACAGCTCCGCATCTACCAGGACATCGAACGGCTGGCCATGGCCCAGGTCAACGACGACACGACCGTCGTGACGCCCGGCATCCTGGCCCAGCTTACGCGATGCAAGCAGGTGGCCGTGTCGCCCGGGCTCATAGGCGGCCGGCCGGACGGCGTCAAGCTGGACGCCCTGCTCGACATCGTACACGGCACCGACCAAAAGGTGCTGGTGTTCTCTCAATTCGCCGAGGCCATCAAGCTCGCGGCCGGGCGGCTGGAGCGGGAGAACATCGGCCACGTCATACTAATCGGAGAAACAAAAGAGGAGGAACGAGATGAAGCAATCGCTAGGTTCCAGACCGCCCCCGAGGTGCAGGTCTTCCTAGCCACCACGCAAGCCGGAGGGGCCGGCATCACACTGACGGCGGCGTCCTTGGTCGTGTTCCTGGACAAGCACTGGACGCCGGCCACCAACGAACAGGCCGTTGACCGCACCCGCCCGCACATGCAGACTCGACCGGTCCAGATAGTCGAGCTGCTCGCCCGCGACACCGTCGACGAGATGGTGGAGGCGGTGCTGGCAGGCAAGGTCGGCATCATCGAGGCAGTCATCAGCAAGAAAAAAGGAGCACTACGACATGCCAGAACTAACGGCGCGTGAAAAAATCACGCGGTACTGCGAGGTTAAGAAGGAAGCGGGCAGGCGGGGCGACGTCCTCATCTACGGGAGCCACAAGCACCGCATGAGCCGCAACCTGGCGACCCTCACGGAGGAGGAATGCGCCAAGGTCGTCAAGGTCATGGAGCTGGACGCCTACATCGCCAAGCACCAGGAAAAGGCGGCCAAAGCGGCCGGCCGCAAGGTGTCGGCCGTCGTCGAGGCGAAGCCCTGCGAGTGCGGCTGCAAGGCCATGGCCAAGGCGGGGCGCATGTTCCTGCCCGGGCACGACGCCAAGCTGCACTCGGCCCTGCGCAAGGCGGCCGAGGACGACGACCCCAAGGCCAAGGCCGAGCTGAAGGCGCGGGGGTGGGAATGAGGCGGGTACTTGACAGGGTTTGTCAGGCCGTGCTATACTAGGCGCTCACCATGGAAAACCGCAACATAAGCTGGTCCGAGATTCAGGCCTGGTGCACATGCCGGCAGCGGTGGGCCTGGGTCTACATCAGGGGCATTGTACCAAAGAAAACGGAGCGGGCGCCCTCTACGGGCGCCTGCGGCCACGTGGCCGTCGCCGCAGCGCTGCGCGGTGAGGACTGGCGCGAGGCCGTCGGCATCTGGCTCGACCGTGAAGTCAGGAAGGGGCCGCTGTTCGACGAGGACATCGAGGAGCGAAAGGCCATCGCCGACCTGGTACTGGGCATCATGCCGCGCTACCTGGACGCCTACCCCGACACGTTCGAGCCGGTGCTGGTCGAGCATAAGTTCGAAATCCCGATACGAGGCATCGCGGCCAAGCTTATCGGCTATTGGGACGCCATCGTGCGGGACAAGGACGGCAAGCTCTGGCTCATGGAGCACAAGTTCCCGCAGCGCAGCTTTCGTAGTGAGGAGGACCTGGAGCTGGACGGGCAGATTGGCGTTTATCAGTACGCTGCGCACCGGCTGGGCTACCACGTGGTGGGCACCGTCTACAACCAGCTCCTGGCCCGCCTGCCGGCTCTGCCGGCTGTCAATAAGGACGGTTCGCTGTCCAAGGCCAAGGTCTACACCGACTGGCCTACCTATAAGGGGGCCGTGGTAGCGCACGGCCTGGACCTGACCAACTACCTCGACATGGAGAACAAGCTGTCCGACTTCGTGTTCTTCAAGCGCAACCACATCTACCGGCCGCTAGTCGAGGTCCGGCTGTTCACCCGCGACATGGAGCGCCGGATTTGGGACATGCGCAGCGCCAAAAAGCACATCTACCGCAGCGAGTCGTTCCTCGTCTGCGGTCGGTGCCCGTACCGAGAGCTGTGCTTGGAGTCGGTGAAAGGAGGAGATGTAGAGTACATCATCGAGAATCAGTTCGAGGCGAAAAAATCTAGAGAGGAGGAAACGAATGGCACTCACCAAGACCCCCAGGCCGATTGGACCGACACTGAGCCCAGCGCCTGAGGGGGCGACAATGGAGCCCGAGCAGGCAGCGGTGCAAGCACCACCGACCGGCCTGCCGGACATCAGGATTTACAAGCCGCACATCGGCAGCTACAAGCTCAAGATGCTCATTTACGGCCCGCCCGGCGTCGGCAAGACGTCGCTGCTGGCCACGGCCAACCTGCATGAGCTCACGGCGCCGATACTGCTCATCAACGTGGAGGGCGGTATGCTCAGCGTGTCCGACTCGGGCACCCTGGGCCTGAAGACGCCGCCCGACGTCGTCGACCTTCAGGGGTTCGACCACCTGGAGAGCATTTTTTGGTACCTGGCCAAAGGCGACCATCCGTACAAGTCGGTCGGCATCGACTCGCTGTCCGAGCTCCAAATGGTCAACCTAGAGCACATCGTCAAAAAGCTGGTCGGCAAGACCAGCAGCGCCGGGGCCAAGCGCGAGTCGCTCGACGACGTGTGGCGGGACGACTACGGTACCAGCACCCAGCAGCTCCGGCGCGTCGTGCGCCAGTTCCGCGACCTGCCCATGCACGTGTTCTTCTCCTGCCACGACGCTACCTCGCAGGACAAGGACAAGAACGAGGTGTCGCACCCGGCGCTCACGCCCAAGCTGCGCTCGGCCGTCATGGGCTACATGGACGTCATCGGCTACATGTACGTCGACAGCGCCGATGGCGCGAGCCGCCCGGAGGAGCAGGGCGAGAGCTCCAGGCGCCTATTGTGCCGGCCGTTCGGCAAGTGGGTCGCCAAAGACCGCAGCCCGGGCCAACGGCTAGGCCTCGTCATCGAGGACCCGTCCATCCCGGTCATCATCAACCACGTACTCGGCAAATAAGGAGGACACCATGCCGAAAAACCCCAACATCCCAATGCCCAAGGGGGCACCCGCGCCCAGCGCGGACACACCCAAGGCCAACACGCCGGCCGGCCTGCCGCAGAACACGGCCGCCGCTGAGGACGTCTTCGAGGAAGACTTCACCGACGTCCAAGGCGGCTTCCCCATGGCCGACGAGGGACTGCACCACGCCAAGGTCATCGACTTCGAGCGGGCCGAGTCGAAGAGCGGCAACCCGCAGTACGTCTGGCAGTTCCGCATCACGGCCGGCAACAACAAGGACATGGAGCTCCGGTTCTGGACCTCCCTGCTCCCCCAGGCCAGATGGAAAACGGCCGAGGCCCTGGACGCCATCGGCATCGCGGCAGCCGGCAGCATCGCCAAGTTCCGCAAGAGCGACGTGCTCGGGCGGCCCTGCATCATCGAGGTCGCGCACGAAACGTACGACAACCGGCTCCAGCACAAGGTCCAGCGCGTGCACCCGCCCAACGAGGACAGCGTCAAGCTGGCCAAGGGCGACACCACCCCGTTCTAGGGGGTCCGAGCCCAAGGGAAGGGCACGGAGAGGCCAAGGAAGGCCACAGGAGAGCGAGCCCGGGGTCCACGGGGGCCCCGGGCCGCCACATCGGAAGGAGGACACGGTGCTGATACGGAGCAAGGACGAGTACCAGGCCCTGCTGGCCGACCTGCGCAACGGGCCAGCCGTCACCGTGTACGACCTCGAAACGTCCGGGCTCGACGCATTCGGCCGCGACTGGCTGATAGGCGTGGCCGTGCTCATTCCGGACATGACCGGCGAGACAGACGGCGACTCCTTTTATGTGCCGTTCAGGCACCGCGCCGGCTGCAACCTACCAATAGAGGAGCTCTACCGGCTGGCGCCGCTGCTGGCCGACCCCGACCGCACCCTGGTCGGCTTCAATCTCAAGTTCGACGTCCACTTCACCGAGGCCGAGCGCCTGGTCGTGCACAACCAGCTCGTCGACGTCATGCTCGCGGCCCACCTGGCCAACGAGAACGAGATGTCCTTCGCCCTCAAGCACCTGGGCTCCAAGTACATCAACGCCAACGCCTCGCAGGCCGAGCGCGACCTGCTGGCCAAGCTCAAGGAGCGCAAGCTCGGCAAGGGCGACATGCAGCACCTGACGCCGGAGGAGGTCGCGCCGTACGCCGAGCAGGACGTCCGGCTGACCTGGCAGCTGGCCCGGTTCTACACCAAGGAGCTCGAGGCGCAGGGCATCGGCCACCTGTGGCCAGACACGAACGAGTACCTGGGGGCCATCGTCGCCATGGAGAGGCGCGGCGTGCTGATAGACCCGGCCGGCTGCGCGGCCAACCTGAAACAGGCCACCACACGCAAGGCCGAAATCTACGAGCAGATGAAGGCGCTGGTCGGCCATGACTTCAACCCGGACTCCGTGCCGCAGCTCCGCAAGATACTGAAGCAAAAGGCCACCGACAAGAAGGCCCTGGCCGTGTGCAAGCACCCCATCGCGCAGCTGCTCGTCAAGAGCCGGTCGTGGGGAAAGGCGGCCAACACCTTCTACGGCGGGTTCCTTGAGCTCATGGACGAGCACCGCCGCATTCACCCGGACCTGTCGCTTATAGGCACCATCTCGAGCCGGCTGTCCTGCCGGCACCCCAACATGCAGGCCCTGCCCAAGGGCAGCGACACACACAGGATTCGTGACCTCATCGTGGCGCCGCCCGGCTACGTGCTCATGAGCTGGGACTGGTCGCAAATCGAGCTCCGCATCCTGGCGCACTATGCCAAGGACGAGTTCCTGCTGGATGCCTTCAAGAACGAAAAGGACATCCACGGCGAAACGGCCACGCGGCTCAACCTGCCGAGGGACCTGGCCAAGCGCATCAACTTCGGCGTAGTCTACGGCGTCGGGCCCGACACGCTGGCCGAGGAGCTCGGCATTCCGAGGGCCGAGGCCAAGGACTACCTCGACCGCTACAACCGACTGATACCGGGCGTGCGCAAGCTCTACAGCACGGCCCAGCGCATCGCCACCCGCGACCGCAGGATTCCGATGTGGACCGGCCGGCTGCGGCACTACCGGCAGGAGGACGAAACGCACAAGGCCATGTCCAACCTCATCCAGGGCGGCGTGGCCGAGATGATGCGCATAGCCATCACGCGCCTGCACGGTCTGCTAGTCGGCAGCGACGCACACCAGGTCTTGCAGGTGCACGACGAGGTCCTGTTCGAAATACCGGTCGGCCAAGAGGCCGAGTGGTCAACGGCCATCAAGCAGGCCATGGAGGACTTCGCGTTTGACGTGCCCGTCGTGGCCGAGGGCAAGATGGGCTACACCTGGGGAAAGGACGCCATGAAGACGATAACGTTCGATGAGCACGGCGCCCCGGCTGTGCCGGAGCTCGGTGAGCGGGTTACCACTTGACAGGGTCTGTCATGGCGTGGTACGATAGCCGGGCATCTCAATTCCAATTAGGAGGACGAATGAAAAACGTCGACTTTGTAGTGGGCGGCCAGTTCGGGGACGAGGGCAAGGGCATGATAGCCAAGCTGCTCGCCGACCGAGCGACGGCCAACGGGGAGCCCTACCGCTGGACCGGGCGGGTGGGCGCACAGAACGCGGAGCACCGGTTCATTCATCAGGCCTGCGACTTCTGCGCCAGGGTCCTGCCGTCAGCCGCATGCTACCGGCCGGACATCGTGGCGGTGCTGGGTGCCGGCCACTGCTTCATTCCGGAGCACCTTATTCGCGAGGCGACGCACCTTGGCCTGCCGCTCGACCGCGTCGTGGTGGACCCGCACGCCATGTGGCTAAAGCCCGAGCACGCCACCGCGAATCTGGCCATCGGCAACGAGCGCGGCACTACCGGCTGGGGCATCGGGGCGGCGGTGGCCGAGAAGGTGCGGCGCCGGCCCGGTACGCAGCTCATAGGCGACTGCGAAACGCTGCGCCAGGCCCTGGGCCGCAACCTGCGCTCCGTGCCGGAGTACGTCGCGGAGGACGACGGGCCCGGGCTGGTCGAGGGCTCGCAGGGGGCGCTGCTGTCGCTCGACCACGGCTATTATCCGTTCTGCACGGCCAAGAACGTCACGGTGCCGGCCATCGCCGGCGAGATGGGGTTCGACCACAAGCGCATCCGGCGCGTCGTGGGCGTGTTCCGCATGGTACTGATGCGCGTGCCCGGCCCCAGCGGTCCGTCTGCCGGCCGCGAGGTCAGCTTCGACGAAATCGAGCAGCGGACCTCATTGCGCCTGCCACACCACAGGCGGCTGCAGGGCGACACCTCGCGCTGGCAGGCGTCGCTCAAGCCGGAGCAGGCCGAGGAGGAGCGGCTGTTCGACTTCTCGCTAGAGGAGCTCCACAAATCGCACCTGCTCAACGGCTACGACTCGCTGGCCCTGACCTTCGCCGACTTCCACAGGCGGGGCAACTACCGGGTCACCACATGGGGCGGGCTGCACCCGGACACCAGGGCCCTCGTCAACCAAATCGAGAAGACCATCGACGTGCCCGTCGAGCTGGTCCGCACCGGGCCCGGCGAGCACGACAACATCTGGAGGGCGTGATGGGTCAGCCACTAGAGAGGGCCGTTACCGAGCCGTCCGAAACGGAAAAACTCAAGGCCAAGATAGAGCAGCTCAAGCAGGACCTCGGACACAACCGCAGCGACGGCTACACGGTGGTGGCCGTGCGCGGGGCCATTGACAGTATGATAGCCGAGGCCGAGAAGGGCGGGCCGTTCCTGCCCGGCGCCGAGCCGCCAGAGCTCGGTGTGTTGCGGCATCTGCGGCAGATAGCCTACAAGGACCACGCGTCCGACATGTTCGAGAAGCCGGAGAAGAAATGAAGGCCTGGGCGGCGAGGGCAAAGGACATCATGAAGTTCTCCCTTCTGGTCCTCCTCGCCGCCCTCGCCTTGATGGCGTGGGCCATCTACACCGACGAGCACGCCTCGAGGAACGTGTCCGAGTGGGCGGCCGTCGTGGAGGGGGGCAAACCATGAACGAGGGATGGGCAGCACTGACACTGCTGCAAAAGGTCGTGGTAGTGGCGCTGGGCTGGTTCGCGCTGGCCCTGGTGGTGCTGTCGCTGTGGTGGCTGCTGGTCGGGCAGCACAGGGACGACGACGACGAGCTCCGCGAGGCAGTGCGCCGCAAGGTGCGCGACGACGAGCGGGGCGGGAACAGCTAACAGGAGGCAACATGCCGACAAAAATCTACTTCAAGGGCGGGGCCAACGTCCAGGTCAAGGGCGACTCGGACAGCA
>Ga0315295_10000468_pt1 | contig 35199 bp, 31 predicted proteins | sample YL17G14_0_MG_FD_204453 | JGI IMG/M metagenome (GOLD analysis project Ga0315295, IMG submission 204453) | Sediment microbial communities from Yellowstone Lake, YNP, Wyoming, USA - YL17G14_0 | ecosystem: Environmental > Aquatic > Freshwater > Lake > Sediment | place: USA: Wyoming | collected...
GATGTGGTGCAGTTGAAGGCCGAAATCGAGACCCTGCTGGACGCCCTACTCACTCCGGGCGTTGGGTAACAATTACTCGTGAGGCAACGATACCCGTTTCGGTAACATTTATCCATGAGGCAACACGGAAGGCGAGGATGCATCCCTTCAGCCCATCCTGAGGATGCCGTCCGTGAGCTGTTAGGGAGCGGGGGGCCTGACAGCATGGGAAGCGAGGGATCAATGTCGAAGGCCGCCGCGCGCGTTCGGAGCGGCCGGTGTCTCGCGCACTGTTCTGAGGCCGCAAAACCACGTGGGAGTCCCAGGTGGTGTGCGACGGCAACGGGGATGGCGAGCATCTTCTTCGTCCTGCCACCCCCTTTGCGGGCTAGCGACCCGCATCAAGAGCACACCCCTTCTCCAGGGCGCCCGTCCGCCAGCCCGATAGGATACAATCCCACCGCGTATGGTACCCCCTGTGCCCCGGAGTCTCGAAGCCCCGATGAGGGAATCTGGCGAAATCGCGGGATTCGTCCCGCGATGCCAAGGGTAACCTGCGCGAGGACGCGCCTTGGTCCGAGCCGACCGACTCCAAGCGTCCGGCATCTTGCTGATTGTCCTGGTTATCGTCCAGTTCATCCTCCTTGCTGTGGCGGTGCGGCCGCTCGCCGTTCGGGTGAGGGAGCATCGAGGCGCGGCTGCCGTGGATCGGAGCGCGCGCCTCGCCTTCGGGGACGAATTTGGGGACTTCATCCGATTCCTCGGCGCCGAAGTCCCTCCCGAGGGACGGGTGGTAGTTCCCCCGATGGACATCGACCCCACCTTCGGTGATGTTGGCCTGGTCCAGTACTTCCTGTTCCCTCGCGAGATCGTGAATTGCCCGTCAGGTGCCGAACTCCCGGGCTGCATTCGATCGCTGGTTGGCACCCGAACCTTCATCCTTCGCGTCGGGGGATTCCCGGTCGCCGAAGACGTCCCGCCGTCCAAAGGCTACTTGCCCTTCTCGGCGGACTGGGGACTCTATTCGCCTCGCTAGAAGGGGCGTCCCGGTCGCGGTGTCGTCGAGGCTCACATCGAATTGGCGGATAGCGGAGACAACGCTCCGAGGGCATCCACATCGTGTTGACGGCTTGGATGGAATTGGCCGCTGCGCTTGCCATGTGTCTCGCCCTCGGGGCGTTGGGCCTGGCTCTCTTGCGCATGTTGCTTGTGAGAGTGGAAGCCCTGGACGGCCTGGCTCTCGCCTTCCCCCTTGGGGCTGGGGCGCTCACGTGGTTCTTGTTTCTCGTCTCCTGGCTGGGCTTCAGCCTGTCGGGACTCGCGGTAGGTCTGGTTTGGGGCACGGTGCTTGCCGCAGCACTGCTTGTGCGATGGCGCACGGGACCCTTCCCGAGGCCGGCGCCGCACCGCCAGACGCCGGATTGTCAGCCTACTCGGCTTCCCCCGGCTGCCCTCGCCGGCGTGCTTCTCGTCCTGTTGACGGCCACCGGTTGTGCAGCCTGGCTGGGGATTAGCCGATCCTACTCAGGCTGGGATGACATGGCCATCTGGGGGGTCAAGGGTTTCGCGATTGCCCGCGAGGGGAGCATCTGGGCAGCAGGTGACTGGGGGGATCACGGCCTGGCATACCCGTTGAACGTACCGCTTCTGATAGCGGTCCTTCGTTTCACAGGCGATGCCCTCCCCGCGTCGAAACTTGTGTTTGCTCTCTTCTACCTTTCCCTGGCGGCGGGGTGCCTTCGCTTCTGGCTGCAGCGAGGCGTGGCAGCGCTGATCGCGGTCCTTGGCGCGTTCTGGCTGGCCTTGACGCCGGTTGTCTTTGAGCACGCGACGTTGGGCTACGCCAACCTCCCGTACACCTTCTACCTGGTCGCGGCATGCGTGGAGGCGGTGCAGGGATTCCTGACGGGAAACTCGCGACGGCTTGTGCTGAGCGGGGTGCTACTGGGTCTGGCGGCCTGGACCCGACCTGAAGGCACGCTGGCCGCGGCATCCATCATCGTGGCAGTCCTTGTGGCCCTGCGAATCGCCCGTGTCGGCAAGGCACGCGTGGCAGCGTGGTTGCTGCCGGTGGTGGTGCTGGCAGGGGCGTGGCAGACCTTTGTCGCATCCCAGGGGGTCATAGGGCAGATCGGCCAGGCTCTCCAGCTTGCGATCGAAGCCGGCGCTCGGGGCGAGCTGCACCTGGATGCGGTCTACTGGACCGTGCGCTTTATGGCGCGCCAATCTTTCGAATGGTCGGTCTGGGGGCTCCTGATCCCGGCGTGCGCGGGGTTCCTCATCCTGCGCGTTCGAAGGCTGACGCCTCGATCGAATCCGGATGCATTCCTGCTGGCTGTGATGTGCGCGGCTGTTCTGGTCGGGGTCAGCGTACAGTTCTACCTCGCCGATTTCCTGGGACAGTTGATGAACTATCTGGGGAACTCGGCGAACCGGATGTACATGCCGGGGGTGGTGCTTGTGGTTCTCCTGACGATTCTGCTAACGCGCTCTCCTGCGGGGAACGGCTTGCCGGCGGCCGTCCAGATGCCGAACGGCCCGGTGACGGACGTTTCGGCCGGGGAACCCGGTTAACGCTGCGAGACTTCCGATCCCGCCCGGCCCTCCAGTGAATCTATAGGCTCAGAGAACCGTCCAGAGACCAACCTGAGCGCGACCGAGCGCGGTGGCATCTCGGATAGCAGCCGGCCGGGGAGGTGGCGAGCGAATCCGCCTTGGCAGGCTGGGCAGGGGCGGAGAGTGTTTCCTGCAGCGCACCGAGGGGTGTTCGAGATTCCTCGGCCTCCTCGGGACGCCAGTCGCGGACAGTCGCGGGCCTTACGCATGGACCCCCACCGCGTCCGTGATTCCGCCGAACTGGTGTAGAATTAGCCAACTGAAATCCACGCCTTCGGGGCAGGGTGAGGGCCGCAGGGCCCAAATCCCGACCGGCGGTACAGCCCGCGAGCGCCTCTGGCGCATGAGCCGGTGTGATTCCGGGGCCGACGGTACAGTCCGGATGGGAGAAGGCTGGCAGCCGGGCGCTCGTCGCGCCCGGGGCTTCCTGTCTCCCCGAAGAGTCGTCCTCTTCGGGTTTCGTTTGGGACGGGAGCAGCCACTCTTGCCGCGCCCCGAGGGAGATGCCGGGGCGCGTGATGATTCTGCCATGAACACGGGCGACGCACTCGAACACCCAACCCAGGAAGCCGCGCATCGCCGCCCTCGGCGTTGGACGCGCGCCCTGCTGCCGATCGGGCTCGTGGCGGCCTTGGCGGCCTGGCAGGGGCTAACGATGACCGGGACGGTCCCGGCCTTCCTGCTGCCCTCGCCGGCAGCAGTCGTCGATCGCTTCGTGCGCGGCCTCGGGGATGCCTCGCTGGCTCGCCACACGCTGGTCACGCTGAGTGAAGTGCTGGCGGGGCTGATGCTGGGGGTGCTCGCCGCGGCGGTGCTCGGCTACTGGATCGCCAAGTCACCGTCCGTTGAGCGGCTGCTCTCCCCGTACATCGTCGCCTCACAGGCGATCCCGATCGTGGCCATCGCCCCTCTGCTCGTGATCTGGTTCGGCCCGGGACGCCTTTCGAAGATCCTGATCGCGGCTCTGATCGTGTTCTTCCCAGTGCTCGTCAACACGGTGGTTGGCGTGCGTTCCGTGCCCCAGGACCTCCGGCAGCTGATGCGCTCGTTGCGCGCCACACGCGCGCAGGTCTTCGCCAAGCTGGAGGTCCCGGCCGCCCTGCCGGTCCTGCTCGGTGGGCTGAAGATCGGGGCCACACTTTCCGTCATCGGCGCTGTGGTGGGGGAGTTCGTTGGCGCCGACGAGGGTCTGGGCTTCCTGGTCAACATCGGACGCGGGCTGTACGACACCTCGCTGGTCTTCGTCGCCGTCTTCCTACTCATCGCCATGGCCCTGGTCCTCTACGGACTCGTCGCCTGGCTGGAGCGGCGCCTGACCTGGCGCACGGAGGCAGAATCGTCATGACGCAGAAGCGCATCCTGGCAGCCTGCACGCTGGCGCTGACGGCGTTCCTGGCCGCATGCGTACCGGTCGCCGCAACACCGACCGCCAGCGTGCGAACCATCCGATTGCCCATGGGGTACATCCCCAACGTCCAGTACGCCCCGTTCTATATGGCCGTCGAGCGCGGCTATTTCGAGGACGAGGGCTTGACGATCGATTTCGACTACTCGTTCGAAACCGATGGCATCCAACTGGTGGCGGCGAACGAGCTGCCGTTCACGCTGGCGTCAGCGGAACAGGTCGTCCTCGCCCGGGCACAAGGGCTGCCGGTCGTCTACGTCATGAACTGGTGGAACGATTTTCCGGTGGCGGTGGTCGCGCCTGCCGCGGGCGGGATCCGCGTGCCGGCCGACCTGGCCGGCAAGCGCGTTGGCATCCCCATCCTCAGCGGCGCCTCGTACATCGGCTACCGCGCCCTGCTGGATGCCGCCGGCCTGCCGCCGGATGTCGCCCGGCTGGATGTCATCGGGTTCACCCAGGTCGAGGCGATGCTGGCCGGGACGGTCGACGCCGCGGTCGTGTATGCCAACAATGAGCCCTTCCAGCTGGAGGCCCAGGGCATGCCGGTGAACCTGATTCGCGTGGCGGACTACGTCTCGCTGGCATCGAATGGGCTGGTGACCAACGAGGCAACGCTCGCCTCGGATCCCGACCTGGTACGCGCCATGCTCCGGGCGACGATGCGCGGCCTGGAGGACGTGCTGGCCGATCCCGAAGCGGCCTTCACCGTCTGCGAATCCTATGTCGAGGGCCTGGCTCAGGCCGACACCTCGGTGCAGAAGAAGGTCCTCGAGGCCAGCATGCGCTTCTGGGATTCGGGCCCCCTCGGCATCTCCGAGCCCGAGGCCTGGGAGAACATGCAGCGGGTCCTGCTGGGCATGGGTCTGATCCAGGCGCCGCTGGACCTCAACCGGGCTTACACCAACGAGTACCTGCCACAGCCATGAGCGCTGTCCGCCCGCTCCTCTCGGCGCGTGAGCTCTCGGTCTGGTTCCCGAATGGGAACGGAGGCCTGCACGCCGTGGATCGGGTTAGCTTCGATGTCGACCCGCAGGAGTTCGTCGCCATCGTCGGGCCATCGGGCTCCGGCAAGACGACGTTGCTGCGGCTGCTGGCCGGGCTGCTGCGGCCCACTCAGGGTGAGGTGAGACTGGAGGGCGAGACGCTGCTGCAGCCGCGGCGGCGAACCGGGTTTGTCTTCCAGCAGGCCAACTTGATGCCCTGGCGCACGGTGCTGCGCAACATCGAGCTGCCGCTCGAACTGGAGGGCCAGCCGAGGGCGATCGTGCGCCAGCGCGCGGTAGACATGGTGTCGCTGGTCGGGTTGGAAGGGTTCTCCGCCTCCTTTCCGCGCGATCTGTCCGGTGGCATGGCCCAGCGCGTCGCCATCGCCCGGGCGCTGGTTCATGACCCCGATCTGCTCCTGCTGGACGAGCCCTTCGGTTCGCTGGATGCGCTCACCCGCGAGCGCATGGCGACCGAGCTGATGCGCATCTGGGAGGCGCGCCAGGTGACGGTCGTTCTGGTCACGCATTCGATCTCGGAGGCGGTGCTGCTTTCCGATCGGGTGATGGTGCTCAGCTCCCGCCCGGGACGCCTGGCCCTCGATCTCCCCATTGCCTTGCCGCGGCCGCGCAGCCTGGCGGTCACCCACACGCCCGAGTTTGGTGATCTGGCGCGCCGTGTGCGCGAAGCTATTCAATAGGCCGACGGCGGCCTACCTCCCGAATCGACGAGGGCGCAGAGACACCTGCGCCCTCGTTCATTCTTGCGTGCGCGGATCAGGCGGCTGCAGGCGGAGCCTTGGCAGCCTTGCGGCGGCGACGAATGGCCCGCACGACGAAGTAGGCTGGGAGCCCGAAGATCACGCCGATCGGGACGACACAGATGACGGCCCAGATGGCGGCGTCGGCCAGGAACTGCAGCGCCCGAATCAGCGCCTCGACGGCGGCCTTGGCGGTTCCCTGCGGGCGCCAGCCGGCGATCTGCAACGGCTGGGCGGCGGCATCGGGGATCAGCTCGAGCGTGATGGCCGAGAGCTTGGCGGACTGCTCGAAGTACTGCATCTGCCCTTTGACGGTCTCGATCTCGCCCCGCACCTGCACCAGCTGGTTGTAGACCATCATCACGTCCTCGGTCGTCGTGGCCGAGCCCATGATCTCCTGCAGCTGCTCTTCGGCGGCTTCCAAATTGCGCAGCCGCGACTGCAGGTCCACGTACTGTTGGGTCACATCCTCGCCGCTGATGTTCTCGGAGCGGACCTCGAGAGCGCCGGCCTTGATCGTCTGCAGGGCTTCGTCAAGTCGGTCGGCCGGCACGCGGATGGTCAGCGTGCCCTGCGTGACGGTCACGTTGCCGGCGCCAAGCGCCGTCTTGTACAGGTTCGAGGACACAATGAACCCGCCCATCTCCTCGGCCATCCGGCTGATGGTCTCGACGGAGGCGGTCGGGTCTTGCACGACCAACGTCAGGTTGGCGTTGCGGATGACCAGGCGCTCCTGGCTGACGGGTTCGCCGGAGTAGACGGCCTTGCCCGCTTCGCCGGGAGCGACCATCGCCGAGTCGATAGCCATCTCGGGCGCGGATGGAGCGCCACCGGACAGGCTAGGCAGGATCTCGGCCGAGCGGAACGACGGCGACGCCGCTCCGCAGGCACCCAGCAGCATGGCGGCAACCAGAATGGACAGGAAAGCGAGGCGGCGTTTCATGGATGCTCCTCCTGAACAAAGCGCAAGGTCTACTCAGGTGGACGCCGGTGGCGGGCGTTCGGTTCCCGTCACCAGCCTCCAACGAGGCGGATAGCCTGGCGTTCCGGAAGCCCGGCATCGAGGATCCGTTCCTGTACGTCACCCACCGCGTAGGCGACGCGTCGCGGTTCCCAGGTGAGGGCTTCCGTGTCAAGCAGGGCATAAGCCGCGCGTGGGTCGAGGTCCCGAGGCTGGCCAACCGAGCCCGGATTGAGGATCATGCGCGGGGTCAGGCTGAGATGGACGTCGACCGGGAGTTGTACGGGCAGGCAGTAGCTCTCGCCCGGGAAGCGAACGAATCCAAGCGGCAGGTGCGAGTGTCCGACCAGGCAGTAGTCGGTCTCGAGGATGTCGAAGTTGCGGTCGGCACCGTGGTGGTCCAGGATGTACTCCCAGACCTCCTGGCGCGGGCTGCCGTGGGCCAAGGTGAACGGGGGCATCAGCGTCTTGGCCTTGAGGGAGGCGAGGTAGGCGCTGCTCGCTGCCGTCAGGTGGTCTTGGGTCCAGGCGATCGAGGCGCTGGCGTCTGCGTTGAAGCGGTGCAGCGGGATGCTCCCAAGAGCGGCGAGGTCATGGTTGCCGATCAGGCAGGTCAGCCGAGGGAGCTGCTGCACCCGGTCGATGCACTCGTTGGGATCCGGTCCGTAGCCGACCAGATCGCCCAGGCACCAGACCGCGTCAAAAGAACTCGCGTCATCGAGGACCCGGTTGAGCGCGGTGAGGTTGGCATGGATGTCGGAGAGGACGAGCACGCGCATTCCGGGGATGGTAACACGGACGGAACGGATGGCAAAGCGACCGCTTCGGTTGTCCCTGACTCCTGCCGGACGTATAATGCCGGGCGCACATGCCGATCCTGGATGAGCACAGCCTCGATTTCGTCAGTCACAGCCCCGACCAAACCCGGCGGCTGGGTGTCCGGCTGGGCGAGCTGCTCAAGCCGGGCGACCTCGTCCTGCTGGCCGGCGACCTGGGTGCAGGCAAGACGACCTTCGCGCAGGGCATTGCCCGAGGCTGGGGCTCGCTCGATCCGGTCACCAGTCCCACCTTCGTGCTGATCAACGAGTACCGGCGGGCGGACGAGGCGCGCCTGTACCACTTCGATGGGTTTCGGCTTGAGAATGGCGCCGAGGCCGCCTCGCTCGGGCTGCAGGAGATGATCGAGGAGGGCGGGCCGCTGCTGATCGAATGGCCCGAACGGGTCCAGTCGATGCTGCCAGAGCACGGGCTGTGGGTCCACCTGCGCTGGGTGGATGACTCGCGCCGGGCCCTTCGTCTGGAAGCGCATGGCGTACGTAGCGAGACGCTCCTGCGTCTGTTCCGCAAGGCGGCCTTCGGGGGCTGAGCATGCTACTGGCGCTCGACACCGCCACGCAACGCATAGGGATCGCCCTGCACGACGGGCATTCCATCCTGTCGGAGTGCACCTGGGTGGGCAGCCGGCGGCAGTCGGTGGAGCTTGCGCCGGAGGTGGCGCTGACCTTGCGCCGCGCGGGCATCACCCCGCGCGCGTTGAGCGGTGTGGCGGTGGCGATCGGCCCGGGATCGTTCACCGGGCTGCGGATTGGGGTTGCCCTGGCGAAAGGGCTGTCGCTGGCGCATAACCTTCCGCTGGTCGGTGTGCCGACGCTCGACATCCTCGCCTGGGGACAACCCCGGCGGGATGAACCGATGCTCGCCATCCTGCACGCCGGACGTGGGCGCATCGCCGGGGTGTGGTACAAATGGAAGGCCTCCGGCTGGCAGGCGACGACCGAACCGGACGTGATGACCTGGTCGGAGCTCAGGGATCGCCTCGAGTCGCCCACCTACGTGTGTGGCGAGCTGGATGAGGACGGCCGCGAAGCTCTCGCCAACCACGCACGCGCCAAACTGGCACCACCGGCTCTGTGTGTCCGGCGGCCTGGCGTCCTGGCCGAGATTGCCTGGCACAAGATTCGCTCGGGATGGGATGTCCACCCCGCCCAGGTGGTCCCGGTCTACCTGCGGACTTCGGGCGAGCCCTCCCCGTGAGCGCCGTGCTCCTGCAGGCCACCGTCCGCGCGATGACGGTGGATGATCTGCCCGCCGTGCTGGAGATCGATCGCTGGTCGTTTGCCTTGCCGTGGCCCGAGCGGAGTTTCCGGTTCGAGCTGACGGAGAACGAGGCCGCCCAATTGTCAGTGGCGGATGTGATCTGGGCGGGCAGAACGCGCGTCGGAGGCTACCTGGGGTACTGGCTGCTGGTGGATGAGATGCACATCTCGACGCTGGCGGTCCATCCGGACCTGCGCGGCCAGGGTCTCGGCGAGCGGCTACTCGTGGCCGGACTGGAGCATGCCCGACGCCAGGGAGCGGACATGGCGACGCTTGAGGTTCGGCCGTCGAACACCGCCGCCGTCTCGCTGTACCGCAAGTACGGATTCGAGCTGGCAGGCCGCCGCCGGGCCTACTACCGCGACAACGACGAGGACGCCCTGTTGATGACCCTGACCGGACTGTCCGCCTGGCGGACGCGGGCCAGGGGAGGTGGGGAGTGAACGGGGAAGCCGACCTGCACGCCGTTGCCGCCGAAGTCCGCGTCTGCAAGGCGTGCAAACTGCATGCGTCGCGCAAGAACGCCGTCCCTGGAGAAGGTCCGGCGGGGTCCGAGCTGATGTTCATCGGTGAAGGGCCGGGGTTCCACGAGAACGAGCAGGGACGTCCCTTCGTCGGCGCGGCCGGCAAGTACCTGGAGGAACTGCTGGGGAGCATCGGCCTTAGCCGGGAACAGGTCTTCATTGGGAATGTCGTCAAGTGTCGGCCTCCGGGCAACCGCGATCCTCTGCCCGAAGAGATCCAGGCCTGTGCCGCGTACCTGGAGAGGCAAGTCCAGGCGATCCAGCCGGGCGTGGTTGTGACTCTGGGGCGCTTCTCGATGGCGCGCTTCTTCCCTACGGCCCGCATCAGCGACATCCACGGCCAGGCGCGGATGGTGAACGGCCGGCTGGTGGTGGCCATGTACCATCCGGCGGCGGCGCTGCATCAGCCATCGCTGCGCCGCGAGATTGAAGCCGACTTCGCCCGGCTCCCGGAGTTGGTCCATCGCGCCGCGCCGCCACCTGATTCGGAGGCGGCCGCGCCCCCGCAGCAGCTCAACCTGTTCTAGACTCGAGGGACGAACGAAGGACATGCGACGATGATGGACACGGAATCCCTGCCGCCGGCTGCCCGGGAGCTCATCCGGCGATTCGAGTCGCGCCAGGCGCGCGTCGGCGTGATCGGCCTGGGTTACGTCGGCCTGCCGCTGGCGGTCGCCCTGGCCAAGGCCGGCCTTCAGGTCACCGGCGTTGATCTGGACGCCTCCAAGGTGCAGGCCCTGACGCGCGGCGAGAGCTACATCGAGGACGTGCCGTCGGCCGAGATCGCGCCGCTGGTGCGCGCCGGCCGGCTTTCGGCTTCGACCTCGTTCGACGTGCTCGGCGCCATGGACGGTGTGAGCATCTGTGTCCCCACGCCGCTGCGCAAGACCGGCGACCCCGACCTGTCGTTCATCCTTTCGGCCATGCAGGCGCTGCGCCCGTCTCTGCACCACGGCATGGTGGTCATCCTCGAATCGACCACCTACCCGGGCACGACGCGCGAAATGCTGTTGCCGGAGATGGAATCCGGGGGACTGAAGGTCGGGACCGATGTGTTCCTGGCCTTCTCGCCGGAACGCGTCGATCCAGGCCGAAAGGACTGGACGACCGAGAACACGCCCAAGGTCATCGGCGGGATCACGGCCGCCTGCTCGGCGGCGGCGGCGGCGATGTACGCGCCGGCGATGAAGGCCATCGTGCCGGTCTCGACGGCCGAGGTGGCCGAGATGACCAAGCTGCTCGAGAACACCTTTCGGGCCGTGAACATTGCCCTGGTGAATGAGATGGCCTTGATGTGCGAGCGTCTGGGGGTCGATGTGTGGGAAGTCATCCAGGCCGCATCGACCAAGCCGTTCGGGTTCATGCGCTTCACGCCTGGGCCGGGATTGGGCGGACACTGCATCCCGATTGATCCGCTGTACCTGTCTTGGAAGTTGAAGAGCCTCAAGTACAACGCCCGGATGATCGACCTGGCCAGCGAGATCAACACCAACATGCCGCGCTACGTCGTCCAGCGCATCCAGGACCTGCTCAACGAGCACGGGAAGGCGCTGCACGGCGCGAGGCTGCTGGTCCTGGGCGTGGCCTACAAGCCGGACGTCTCCGACCTGCGCGAGTCACCGGCGCTGGACGTCATCGGGCTGCTGCGCAGCAAGGGCGCGACCGTGGAGTATTACGACCCGTACGTCGCCAGCCTGGAGCATGAGGGCTGGGAGCTGACGTCGGTGCCTGACCTGATGGCGGCGGCGCGTGCCGCTGATTGTGTTGTCGTGGTCACCGACCACACTGCCATCGACTATGCTGCGCTTGCACGCCAGGCAGTGCTGATCTTCGACAGCCGCAATGCGCTGGCCGCCGCCGGTGTGCACGATCCCAACAAGGTGAAGACGCTCTGATGGCCCGCTACCTCGTGACCGGTGCCGCCGGCTTCATCGGCTCCCAGGTGACGGCGGAGCTCCTGGCACGCGGCGACCAGGTTCTCGGCCTGGATAACCTGAACGACGCCTATGACCCGCGCCTGAAGGAATGGCGGCTGGCCCGCCTAACGCCGCATCCGGCGTTCACGTTTCGGCACATGGACATCTCCGATGCGGATGCCCTGGCGTCGGTCGTTGACCAGGGGCCGTTCGAGGCGGTGATCAACCTTGCCGCCCGGGCAGGCGTGCGCGCCAGCGTGCGCTCCCCGGAGCTGTACGTGCAGACGAACCTGGTCGGCACGCTGCGGCTCCTCGAGCTGTGCAGATCGCATGGGATCCACAAGTTCGTTATGGCGTCGACCTCGAGCCTGTACGGCGCACACAACCGGCGGCCGTTTGCTGAGGATGCGGACATCAGCCGGCCGCTCTCACCCTACGCCGCCACCAAGGGCGCGGCGGAGATGCTGTGCCACAGCTTCCACGCCCTGCATGGACTGGACGTCACCATCCTGCGCTACTTCACGGTGTACGGCCCCGCCGGGCGGCCCGAGATGAGCATCTTCCGCTTCGTGCAGTGGGTTGAGGAGGGGCGTCCTGTCGTCCTGTACGGCGACGGCGATCAGGAGCGCGATTTCACCTTCGTCGACGACGTCGTGCGAGGGACGCTTGCCGCTCTCGTGCCTCTGGGCTTCGAGGTAATCAATCTGGGCAGCGACCGGCCGGTGGCGTTGCGCGCCCTGCTTCAGGCGATCGAGCGCCTGGCGGAGAAGCCGGCGATCATCGACCAGCGACCCGAGGCCCCTGGGGACGTGCGCGCAACCTGGGCCGATATCCGCAAGGCCGGACGGCTGCTTGGTTGGGAGCCTCGCGTGGATCTGGAGAGCGGGTTGCGCGCCTGCCTCGACTGGTACCGCGCCGAACGCTCCTGGGCCAGCACCATCCCCACCCTCGACTGAGCATCGATGCCTGGATCGTGGCCTTCCCTCTTTCCCCTGCGGAGTGTGCCCGAGCGGTTCGTGCACAGCCCGCTCGTCCAGCGGGTCCTGCGCAACTCGGGCTATGTCCTGAGCGCCAACACCGCCTCGGCGGCGCTGTCCTTCCTGCAGACGCTGATGGCCGCCCGGCTGCTGGGTGTTGCGGGTTACGGCCTCCTCGGAACCATCACCGTGTTCGTCAGCAACGTCAACCGGCTTACATCGTTCCGGATGGGGGAGCTGGTCGTACGATTCGTCGGCAAGTTCAGTACCGAGGCCGACCCACGGAAGGCCATGGCCGTCTTCAAGGCCGCCGGGTTGACGGAGATGCTGAGCTCGCTCCTGGCCTACGGGCTCGTCGTGCTGCTCTCGCCCCTGGCCGCGCGCTACCTGGCCAAGGACCCGTCCACCCGCGAGCTGTTCACGTTGTACGGCCTGGTGTTGCTCGCCAACCTGATGGCCGAGAGTTCAACGGCGCTGCTGCAGTACTTCAATCGCTTCAAGCTGATTGCCGCCTTCACCGTCGCTCAGAGCCTGTTGACGCTGGCCCTGATTGCTGGCGCGTTTGCGGCGCGCGCCAGCCTCCATTCTGTCGTCGTGGCCTACCTGGTGGGGAAGGCCGCGTGGGCGGTGGGAATCACGCTGGCGGCGGCCGTCGAGGCCACACGCGCCTGGGGCCGGGGGTGGTGGGCTACGCCTCTGGGGACGCTGCGCGGGCATGGGCGCGAACTGACCACGTTCGCCTTCAGCACGAATGTCAGCGCCACGATCAACCTGGTCACGCGGGACAGTGATATCCTGTGGCTGAGCTTGCTGAGCACATCGCAGGCCGTCGGCTACTACAAGGCCGCCCGGACTTTCATCAACATCATCTTCGTCCCGGTCGATCCCCTGATCAGCACGACCTACCGGGAACTGGCGCGTGAAGCCGCCGCGCGCCAGTGGGTCAACGTGCGCCACCTGCTGCGCACTGGGAGCCTGATTGCCTCCGCGTGGGCAGTCCCGGCCTGCCTGGGGCTGATTGTCCTCGGCCCGTGGTTCCTGTCGTGGTATGGCCCGGACTTCGTCGCCGCTTACCCGGCCATGGCCTTGCTGCTGGCCGGGGTGCTGGTTGTGAATGTGTTCTACTGGACCCGGATCCTGCTGCACGCGTTGGGCAAGGCCAGCTACCCGACCCTGACGTACCTTGTGGTCGGATTGCTCCAGGTCGCAGGCATCTGGCTGGTGGTGCCGGGACTCGGGGCGCCGGGCATGGCGTTGATGTGGAGCGGCTACTCGATCCTCACTTCGATCATCTTGGTTCGGAAGGGCATGCTCGAGGTGAGGCGCGAGTCGGCGGGGCCGATGGTCCCCGCCACCTAGTGGCCCATGCGAATCGCCGTCTTCTCCACCGCGCGCGTTCCGTCGCGCACCGCCAACTCGATCCAGGTCCTGAAGGCTTGCCAGGCCCTGCAGGACCTCGGGCACGGCGTGCGGCTGTGGCTGCCAGGCCCCGCACCGGGCGTCGACTGGAAGGAGCTCGCATCGCGCTACGGCGTTCGTGGCCCGATCGCGATCACATGGTGCGTCGCCTGGCGCACACTGCGGCGCTACGACTACGCGCTGGTTTCTCTCTTGCAGGCCCGCCGATGGAAGGCCGACGTCTACTACGTCTGGCCCATGCAGTCGGCGGCGCTGGCGGCGCGCCTGGGCTGCCCCACGATCCTCGAACTCCACGAGCGACCGCAGGGGCGGTTCGGGCCCGGGCTGTTCCGTGCGTTTCTCACCGGGCGCGGGGCGCGGCGGCTGCTTCCGATTACCGCCGCGCTGCGCGACCAGGTGGCCGGCGAATACCGTCTGCCGGAGCGCCCGGGCTTTGTCCAGATCGCGCCGATGGGCGTCGATCTCGAACGCTACCGGGACCTCCCCGAGCCGAGCGAGTCACGCAGCCGCTTGGGCTGGCCGGAGACGTTCACCGTCGGTTACACCGGACACCTGTATGCCGGACGGGGAATCGACGTGCTGCTGTCGGTGGCCGTCCGGCGTCCGGGAGACCGCTTCGTCGTCCTCGGGGGTGAACCGGCGGCGGTGGAGAGCTGGCGGCGTGAGGCAGCTGGCGCGAGCGCGGCCAACCTCGAATTCCTCGGCTTCGTTCCGAATGCCGAACTGCCGCGCTACCAGAGCGCGTGTGACGTACTCGTCATGCCCTCGCAGCGCTCCATCTCCGGCAGCAGCGGCGGGGACATCGGCCAAGTCGCCAGCCCGATGAAGCTCTTCGAGTATCTGGCATGCGGGCGGGCGATTCTCGCATCGGACCTGCCCGTGTTTCGCGAGGTGCTGACCGAGCGCAACGCAGTCCTGCTTCCACCGGACGACCCCGGCGCCTGGGATCATGCCCTCAGCGAGCTCAAGGCCAACCCGGAGCGGAGGAATGTGCTCGGCGAGCAGGCACGCCGCGACGCCGCCCGGTACACCTGGGAGGAACGTGCCCGGCGCAGCCTGGAGGGCATCGACGTGGGGCGGCGCGATGACTGAGCCCCGCCGCAACACGCATCCCGGCTGGAGGGCGTTGATCGCCGGCGGGCTTCTTGCAGCCTTCGGTCTGGCTGAACGGGTGCTGTTGTGGACGGGCTACCCACCGGTCGAGTACAGCGACACGGGGGCCTACCTGCGGCTTGGACGTGGGCTGAGCCTGTGGACGCTGGATGGGTACGACGGCAGACGCGTCCCCGGTTACCCGGCCTTCACCGCATTAGCCGGCGGCGACCCGCAGTCGATCTACGCCCTGCAACTTGGACTCGGCCTGGCGATCTCTTTGCTCCTGTTCTGGATAACGTTCCGGATGACGCGCAGCGCCGCGTTGGGCTTGTCGGTGGGCCTGCTGTATGACCTGATTCCGGGGCAGTTCCTGTTCGAAGCCAACTTGCTGAGCGAAACGCTCACCGCCTTTCTCCTGATGCTGAGCATGGCCCTTCTCGCCGAGCTTCTGCGTGCCGGAAGGCGGGGGGGCGAAGTGTTTTGGGCTCTGCTCCTAGGTTTCGTCGGCGCGCTGCCCGGGCTGGTCCGGCCGGAGTACTTCTATTTGCCGGTATGGCTGCTCCCGTTCGTGGCGAGCCGGGCCGAAGACCTGCGCCGGCGCGTTGTCCGGCTGGCCGCCTTCCTTCCGGGGCCGGCGCTGCTCCTCGGGGGCTGGCTGTGGTTCATCTACTCCACCTACGGGATGATCTCCCCGACGGTGGTGACCGGCTTCGGCCTGATCCAGCATACCGGCGCGTACTTCGAGCACCTGCCGGACAGCGCCGCTCCGATCCGAGACACGTACGTGAGGCTGCGCGACGAGCGCATCGCCGCGCGTGGCGATCAGACGAACACCATCTGGGACGCAATCCCGGAGCTCAGCCGCGTATCGGGGTTGAGCTTCTATGATCTGTCACGTGAGATCCAGCGGCTGTCCGTGCAGCTGATCCGCGAGCATCCCTGGTGGTACGCCAGGAGCGTTGCAGAAGGCTGGATGGACTTCTGGAAAGCGCCCGCGTACTGGTCTCCAGAGGCGATCGTATCGCCGGTGACTCGTGCCCTCGTGTCCGCATGGGCAGTGGCCGGACGCGCCCTTTCGCTGGTCGCCAATAGCCTGTTCCTTCTGGGCACAGCAACTGTGACGCTCTCCCGGCGGACCCGCCTCCGGCTTGGCGTCGACAGCCACCTTCTGGCCGCGGTCGGAACGGTGTGGGTGACCTCGGTCCTGCAGACGTTGTTCGAGCATGGCGACAACCCGCGCTTCCTGGTCCCGACGCAGATGCTGGTGATCTACGTTGTGGCGCGAATGGCGTATGCTTGGTGGAGGACTCGGATGAATGTGGAGGCTGGTGCGTTGTGAGCGTGCACCAAAGTAGGGGACGGGCCGCGGCAATAGGGGCTGTTGCCGCGTTGGCTGTCGGAGCCGCGCTGGCGATCGTGGATCCACGCGGGGACTTCCTGCGCGCCTGGCTGGCCTACGGCATCGTGGGAGTCGTCTGCGCTCTGCTCCTGGTCGCCGCATGGCGGCGCGTCGGACGAGAGGCGCCCTCGACGGTGATGCTGGCCATCCTGGTGGCGATAGGAGTGCGTCTGACCCTTGGCGCCGTGCTGTTCCGTGTGCTCCCCGTGGCTGGCTACCCTACTTGGCCACAGCAGGCGGGGTACGTGTACTGGGATGCCTACAAGCGCGATACCGACGCCTGGGCCATCTCGCGCATGCAGGATCCGGGGCCCGGCCTGGCAGCGGCACGGACGACCAGCGATCAATACCTGGGCATGGTGACCTTCAGTGCGGGTGTCTACCGCCTGGTCAGCCCGGATGCTCACCGGCCGCTGGTGATGGTCGAGTTCGCCGCACTGGCCTCAGCCCTCGGAGTGCTGTTCACCTGGGCTTTCGGCCGTGCGCTACTGGGCGACGGCGTGGGACGGCTTGCGGCGTGGGGCATGGCACTGTACCCGGAAGCCGTCTTGCTGGGAAGCTCGCAGATGCGCGAGCCGTTCCTGATCGCCTTCTTCGCCATGGGCTTCTACGGATACGTCCTCGAGCGGCAAGGGTTGCGGCGCAGCGGGGTGGGATGGATGGCAGCCGGGGTCGTGCTGGCGCTGCCGCTCTCCCCGCCCTATGCCTTTGCGCTCCTCGTGGCACTCGTCGGCGCATGGCTTTGGGAAGGCCGATCCGGGTGGGAAGGCCGCCGGCTGGCGATAGCGGGCGCGGCGGGGCTGGCACTCGTGGCGTTGGTCTTGATGGCGCGGGCTTGGTCGTCGATCGGGGATCTGGGTGACCTTGGCGCCGACGCGATCGTCCGCTGGTGGACGCATGCCACGGACACCTGGCGCATGAGCCTGCTGATTGAGGGCTCGCCAATCATCGGCTTCTTCCTGAACATGTTTCCGCCTTGGGCACAGATGCCGGTGATTACTGCTTACGGGCTCATTCTGCCGCTGTTGCCGGCCGCTCTCGCCGATGCCGCCAACCCGGTGTGGTGGACGATTGCCGTATTTCGCGCCCTGGGCTGGACGCTGCTGATCCCCTTCCTGATCGCCGGTACCTTGCTGGTCCTCAGGCTGCGAGTGTGGAAGGGAATCCAGGGCTACCTGCTGGTGGTCATCGCTGTCAGCGCGCTTGCGGCGGCGACGCGTGCCAGTTCGCTGCAGTGGGACAATCCGCGCTATCGTGCGGTCCTGCTGACGGCCCAGGTTGTGCTGGCAGCCTGGGTGTGGGTTGAGACGCGCAGGCTCGGTGACCCGTGGCTGAAGCGCGTGGCCTGGATTGAGGCTGCTGATCTGATGTTGATCCAGTGGTGGTATGCCGGCCGCTACTGGGGACTGCCGAAAACTGGGCTGAGCCGCACGCTGGCGGGGCTGGTGGTGGTCACGATCGGGCTGCTGGGCTTCTGCCTGCTGCAGGACTATCGCCGTCGCCGGAGGGCAGGGCGCTTGACGCCGCCGGCCCCCTCGGTATAATTCAGAGACTGAATATTGGGGCGCGCACGGCGCCCTGGGGAGTGTCGGATGCCCAAGGCGTTGGTTACCGGGATCACAGGGCAGGACGGATCGTACCTGGCGGAGCTCTTGCTGGCCAAGGGCTACGAAGTCCACGGCATGATCCGCAAGGCTAGCACTTTCAACACCGAACGCATCGATCACATCTACCAGGACCCGCACGATCCGTCGGCCAAACTCTTCCTCCATTACGGCGATCTGACCAATGCCGAGCAGCTGACCCACCTGATCTACAACGTACGCCCGGACGAGATCTATCACCTGGGCGCGTTGTCGCACGTCAAGGTCAGCTTCGAGATCCCTGAGTATGCGGGCGACGTCACCGGCCTGGGAACGATCCGGATCCTGGAGGCGATGCGTCGCAGCGGTGTGGCGGCGCGCTTCTACCAGGCCTCGTCGAGCGAGATGTTCGGCAGCGCCGCGCCGCCCCAGAGTGAGACCACGGCCTTCCAGCCGCGCAGCCCGTACGCCATCGCCAAGGTGTACTCGTACTGGATGACGGTCAACTACCGCGAGGCCTACGGCCTGTTCGCCACCAACGGCATCCTGTTCAACCACGAGAGCCCTCGCCGCGGCGAGACGTTCGTCACGCGCAAGGTAACCCGGGCGGTGGCGCGCATCCGTGCCGGGCTGCAGAAGAAGCTGTTCCTGGGAAACCTGGAGTCGAAGCGCGACTGGGGCTACGCCCCGGAGTACGTCGAGGCCATGTGGAGCATGCTCCAGCGCGACTCCGCCGATGATTTGGTCCTCGGGACCGGCGAATCGCACAGCGTCCGCGAGCTGGTGGAGGAGGCCTTCGGATACGCCGGCCTCGATTGGCACGCCCACGTCGAGATCGATTCCGGGTACTTCCGCCCCACGGAGGTCGACTTCCTGCAGGCGGATGCCAGCAAGGCCCATAAGCTGCTCGGCTGGTCGCCCAAGGTGACCTTCCGCGAGCTGGTGCGTATCATGGTCGATGCCGACATGCAGTCGGCCGGCCTGACCCCCGTCGGCGAGGGTATGCGCATCCTGGAAGGCAAGTTCGGCGACTGGCACCAGTGGCACAGCGGCGTGACGGCGGTGCTGCAGAACAACGGCTCGCGCGTCGATTGAGGCGGACGACCGCCGAGGCCGTCCGGGGGCAAAGGGGTCCTGCCTTGAAGCTCTCCGTGATCATCCCGATCTATGACGAAGTCGAGAACGTCGATGAGATGCACGCCGCCCTGCAGGCGGCGTTGACGTCCTATGACTACGAGTTGATTCTGGTCGACGACGGCTCGACCGACGGGACGGCCGCCCGGCTCGAGGCGCTGGCGGCGAAGGATCCAGAGCACACGTGCGTGGTGGAGTTCCGGCGAAATTTCGGCCAGACGGCGGCCATTGCCGCTGGGATCGACCATGCCGTCGGCGATGTGATCGTGCTGATCGATGCGGATCTGCAGGAAGATCCGGCGGACATCCCCATGCTGGTGGAGAAGATCCGCGAGGGCTACGATGTCGTCTCGGGCTGGCGCAAGGAACGCAAGGACGCCTTCCTGACGCGCACGCTTCCGTCGCGGCTGGCTAACGGCCTGATCTCGCGCGTGACGGGCGTCGTCCTGCACGACTACGGCTGCACCCTCAAAGCCTATCGACGCGAGGTGCTGGAGGGCTTCCGGCTGTACGGCGAGATGCACCGCTTCATCCCCGCCTATGCCGGGGGAGTCGGAGCGCGCATCGTGGAAGTGCCGGTCACGCATCGTCCCCGGATGCACGGCAAGGCCAAGTACGGGCTGGAGCGCACGTTCAAGGTCATCCTCGACCTGTTCACGGTGAAGTTCCTGATTAGCTATGCCAACAAACCGATCTACCTTTTCGGAGGGCTGGGGATCCTGCTCGATCTGGCGAGCGTCGTGCTGCTGGTAGTCCTCGGAGTTCGCCGTATCCTCTACAACGAGCACCTTGTGCGGTCACCGCTGCTTCTCGTCGTGGTCATGCTGTTCATCCTGGGCATGCAGTCGATCATGCTCGGGCTGATCGCCGAACTGCTGGCGCGCACGTACCACGAGTCACAGGCCAAGCTCACCTACACGATTCGCCGGGTGATCAACCGCCCCGGCCCTCAGGCATGATCCCCGATTCCCCGGCCGGTCGCCGCCAGGCGTGGGTGCGCGTCCTGGGGACGGCGCTGGGGCTTCTGCTCCTCATCTACCTGATTCGGCAACAAAGCTGGCCGGAGATCGCCTCGGCGCTGTCCCGGATTCCCGCCTGGGCGTTTGGGCTGGCAGTTGTGCTGGCCCTGCTCTCGAGGCTGGCTGTCGTGGCGCGCTGGTGGGTCCTCCTGCGCGGCGCCAGGGAGCCTATCCCCTGGCGAGATGCGGCGCGCCTGACGTTCGCCGGTCTGTTTGCCTCGAACTTCCTGCCCACCACGATCGGCGGCGACGTCGTCCGCCTGGCCGGCGCGCTGCGTTTGGGCGGGCCGCCGGCAGTCTACGCCGCATCGATCGCCGTGGACCGGCTGGTGGGCATGGCCGGAATGGCGTCCGCCGCGCCTCTCGGTTTGCCGGCCTTTGTCACGTGGTGGCACACGCAGCCTTCCGGTGATCTCCGTCGGCTGTCCGTCGCCGGCGCGGCGGCATGGCCATCCAGGCTGCAGCGATGGATCGGGAAAGCGGTACGCGGGCTGCTGGATGCCTTGGCCTTGTGGCTCAAGCGGCCGCGCTGGCTGCTGGCCGCCGTCGGCTGCACCTGGGTGTACATGCTCCTCAAGTTCATGGCGCTGGTCCTCTTCTTCGCCTGCCTCGGCGAGCCTGTTGCGTTTACCGACGTGGCCGGATTGTGGAGCCTGGTGTACTTCATCACGCTAATCCCGATCTCGATCGGAGGGCTTGGGCTCCAGGAGGTATCGGCTTCGCTGATCTACTCACAGGTCGGCGGCGTGAGCCTTTCTGTCGCGCTTGCGGCCGCGCTGCTGCTGCGGACCGTCGAGGTACTGGCCAGCCTGCCTGGTGCGCTGTTCATCTCGGACATCCTCGCCAGTCGCCGGTCGGCACCTGAAGCGGGAAAACCTCGGGGATCTCCGTCCGAGACCTAGCCACGAATACTTCTGAGCGCCGGCTTCCAGTGAACATGGCAAACCCACAACCTCGCACGGCCCTCCTTCAAAACAACCGGCAGCGGTGGATCCCTCTTGGAGTCGTCGCGTTCTTCCTGCTCCTGGCTGGCATCGTGCTCTTTGACCGTGCGGTTGCCCAACCGTTCAGCCACGACGAGCACCAGTTCGTTTCCGCCGGATGGTGGGTGGCGTACCACGGCCTCTTGCCTTACCGCGACTTCCCGTACCACCATATGCCGTACCAGATCCCGCTGAACGCCCTGGCGGTCCGCCTGTCACCGTACCTGCTACTTTCGGGGAGGATGGTTTCCTGGGTGGCTGCCTGGCTGGCGTCCATGCTCCTCTTTGCGGCCGTCTGGCGCGACTTCCGCGAGCGCCCCCGACTCGTCGCTGGGCTGGCGGCTGGATCTACGGTGTTGGTCTTCATCAGCCAGCCGATCGTCGCCTACACGACCGGCCAGGCATGGAATCACGATTGGGCGAGCCTACTGGCGCTGGGAGCTGTAGTCCTGCAAATCAGGGCGTTGGACAGCCGCTTCAACCTTTGGACCGGTTTCGCCGTCGGACTGATTGCCGGATTGGCGGCGGGTGTCCGGCTGTCGTATGCAGTCCTGTGCCCGCTCCTGCTGGCGTCTGCCGCGGCGATTCCGGGCGCGTACGCTGTGCGCTGGAGGCGTGCCGGCTCGGTGCTGGCAGGGATCGTGCTGGCTGGCGTGCCGGCCGCGGTCCTGCTGGCTATCGACCCCAAGGCCTTCGGCTACGGGAACGTGCTCTACCCGATCCTCAACAGCACCTACCGCGAGGTCCTTCGCCATTGGTCCGGAGACGAGCTGCTCGCCAAGCTGGTCTACTTCGCCGAGACCGTCCTGGTGCATCCAGGTAACGTCGCCCTGCTGGTCGGGTTCCTCGGCATGAGCGTACTGGGCCTCGTGGCGCGCCTGCGCGACGGCCCCTCTCGCCACGTGGTCCTGCTCGGCGCGACGGCGACCGTGCTCCTCTTCCTGACCGGTTTCGCTCCAACGCCTGCCTGGTACCAGTACTTCTTTGCCTGTGTCCCATTTGCCATTCTGACCATTGCCATGGTGACGTCGCGGACGGCAAGGTGGGGAAGGCCCGCGTTGGCCTGGGCTGCTCTTGTGGCGGTCATCTGTCTCTTGACCGGGACATGGGATGCACAAATCGTGCGTCGGTTACAATCGCCGGAGACTTGGGTGCCGATCCAGGTCCATCGGCTCGGCCAGCGTCTGGCGGAAGCCGTCCTCGGCGGCAAGGTGCTGACCCTCGGACCGGTGCTAGCGATGGAAGGCGGCCTCTCAACGTACGAGGCCCTGGCTACCGGACCGTTCACCTGGCGCGTGGCCCACATTATCCCGGAGGCCAATCGCAAGCTGGTTGGTTGGATTGGACGGGATGACTTGGCGGAAGCGCTGGAAGGGTCGCCGCCCACGGCGGTGTTGACCGGCCTGGAGACTGCGAACGAAGGGTTCGAACCCGGGCAGCGCGGTAATCTCGAACAGGCACTGGATGCCCTTGCCCTCGGATTGGGATACCAGCGTGAACCTCTGCCAGCGCCCTTCATGGGTACCGAGCTCAGCCTTTGGCTGGCACCTTGAGCCCTCAGCGGTCCTACGCCATGGTCGAGCACCCAGGCTGGCGTTCGGCAGGCGTGATGGCGGTCCATGATGGCGGTTGTCTATCACGGGCGGCGGAATGACTGACGCTCCAAACCCACCCCCTGGCGCGCTGGCCCGCCGGCTCATCGCTGTCACGGCCGGGCTGCTGCTCCTCAATACGGCAGCGCTCGTTGATCTCGCCAATCGCCTGGGGGCATTGAGAACGTCCATCAAGTGGCAGACGGCCATCCTCGGCAGCCTGCTCCTCGGGCTTGTGCTCTTCGGCTTGCTGGCCTGGACACGAGGGCCGCGCCGAGTTCTCCTCCATCGTCTTGAGAACAGCGTGCATGCATCCGGCGCCTCCCTGGGTTGGGTGGGAGGTGTGTTGTTCCTTCTGCTCCTCCCGGTCCTACCTGTTCTGACCATGGTGCTGGCGGTGAAGGCCTTTGAGCCGCTGAGCCTGCGGATCGTCGCATGGTGGCTGCTCTCGCTGCTGGGTGCGTTCCTGCTGCTTGGCCTCCGCGGAGGTTCGGGCACTCTGGGCCGGTTGGCGTTCTCCGGGGCCGTTATCGGGTTCGCCTTTCAGGCGGCCGGGTACCTGCCGGCCATTTCGACCTATCCCCTGTCGCTCGGCTGGTCGGAGGTGAGCCGCTTCTACAACGCTTCGCTCTTCTTCGCCTCACGCATCTACGGAGAGCCGGCGCCGCTGCCCGTCCTGCACCCGAGCCGCTACCTGTTGCAGTCGGTACCCTTCCTGTTTGGGATCCTGCCGCTATGGATCCACCGGCTCTGGCAAGTGCTGCTGTGGATCGGCATCACACTGGGTGCCTCGGACGCGCTGGCGCGCAGGACCGGCGTCCGTACGAGCCTCGGCCGAGCAGCCCTGGCCGGCGCGTGCTACTTGTTCCTCATGCAGGGGCCGGTGTACTACCACCTGCTGGTGTGCGGATGGATCGTGCTCGCCGGCGCATCGAGACAACGGCCGTGGAGGACGATGCTTGCTGTGGTGGTCGCGTCTGCCTGGGCCGGTATCAGCCGGGTGAACTGGATGCCGGTGCCTGCCATCGTGGCGATCAGCTTGTACTTGCTAGAGACACCGGTAGCAGGCTCCGGCCGGCGCTTGCGAGGGTACTTCGGCTGGCCGCTCGCGTTTGCCGTCGCCGGTGCGATCGCCGCGCTGGCCGCCAATGCCGGCTATGCCGCCGTCTCCGGGAACCCGGCTGGCGAGTTCCGTTCAGCCTTCACATCGGACCTCCTGTGGTACCGATGGTTCCCAAGTGCCACGTACCCGCTCGGGGTTCTGCCCGGGGTGCTGCTGGCGTCGGCGGGGCCTCTCGTTCTCCTCGCGACGTGGGTGCGCTCCCATCGTCACTGGCTGCACCCGATTCGCTGGCTGGGACTGGGGGGCGGATTGGCGGTCCTGTTCGCCGGCGGACTGGTGGTGAGCGCCAAGATCGGTGGCGGGGGCAACCTGCACAACCTGGATGCCTATCTCCTGCTGCTCGCAGTGGTGGCTGTCTACCTTGCCTTCGGCCCGGTAGCCGGGGAGGAGGGGGCGATGCCGACCGCGTGGCGGGCATCACCCTGGGTCCTCGGCGCCGGTGTGATCGTTCCCATCGCCTTCTCCCTGGCCGCAGGTACCACGTGGCCCACCCTCGACTGGGAGAACGCCGGGACGACCGTGGCGCGTGTGAAGCAGGCCGTAACACAGGCAAGGCAGGAGGAGCAGGCGGTGCTATTCATCGGCGAGAGGCACCTGATCGCCTTTGAGGACCTGGACATCCGCCTCGAGCCGGAGTACGAGAAGGTCTACTTGATGGAAATGGCCATGTCGGGCAGTCGGGCGTACCTCGACCGCTTCTACGCGGACCTGGCGTCCCACCGCTTCGGGTTGATCGTCTCGGAGCAGCTGAACACGGGCCTTCGAGGCTCGGAGTACACCTTTGGCGAAGAGAACGACGTGTGGGCTCAGCGCGTGGCGGCGCCGCTGCTGTCGTACTACAAGGAAGCCGTCGACCTTGGAGGGATCTGGCTGATGGTGCCTCGCTAGCGGCAGGTACCCGCGGGCGGCGAGGGAGGGCGTCGCGCGGCACGGAGCCCGGCCGGCTCACCAGCAGCGGAGACTCGCATGTACTGGTTCCTGGACCCGAAGTTGTCCTCCGCCGTTCCGTTCATCCTCGCCGCCCTCCTGTGGGCGAGCGGTGGATGGCTCATCGTCTCGGCGGTCTTCCGCCTCAGGCCGGCTGAGCGCGTTGTCGTCGGCGCCGGAGCAGGCCTGGCCATCCACCTCGCGGCGGCGAACCTGCTGGCGCACCTTCTGCCCTCCGGCGCGGCATTCTGCGTCTCGGCCATCCTTGTGTTTGTGCTTGGAGTCCTGCTCTGTCTGCGTACCCCTCACGCGTGTGAGGCGCGCGATGCATGGCGCGCCTGGCCTCAGATCCTGATCTGGGCGCTGCTGGCGCTGGTCTTCATTCTGATCGGCCGCGGCCTGGGCATCCTCGACGATCGCAAGAACCTGGCGCTTGTCTCGTTGATGGCAAGTGGGGACATCCCCCCCCACTTCTACATGGATGCCTCGATCCCCTTCAAGTACCACTACGGGTCGCAGCTGCTGGGGGCCGAGCTGATGAGCCTCGGCCGACTGACCCCCTGGAGCGCCTTCGATGTAAGCAAGGGGATCCTAGGCGGGCTGGCGATCCTGCTGGCGTGGCACCTGGGTCGACGTCTGACCCATGGGGCGATCGGCGGATACGCCATGGCGTGCCTCATGACCTTCGCCTCCGGCGCCCGGTGGTTGCTTCTACTGGTGCCCCCCGGATGGATCGCGGCGGCGAGCGAGACCATCGAGCTGTGGGGTTCGGGCGCCGATACGGCTCCCGACCTCGCCAGAGCTCTTGTCTCCACCTGGACTCTGAGCGGCGGCCCACCCATCGGCATTCCCTTCGCGTTTGTCAACGGGATGAATGAGCCGCTGGTGCTCGGGATCCAGGCGGGCACGGCATCCCTCGCGCGGGGGCTCCTGTTCATCCTGCTCCTGACCTTCCGACGCGAGCGGTCGAGGTGGGCGCTGCTCGTTTGGACTTCGGCACTGGCGCTGCTGGCCCTCACATGGGAGACGGACTTCCTGGTCTTCGGGGGCAGTCTCCTGGCGCTGGCCGCGTTCCTCCGCGTCTGGCGGCGGGGAGCAGGCTTCAGCCGTTCATTGAAGTGGGCGGCGGCAAGCGTCCTGGCTGCCGCGGCGCTCTCACTGGTCCAGGGCGGCACGTTCACCGAAATCGCTCGGGGCGTTGTGGGACTCGGCGGCCCTGCAGGTGTGTCGGTCGCGGGCCTCAGCCTGCGATGGCCGCCGGCGATCATCTCCGCGCATCTGGGGGTGCTCCATCCGGATCGGCCCTTCGAGTTGATGGTCGCGCTGGCAGAAGCCGGGCCGGTGTTGATCGTCGCCCCGCTCACCTTGATCCTGCTCAGGCGGTCAGCGTTGCGACGATTCGAGCTGGCGTCGCTGGCGATGAGCGCACCCCTGGCAGCGCTGATCCCGTGCCTGGTGGCGTATTCGGTCGACCGGGACATCACCCGCTTCACGACCTACGCGATGGTCGCCTGGTTCCTGCTCGCCGTGCCCGTCCTCTGGGTTCTTGCGCGTCGCCTGCGGAAAGGTGCCATTCACCATCTCGGGATTGTCTGGGGCGTGGTGGCAGTCCTGGGCGGCGTGGTAGTCTTCGGTGGGCTGATGACCGCGGCCGGGCAAAGCGTCTTCAGCGAGGCCATCGCTCCGGTGGACGCGTCGATGGCCCGGCTGGCGTGGGGGAAGCTGGGCCCGGGCTCGAAGATCCTGGACTCTCACCCGTACCGGGCAGTGATCGTCACCGGCCTGGCCACTCAGTCGACCAGGACGGACTTCGAACCCTACGAGAGTTGGACAGCCCTGGTCGCCCAGCCGGATGCGCGTGCAATCGCCGATGCCGGCTTCCGCTATGTGTATGTCGACACCTCGTGGTGGGGGGCGATGACCGATTTGCAGCGGGCGTCGTTCCGAGCTGGCTGCGTCGTGCAGGTCGCATCCAGCCATGACGAAGGGCAGAACGGGGACCGCTGGCTGTTCGATCTGCAGGGCTGTGCCTCCGGCTGAGCCCGCCATCCCGGGAGCCGCCGTTCCCCGTTCTGGGCCTGTCTCCGACCCGCGATCCCCCCCGTTCAGCACCCGTCCCACCTCCTGGCTGGCAGGCCAGCCGGCAGGGGCTTCAACCATCAATCCGCAGGCTTGACCTTTCGGGCAGCCGGGTTATAATTCAGAGACTGAATATTGGCCCGGTGGCATGAGCGCACCCCGCGAAGAAGTCCATGAATTGGGACTTCTGGAGCAGATCGCCCAGAATCCCGATACCACCCAGTCGACGATGGCCACCCGCCTGGGCGTGGCCGTGGGGACCGTCAACTGGTACCTCAAACGGCTGATTGCCAAGGGCTACATCAAGGTCAAGCGAGCCGAGCGGCGCAAGCTGCGCTACATCCTGACCCCCGAAGGACTGGCCTTGCGCGCCCAACTGACGCTGAACTACGTCGAAACGTCGATGACCCTCTACCGCCGGGTGCGCGAGCAGTCGCGTGCCGCCCTGGCCGAGGCGCAATCGCATGGGGCACACGCCGTCCATATCGCCGGCGATGGCGACATTGCCGACGTCTGCCGCCTGACCTGCTTGGAGCAAGGTGTGCCCGTGGTTTCCGAGCCCGTTGGGGCCGACGTCGCCGTGCTTGAGATCCGGGGGCAGAAAGTCGCTCTGCGCCGCGAGGGCAGTCCGCAGGCCGCGCGGCAGCCGGGAGCCGGCGGATGAGAGCGCACACTTCGTACCCGCTGGGAAAGCGGGCGAGGCGGCGAGACCGGAGACAAACCAGAAAGCTGAGCGGGTCGGGCCGAGCGAAGCCCGCATGGAACGTGTGCGTTGGTGCCTGCACGGAAGGGAGCGTCGACGGATGAACAGCAAGCCGGCCGGTGATGGGTATTGGGCCTCGCGCCGGGTGTGCGTGACCGGGGGCGCAGGCTTCCTGGGTTCGTACATCCTGGAGAAGCTCCGTCGGCGTGGAGCGCGGGAGATCTTCGTCCCCCTGATCGAAGAGTACGACCTGGTTCAGCACTCCGAGATCCTGCGCATGCTGGACAACGCCCGGCCGGACATCGTCATCCACCTGGCGGCCCACGTGGGCGGTATCGGCGCCAACCGCCTGCATCCGGCCGAGTTCTTCTACGACAACTTGATGATGGGCGTGCAGCTGATGCACGAGTCGTGGAAGCGAGGCATCGAGAAGTTCATCGCCCTGGGGACGGTGTGTTCGTATCCGAAGTTCACACCCGTGCCGTTTCGCGAGGAGGACCTGTGGAATGGCTACCCGGAGGAGACCAACGCGCCTTACGGATTGGCCAAGAAGATGATGCTGGTGCAGTCCCAATCCTATCGCCAGCAGTACGGCTTCAACTCGATCTTCCTGGTGCCGGTGAACATGTACGGGCCGCGCGACAACTTCAACCTGCAGACCTCGCACGTCATCCCGGCGTTGATCCGCAAGTGCGTCGAGGCGAAGAAGGAAGGCAAGGCAGAGGTCGTGTTGTGGGGCGACGGCTCGCCGACGCGCGAGTTTATCTATGTCGACGACGCCGCCGAGGGCATCCTGATGGCCGCCGAGCGCTACAACGCCAGCGATCCAGTGAATCTCGGCTCCGGCCGTGAGATCAGCATTCGCGATCTGGCCGACCTGATCGGGCGACTGACCGGCTACGAGGGACGCTTCGCCTGGGACACGAACCAGCCGAACGGTCAGCCGCGCCGGGGGCTCGACACGTCAAAGGCCGAAGCGTTGTTCGGGTTCCGGGCGCGGACGACCTTCGAAGACGGCTTGCGTCAGACGATCGATTGGGTCCTGGCCAACCAGGATCGCTTCGCCGGAGGAATCCCGGCGTGAGCGCCAACGCGCTCGACTCCCGGCCGGTAGCGATCCCGGCCACCCTCATTCGTCCGTCGCGAGGATGGAGCGCGCTCAACCTGCGCGAGCTGTGGCGCTACCGCGAGCTGATCTACTTTCTCACCTGGCGCGACGTGAAGGTGCGCTACAAGCAGACGCTGTTCGGGGCGGCCTGGGCGATCCTCAAGCCGTTCCTGACGATGGTGATCTTCTACTTCGTGTTCGACCGGCTGGCGTCTGTCCCCACCGACGGCTATCCGGGACCGATCTTCTACTTCTCCGGGCTCCTGCCCTGGGTCCTGTTCCACGACGGAGTCACCAAAGCCGGCAACAGTCTGGTGACGGGCGCCAACCTGATCACCAAGGTGTACTTCCCGCGCCTGGCGATCCCGCTCGCCTCCGTCGTCTCCGGCTCGGTCGACTTCGGGCTGGCGTTCCTGGTGCTGCTGGGCATGATGGCCGTCTACCAGATCGAGATCACGACGCGATTGCTGGCCGTCCCGCTGTTCATGCTCATGGCGCTGATCACGGCGCTGGGCGTGGGCCTGTGGCTCTCGGCCATGAACGTAACCTACCGCGATGTGGGCCACGTCACGCCGTTCATGGTCCAGGCCTGGATGTACGCCTCGCCGATCGTGTACTCGGCCAACCTGATCACCGATCCGCGGATCCGGTCGCTATACGGGCTCAATCCGGTGGTGGGCGTCATTCAGGGGTTCCGCTGGGCGATCCTGGGCGGGATGGAGTTCCCTGGCACGCTGATCCTGGAGTCGGTGCTGATCTCCGCGCTGCTGCTATGGGGCGGGGCGATGTACTTCCGGCGAATGGAACGATCGTTCGCCGACGTGGTGTGAGCATGGGCGAGCGTGCGATCCGCGTACACGACCTGGGGAAGGAGTACCGCCTGGGCGCGTTGACCAGCGGCTATCGGACGCTGCGCGACAGCCTGGTCGAAAGCGCCGGGCAGCTGTTCGGGCGCGTGCCCCGGCCGCGTCGCGAGATGCTGTGGGCTCTCCGGCACGTGAGCTTCGAAGTCGACCGCGGGCAGGTGCTTGGGGTCATCGGGCGGAACGGTGCGGGCAAGAGCACCCTGCTCAAGATCCTTTCGCGCATCACCGAGCCGACGGAGGGCGAGGCGGAGATCTACGGGCGGGTCGGCTCGCTGCTTGAGGTGGGCACCGGCTTCCACCCGGAACTGACCGGCCGCGAGAACATCTACCTCAACGGCGCCATCCTGGGCATGAAGCAAACCGAGATCGCCCGCAAGTTCGACGAGATCGTTGAGTTTGCCGAGGTGGCCAAGTTCATTGAGACTCCCGTGAAGCGCTACTCGAGCGGGATGTACCTGCGCCTGGCCTTCGCCGTGGCGGCGCACCTCGAGCCGGAGATTCTGGTGGTGGACGAGGTGCTGGCTGTCGGCGACGCCGAGTTCCAGCGCAAGTGCCTGGGCAAGATGAGCGACGTTGCCCAGCAAGGACGCACGGTGTTGTTCGTCAGCCACAACATGTCGGCCATCCTGCGTCTGACGAACGAGACGCTGGTGCTCGACCGCGGGGCCCTGGTGCTGCGGGCGCCCACGCCGCAGGCGGTGGACTACTACATGACCTCGGGGCTGGCGCAAAGCGGCGAGCGTCGCTGGACGCCGGACGAAGTGCCGGCTAGCGCGTCTCCATTCCAGCCGCTGATGCTGCGTGTGCTCGATGAGCGCGGCAGGGTCGCCGAGCGCGTCGCCTGCACCGAGCCCTTCACCATCGAATTCGAGTACGCGCTGGGCCAGGAGGTCACCGGGCTGCGCATCGGGCTGTACCTTTCCACCAGCCGCGGCGAGACGGTGCTCACCAGCTTCGATACCGACGACCCGCGGGCCTTCGAGCGCCATACGGCGCGGCCGGCGGGCCGATATGTCAGCCGCTGCCGCATCCCGGCCACGCTGCTCAATGAGGGCTTGTTCGTGCTCGGGGTCAACGCCTCGTCGTTTCGCATCCGCTCCTACTTCACCGACGAGCACGCGCTGTCGTTCAGCGTCGATGGGACGGGCGCACCGGGCAGCCACTGGCCCGAGACGCGCGGCGGACCGATCCGCCCGGCGCTGGCCTGGGAGATCGGCGAGGCGGGATGAGCGAGGCTGGGCGGCGGGCAGCGGTCAAGCGCGCCCTGGGCGGGATTCCCCTGGCTGCGCGCGCCTACCAGGATCTGGTGGCAGGCAGCCGGCCTCCGGCGACGGGCTTCGCTCTCGATCGCCTGGCGGCGGCGCTGCCGGAGTGGTCGCGCGCAGTCGAGGCGGCCGGAGCTCACACTCGGGTCGAGACACCCCGTCGGCTGCTGGTCGTCGGCGGGCTGAGCTGGTGGATCGAGTACGCCGCCGCGCTGGCGCTGCTGCTCTCCGCCGCCGGCCACCGCGTCGATCTGGCGTACACACCGTACCGGCGCTGGATGGCCGGCATGGATCCCTTTGACCTGCGGCGCCAGCAGGCGTACCTGCACCGGGTGCTGCGCGGGCTCGGACGCCGCATCCGTCTCCACGACCTGTCGCGTGGCCCGCTTGCATCGCTGCCGGAGGCCCTCCACGCCTCCATCGAAGCGCAGAATCGGATCGATGTGCAGTACACGCGCCAGCGCGAGGCGCTGGAGTTGGGTCCCGGCGGACAAGACCAGGCGCTGCTGGCGCTGCGGGCCGAGCGCAACCGGCAGGCGGCATCACGCGTTCTGCGGCTGCTGCACTCGGACACGTATGACGGCGTGGTCATTCCCAATGGTTCAATCCTCGAGTTCGGCGCCGTGTATCGGACCGCCCGGCATCTGGGCGTGCGCGCCGTGACCTACGAGTTCGGCGAGCAGCGCGAACGCATGTGGCTGGCGCAAGACGATGAAGTGATGCGCCAGGAGACCACTGGGCTGTGGCAGGCCTGGGGCATGGTGCCCTTGCAGGCACCCGAGAGGCAGGCCATCGGCGATCTGTATCGGGCCCGGCGCGGCGGCCAGCTGTGGGCCAACTTCGGCCGCCAGTGGCAGGCCGCTCCCAGCGAGGGAGCGCATCGGGTGCAGGAGAGCCTAGGCCTCGATCCGGTGCGGCCGGTTGTCCTCCTGTGCACCAACGTCGTGGGCGACAGCCTGGCGCTAGGGCGCCAGGTTTTCACCAACGGGATGGCCGACTGGCTGGCGGCGACCGTGCGTTGGTTTGGGCAGCATCCCGAGTCGCAGCTCGTAGTGCGCGTCCATCCAGGGGAGCTCCTGGGAGCAGGGCATCCGTCGGCCGAGATCGTCCGCCAGGAGCTGCCCGACCTGCCGGCGCATGTCGTCGTCGTCGGCCCGGAATCGCCGGTCAACACGTACGACCTGATGGAACTTGCGCACCTCGGGCTGGTCTACACGACGACCGTCGGGATGGAGATGGCCATGGCCGGCATCCCTGTGATCGTCGCCGGCTCGACGCACTATCGCGCTCGCGGCTTCACCGACGATCCGGCCTCGATGACGGCGTATCACTCCGCCCTGGATACTCGCCTGGCCGAACCCCTCGGACGCAGGCTAGGGCCGGAAACGATCGATCTCGCTTGGCGGTATGCGTATCGCTTCTTCTTTGGGTATCCCTTCGCCTTTCCCTGGCACCTGGTCCGTTTCTGGGACGATGTCTCCGCCCACCCGTTCGCTGAGGTGCTTGCGCCGGGCGCCTGGGGGATGTACGCCGGGACGCTGAGGGCCCTGGCGGGTGAGCCGATCGATTGGCAGCGCAAGGCAGGCAGCGATGGCTGAGTCGACGGTTCAGCAGCAGGTGCGCGCGTTTTACGATGCGGTTGGCTGGAAGCAGATCGGCCCCGGCGTCTATCAGAACGCGCGCTATGAGGACCTGCGGCCGGTCTCGCGGGACTACGTCCATCGCTGCCATGTTCGCTTTGGAGAACACCTTCCACGAGCGGGACGACTGTTCCTGGACGCTGGCTCCGGTCCAATCCAGTACCCGGAGTACCTCGAGTACTCACGCCGCTTCCGGAGCCGCGTGTGCCTGGACATCTCCCGATTGGCTCTGGGCGAAGCCCGGCAGCGGGTTGGGGAGCATGGGCTGTTCGTGATCGGCGACATCGCCCGCCTGCCATTCCAGCGTGACGCCTTCGACGGCGCGGCATCGCTGCATACCATCCATCACCTCCCCGCCGGCGAACAGGGCAGGGCCTTTGCCGAGCTCGTCCGCTGCCTGGCGCCGGGTGGCCGGGTGGGCGTGGTCTACAGCTGGGGAGACCGCGCCGGGATCGTGCGCTGGGCGAGACCTGCCCTGTGGCTGGCAGAGAGCGCGCGCCGGTTGCTGCGGACCGCGCGTCGCGACGCGCGTGGAGACGGCGCAACTCCGGGAGGCGAGACCGAGGCGCTGTTGCGTTCGCCCGGGAGCTTCACCTACAAGCATGATTTCGCCTGGGCGAAGGCCAACCTTCGGTCCCTTGGCGTGCTGCGGGTGGTCGTCTGGCGCAGTGTGAGCACGGCCATGCTGCGCGGCCTGATCCACCCGTTCTTCATGGGACGCCTTGCACTGCGCGGGCTGTTTGCGTTGGAGATCCTCGCCCCGAGCTTCTTCGGACGGCACGGGGCCTACTCGACGATCCTGATCACGAAGACCGGCGCGGGAACACCCGCGCCGGGAGGAGCGCACGCATGAACTGGCACGAGAAGGTCGTCCTGATCACCGGCGGCACGGGATCGTTTGGCAAGAAGTTCGTCGAGGTCATGCTGCGCGAGGTTCACCCTGCCAAGCTGATCATCTTCAGTCGCGATGAGCTGAAGCAGCACGAGATGCGCGCCGCCGGGTTCGATGACCCTTCGCTGCGCTACTTCATTGGCGACGTGCGCGACGAAGGCCGGCTGCGCCGGGCGATGAACGGCGTGCACATCGTCGTGCACGCCGCCGCGCTGAAGCAGGTGCCGGCCTGCGAGTACAACCCCAACGAGGCGATCCTGACCAACATCATCGGCGGGCGCAACGTGATCGAGGCGGCGCTGGACAACAGCGTCGAGCGCGTGATGGCCTTGAGCACCGACAAGGCGGTCAACCCGGTGAACCTGTACGGCGCCACCAAGCTGGCGGCCGAGAAGCTGTTCGTCCAGTCGAATGCCTACGCCGGCGGCAAAGGCACGCGCTTCGCCTGTGTCCGCTACGGCAACGTCGTCGGCAGCCGCGGTAGTGTCGTCCCGGTGTTCCTGCAGCAGCGCGACAGCGGCACGGTAACCATCACCGACGAACGCATGACGCGCTTCTGGCTCTCGCTGGAGCAGGGCGTTCGCTTCACCGTCGGCTGTATCGAGCAGATGCAGGGCGGGGAGGTGTTCGTCCCCAAGATCCCGAGCATGAAGGTCGTTGACCTGGCCCGGGCGATCGCCCCCGGATGCACGATCCAGCGCATCGGGATCCGGCCCGGCGAGAAGCTGCATGAGGTGCTCGTCTCCGAGGACGAAGCGCGGCACACGATCGAGATGCCGGATCGCTACGTCGTACAGCCGCCGGAGGACCTGTGGTTCGGCCACAGCTGGAGCCAGCAGGGCAAGCCCCTGGCGGAGGGCTTCACCTATGCCAGCGACAACAACACGCGCTGGCTGAGCCCGGAGGAGATTGGCGAGTTCATCCGGCCCTTCGAAGCCCAGGCGGCCAAGGGAGCATAGGCGGCGTGGCGCGCCTGTTGATCACCGGGGCGAGCGGGCTGCTCGGGGCGAACCTGCTCCTGGCGGCCCACGGCGAGCATGCGGTCACGGCAGTCTCCCACCGGCATCGTCTGCAGCTTGCCGGAGCAACGTGCCTGCAAGCGGACCTGACGGAGCCGCAACTGTGGCCGGATCTATTGCGCGCCGCGCGCCCGGACGCCGTAATCCACTGCGCTGCGCTGACCGATGTAGATGTGTGTGAGGCGAATCCGGAACGTGCCGAGCGGCTGAATGCCGAGGTCCCGGCGGGACTGGCGCAGGCCTGCGCGCGGGTCGGCACCCGCCTGGTCCACATCTCGACCGACGCCGTGTTCGACGGTGAGCAGGGAGCCTACGCCGAAGATGACGCCGCCCGCCCGATCAATGTCTATGGAGCGACCAAGTTGCGCGCCGAGCAGGCCGTGTTGGCCGCGTTGCCGACGGCGATCGTTCTCCGCACCAACCTGTTCGGTTGGAACGCGCAGCCCAAGCAGAGCTTGACCGAGTGGTTCCTGCACAAGCTGCGCCGGGCGGAACCGAGTATCGGGTTCACCGATGTGCATGTGACGCCGTTGGCGGCGGACGATCTGGCCGCCTGGATCCTGCGCCTGCTGGCGTCAAACGTGTCCGGGGTCCTGCACGTGGCCGGCCGCGAATCGATGAGCAAGTACGACATCGGCTGTCGGGTGGCGGAGGCCTTCGGCCTGGATGCACGGCTGATCCGGCCGGGTTCGGTGGATGACGCGCCCCTGCGCGCCCGTCGCCCTCATCGGCTCAATCTGAATGTCGGACGCGCCGAGCAGGCGATGGGCGCAGAGTTGCCGCGGCTGGGGCCGAGCCTGGAGCGCTGGCGGCGGCAGGAGCACGACGGGACTCTGGACCGGTTGCGGTCGCTGATTGCCTAGCAGCCTCTTCGACCGGCGCAAAGGAAGCGATGTGACGCTCCGCATGGGCTAGAGCCCAGCGGCTTCTTGGGGCACGCTCGCCGCAACCGGCCACGTTACGCCCCAACGGGTGCGTCCCACCCGAAAAGGAGTTTCTCTCTTATGCACGGTTCAGTTTTTGCATGCGGGCCTTCCCCGCACAACCGGCAAACTGAAGTTGTTAAAGAGCCGCACCGGGCCTGCGCTGAGGCTATTCTCCTTCTGACGCTTGGTACGCCCGGTCGTATTGCAG
>Ga0315295_10000469_pt1 | contig 35142 bp, 29 predicted proteins | sample YL17G14_0_MG_FD_204453 | JGI IMG/M metagenome (GOLD analysis project Ga0315295, IMG submission 204453) | Sediment microbial communities from Yellowstone Lake, YNP, Wyoming, USA - YL17G14_0 | ecosystem: Environmental > Aquatic > Freshwater > Lake > Sediment | place: USA: Wyoming | collected...
TACTGGAAGGCGACCTGCGCAAGCAGTGCGACAGCATCTGGGTTGCGTACGCGCCCCCGGCCGTCCAGATCGAGCGACTCATGCGTCATCGCAACATGAGCCGGGAAGAGGCGCAGCAACGTGTTTCGGCACAGGGACCGCAGACGGACAAGATCGCTGCAGCCAACGTTGTCATCCGTAACATTGGCACGTATGATGATGTGTGGCGCCAAGTGGAGGATGCCTGGAAAAGGGAAGTGCCGACCAGCGCTCCACCGGATGTCAGTCCGAAGACAGAGCGCAGAGGCGGCACCCTCGGCATCAAGAGAGGCAAACCCCAGGATGCCGGAGCCATCGCTGCATTTCTGAATCGCCTTGGCGGAAATGGTTCAAAACTCACCGCGGATGACGTGATGGCGCAGTTTGGCGAGAAGGCCTACATGTTGCTGCAGCTCAATAGGCAACTGGTTGGCATTGCCGGCTGGCAGGTGGAGAACCTCGTGGTTCGCACCACCGATCTCTACCTAGAGCCTGGCATCGACGTTGACGAGGCCCTGGGCATACTCATCCATGAGATCGAGGATGTCTCTGCTGACCTGCAGTGTGAAGCCTCGCTCGTATTTCCCAAGACACTACTTGCCGCCGATGCCGCCGTATGGGAGAAGCTCGGGTATGAGACGCGGGCTCCCGAGGCACTGGTCGTGCAAGCCTGGACGGAGGCTGCACAGGAGTCCATGCCCTCGGACACGGTTTTGCTGTTCAAACAGATGAGGAAGGATCGAATCCTGCGCCCTATCTAGGCGAGGTTTGACCGGCAACGGGGCGGCTCTCGGACGCCGGGTAGGCAATAGGGCGGAGCACCACTGCGCGCAGGTGGAGGCAATGCGGAATGGACACGGAGGAGCCCAGGGAGAAGGTCCTAAGGGCTGCCTAACCAAAATGAGGCATACTTAATACGGTGCTGTACCTGATCCGCACCACTGCAACTGGTGGCGAGACTCGTGACCGAATTCCTGAACAACATACTTTTCATCTTCCAGCGCTTTGACGGGCAGAGTGTTGTAGACATCCTCCTGGTGACTCTGATCTTCTTTGGCCTGGTGTACTGGCTGCGCGACACGCAGGCCATGGCATTGCTGCGCGGCGTGATCCTTATCGTTGTCGCGCTTGTCCTGATGACGAGCCTGGCGGACCTGCCGGCGTTCTCATGGTTGGTGCGCAGTTCCATCCCCGCGATGCTGCTGGCAATCCCGGTGCTCTTCGCGCCGGAGCTCAGACGTGCCCTCGAACGCCTCGGTCGTGCCGGCAGCATCTTTGCCAGGTTCACCAGCACGACCGAGGCCGAACTGAACGAGTCCCTTCACGCAGTCGTGGCCGCGGCAACGCGTCTTTCCGCCCGGCAGCATGGTGCACTAATTGTGCTCCAGCGACTCGACAACCTTGATGATCACATCCGGAACGGCGTACGCATAGACGCCAGGGTGACAGCCGAACTCCTGCTCCAGATCTTCTATCCCAACACACCCCTACACGACGGGGCTGTGGTAATCATCGGTCCAAAGGTGGCGGCGGCTGCCTGTGTGCTGCCTCTGTCATCCAGCGGCATCCTCAACAGACTGCCGGACCGACAAATGGGATTGCGTCACCGCGCGGCGCTCGGCATTTCCGAGGCCAGCGACGCCATTGCCGTTGTTGTTTCGGAAGAGACCGGTGGGATATCGATCGCCCACGGCGGCCGCATGATCCGTCGAATCGACACAGACCGGCTCGAGAATATCTTGATGGCGTTTTTCAAGCCATCGTCCAAGGAGCCCGGAAGTCGCTGGCGCTCACGACTCTGTGCCGGCTTGATCCACGGGAAGGGGCAGCGCAGTGTTAAGTAGCTTGCGCAGGAACATCACGAGCTTCCTGTGGGCGCTCGTACTTGGGTTGTCGGTGTGGATCGCTGCGGTCACAGCAGCGGACCCGGACGAGGTACGCGCGCTACCCGCTCCCGTCAGCATGGACGTGGTTGGGCAGGATCCAAGCCTGGTCATCACGGGTGACATACCGAAGGAAGTGCGGCTCACCATTCGCGCTCCGCAGTCCGTTTGGGATCAACTGACGACAAGTCCGGATAGCGTGCGTGCAGTTCTGGATCTCTCAGGGGTGAAAGCGGGCGAGTATCGTTTGTCCCCGCAGATCCAGATCGAGGCGCGCCCTGCGCGGATCATCACTGTCAATCCGTCAACCATCATGCTCACGCTGGAACCGCTTGTCAGTCGTCCACTTGGTCTTCAGACGACCCTGTCCGGCCAGCCGGCCATTGGTTATCAGGCAGGTGATCTGACGTTGGAGCCGCAACAAGTTCTGGTTTCTGGACCAGAATCCCGCGTATCTCTAGTAACGCGCGTTCGTGTGGTGGTCAACATCAGTGGCATTCGCGAGAGCATAGCTCAAGACTTCCAGGTGGAAGCGCTCGATCAGAACAATGCCACTGTCGATGGCATTGCCGTCAACCCCGGCACGGTGCATGTTTCACTTCCCGTCGTCCGCCAGGGTGGATTCAGAGACATGGCAGTTAAGGTGGAGGTTCGCGGCTATCCAGCACCAGGGTACAGGCTCGATAGCATCTCGGTTTTTCCCCCCGTCGTGACGGTGTACTCATCGGATGCGGACCTTGTCAGCCGACTTCCGGGTGTTGTCGAGACCCAGCCCCTTGACCTGGATACCGCCAGCAACAACCTCAATTTGAGGGTTTCGCTTGTCCTGCCAACCGGTGTCTCTGTCGTCGGACAGCAGACTGTCCTGATTCAGGCCGGCATCTCACCAGTGCAGAGCAGCCTGACGCTCACCGGCCAACCCGTCGAAATCATGGGATTGTCCGACGAACTGGAGGCGCAGGTCTCGCCGACGACCGTGGACGTCATCCTGTCCGGACCAATCCCGATACTCGACACCCTCCGCCCCCAGGACGTCCGCATTATGGTGGATGTAACGGATCTGACTCCTGGCTCCTATCAGCTCACTCCCACGGTTCAGATACTAACCTCCAACGTGGACGTCGAGTCCGTCAACCCGGGGGCGGTCGAAATCATACTGGCGTCGAAGGCAAAGCCGACGCCGGGCCCATGAACATCGTGGTACACGTGGGTCACGCAATCCGCTGCTCAACCTGAGCCTTGGACTTCGAAGCCAAAGCCCTGGCAACTAGGGCAACGTGAGAATATCCTGCAATATTTCAGCTCTGCGTTGAGTGCTGCACTATGTCTAAACCTATCGTAGCCCTGGTCGGGCGCCCGAATGTGGGAAAGAGCACGCTGTTCAACCGGCTGGTTGGTCAGAGGCTTGCCATCGTCGATGATGTGCCTGGGACCACCCGTGACCGCATCTATGCCGAGTGCACGTGGAACGGGCGGGTATTCGGCCTGGTCGACACAGGTGGGATCGACCCGACCCACGGTGGCAAAGCCGTGCTTTCAGTCGGTTCTGCCGACTTCATTGAGGAAATCAAATTGCAGGCTACAACTGCCATTGAAGAGGCAGATGCCATCCTCTTCCTTGTGGACGGCGAGAGTGGCGTGACTCCCTCGGATCGCGAAGTGGCAGAGACCCTAAGGCGTTACCAGATCCGGCGCGAGGATGGAACGCTTCAGCCGCCGATCCTGCTCGTCGTCAACAAATGCGAAAACGCAAGCCGCCGTGCGGCGGCTGTGGAATTCTACGAACTGGGGCTTGGCGAACCCTACGCCATCTCGGCGCTGCACGGGACGGACGTGGGGGACCTGCTGGACTCTCTCGTCTCTGGCTTACGGCCATCCGAAACACAGGAAGACGACTCTATCAAGATCGCGATTGCGGGCAAGCCCAATTCCGGAAAATCCAGCTTGCTCAACAGGCTGGTCGGAAAAGAACGGGCGATCGTCAGCGCCGTGGCAGGAACCACACGGGACGCTGTTGATACGGTTATCGATGTGGCGGGTATGCCCGTGACGCTCATCGACACGGCCGGCATTCGGCGCCGAGGAAAGATTGAGCGAGGGGTGGAGCAGTTCAGCGTATTGCGGTCGTTCATGGCGATCGAGCGCGCCGATGTTGTGCTGCTGCTGATTGATGCCGCTGCCGGTATCAGTGCCCAGGATGCGCATATCGCCGGTTTTATTGTTGAAGCATCAAAATCGTGTGTGATCCTGGTCAACAAGTGGGACGCGGTGGAAAAGGATCAGCATACGAAAGAGAATTACACGCAGCAGATCCGGGCCGACCTCAAATTCATCGACTATGCTCCCCTGCTCTTCATCTCGGCCAAGACAGGAGCCGGCGTGGACCAGGTGCTCCCGCTGGCGTTGAGGGTCCAGGAGGAGCGCCTGGTACGGCTGAGTACCTCCAAAATAAACCGCATTCTCGTGGAAGCTTCTGACCGGCAGGCTCCTCCTGCGCGTGCCGGACGCCAGCTCAAGCTCTTCTATGGAACCCAGGTGCGATCAGATCCACCAACCTTCATGATCTACATGAATGATCCTACGCTTATGCACTTCAGCTACAGAAGATTCCTGGAAAACAGGCTGCGCGAGGAGTATGGGTTCCTGGGAACACCAATACGAATCGTTGCCAAAGGCCGCCGCGAGAAATAGCGGCTGGTTGGCACGGCCAAGAAAGCAAATCGGTGCGGACTTCGGTCCGCACCGATTTCCATCTTGATGAGGCAGTGCCGCTGTGCGGCACTGCAGCCGGCGTCATCTACTGACTTGCGAACGTCGACATGACGGTGGCAAAGACGGCAGACTCTGCAGTCGCATCAAAGAGCGGCGGAGGCGTGGGGAAGTTGCCGGCATTGCTCGAATGCAGGACGAAGGTAAGGCTGATGCAGTCACCGCCTTTGTCGTTGGAATACGCGATCCAATCGTACATCTGCCCCGCGGCACCCTCGCTGCCGGTCTCCTTCAGGAATGGCAAGCCGTTTATGGTCACGTTCTCAGATGTGGCTTGCTGGGTTGTTGCAGGGCTCTTGCACGTCGTCGAGTCTTCCACAACACTCACGTCCACGTACTTCTGCACAAGATTGGTGGCCGGGGCAAACGGCAGGTACACGCGGCCCGCATTGTCGGACTGGCTTGCCACCGAGGAGCCGGGCGGATACTGGAACGAGAAAACGTACTTGGTGTTCTGGAACGTGCTCCATCCGCTCATGCTGGAGCTTTGACTCGTCGCGGTCGGCGTTGCGGTGAAGACCTGAGTCGTGGCAGTCGGCGTTGCCGTGGCGCTCACCGAGCCTGAGGCACCCACACTGGGGTTGTAGATGATGGGGGCCACCCAAAGCGCGCGGTCGCCCGTAGGTGAACCCACGGCTTGCACGTGCAGTATGAACTTGACATCCTGACCAACAAATGAGCTCAGATCAAGATCCGCCTGGTAGTACTGGCCCTCGTACTTCTCGATGAACGCCCAGTAGGTCGTGATCGGTCCGGAGCCCGTCTGGTAGTCGAGACGGAAGACCACATAGCAGGATGTCGCGCCGTACGCGCAGTTCACGATCGATCGGAAGCGATCACCCGTCTTCACCCGGTAGGGCGGATAGATGCCCAGGATGTAACCGTTGTAGGTGTTCTGAGGGAAAGTCACGAGCGCCTGGTGCGGATCCACAACGCCGTTCTCGAGCTGCGGACTTGCGACCTTGAGGACGAATCCTTTCCAGTCGCCGTCGGAGCCCGGGCAGGGCAGCTGGCCCGCGTTCGATGACCAGACCGCCTGGCAGGCATTTGCAGCGAAGTCATATGAGATCCCCGCGATGGGAGTCGGCGACGGACTAGGAGTGCCCGGTGTTGGTGTCGGACCTGACACCTTGATCTCGACCCACCAGGACTTGGTCCCATCCGAACCGATGCCAAAGCGGACTCCGCTCGAGTTCGCGAATTTCCAGTAGCCGCGGTACGTGCCAGCTGAACTGGGAGCCGTCAGGTTGACAGTTACATCCACGGTCTGTCCCGGTGAGACGGACTTCGGAAGATTCACACCGTCGGGCCCGCCCATCTTCTCCCCAGAATCAAAGACCAGGCTGTAAGATGTGGTCCACGTGCATGTGCCGACGTTCTTGAGACGCCAGGTCTTGTTGAAGGTGGTGCCGGGGACATACACCGTGCCATCCGGGATCGTGACATCGGCAATGAATTGTGTTCGGTCACAACCCGCCGGCGGCGGAGACGTGGTCGGCGCAATGGTCATGCCGTTTACCACCCACGTTGGATCCGAACCTCCTGCATCTGAGAATTCGACCTCGAGATTACTGTTGGTGACCGTGACATTGAAGGTGCTGACCGCGAAGGCACCCTGAGCTGTGTCGACATCAGACAGTTTCGTGGCGCCGTTGGCCTTGACCACCATGTTGTCATGGGCATAGTCGTTGTCGCCCATTGTCACGGTGACCGCATAGGTGCCGTTCGCCAGGCTTACCTTGAACGTCCGGGCAGCAGAGGAGTGCATGACGAAGTCACGTTTCAGGTCATCGGATGGACCGCTGCGATCCCTGGATTCAAGGCCGGACGTGTTTGTCCAGCCGTATGCACCAGAAGTGAAACTGGTCGCCTCGGTTACGCGGGTGTAACCGGAAGCCAGTGCCGAGGTGCCGGTGCCAAAGTCGAACTTGTTCGAGCTTGGCGGAGGCGGCGTCGCGCCGGCGCGTGCGATGATCGGATTGGACCACAATGCGCGGTCGCCAGCCGCGGATCCGCTGGCGAGCACGGTAAGAATGAACTTGACGTCGTTGCCCGCAAGCGGGCTCAGATCGACATTGGCGGCGTAGTATTGACCTTCATACTTTTCCCGGAAGGCCCAGTAATTGATGACCGGGCCACTGCCGATCTGGTAGTCGAGGCGAAACGTCACATAGCAGCTTGAGGCGCCGTAGGCGCAGTTGATCTTTGCCTGGAACCTGTCACCGCTTTGGACGCGGAACGCGGGAAATTTTCCGTGGATGTCGCCGTTGTAGGCGTTCTGCGGATTCGTGATCAGCCCGCTGCCACCATCAAAGGCGCCGTTTTCGAGCTGCGGATTATCCACCTTGATGACGAAGCCTCGCGAGTCTCCATCGGTTCCGGGGCATGGAAGATTGCCCGCGATGCTGTACCACGACGCGGCGCAGTAGTTGGCCGAAAAATCGTAGGCCACGCCTGAGGGTGTGCCTGACACATTGATCTCAACCCACCAGGCCTTGTTGAAGGTCGACCCAATCCCGAACAGGACGCCCGAGGCATTCTTGAATTTCCAGTAGCCAATGTAGTGGCCGGCACCCGATGGCGCCGTAAGGCCGATCGAGATGTCGACCGTTTGGCCCGGGGCGACGCTCTTCGGCAGGTTCACCGATGTTGGGCCGCCCATCTTGCTCCCGGAGTCGAACACGAGGGAGTATGAGGTCGTCCACGTGCAGGTACCGATGTTCTTCAGGCGCCAGGTCTTCGTGAACGCTACATTCGGAGCGAACGTGGTCCCGTCAGGAATCGTCACGTCGGCGACGAACTGCGCCCAGTCGCAGGCCGAGGCGGCCGAGGCGCGCACGGCACCCGATGCAGCTGGTACAACAGAAAACACCAGCGCGATGAGCATGACTGCCCAACTGAGGTGGAATCTTGATTTCATGGCCATCTCCTCCATAGAATCCGCAACGTGCAACAGCACCCCTTCATAGACGTCCCAGACCACGACGTGTTCCCGAGAAGCGCCTCACCGCATCCGGCACAGCCAAATCCAGATGCAGAGACGCCTTGCGAACCGCGCCGTTCGAATTCATCTGTGCAGACCTCACGGCGACGGCTGGGTCGCCGTCGCATCGAACACCGCGGGGGTCGGGATTGCAGTGTCCGTCGGAGTAGGGGTATCCGTGGGACCTGTCACAGCTGCCTCAGTCACCGGCAACGTCGTCGGTTCAGGCAAAGACAGGGAGCTGCCGCCGATGGACGATCCTCGGACGATGCGAGGCGCGACCCAAAGGGCCCGATCACCCACAGCAGACCCATTGGCCAGGACGGTCAGAATGAAGTTCACGTTCTGACCAGCCAACGCGGTCAAATCGATGTCGGCGGCGTAGTACAGGCCGTCGTATCTCTCGCCGAAGGTACCGAGGGTTTGGAGAGCTCCCCCACCGATGCGATAGTCGAGCCGATAGATTACGAAGCAATCCGATGCGCCGTACTCGCAGTTCAGGGTCGCCTTGAAGTGGTCACCCGACTGTACAGCGAAGGCGGGATACACACCCTGGATGTAGCCCGTGGAAGTGTTCTGCGGGAAGGTCAGCAGACCGGGACGGGTATCCGTGACACCGTTCTCAAGCCGCGGACTTGTCACTCTCAGCACAAACCCGCGCGTATCACCGTCTGTGCCCGGGCAGGGTAGGACGCCGGCACCGCTGGTCCATGTTGCAGTGCAGACACTGTTGACAAAGTCAAACGCCGTCGTACCGCCTGGACTTGAGCCCGAAACCACGATATCCACCCAGAAGGGCTTGTCATACGTAGTGCCGATCCCGAACAGCGCTCCGGAGGCATTCTTCAGCTGCCAGTAGCCGCGGTATGAGCCTGCAAGGCTGGGCGCCGTCAGGTTGACGCCTACATCCACGGTCTGACCCGGCACGACGGTCTCCGGGATCAACGTATCCATGCCACCCATGCGGTCTCCGCTGGCAAAGACCACGCTGTATCCGGTGGTCCACGTGCAGGTGCCGATGTTCTTCAGCCGCCATGTCTTCGAGAACGCAGCGTTCGGAGAGAAGATGGTGCCATCGGGCACGGTCACATCCGAGACGTATTGGGCGCGATCGCAGCCAGCGCCAGCAGTCGGGACAGGCGTGTTCGTAGGTACCGTCGACGTGGGCGGGATGGGCGTCGGTGTCGGCGACTGCGTGTTAATGGTTCGCACAACGCGCGGGGCGATCCACAAAGGCTGATCCGGAGCCGCAGGACCGGATGCCAACACCGTCAGCACCAGTCGAATGTTTTTCATGTCCGCCAGGCGCGATATATCGACGTCCACCGGCGCAGTCAGGCCATCATACCGCTCCCGGAATTTCCACAGCGTGAAGAAAGAACCACCCTTTTCATATTCCAGCATGTAAGTGATGTAGCAATTGGTCGCGCCGTACTGGCAGCCGACCAGGGCTTGGAAGTGATCACCGCGGAAGATCTCGTCTATCTGGAACATGCCGCGTATCAGCCCGTTGTACTTCTGCTGAGGAATGGTCAGCAGCCCGGGCGATCCGGCCGCTTGTCCGTTCTCAAGAATTGGATTGTTGAGCTTCTCCACATGTCCGTACTGCAATTTGTTGCTGTTCATTGGACAGGGGATGGGGCCGCCATCGTAGATCCACTGTCCGGAGCACATCTCGGCCACGAAATCATAGGACACGATACCCTGCAGCGGCGTGAGGACCCGGATCTCGACCCAGAAGGGGCTCGTGAAAGGATCACCGATGCCGAAGAGCTGCCCCGAGGAGCTCTTGAGTTTCCAATAACCGCGGAAAATCCCCGCCGTTGTCGGTGCCGTGAGGGCGACCGTGAGGTCCACGCTCTGACCAGGTGAGACATATTTCGGGAACATCACCATACTGGTAGTTCCCATTTGCTCACCGCTGTCGAACACCAGCGCGTAGGATGTGTTCCACGTGCAGGTTCCAACGTTCTTCAGTCTCCAGGTCTTCACAAACGTGGCGCCAGGGTTGATGTATGTCCCGTCCGGTATTGTCACATCGGCCACAAACTGGGCCGCATTGCACACACTCGCCGCCTGGGCAGTGTCGACGCTCCCGGAGACCGGAAGCGAGAATGCGACCAGGAGTACAATGGCAATAGCACCAGAGAATCGCAGTTTCATGACTTCTCCTTCTCGTCCGGGCACATTATATTGACTATGCGCCATGAGTAGTATAGCGATTCCCTGACAGTTTCTCAATACCAAAAATGACCGCTTTTTGCCCGCCCGCGGGCAGGGGCTGACCGTGTCCCAGACGATTTTGCACCTTGATCTGGACGCTTTCTTCTGCGCCGTGGAGGAGCTCCGTCAGCCGCAACTCCGGGGACAGCCGTTTGCCGTCGGGGGGCTTCCAGGCGAGCGAGGGGTCGTCTCATCGTGCTCATACGCTGCCCGGCGGTACGGGATCCGCTCGGGAATGGCCACAGCGCAAGCCCTCAGGTTGTATCCGGGCCTCAAGGTTGTATCAGGGCAGCACAGGATCTATGGCGAGATGTCGGACCGAGTGATGGAGCAACTGCAAGACGTAACCCCCGGGTTTGAGCAGATCTCGATTGACGAGGCCTTCCTCGATATCACGGGGCTGAGGGAGCCACCCGAGCGTCTGGCTCGAAGGCTGCAAACCAGCATCCTAAACGACCTGGGCCTGCCCAGTTCCATCGGCATCGCATCCAACAAGCTCGTAGCAAAGATCGCGACGAATGTAGGCAAAAAAGCTGGAACAGGAGACCGTGCGCCGTTTGGCCTTACCATCGTGCCTCTAGGCGAGGAAAGGGCTTTCCTGGCGCCCCTACCCATGGAGATGCTCTGGGGCGTTGGCCCGAAGACGGCCAGACGGCTTATCATGCTGGGAATGCGTACGATCGGGGACATAGCCGATTGGCCCGAATCCAGCCTGGTCGACATGTTTGGGGAATACGGCCGCGAGCTCGCCCAACGCGCCCGCGGCGAAGATGAACGGATGGTTGTGACCGAGCACGAGGCAAAATCCATGAGCCAGGAGACGACTTTTGCCCGCGATGTTCGCGATGACAAGGCACTTGAACGTACTGTGCGGCAGCTCGCGAGCGAGGTCGCGGGGTACCTGCGCAAATCAGACCTTGCCGGCTCGACCATCCGATTGAAACTCCGCTGGCCTGACTTCACCACGCTGACCCGCCAGACGACGCTGTCCCAGCGCACAGACGATGAGGTCGAGATTACGCGGACGGCCCTCCTGCTTCTCAGCTCTGTCAGGAAGCCCGGCCAGGCAGTGCGACTTATCGGCGTTGGGGTGAGTGGGCTGGGCTATCCGATCCGGCAGCTGGAGCTCTGGGACCTAAGCCGGGAAAAGTCACGACGGCTGACGGCAGCCATCGACGTGCTGCGCGAGAAGTATGGGGATCAGGTGATCCACCGCGGGGACCGCGACTGACTCCCCCATTTGCCCTTGGGACATCAAGAATCGACAGAGTCTTGGGAGGATGCAATGAGGAAACTGGATCTAAAGAAGGAGTATCACGAGCTGTACGCACCATCGTCACGCAAGGTCGCCGTCGTCAGGGTGCCTAGGCTGCAATTCCTGATGATCGATGGCCGGATCGAAGCGGGGGAGGCACCCGGCACTTCGCCCGCTTTCCAGGAAGCGATGATGGCACTCTACGGCATGGCCTACACGATGAAGTTCATGCTCAAGCTGCGTCCCAAGGCTTCGATCGACTATCCGGTCATGGCCCTGGAGGGGCTTTGGTGGGTGGAAGACGGCGTGTTCAACATCACAGTCAAAGACAACTGGCTCTACACCTTGATGGTTCTGACGCCCAAGATTGCCACGCCGAAGATGCTTGAGATCGCGCGAGTTGAGGTGCGGCGCAAGCGGGGCGACAATCCCGCCCTGCAGCGCATTCGATTGGCGGAATTTGCAGAAGGCCTGTGCATGCAGATCATGCACATCGGCCCGTATTCTGATGAGCCCGCGACGGTTGAACGCATGCGCGCCTTCGCGGTGGAGAACGGCTACGAGGACCTCGTGGGGCGCGGGGCAAAACACCATGAGATCTACATGGGGGATCCGCGGAAGGCAAATCCTGCGAAGCTCAAGACCGTGCTCCGGCATCCAATTAAAAAAAGTTGAAGAAATGATAAAGACACTTGCCCTGTCTCTGGGCACGCGCGGGAACGCAGAGTGTCACGACATCACCGACCAGCTGGCCAAGGCAGTTTCGGATAGCGGGCTGAAGTCAGGCACAATCACGGTCTTTTGCCCCTCTTCGACCAGCGCTCTGACCACGATCGAATTTGAGACCGGTGCCATCAAGGACCTGCGGCGGTTGTTTGATGAGATCATCCCGCCTGCTGGGGAGTACGCCCACAACGCCCGCTGGGGTGATGGAAACGGCCACAGCCACCTGCGAGCGGCACTGCTGGGTCCATCCTTGACAGTTCCATTTGTCGACGGCCAGCTTACCCTTGGAACATGGCAGCAGGTGATCCACATCGACTTTGATGTCCGTCCTCGCCAGCGCGAGCTTGTCCTGCAGCTCATTGGAGAGTAGGGCTATCTGCTATTAACACTCAGGTCGGCCCGTTGCGGGTATCTGCAAACATTGTCAGCGCGGCCCGAGCATGGATTGCCGGCGCTTGTAGGCAACTCTGTCGTGTGTCGAGAGATGCACGAACGCCGGGTCGGGCCGACAATCAGACAATGATGACGAGCATCCTGCAGGCTCAGCGGACCGGCGCTGGTTTTCACTGCATGAGTCTTCTGTGGTGAAGTGGCGGCGGTCTTGGCCGTCCTGGGGCTAATAGAAAACCGGTTGCTCGGCCTGCAGGTGGTTTCTTTTCATCTCTATCAGCGTTTTTCTGCTCTACGCAGCCGCTGCGAATTTCCTGGAGGCCCGGATATACCGCTAGGTCATGCAACTCTGGCAGGCGCCTGACGTATATGGGGTGTAGATTGAACAAGGAGCCAAGCCATGGAATCAGACCACAGACAACTTCGCCGGAGCACCAGCAATCGCATGATCGCGGGCATTTGCTCGGGCATCGGCGAGTATGCCAACATGGATCCGACGATCGTTCGATTGCTGGCCGTCCTGCTGTTCTTCCTTACGGGACCGGGCATGATCGTGGCATATATCATCATGGCCCTCATCATTCCCGAGGGAACAAGCAACCAGACGCAGTGAGTGTTTGCCCGCTCAGGGCAGGCAATTGGCGTGGTCTTCCACTCATCTGGCGAGCGAAAGAAACACGTCCTCGAGTGTCGGCTCGCCAGGGGCCATCTGAGTAACCTCTACACCCCGCGCTGAGAGAGCCTCCTGCAGGTCCTGCCGGCCGAATCCCTCAGCGGTAATCGTTCGGATGTGATCGCCGGCCAAGCTCACCCGGAGAACGCCCTCCACCTGATGCAAGGCATTCAAGCCTCGCTCCAGCGGCTGCGTGAAGACTTCCCATACCTCGCCGGGGATAACCTGCCCCTTCAACCTGAGGGGTGTATCCATGGCCAGCAGTCTGCCATCCCGCATGATGCCAACGCGCTCGCAGTATTCGGCCTCGTCCATGTAGTGCGTTGTGACGAGGACGGTTACGCCGCCCTCGGCGAGTTCGTAGATCAAGTCCCAGAAGGCGCGGCGTGCAGTGGGATCGACGCCACTTGTGGGTTCGTCCAAGAAAAGAAGCTCCGGCTGATGTACCAATGCAATGCCCAAGGCAAGTCGCTGGCGCCACCCAGCTGAGAGCGAGCGCGTAAGGGTCTGCTCGTGGCGCACCAAGCCAATCTGGTCAAGGGTCTCCCGGATCCGTTCCTGGTCGCGGATCCCGTACACGCCTCCGTAGAAGGTCAGATTCTCTGACACCGTCAGATCGTCGTAGAGGGCAAATCTCTGGGACATGTACCCAGCGCGGGATCGGACCACCTCGGATTCCCGGAACGCGTCGTAGCCGAGTACCGTCGCTCTGCCCTCCGTCGGACGCAGGAGCCCGAGAAGCATTCGTATGGTCGTGGTTTTCCCTGATCCGTTGGGTCCAAGATATCCAACAATCTCACCCTTCGGAACCTGAAAACTGACATGGTCAACGGCCACGAAATCGCCGAAGCGCCGGGTTAGATTATCCACCTGGATGACCGGCTCACTCATAGGCCTGCTCCGAGAGGTAGATGAACACATCTTCAAGCAGTGGCGGGATAACCCGCAAGTACTCTACTTGGCCGCCCTCTTGCCCGATCTGCGCTGGGAGGTGCTCGACCACGCTGTCCACCTGCCCGATCGCGACGCGCACGTGCAGTCGATCGCCAAAGGCGCGCACCGCCTCGACAATCTTGTCGGCCTCGCAGACGCGTCGCAGAATGGCCAGCGGTGTGCCGCGCAACTCGAGAATGCGCCCAGTCAGCCGGGACCTCAGTTGCGAAGGCGTGTCCTCGGCGATGATCTTTCCGTGCCGCATGAAGCCCACACGATGGCAGCGTGCGGCCTCGTCCATGTAGGGTGTTGAGATCAAGACCGCGACGCCATCGCCTTTCTCGCCCCCAGCCGCCTCGGGAGTGGACCCTGCACTGTTCGAGACCAGCGCAATAAGCAACTGCCAGAAGTCCTGGCGGGTGACAGGATCAACGCCGGTGGTTGGCTCGTCCAGCAGCAGGACACGCGGGCGCGTCACCAGCGCTGATGCAAGCCCCAGCTTCTGCCGCATGCCTCCGGACAGCTGCCCCGCGCGCCGATCCTTGAAGCTGGCGAGACCCACGAACTCAAGGATCTCCATGCAGCGCGGCAGCCACTCGCCTGACCGCATCCCTCGGACTTCGGCAAAAAAGCGGATATTCTCCAGGACCGTCAGATCCTCATAAAGAGAGAACCGCTGTGAGAGGTACCCGAGCTGGGCGCGCGCATCTTCCGTCTTGGCAGCCAGATCGTAGCCGGCAACCGAACATGTGCCGGCGTTTGGCTTGAGGGCGCCCACAAGCATGCGGATCGTCGTGGTCTTGCCGGCACCGTCAGAGCCCACAAGCCCGTAGATCTCTCCCGAGTCGATGTTCAGCGTGACGCCATCCACGGCTGCGTGATCTCCGAAGTACTTCGCAAGCCCATCAGCTTCAATCATGCTTCGCATGGATGCGACTCGATCCTCAACCCTCTGGGATGCCCTCGACGTCTGATCCGCCAAGCGTCCTATTCAGAGAAGCTCACATCCGCCGGCATTCCCGGCTTCAGCCGGCCTTCCTCATCGGTCACCACAAGCTTGATCGCAAACACAGTCGCGCTTCTCCCTTCAACCGTCTGGACATTGCGCGGCGTGAACTCGGCCCGATCGGCGATGTGAGTTACCTGCGCGTTGAAGGTTACGCCCGGGAATGAATCAACCTTCACAGTTGCAGTCTGTCCACGGCTGATCTGCCCGTAGCGATCTTCGGGCACGTAGACCGTGATCGTTAGATGGCTCAGATCCGCCATGATGAGCGCCACCGTCCCTGGCTGGACGAATTCACCAGGTTCCACGCTCCGCGTCAGGATCACTCCAGCCATCGGTGCGTAGAGTGTGAGCTTCTTGAGCTGCGCGTCGATCAGATCAAGCCCGGCTTGGGCCTGTGCGACTGCCTTCAGACTCTGGTTATGAGCAGCCTGCGCTTGATCCACGGCGCCTTGGGCGGCCGTCACCGCAGGAGCATAATCGCTCGTCTGCAGGGCGCTCAGCCGGTCGAGGGCTGCATAGTAGCGTTCCTGCGCCACCTCCACCTCAGCGCGCGCCTCAAGGATGTTGTTGGCCGCCTGGGTTGTCAGAAGCTCACCGTATTCCTTCTGGGCGTCGCTGAGTTCTGCCTGGGCATCGTCAAAGAGCCTCTGGCTTACCTCTGAGAGGTTCTCGTCACCGGTGCAACCGTAGTAAACATTGATCAGGTGGCGGTCCGTCAGAATGTACCCTTCATTTGTGCCGCAGTGCGTGCGGTTGTATCGGCCCTCCGGCGCCTTCTCATCGGTGGAATTCTGCGCGCTCTCGTTCACGTCCTTGCGGACCAGATATGAGATCCGCGCCGCAAGCACACGTTTCTCCGCCGCCAGGAACGCGGCGTTGTCAAGCGATTGAGAAACGGTTTCCAGATGGATTTCGGCCTCCTCCCAGTCTGCCCTGGCTTGATCAATATGCGCCTGCACAGCCTTGATCTGCTCGGCGCGTGAGAAGTACCACTCCGGCTGATCGAACTGCAGTTGATCCTTGGCGAACCAGTCACTCAGACGTGATTGCCGTCCCTGCGCCAGCTCAGCCTCCAAGGTCTGCTGATACTGCGCCCGGGCGATGCTCAGGGTGTTTTTAGCCGTCTCGCTGGCCGCGCGGGCGGATTCCAGGGCGGCCAGCGCCGCCTTGCGCTGTTCTTGCAGCAGGGAGTCATCGAGGACAACCATTGGCGAGTCCGCACTCACGGACTGACCTTCATCAACGAGGACGCGCTTCACCCGCCCGCCGAGCTCAGGCGAAATATCAACCATCACGGCCTCTATGGTGCCTGAGGCCTTGAGCTGGCCATTTCCGGCCGTGGTCAGGGCGCGAATTCCATAATATGCAGCGATCAATAGCACAAACGCAATGGCGACGATCGCAGCTCGAGGGGGACGTTTCTGTTGCATGATGTACTCCTTGGGCGCGCGCTAGTCGAGGCGCTTGCGGAACCGCGCCACCGCGGCGCCCATGATCAGGATGGCGAACAACGACAGGGCAACGATCTGGCTCTGCAACGCCGCCGCGCCCACGCCCTTAATGAGAAGCGCACGGATGATGACCAGGTAGTATCTGAGAGGAATGGCATACGACACCAGCTGCAGGACCCTCGGCATGGCATCGATCGGAAAGAAGAAACCCGAAAGAAAGACGCTGGGGAGCAGGGTCATCATGACAGCCAGCATCGCCTCCTGCTGTGTGTTCGCGATCGTGGAGGCGAAAAGGCCGATCCCCAGGCCAGAGAAGACGAACAGCCCCGATAAGACGAAGATAAGACCCAGGTCCCCCCGGATGGGGACTTTGAACCAATAGTGCCCGATTATCAATACTTCCAGCACATCGATGAAAGCAAGGATGACGTACGGGAGGATCTTGCCCAGGATCAACTCCCACGAGCGGATGGGCGTGACGATCAACTGCTCGATCGTGCCACGCTCACGCTCCCGCACCACTGCGGTGGCAGTCAGCATGGCGGTGATGAAAGACAGGATCATGCCAATGACACCGGGGATATTGAAGTAGGCTGAGACAAGGTCCGGGTTGTACCAGACCTGCGTTCGCACCTCCAGCGGTTGATCCATAGACAGCCTCTGCCCCGTGGCAGCGGCGCGCTCGGTCAGCACCCTGGTGGCGTAGGCCTGACCGATCAGCTTCGCGGCGGAAAGTGCAGTTCCACCGACGGTGGCATCAGAGCCATCAAGAACCATGGAGACTTGCGCCTTGCCTTCAGAAAGCCGGCGATCGTAGTCGGGCGGAATGATGAGTGCTGCGCGCGCCTCCCCCTTTTCGATGAGGGTGCGGTACTCATCCTCCGAGCCCACCATGTAGCGGAGCTGGAAGTAGTCTGCCGCCCGAAAGGCGTCGAGCAGCCTTCGCGATTGCGGAGTCCGGTCCTGATCCCAAACGGCCAACGAAATATTCTTCACATCGGTTGTGGCAGCGTACCCCAGCAGGAAGAGCTGCATGATAGGCATTACGATAATCAGTGCCAAAGTGCGTACATCGCGGCGGATCTGGATAAATTCCTTCCGGATGATGGACAACAGCCGTATATTCATGGCCGCTCCTCCTCGAGAATCCCGTGCAGGAATATGTCCACGAAGTGGTCCATGGCATTGGCAGACATCGCTGGCGGCATTGCACGACCAATGAGCACCTCCGTGATGTAGTAGGAAAAGAACATGCCCAGGAATGCGCGCACAAGCACCAGCGGCGGGACATCGCGCATGCTTCCTTGCAGGGACGCCAGGCGCGGGGCAAAGGGGGAAGCCAGCGGGAGGACTTTGCCGAAAAGTGCTGGGACATGCCGTGCCTTGAATTCGACGATCTCGATCAGCATCAGATTCAGGAAATCAGGATGCCGTCGCAACTGCTCAACCAGAGTGCCTGCGGCATTGTGGACGAATTCCTCTGCTGTATCCCCCTCCACGGCGCGCAAGACCGGTAGAACTTGCAGGAACGGATGCCGTTCCTCAATAATGGCGCGAAAGATGTCCTCCTTGCCATTGAAGTGATTATAGATTCCCCCCAGCGCGACATGGGACTGCGCTGCGATCTCGCGCATCGATGTTGCCGCGAATCCCTGCCGGATCATGAGCCGGTAAGATCCATCAAGGATCGCTCGGCGGGTGCGCTCACCACGAGAGTGAGCCGTTCTAGTGGCCATGGCTGGTTTCCTATGTGAACGAACGTTCGTTTCTATTATGCACTGGAAAGGTGCCGAGTGTCAAGTGGTAGAATTCCGCCCATGCTCTCCCCCATTGAAGCCGTCGTCCGGAAGCACCTGCGATTCAATTTCGTCGTGGGTTTGCTCGATGGCGGGGCTTTCGGGCTGGGAATGGGATTTGGGTCATTCACAGCAATCATCCCCCTCTTCGTCCATCACCTCACTGATTCGGCTCTGCTGATCGGACTCGTGCCGGCCATTCACAACATGGGTTGGCAACTGCCCCAGTTGCTCACGGCGGGCTGGATCTCACGGGTGAGACGTTACAAGCCCGTAACGCTGGCGCTCACCATCCACGAGCGGCTGCCATTCCTGGGACTCTCAATCATAGCCTTGGCCGTTCCGGGCACTTCGAAGGCGACAATCCTTGCCCTCACATTCCTGATGCTGGTGTGGCAGGGCTTCGGTGCGGGGCTGGCGGCCAACCCGTGGACCAACCTGGTGTCCAAGGTTATCCCGCAGGAGATGCACGGCACATTCTTCGGAGCTCAGTCGGCCGCCTTCAACGGCCTCGCCGGCGTCTCGGCGCTGGCAGCCGGCCTGATCCTGAAGAATCTGGATTCGCCGCGCGGGTTCAGCGTTTGCTTCGCGCTCACGTCCCTCTTCATGGCACTCTCGTTCCTATTCCTTGCTCTGACTCGCGAGCCGGATTCGCCTGCGCGCGCGGTCGAGCGATCCAATACATTCCTGAGCCAATCCCTGCAAATCCTGCGGAGAGACGCGAACTTCCGCACATTTCTCGGCGTGCGTGTGCTGAGTCAATTTGCAGGAATGGGGTTTGCGTTCTACGTGATCTACGCGGTCACACGATTCGGAGTGAGCGACGCCACGGCCGCGGCACTGGTTGCGTTCCTCATGATTGGTCAGGTGGTGCTCAGCCCCCTCATGGGGCGCCTCGGCGATCTGTGGAGCCACCGGGGTATTATGAGCGTGGGAGCCGTGGGCGCGGCATTGAGCGCCATGCTTGCTTGGCGCGCCACTTCACCGACCTGGTTCTATGCTGTCTTTCTGCTTGAGGCGGTGGCAATTGTGGCTATCTGGACCATTCCGCTTGCATTGAGCGTCAGTTTTGCTGGGGATCACAGCGAGCGCCCGCTCTACGTCGGACTCTCCAATACTATTCCGGCTCCCGCTGCGATCCTCGCCCCCGCCATTGGGGGATGGATTGCAGACGCTGCAGGCTACGACACGATGTTCATCCTGTCCGCGCTTGCGGGCTTGGCGATGGCGCTTGCCCTGTGGTTCGTTGTCAAGGATCCGAGTCCAAGGGAAGTTGCGGCGAGAAGCACTTCGGGTGCGGAGCCAGTCGAAGTCCCAACGGAATAGAGAATACGGATGGGTGCAACCCATCCGAGTGCTTCCCGGCGCCGCGATGTCTCACCCGGGGCGGCGGCGAGCGATTCCGTATAGTAGTTCGTGGTGCAGCGGGTAAAGCGGCAGGAGATCGATTCGGTAGCGTTTTCCGGCGTATTGTTGCATCAGTCTGCGGGTTGTACGCAGCACGGACCTGTCCCATCCGAGGGGCAGGGCCAGCAGCTCATCGATCAGCGCCGTCCTGTCCGGTGCTTCAGGATAGTCGACGGCAAGCCCCCGCAGAAAGCTGAATTGCGTCTGCCAGGCGTCGAGTTCACCATAGACCGAGAGGGCGGTCGCCAGCCCCTGCTTGACGTGTTGAACTTCATGAACCACCAGGCTCAGTGCATAGGGACCTGTAGCAGAGCCCTGCGCATACCGCGGGTGCAGTTCGATCTTTCGCCCGAGGGTCCAGCGGGCCGCCGTTGGCTGATTATGTGTGCTTAGGCGAATACCGTGCTCGCGCAGGTATTTCACGGCTTCCGCACCGGCTTGAGTGCTCTGTTCGAGCTCCTCCAGCAACCGACCTGCCCATGACGTAGAGTCGTGCATCGCCGTGCTTAGGTGGCCGCCCGCAGTGCCTGGTCGCGTATCTCCCCCAGGAATTGAATCAGCATCTGTGCGCCCGACTCTCCAAGGTTCGTGTCATCAGCATGGACCCGAACAACCCCGGTGGTTGAGGCAATCTCAAATTCATATATGAAGCAGTCGGCACACATCGAAGGAGGACGCTCTGACGTCGACAGCGTGGTCGCGGCAATCAACTGATTCAGCTCCATCATGGTTTCTTCGGACAGCAGCTTCGATATGGTGCGACCGGATCGTACGTCCTCGGCCGTCATCAGACCGTTGCTCGATACCTGCATCGCCAGATCCGCGCCGGCAAAGCCCCCCGTCTGCGTAAGCCTAATGCTCCAGGCGCCGTTGGAAGTGGGCGAGGGTCGCGGGAAGACACGCGGCGGACCGCAGGCCGAAAGCCAGAACAGGCTAAGAATCAGCGCTGGAAGAACTCTCTTGGCGAACATGGAGCCTCCCCGTTGGGAGTATACACGTACAATGACGAGATTCGTCCAGATTGTGTTCCAGGCAGACGGCCTCGCCCGGACAGGCTTAGAGGACAGCTAGCTCTGATAGGCTCTGAGAGTCCCGGCTGGTAGAATCCAACCATGCGAAAAGTGGCAATCCTTGGAATCGGGCAAACCGCGATCGGAGAGCACTGGGACCAATCGCTGCGTGACATCGGAGGCCATGCCGCCCTCGCCGCCTTGCAGGATGCCGGAGTGGATCAGGTCGAAGCCCTGTATGTCGGCAACATGCTTTCCCCATTCGTGAGCGGGCAGAATCAATTGGGTGCTTTCTTTGGGGATTGGATCGGCATATGGCACCAGGAGGCCGTGAAACTCGAAGCGGCATGCGGATCGGGCGCGGCGGCCTTTCGTGCCGCCCTCATGGCGGTGGCGTCGGGTGATGTGGACTCGGCGCTTGCTCTGGGCGTGGAAAAAATGACCGATAAGGCCGGCCACGACGTGACCGCCGCCCTGGCCACCGCAGCTGATGCAGACTACGAGGTTGAACAGGGGGTCTCCTTCGTTGGCTTGAACGCGCTGATTATGCAGCGCTATATGCATGAGTTCGGTTGGAAACACGGGGATTTTGCGCCTTTTTCCATTAACGCTCACGCCAATGCGGTGCACAATCCGTTCGCACGGCTGCGCGAGAAGATCAGCCTCGACGGATTCGAGAAGGCCGCTATGATTGCGACCCCCATCAATCTGCTGGACGCATCCCCTATTGGTGACGGGGCGGCTGCGGCCGTGCTGGTCCCCGCCGACAGAGTGAATGCACTAACCGGGCGGCCGCGCATCGTCGTCTCTGCGTCGGCATCAGCGACAGATACGATGGCCGTACACTCGCGCAAAGATCCACTATTCCTGACTGCCGCATTCAAGTCCGCCCGACAATGCTTCCAGATGGCAAGTGTGACTCCGGACGACATCGATGTCTTCGAGTTGCATGACGCGTTCTCCATCATGTCCGCGCTGTCGCTTGAGGCCTGCGGATTTGCGGAACGCGGACAGGGCGTGCGCCTTGGCCTAGACGATGCCATCGCGATCAAAGGCCGGATTCCCATCTGCACGCGCGGTGGGCTCAAGGCACGCGGCCATCCGGTCGGCGGCACCGGCATGTACCAGATCGTGGAAGTCGTTCAGCAGCTGCGCGGCGAGTGCGGCAACACACAGGTCGACAGTGCGGCGATCGGCATGACCCAGAACATTGGGGGGAGTGGAGCCTCGGTCCTTACGCACATTCTGACCGCCAATTAGCACGGTCAGCCGAAGCATTCGGGCGCCATCGTCAGTTTCCCGGTGGCACTCACCCCAATATGCGCACGGCCGGCAAATCATCAGTTTGCTCGTGTAGAATAAGCTCATGCGCGACATCCTGCGTTGGATACTGCGAAGGCTGATAGATCTCGTTGCGCGGGTGGAAATCCGCGGCAGGGAGAATCTGCCGAAAGAGGGGGCGTTCATCATCGCCACCAATCATCTCGGCATGCTTGATGTCACCCTGCTGTATTATTCGATCGATCGCTGGGACGTATTCGTTCCAGTGGCGGAGAAGTGGGAAGACATTGCTGTGCTGCGATGGCTGGGCAGGTACCTCAATTTTGTTTTCATTGACCGCTTCCATCCGGACCTGAAGGCAATGCGCATGATGATCTCGTTGATGGAAAAGGGGCACACCCTGGTCATTGCCCCCGAGGGCACACGCTCCCGTGTAGGCTCGATGATCGAGGGCAAACCCGGAGTCAGTTATCTGGCAGCAAAGCTTGGGAGGCCGATCGTGCCAATTGGACTAGCGGGCACGGAGGACAACGCCATCTTCGGCAATCTCCGGCGCCTCCGGCGATCTTCTGTGCTAATAAATGCGGGGAAACCCTTCTCGCTGCCTCCCCTCGCATCCAAGGATCGCGATGCCACCCTGAAAGAGTATACGGACGAGATCATGTGCCGCATCGCCGCACTAATCCCTGAGAAGTATCGTGGTGTATACGCCCAGCATCCCCGTCTCAAGGAATTGCTGGCGGCGGCCTAGCGGGGAAGGCCGAGACCGTCCTGCAATTGGGTACGCTGCTTCTGCTGTCGGTCAATCAGAGGATTTCGCCTTCTGAGCGGACTAGAAACTCACCTTGGCCGGCCTTGCCGAGCCACTTCTCCCCGTCGACAATCAGGTTTCCCCGCAAGTACACTTTCTCAGGATAGCCAACCAGCTCCCAGCCCTCGTACAGGCTGTAGTCCGTCCTGTAATGTGTCATCCCGATTCCGTACTCGACTCGCCGCTCCGGATCCCATATGACAATGTCCGCATCGGAGCCCGGAAGGAGGGCGCCTTTGCGAGGATACAGGCCGAAGATGCGAGCAGGGTTGGTGCTGTTCAACGCCACAAATTGATTCGGGTTGATCCTCCCTCCACGGACGCCGTACGTCCAGAGGATCGGAAGGCGATCCTGCACACCCGGCAGGCCATTCGGGATCTTGGTGAAGTCATCCCGGCCAAGTTCCTTGCCGGCGATCTGCACCTGGGTACCTTCATATAGGATCGGCTGCGTTCCGTCATAGAAGAACGGGCAGTGATCGGTGCCGATGGACTGCAGCGTGCCATCTCCCAGCCCCGACCACAAACGTGCATTGTCCTTCTCGCCGCGCACTGGCGGGGAACAGATCCACTTGGCTCCGTCCGGCCTGCGCAAGTGATCAATCGTGAAGAAGAGGTACTGAGGGCACGTTTCCCCCATGGCCTTGACACCGTGTTCCCGGGCGTAGTGCAGCATGTCCACTTCGCCCTCCACGTTCATGTGCACGATATAGATGGGCGAGTCTGTTTCCTGAGCCATGGCCGCCATCCGCAGCGTGGATTCGACGCCCCCCCACGCGGGTCGAGTGCGCGCGTGCCACTCCGGCGCCGTGTGTCCTGCCGCTAGCGCTTCGGCAACAAGCGTCTCGATCACGTCCCCGTTCTCGCAGTGTGCCATTATCAGCATACCGTTTTCGCGGGCGATGCGCAGCGCCTGGAAGATCTCCCCATCTGCTAACCGCAGCCGGCCATTGTACGCAGTGAACACCTTCAGTGTCGTGATCCCCAGGGATCTGAGCGTGGGAATCTCACGGCGGACGTCTTCATCGAACCTCGTCAGGTTCATGTGAAAGCCGTAGTCGATCGCGGCCTTCTCGGCCTTTCTCCTCCAGGCTTCCACAGATGCTTCAAGAGTTGGGAGATCGAATGGGACGAAATCCATCACGGTCGTCGTGCCCCCGAAGGCGGCCGCTTTGTGACCAGTGTAGTGATCGTCAGAAGACACTGTCCCAGACATAGGGAGGTCGAAATGCGTGTGTGGATCGACGCCGCCGGGCATTACCAACTTTCCGGCAGCGTCAATGACCTTGGCTCCCTCACTCTCGAGACCCTGACCGACTTGAACGATGATCTGGCCGTCGATCAGGATATCAGCCTCAAGCGTCTCTGAGGCAGTGACAAGCGTGCCGCGCCGGATGAGAGTTCGCATCGATTGCTCCTGGAGCCGCCAGAACTGGACCATTCCCAGTAGTAGTGTTGGGAATGTAACGAGCATCAGGCCCACGCGTGGCTGAGGACCCCAAGCCCCATGAACTGGGAAATACCCAGAGCTACCATCATGAACAAACCCGCCATATCCACACGCCAGCGCTCAAGAAAGTTGAGTGCCAGTGGCAGGACGAGTATGGCGACGACAATTCGCATCTCCGGTGTCATGGCTCAATCCAGCGCGCTGGGGTCATAAAGGCCGTTGTGCTCCTTGATGCCTAGCAGTGCCACGAGCACCTCGGGCGGCACCTCGACATCCGGCATTCCGGTTTGATACACCTGGACGTTCTCAGCCCTTTCACGCAGGGATCGCCAGAGCAGGGCACGTTCGTCCGAGTCGACAACCAAGTCATGCAGCGTCCGAGCCCGCAACAGATACTCACCGGTGGTGTAGAGGAAGGTGACGCGCTTCCACTTGTCGGCGGTGATCGGCTGCGCCAGCCGTTCCAGGCCTCCCACCTGGATGCGGTAGTACTCTTCGTCGGCGCGAGGATGTTGGGTTTCGTCCTTGAGCAGCTCGGCGCGTGTCGTCAGTTCGTGCCCACGCACCGCGGCTGTGAAGTCAATCCGACCACCAGCGTAGCCGAAACTGGCAGGCTGGTAGAACGCCAGGTGGTCCACGGCTACCACCTTCGGCGCTGTCCTAAGTGGAATGCGGTACCAGCCGAGCAGTCGGGCGATCTCCAAGTCGCGCGGCGCCGGCACGAGGCAAACCAGAATCAAATCGCTGTCGCGAATGGGCATTCCCAGTTGGTCGATCTGCACAATATGGGCTTGATCTCGCAAGCGGCGCAAGCGCCCATTTATTTGAGCAGTCCTACCTCGTCGTTGAACTCCACGATCAGGTGATCGATTTCATCCACCTGTTTCTGGACTTCCGTCCAGTAGTCGGCCCGAACCCACATATCCTGGATCTCTTGGTATGTCTTCCCCTGCTGCTCCACCCAGGTGTAATACTTGAGATTGTGGACACGGCGCCGTTCAGGGTAGCGCAGCTCCAGCATGTTGTCTGTCGATTGGCCTTGCAGGTAGCGTGCAAAGTCAGCGGCCGCAGCGCCGGCGCTGTATTCCCCATGTTCCATGTGCATCTCGTGCAGCCGTGAACGATAGAGCTCCATCGAATCGGTCAGCACGGTGATCATGATGTCATTCTCATCCATCTCGTAGTACTTCGCGACCTTGATGGCGGTCAGCACATTGGAGATCCCGGAGAAACCAAGTAGGTCGAGACGGGACACAGTGGACTCGTGCACGCCGCGTTCTACCAGGTACTGCCTGCCGTTTTCCTCATTGAACAGGCGGGCCAGATTCACAACGGCATTGTCGTCGATCGCCACCACCAGATCTGTGTTCTTCGCGTTGTGGATCCACGGGACATGCTTGTCGCCGATCCCCTCGATGCGGTGGGAGCCAAAGCCGTTCTCCAGAAGCGTGGGGCACTGCAGGGCCTCACTGGCCGCGATCTTGCTGTCCGGAAACAGCTGCTTCATGTAGTCTCCGCTGGCGATCGTCCCGGCAGAGCCGGTAGCCGAGGCCATGCCGCGGTACCGGCCGCGTGGTCCGATAACCTTCTTCAGGACCTCTTCCATGGCATGACCGGTGACCTCATAGTGCCACAGGTAATTCCCGAACTCCTCAAACTGATTGAAGATCATCAGGTCCTGGCCCGACGCTCCCAACTCCTTGCACTTGTCGAAGATCTCCTTGACATTGGATTCAGAGCCTGGGGTCTTGATCGTCTCGCCTGCGATCTTCGAGAGCCAGTCGAAGCGCTCCTGGCTCATGCCTTCCGGCAGGATTGCTATTGACTCGCACGCGAGCAGCGCCGAATCATAGGCGCCGCCGCGGCAGTAGTTGCCCGTTGAAGGCCACACTGCCTTCTGTGTCGTCGGATCGAACTGCCCCGTCACCAGCCGTGGCACAAGACAGCCGAAAGCGGCCCCGACTTTGTGAGCTCCAGTCGGAAACCACTTTCCGACAAGCACCACGATGCGCGCGGGAACCCCGGTCAGGCTGCTTGGAAGCTCAAAGAAGTTCACGCCGTCGAATCCGCCGCCACTGGTCTGCGGTTCGTTGTGCCAGGTGATCCGAAAGAGATTTCGCGGATGAAGATCCCACAATCCGATGGTCTTCAGCTCTGCCTTCATTGCCGTCGGGATCTTCGAAGGATCTTTCATTTGGGCAAAGGTGGGTATGACAATGCTGCGTTCTTTCGCCCGCCTGATCGCGTTCTTGCGCCTTCCCTTGTCAATGGAAAGATCGATCTTAGTCATCAGCACCTCCCGGAACATTGCCTGACAAATGCGATTATATCGCAGGCTGAAATGTCATCATCCTGGCCCTGAATCGCGTGCAGGCATGCCCCATGTTGGCTCCGGAGACTGAGGATGGCGAGAGAAGCAAGATGCGTGCGGGTCGGCGCGGCTGACTACTTCTTCGCCAGACTCGTCGCGCCTACTTCCTGTATCCGATCACCATGCCATCGCGCACGGGAACAAGATTGACGATCCAGTCAGGATCTGCCGTGATGGCTTTCGTGAACTGACGAACGCCCTGAGTGGCCGCGGAACGATCGCTGCGGCTGAAAATCCGTCCATTCCACAGCATGTTATCAATGATCAGCACGCCGCCGCGGCGCAGCTTCTCTTTGATGAGGGGCAGCGAAGCGGGATAGTCCTGTTTCTCAATGTCGTTGAAAATGAGATCAAAGGTATTGGTTTGCAGGCGCAGGGACTCCATGGCTTCCGCCACATGAAACGCGACCATGCCATCCAGGCCCATGCGGGCAAGATGTCTGTGGGCTCGTTCCGAAAGCTTCGCATCCCATACAGTGTGGTGCACCAGGCCGCCGCCGTTTTCCTTCACGGCTTTGGCAAACCATGCCGTGGAGTATCCGTACCCCGAACCAAGTTCGAAGACCGATCTGGCGCCGACCAGACGCGCGACTTGATAACAGTAATGCCCGGCGGCGGGTCCAATGATCGGAAAGCCGGTCCTGGCCGCGAACTTCTCCATGACCACCATCTCTGGGTCGCGCGGTGGAACCAGGCTGTTTAGATAATCCTGTACTTTGGAGTAACTGATTCCAGACACGTCTCAATCCTAAGGCGGGTGTGGCACCGTCTTGGGCAACGAGCAACGCGCAATCAAGCCGAGGCTCAGTCCTCGGGCGCTTCCCTAACGATGTAGAGGGGCCGGCCTTTCGCTTCGTCGTACAGCCGACCGATGTACTCCCCCAGCACCCCGAGTGAGATCAGTTGGATGCCGCCCAGAAAGAGAACAGCAATGAGCGTCGTGGCCTGTCCCGTGAACTGGGGGATTCCAGCCATGCGCAAGTAGATGACAAGGGGAATCGCCAGAATTGCGATCCCGGCCGAGAAGAAGCCGAAGTATGTGGCTACCTGCAGGGGGAAGTACGAAAAGCTTGTAATAGCGTTGAGCGCCAGCAGCAGCATCTTCTTGAATGGATACTTCGTCACGCCGGCGTAGCGTGGACTGCGCTTGTAGGGCACGCCGATCTGCCTGAATCCAACCCAAGCTGACATTCCTCGCGGAAAGCGGTGCCGTTCACGCATGGTCTTCAGGACGTCCACCACCTTGCGATCCATCAGCCGGAAATCGCCGGTGTCCATAGGTATCCGGACATCCGTGATTCGATAGATCAGCCGGTAGAAGAGTGAGGCACTGATCCTCTTGAACCAGCTCTCGCCTTCGCGCTCAGCTCGGACGGCGTATACCACATCGTAGCCCTCCTTCCATTTCCGGGCGAGCTCCGGGATCGCCTCCGGCGGGTCTTGCAGATCGGCATCAATGATGACCACCGCATCACCGCAGGCGTAGTCCCAACCAGCCGTAATGGCGATCTGATGCCCAAAGTTGCGCGCAAAGATTACGGGGCGGACGTGACGGTCTTGCTTGGCGAGCTTGCGGATTCCGTCGGTCGAGCCGTCAGTGGATCCATCATCCACCAGGATCAATTCCCATGGTTCGCGAACAGCGCTCATCACCTTCCTGATGCGCTGATAGAGGTGCGGCAGGTTCTCCACCTCGTTGAAGATGGGGGCAACGATCGAGTATGTGATCCGAGGTTTCATTTTCGCAAGATGCCCTTGAGGGCTTTCAGTGTCGGTTCGATCACAGGCGCTTCACCAACGGCACGCATGGCCGCATTGACGTCTTTGAGCCCGCTGCCGGTGTTCAGGACCAGGACCGGATCATCACCCTGCACCACGCTGTCTGCTCGTGCCTTCAAGAGGCCGGCATATGCGGTGGCGCCTGCGGGTTCAGCGAAGATGCCCAGGAGTCCCAGTTCAGCAACGGCGCTCAGGATCTCATCATCGCTTACGGTGATGTAGGTCCCACCTGTCTCTTTGGCGGCCCGCACAGCGCGCACGCCGTCCCGTGGTAGATCGACCGAGATGCTATCTGCCAGGGTGTTTGCTGAGACCGGTGTAATGACCTCGGTACCCGCTTGGAAGGCGTTCGCGATAGCCGCAGATCCAATCGCCTGAACTCCCACGAGTCTTGGCACGCGTGTGATCCAGCCCAGTTGGAAGAGATCCTTGAAACCCTTGTGAAGACCGGAGATGATGTTCCCATCCCCCACCGAGACAAACACGGTAAGCGGCGGATGCCCGGCACCCTCCCCGAGCTGCAGGTGCCATTCCTGGTGGGCAGTCTGCCACCATTCCCAGATCTCAAGCGCGGCCGTCTTCTTGCCTTCGGCGGTGAATGGATTGTAGCCCGTATTGCGACAGTACCAGCCAAACTCCTTGGTCGCTTTGAGAGTCAGGTCAAATGCATCGTCGTACGTACCGTCGACCAGGACCACGGTGGCTCCGAACACGAGCAACTGCGCAACTTTCGCAGGCGGCGCCGTTCTGGGAGCGAGGACCACGGCCTTCTGCCCCACGGCAGCTGCCATGCCCGCCAGCGCGGCACCCGCGTTGCCTGTAGACGCAGTGACGATCACCTCGGCCTCGATCTCGCGGGCACGCGCTACCACCAGAGCGCTCGCACGATCCTTGAACGAAGCCGTCGGATTGCGGCTCTCGTCCTTTAGCCACAGCTGCTTGAGGCCCAGCCGCTCGGCGATGCGGTCAAGGGCGAAAACCGGCGTACCTCCTGCTGCATGCAGCGGAGTCGACCGGCCCGGGATCTCCGCAACCGGCAGTAGCGGAAGGTAGCGCCAAAGCGACGGGTCGGAGCGTGAAGAAATGTCGGCAGGTTGAAACTTGGTTCGCAGCGCCTCAAAGTCTAGGACTACATCGAGGTTGCCCCCGTCCTTGGGGCACGTGTACGTGACCTCGGATGGGCCGTATTCGGCTCTGCATAACGAGCATCGATACCCCAGCATCTTATTCATGATCGTGGGGCAATTCTACCGCGTTGCCTATGGTACCTCGCGGTGCAACTTGGGCTGCTGCCATTTTCGAACGCGGGTTACCGCAGGGCGGTCCCACGTGGTCGAGGTGGCCCAGCGGGCTTGCATTTCAAAGCTAAGTCGCTCACACCGCCTCCCCCTAGTCGAAAACCTGCATCGTTATTGTCGCTGTTGCAGGGCGCGGGCAATGATCTCCTGATCCACGGGCAGGCGGTCTATCCGGACGCCCACAGCATTGTAGATCGCATTAGTAATGGCCGGGGGCGTTGGGATTGTGCAGATCTCCCCCACCCCCTTTGCTCCGTAGGGTCCTTCTGCCGCCGGATGCTCCACGACGATCGACGTTATCTCCGGCGTGAGCATGATTCCAGGCACCCGATAGCGGGCAAGGTGGTCGGTTATCACACGGCCGTTTTCGACCACGAATTCCTCAGTGAGGCAACTGCCGATACCCATGATGACTCCGCCATCGACCTGTCCCTGCAGACCAAGCGGATTGAATGCCGCGCCGACATCGTTGGCAGCGATGATGCGCAACACGCGTACCTCGCCGGTTCTCGTGTTCACCTCCACCTCGGCAGCCTGGGCAGCAAATGAGAAAGCAAAGTGCATGTCGCCGCCCTCCCCGAGGGGTTGCGTCAGAGGCGCCTCGTACTCATAGAGCGCATGCGGCTTCTGCCCCATGGACTTCATCTCTCTGGCGACCTCGGCAAGGCTCATCCTGTGTCCATTCGCATGCACCAATCCGTCAGCAAACCGGATCCCCTCAGGGGGCACGTCGAATCTCTCGGCCAATGAGGTCGCGATCGCCTGTCGCAGAGCCTGAGCGGCCAGTCGGCACGCGTTTCCAGTGACAAATGTCTGCCGAGAGGCGGTGGTGGGCCCGCCGTCAGGCGTCATGTCCGTATCCATGACAAGCACGCGCACCAGTTCCGGTCGCACAGACAGTTCCTCCGCAACCGTCATCTGCATGACCGTAACCAATCCCTGCCCCAGTTCCGCCGAAGAACTCCTGACTTCAAAGTACCCGTCGTCGAACAGCTCCACCTCAGCGCCTGCCTTGTCTGGGGCGCCGCCACCCAATCCAGTATTCTTGTAGGCGACTGCAAAACCCCAGGCGTGGATCAGGTGCGCTGCACCCTCCAGGCTGTGGGGTCGGAAAACTGCGTCAGCCGGGACGCGGCACGCGGCCGCTGCCTGTCGGGTCATCTCCACCTTCACCCGGTCAACGCACTCTGTGAGCCCCACGGATTCGCGCAGTATCTGGCCAGTGTTGGTGGTACTGCCGACCTTCAGGGCATTCAACCGCCTCAGCTCGATCGGATCGATCCGCAGCTTTTCAGCCAGCATATCCATCATTGATTCGACAGCAAAGGCAGACTGCGTAACGCCAAAACCTCGGAATGCGCCGGCGGGCGGATTGTTCGTGTACATGGCGTAGCAGTCAGCCCGAACGTGAGGTACTTCGTACGGACCAGCAGAGTGGGTCGTGGCGCGCGTCATCACCTTGTCGCCAAGAGAAGCATAGGCTCCGGTATCGCCATAGAGTTCGGTTTCAACTGCCTGCAGTTTCCCATTCTCCTTCGCGCCGATCTTGACGCGGATCTGCGTGGCGTGTCGCTTCGGATGAACCAACAGGCTCTCGTGCCGGTCAAACAGCAGCTTCACTGGCCGTCCCGCGGCATTTGCCAGCAGGGCAGCATGGATCTGACCGGCAATGTCCTCCTTTCCCCCAAAGCCGCCGCCCATGAATTGACCAACGATCCGAATGCGCTCCTCCGGCCAACCCAGAACACGCGCAACTTGCGTCCGATCCTGGTACGGTATTTGCGAAGCGACGTACACCTCCATGCGCCCGTCGGATGTCGGCACAGCGATGCTGCACTCTGGCTCAAGGAACGCATGCTCCATAATGGGCGTATGGAACGTATGCTCCATGATCACATCAGACTCCGCAAAGCCTCGATTCATATCGCCCTTGCGGACTTTGATGTGCTTAAGGAGGTTGCCTTGAGCATGTATCTGCGGCACGTCGGCCCGTCGCGCCTGCACCGGGTCTGTGATCACTGGCTGCAGATCGAACTCCGCTTGAACGAGAGCCGCGGCACGGTCAGCGATATCCTGCGTCTCCGCGGCGATCAACGCCAGGCCATCCCCCACATATCGCACTCGTTCATCCAATCCGACCAGCACGGGCCAGTCATAAACAACGAGTCCGTGATTGCGCTCGCCTGGAATGTCATTCGCCGTGAGAACTGCCACGACTCCCGGCAGCGCCTTGGCGGCGGACGTGTCAAGACGCTTCAGGAATGCGTGCGGCACGAGTGCGCGACGCACCTTTGCATTCAGCATGCCGGGAAAAACAAGGTCGTCAGTATACGCCGCCTTGCCGTTGACCTTCGCCATGGCATCAGGACGAATCTGCACGCGGCCGACGACATGTTCCGGGCGGGACGACTCCGCGATTCTCGGGGGACGTATCGGGGCGCCCGTACGCATGGATTCCGCCGCAGCCAGGATGGCGCCCTCGATGGCGGGATAACCGGCACACCGGCAGAGCGTATCCTTGAGGGCAAAGCGTATCTCGTCGCGAGTCGGGTTCGGATTGCGTTGCAACAGCGCGTATGCAGTCATGATCTGGCCGGGAATGCAAAACCCGCATTGAACCGCACCATAGGTGATGAATGCCTGCTGCAGGGGGTGGAGGGCCTCGTTTCGCTGGCTGCCCACCTGCGGCCGTCCATGCATAGCCAGCCCCTCAATGGTCAGTATGTTCTTCCCGTTCGCGCGGGCAGCAGGATACATGCAGGAAAGAATCGGTTCCCCATCCACTAGAACCGTGCAGGCGCCACACTCAGATTCCTCGCACCCGATCTTCGTACCGGTCAGCCGCAGCCGATTGCGCAGTAGACTGGCCAGGGTCTCCCCCGGGAGAACCGGCAGACCCCAGGTCTTGCCGTTTACCGTCAGGCTGAGAGATCCCACTTCGCTGCTCCTCACCAGGTGCGGCTCCACGCAGAACTGAGTGTTTCCTGCAAAAGGGATCCCGCGAGTTGACGGCGATAATCCGCGCTTGCCCGCCTCGCACTGGTCCGAAATGATGCGTGTGCCAGAAGTGCCTTCGTTGCCATCTGGCATACCGCGTCGGAGAAGGGTGTGCCGACCAAGGCTTCTTCGGCCTCGGAAGCGCGCCTGGGTGTGGGCCCGGCCGGTCCTACCGCAATGCGCACGGCCTCTATCGTCTCATTGCTGCGCCGGATCCAGACGCCCAGATTGATGATCGGCAGCGCCACTCCCTGCGGCCGCATGATACGTTTGAACGCTGATCCTTCCTGTTGCCTCTTCATGGGTACGTGAAAACCCACGATGAGCTCGCGCCCCTCCTCCAAAATGGATTCCCCTGGTCCTTCAAAAAGCTCGGCAATCGGCACGCGGCGGCTTCCATCAAGAGTGGCGATCTCCGCCTCAGCATCAAGTGCCAACAGGGAGATGGTGCCATCGGCTGCAGGAAGTGCATGCGCCACGTTGCCCCCGAGGGTCGCTACATTGCGGACCTGCGGCCCGCCGATCAGATCACATGCATCCACCAGCGCCTCGGCATGCTCGGCCGCCAGAGGATCCCTGGCGATCCGCGAGAGGGGAACTGCGCTGCCAATGAACAGCACTCCACCGCGTGACTCCAGCGCGGTCATCTCTGCAACCGATGCAAGGTCCACCAGTGTGGTTGTGGGAGAATGCCGACCCTCTCGCAGATCGATCAGGAGGTCGGTGCCACCCGCGATCGGCGCCGCAGGTCCCGGCGCATCACGAAGCGCGAGCAGCGCCTCAGATAGCGTGGTCGGAATGATGTAGTTCTGCCAAAGGTTCACGTGGCTCGGCCTTCACCGAAGGACGGCGGCACTTTTCGAGGGGACTGACCCCACGCCGCTGCATGGAGGCGATCAATGCAGCGACCACCGAACCAATAGGCTGGTACGATTCTACTGCTTCCTCAGGCTCCTCGTTGGTCTTGGCGACCCGCTGCCATCGAAGGACAATCGAGCGGCTCTTACTTCCCGCGCTCGCCGCGGATATATGGCTCGCCCAGCGCCGCCGGCGCGCCGATGCGTTTGCGCATGGCTTCGCGCGAGCCAATCACCAGCACAATGATGGTGAAAGCATACGGGATCATCTGCAAGAAGAAGCCCCAATATGGGCTGTAGTAGAACGGGTTTCTCAAGCCCAGCAGTGATGTGGGCCCCTGGATATCTAGGATCAGACGCCGCAGCGCGCCGAAGGCATAAGATCCAACAGCGGCTCGAATCGGATCCCACTGCGCGAAGATCACCAGGCCAATGGCGATCCAGCCCTGCCCGCCTGTGGTCATTTCGCTAAACCAGCCCGGCGAGACCGCCAGGCTGACAGTCGCGCCTGCCAGGCCGGCCAGCATACCGCCGACAAACACGTACGCATACCGCATGGTGAACACATTGATGCCCAGTGCGTCCGCGGCAGCGGGGAACTCGCCAACGGCGCGCAAGTGCAGGCCCGGTCTGGTACGGTTGATGTAGTACCAGGCCAGGGGCGTCATCAGGTAGCCTACATAGACCAGTACGCTCTGCTGCGTGAAGAAGATGGGGCCGAGCACCGGCACTGCCGAGAGTCCCGGCACCGTCCATGACGGAAGCAAGGACACGGCACCAGCCTTGCTCAGACCTTCACCCAGCACCAGGCTTACTCCTGTTCCCACGAAAGTGAGCGCAAGCCCGCTCACGACCTGATCAGCCTGCAGGCCGATGGAGATGAATGCGTGGATCTGGCTGAGCAGCCCGGCAGCCAACATGGCCACGACCACCCCCAGCCAGGGATTGTCCAGGCGCACGCCGACGCTGAAAGCGCTCATGGCGCCGATCAGCATCATGCCCTCTACGCCAAGATTCAGCACCCCCGAGCGCTCCGCCAGCACCTCTCCCAAAGTGGCGAATAGCAGGACTGTTCCGCTCGCAACTCCTGCTTGCAGGATGTCGATGAAACTCATCGGCTAGTCCTCCGAGTCGCCGCGCACCACGCGGATCTGATAGCGCAGGAAAAAGTCGCTGGCAATGAGGCAAACCAGGATAATGCCTTGGATCATCTTCGGGACGCCCGAGGGCTGGATCTCACGTCCGGCAAGAATCAGGGCACCAAACAAGACCGACACAACAATGATCACCAAAGGATTGAGCTTGCCCAGCCACGCCACGATGATCCCTGTGAAGCCGTAGCCGGCGGCGATCGGCGAGGTCTGCAGCCGATGTACGACACCTGTGACCTCCGACATGCCGCCCAGGCCCGCAAGGGCACCGGAGACCATCATCACGAGCACCGTGTTGCGGGTGATATTAATACCTGCGTACCGCGCGGCACGCGGATTGTCGCCGATGAGCCGGATCTCGTATCCCCAGCGGCTCCGGTAGATCACGATCCATAGGATGACTGCAGCGATGATCCCCAGCAGGAGGCCAAAGTGGGTCGTCAGTCCGGAAAAGACTGGCACGCTCTTGGCATAGTCCAGCAGTCTGGGCATCCACGCATTCTTGGGGAACGTAGGGGTCATCTGGAACCCGCCCTCGGTCCACACTGCGAAGATCCAGAAGTTCACCCAAGCAACCGCAATGTAATTGAGCATCAGCGAGCTGATGATTTCGTTGACGTT
>Ga0315295_10000471_pt1 | contig 35033 bp, 29 predicted proteins | sample YL17G14_0_MG_FD_204453 | JGI IMG/M metagenome (GOLD analysis project Ga0315295, IMG submission 204453) | Sediment microbial communities from Yellowstone Lake, YNP, Wyoming, USA - YL17G14_0 | ecosystem: Environmental > Aquatic > Freshwater > Lake > Sediment | place: USA: Wyoming | collected...
CTTTGTTAAAATATATCTCACAATCTAATATCATTAACTAATTCCGTAAATGAATTGGTCAAATTCATTTATTTATTACCGGATATTTATAAATAAATAGAATATTTCACCGATAATATTAATAAAGTCTAATTATGAGATACGTCATTGAATTTAATTGAATATATTAGATGTGCATTCTAAACCTAAACCTGATTATTTATGAAAAAAATCCTAATGATTTTCACACTGTTTCTTGTAACAGGAGCTCTTGTTATGAGTCAGACAGTGCAGATTACGGGTACTGTCACAAGTTCAGAAGACGGACTGGCACTACCCGGAGTAAACGTTGCTGTCAAGGGAACAACAGTAGGTACAATTTCGGGAGTAGACGGTAAATATGTTTTATCTGTCCCTGTTAGTGCCCAATCCCTTTTATTCAGCTTTATTGGTTTTGTTACTCAGGAAGTCCCGATTGGGGGAAAGACAAAGATTGATCTCGTCCTGAAACAAGATCTTTACAATGTTGAAGAAGTTGTTGTAGTTGCCTATGGTACACAACAGAAACGTGACGTTACCGGTTCTATTGCATCTGTAAAAGGTGATGTGATAAAGAGTGTCCCGGTGCAGAGCTTTGACCAGGCTCTTCAGGGGAAAGCTGCCGGGGTAGCAATCACAATGCCTAATGGTGTACTTAACAACCCTCCTGTGATCAGGATCAGGGGTTTTAACTCAATATCCGGAAGTTCCTATCCACTTATTGTTGTTGACGGTGTTCCTATTGCAACTGGAAACTTTGGTGGAACAGCTGCTGCCAACGCACTTTCCGATATCAATCCTTCCGATATTGCTTCGATGGACATTCTTAAGGATGCCTCAGCAACAGCTCTTTATGGTTCCCGTGCAGCCAATGGTGTTATTCTTATTACAACCAAGCATGGAGCAGGGGGGAAGGCCAAAGTTACCTATGATGGTTATGTAGGTGTTACCCAGCCAACCCACATTTTCGATGTAATGAATGCTGCACAATACATTGACGAAAAGAATGCAGCAAGGGTCAACAGGCTTGGCGCCTCTGCTGCTCCGATTGTACAGCTGACAGATGCAAACGGCAAACCTATTGATACCAATTGGGCTGACCACATTTACCATAATGGTATACAGCAAAACCATGCAATTACAATTTCGGGTTCAACCCCAATGACCAATTATTTCCTTTCGGTAGGTTATTCAAACCAGCAGGGTATGGTGAGAACTAATACCTTCATAAGGAAAAATGCAAGGCTCAACATTGATCAGAAGGTGAACAAGTATCTTAAAATTGGCGCAAATATAGGCTTCACAAATGGTTATAACACCTCCCCTCAAGTAAGTTCAGACTATGCGACAGGTACTTCAGCGCGTCTTGCTTTTGTTGTCCCACCGGTTTTGCCTGTTTATAAAAATGATGGAACCTTCAATATTTATCAGGCGGGTATTGGAGGGATGGGTGAACCTTTTGGTAATCTTGGTTACCCTAATCCCGTTGTAGTTCTTAAGGAAAACAAATTCACCACTGAAACCGACAGGCTCCTGGCAACTCTTTATGCCAGCATAACACCATTTAAAGGGCTGGAACTAAAAACACAGTTCGGAATTGACAACCTGACTTCGGAACAAACCTGGTATCTTAGTCCGATAAATGGCGATGGACAGGGCACCAATGGTGATGCAGGAGCTTCGAATCGAAAATTCCGCAGATGGAACTGGTCGAATACGGCCAACTATACCACCACACTTGCTGATAAATTCAATATCGGGCTGCTTGCCGGTGTTGAGGAACAGCGTTCCGTTGATAAATCCTGGTCAGGTGAAAAATATAATGTCAATGACCCATTCTTTAAAACCTACCAGGGTTCATGGACAAATGTCTATATGGGCGGTGGTGGAATGGGTGAAAACTACTACTTATCATATTTCGGCCGTGCCAACTTCAATTATAATAAGAAATATTTTGTTGAAGGTAGTGTTCGCCGTGATGGATTTTCAGGACTGGCAGCAGGAAATAAATATGGTACTTTCTGGGGTGCATCAGCTATGTGGAGTGCATCTAATGAACAATTTATCTCTGAGGCCCTCGGCTCAGTCTTCTCAGATATCCGTTTGAAAGCAAGCTACGGCCGTGTAGGAAATATTTCGGCAGTTGGTGATTTCAGTTCTCTGTTCCTGTATGGATCGGGGCTTTATGCTACGGCTCCTACACTTGCATTTACACAGGCAGGTAATGCCGATCTGAAATGGGAGACAAGCGATAAATATGATGCCGGCATAAGCTTCAGCCTTCTTGAAGACAGAATTCAGGCTGAATTAAGCTACTACTATAACAATATAAACGGCCTTGTTCTTTCAGTACCTCAATCACCTTCAAAAGGTATTCCCGGAAGCTCAATTCCAGCCAACGTAGGCTCGATGTACAATACCGGAGCCGAAATATCAGTTACTTCTTATAACATTTCAAAGCCAGATTTCTCATGGACTACAACATTTAATTTCAGTACATTGAAAAACAGGGTGACTGCCCTGGCTCCCGGTGTGACTGAATTGCTTGGATATACAGGTGGGCTTGAAATTACAAACAAGACTGTTGTAGGCAAACCGGTTGGAGGTATATTTGTTGTTGAGACCCATGGTGTGGATCCTCAAACCGGCAGAAGAATTTTTGTAAATAGCGCAGGAAAAGAAGTGGAATTCTACTATGAGAATTCAGGATCTGCCAGGTGGCAGTACAAGGATGGTTCAGGCGAGGCACCGGCAATTACCCAGTCATCCGATGGAAAAGTAATGGGGTCAGGTATCCCCAAATATTTTGGAGGTCTCGACAACAGCCTGACTTACCGGAATTTTGATTTCTCATTTAGCCTTACATATGCCTTGGGATTCGATCTGTACAACGGAACAAAAGCAGGTCTTAGGGACCAGAGATGGTGGAATAACTCTGTTGAGGTGGCTGAAACATACTGGAAAAATCCGGGTGATATAACTGATATTGCAAAACCTTTCTGGGGTGATAATATATCAAACGGACATAACTCTCTTCCTCAATCGTCGTTGTTGGAAAAAGGCGATTATGTGAAGGTAAGGAACCTATCTGCAGGTTATACATTCAAGAAACTTCCGTCTGCTACCAATATTGAGAGCATCAGGATTTATGCCCAGGTATTTAACCTGTATACTTTTACAAAGTACACCGGATCCGACCCTGAAATATCAAGTAACGGTGACAGTAACCTTTCACCCGGCTGTGACAGGAACTCTGCTCCGCAGGCCAGAACATATACTATGGGCTTAAGCATTAATTTTTAATTAAATAAAAGGAAATGATTATGAGAAATATATTAAAAATATCAGTAGCATTTGTACTATTGCTGACTATCGGGTGCTCTAAAGAGTTCCTCGATCCGGTTCCTCAGACGTCGCTCTCCGATCTTTCGGTGTTTGATAACATGGATCGGATAGTAGCACAGGTAAACGGAATGTATGCGGCGGTGAAAAACGGATGGTACCTTGGCGGAAGATATGAATCTGTTGGCGATATGAGAGGCGATAATTTTATACCTCTGAGCAATAATGCTTATGTCAACTTTAACACATGGAACCATTTGGAGATTTCAGCCACAATGGAAGTTAATAACATCTGGAACCAAATCTATGCTTCAATAAACGTTATAAACGTATTTATGGATGGTTTAAAAACAAACTGGGACGACGGCAAACTGACAGACAAGATCACACAGGACGAATATAACCAGTTCATGAGCGAAGCACTTACTCTTCGTGCAATGTGTTACTTCGATCTGGTCCGTTTATACTGCAAACCGTATATTCAGAATTCGGGTGCCAATCCCGGTGTGCCTCTCAGGATTAAAGCTGAAAAAACTGCAGAAGGTAACGATCTTGCCAGGAGCACCGTAGCTGAAGTCTATACCCAGATACTCGCGGACCTCAATGCTGCTGAACCTTTGGCTATATCGTCGTACAGCACCGACGAGCTGAACACGACAAGAGTTCATAAGAACACTATTATCTCCCTTATAACGAGAGTTTTACTTACCAAAGGCGACTGGGCAGGTGTGGTTACAGAATCTGCAAAGATTGTTCCTGACAGTGCTCCTTTTGCTGCTCCGTCAGGTGTGCCAAATGCTTTGAGCGCTAGCTGGGCAGATATATGGTCAACTTACTTGACTAAGGAATCCATCTTCTCAATGCCGAATACAGACATCAACAACGGAGGCGGGCAGAGTGCCATAACCTGGTATTTTAGTTCAGAATCGGGCGAAGCAATTTATCTGGTCGCCACAAGCCCCGTATATGCTGCAATGGATCCGACGGATATAAGAAGGAGCAGTATGGTCACGTTAAGTCCGGGTGGTTCGGACCCTGACCAATATTTCCTGTCTAAATTCACGCAATTTACAACACTGTCTGACTGGTGTCCTGTTATAAGATACGCGGAAGTACTTCTTAGTCGTGCCGAGGCGCTTGTTCGAAGCGGAGGTACGGTTACCCAGGCCGCTGTTGATCTTCTGAATGCAGTAAGAACACGCTCATTCCCGACAGGTGCCTACACACTTGCCAGCTTCGCCACAGATGCAGATTTTTATACAGCTGTTCTCCAGGAAAGGAATTTTGAATTCCTTGGCGAAGGTATGCGCTCATTTGACCTGATGAGGCTTGGAGTGGATATTCCGGAAAAAAATGGCCTGACCATGGGTAATGTTGGTGCTATTCCGGCAACCAGTAGCGCTTATATCTGGCCAATACCATCCGGAGAACTTAGTTTGAATAAACTCTGTACCCCTAACCCATAATAGAAAAACTTCTTAATAAAAAAGGCTGATTCGCCTTCTGGCGGACAGCCTTTTTTATTTTTTATTGATTCTTCTTATTGTTCTTAATTTGTGAGAGTACCCTTTGATCTCATTCTTATAAATTCCCTGGTGATCAATAGTGTCGATTCTTACCCTGCCCGATGCATGGATCACCAGGCCTTTTGAGAGTATCATCCCTACATGTGTTATCCTACCTCTTTCATCGTCAAATAATACCAGATCACCGGGCACAGCTTCATCAATAAAACTGATGTTTTCACCTGCTTCGGCCTGCTGCCAGCTGTCGCGGGGGATATTTATCCTGTGTATTTTATAGACGAGCTGTACAAATCCTGAACAGTCTATCCCTGAGGGTATCCGGCCTCCCCATATATAAGGGCTGTTGATGAACTTCATCGCAGTATCAGTCATTGAATAGCCGGCTGTGAAAAAAGCAGTGCTGAAATCTGAACCAGCAGAGAATTTATCTTCCCCGACCGAAAACACCTTGTTAGTAAAATCAGGATCATAAATCTCACATCCTGCTTCCAGGACAAGTTTAGTCTTATCATTCTTATAGCAGAGCAGGGACCTGTTAAGAACGTTACTGTTCAAATTGCCGTTATCTTTTATCTGCTGCAGATGATTTATGTCGATCCATCCCGAATAATTGTCAAAAAATGTTTCAATCTTGTACCAGTGACCAATCTTATCCGTAATCCGGTACTTTTCACCGAACAGAACCTGGCTTAGCATTTCCGACTTATGGGACGGACCTGAGCGCAATGGAACAAAAACATTCTCACATATGAATATTTCCATATAAATGGGTTTTCTGCAAAATTACTAAATAATAGAGATTTAGGTTTTTCCTTTTCAAGAGAATTTATAACCCATCCTCCACCCAATATTATAGCTATCGAGATTCTTCGCTTCGTAAATCGACCTTATCCTCCTAACCCCAACCCAGGAGAGAAGGGGGCAAATCACTTACAATCAATGATTAAGCCCCTCCCTGGGGAAGAGGTTGGGGAGAGGTCAAAACATAAAAAGGGTTTGGGCTGGGGATAGTAAAATTTTCTCTATTTTTGAGTTTGATTATCAGGTATATCTAATACTAGCGATAATGGCTGAATCGAGAAGACCACCGGAGATCAAAACAAATAAAAAGTATCTGTATCACATTATCCTATTTATTGCGAGTATAATAATTGTCGTTGCCATTTCACCGCGCGAAGGTAAATTCAGGTACGAATTCCAGAAAGGAAAGCCCTGGCTTAGTTCTTCATTGATTGCACCGTGGGATTTCCCGGTGCTTAAACCAGATTACGTTGTTGCCCGCGAACGCGACAGTATCCTGAAAAACTTTACTCCTTATTTCAAAATGGACAATGAAGTCGGGAAGAAGGAAATCGAAGATTTTGACAAATACCTGAATGATCTTCTGCAGAAATATGAATCGGAATCACAACTGCTTGCACCTATGGGATTCGCTTCCGTGAAGAGAGAATTAAATTCTGTGCTGTCAGAGATTTATCAAAAGGGTGTTCTTGAAAACAATGAATCGGTGTCTCCTGAAAAACTGCCTGATGAAATCACTGTAATCAGCGGAAAGATCGCAGAAAAGAAACAGGTAAGTACTCTTTTTGGACAGAAAAGTGCTTACCAGTTTGCCGAGGAAAAGAAAACTGAACTTGAGAAGAGGTACGCTTCCAGGTCAGAAAGATCTTTGAGCGATTTTGTTTCAATGATTGCTTTATACGATTTCGTGGATCCGAATCTGTTCTACGATGAGGTTACCTCAAATGCGGACAAAAACAAGATGATTGAAGAGATCAGCATAAACAGGGGATTGGTACAGGAGGGTGAACTAATAATATCTCAGGGACAGATTGTAGACGATGAAAAATTCATAACCCTTGAATCACTTCGGAGCGAATATGAGAAAAGACTGGGGGAAAATGATAAATGGTTTATACTTCTTGGCAGGATCATACTTGTAACAGCATGCTATTTAGCGCTTTATTTTTTTATGTATCATTTCAGGTTTGATGTGCTTAGCTCGACACATAAAACATTTTTTATAATTCTTGTTATACTGTTGTTCATTATTATCACACGTCTTGTAATCTTTTTACCTGGCAATGTTGTATATCTGGTTCCTTTTGCCCTGATACCCATTGTCGTCAGAACTTTTTATGATTCCAGGCTTGCGCTTTTCGTCTATCTTGTCGCAATAATGATTGCGGGATTTATTGTCCCGAATTCTTTTGAGTTTGTTTTCTTAAGCTTCATCGCGGGTGTGATAGTTATATTTTCCCTTACAAATATATACAGACGGGCAAAGCTATTCACCGCGGCATTAATGGTTTTCCTGGCTTATTCGGTAGTTTATCTTGGAATTGGATTGATGCAGGAGGGCAGCCTTGCAAATATGAACTGGAAAAACTATGTCTGGTTCGCCGGGAACGGAGTCTTCCTTCTTTTGAGTTATCCCCTTATATTTGTTTTCGAGAAAACATTCAGATTTTTATCTGATGCTACCCTGTTTGAGCTTTCCGACACAAATCAGCCGCTTCTCAGGAAACTGGCGGAAGATGCACCTGGATCATTCCAGCATTCCCTGCAGGTGGCTAATCTTGCGGACGAGGCTGCAAGGGAAATCAGGGCAAATAATCTTCTGGCCAGAGCAGGAGCTCTTTATCATGATATAGGGAAGGCAGGTAATGCTGAATATTTTATTGAAAATCAGGCTGAAGGATTCAGTCCTCATGATGAACTCGATCCGATAAAAAGTTCAGAGATCATTATTGATCATGTTAAAAAAGGAGTTGATCTTGCCAGGAAATTTAACCTGCCATCCCAAATAATTGATTTTATACAAACCCATCATGGAACCACTATAGCATATTTCTTCTACAAGAAATTTCTCGACAAGAATCCCAAAAGGACCGACATGGAAGAAACTTTTTCATATTCGGGTCCAAAACCTTTCTCAAAAGAGACTGCTATTGTGATGATGGCTGATGCTGTCGAAGCCTCTTCAAGAAGCCTCGCGAATTATTCAGACGAAAACATAAGCGAACTGGTCGAAAGAATAGTGTATATCCAGGAGCAGGACGGACAGTTTTCTGAGACACCTTTGACATTCAAGGATATCTCTGACATAAAGAACGTTTTCATTAAGAGGCTCTCAAATATTTATCATGCAAGGATAGCTTATCCCAAAAGAGAAACTTCAAGAGGTTAACGCATATCATTAATTTCAACTCCTTTATATTTTTCAGGCTGAAAAATAAATACTGAATTGTCAGGATTCTGTTTCAGATCATATTCCTTCACTGTAAGATTAACAGTTACCCCATTTTTATACTTATACTCGATACTTTTAAGGTCAAGCGAAGGTTTACCTATGCAGAGCCTTATTCTGATATGATCACTATCCAATTCTTCAGGATAAAGGTCAATTAGGTATGAATCTGCCTTTTCTTCAAGAAATTTTGTTTTATAACTCTTTTTGTAAATTGAAAATACAGAAGATGGTTTTGACTGAAACGAATCGTCTTTTTTATCAGGTCTGGCAATGGTAACCTCTTTTTCAGCAGGCAGATAACTCCAGGATGTTTCCCCGTTGAACCATATAATATTGTCGGTCATTTCAAGCCTGTACTTATCCTTCCTAAGAATGATTGAACCTGGAACACTATTATTAGTGCCTTCAACCTGATCAATGGTTTCTAAATTAAATTTCATCGAAACAGAAGGAGCTGCCAGAGCAAGTTCCGAAAATCTGTCGAGAATCTTTACTGCCTCCTTATCATTCTGTGTATATGCAGTTAATGAGACAAGAAAGAGAAAAAGGCTAATCAGAAATGTCCTCATTATATCTGTTTTAATCCAGACTCTTCAAAATCTGTTCCAAATGTGTATAATCAGAAATAAGAACATCTCTTGCCTTGCTTCCCTCAAATGGTCCGACTATCCCTGCAGCCTCAAGCTGGTCAATTAATCTTCCTGCACGGTTATAGCCGATTGACAGTTTCCTCTGGATAAGAGAGGTTGATCCCTGCTGATGCTGTACAACTAATCTGGCCGCCTCATCAAATATTGGATCCCTTTTGCGAAGGTCAACTTCCTGTGTCCCTCCCTCACTATCGTCGATATACTCCGGAAGATGCATGGCATCGGGATAACCCTGCTGTGAACCGATAAATTCGGTAAGCTCTTCAATCTCAGGTGTGTCGATGAAAGCACATTGAACCCTCACTGGTTCAGCCCCTGACGATACCAGCATGTCACCCCTCCCCACCAGCCTGTCTGCTCCTGTAGCGTCAATAATCGTTCTTGAATCGATTGATGAGAAGACTCTGAAAGCTATTCTTGTTGGGAAGTTGGCTTTTATGAAGCCGGTAATAATGTTTGTCGAAGGCCTCTGTGTTGAAATTATAAGGTGGATACCGATTGCCCGTGCAAGCTGTGCAAGCCTCCCGATAGGAGGTTCGATCTCCCTTCCGGCAGTCATTATAAGATCGGCAAACTCATCAATTATAAGCACGATATATGGCAGATACCTGTGCCCCTTTTCAGGATTAAGTCTCCTTGAAATAAATTTCTCGTTATACTCTTTAATATTACGTGATTGAGCATCTTTTAAAAGCTCCAGGCGATTATCCATCTCAATGCACAATGAATTCAGAGTATTGATAACCTTCTGGGTATCAGTGATTATAGCATCATCTTCGCCTGGTAGTTTTGCAAGGAAATGACGTTCAATTTTGGCATATAACGGTAACTCAACCCTTTTGGGATCGATAAGAACGAATTTCACTTCTGATGGGTGTTTTTTGTAAAGAAGTGAAGTTATTATTGCATTGATTCCTACTGATTTACCCTGTCCGGTTGCACCGGCGACAAGAAGATGGGGCATCTTTGTAAGATCGATAATAAAAGGATCATTTGTGATTGTGCGGCCAAGTGCCAGGGCAAGATCATATTTTGTTTCCTGGAATGCCTTGGAAGTTATCAGTGATTTCATTGAAACAATTTCGGGTTTCTTGTTAGGAACCTCAATTCCTACGGTCCCTCTTCCCGGAATTGGAGCAATTATTCTTATGCCAAGAGCTGAAAGATTAAGCGCAATATCATTCTCAAGCGATTTGATACGGGCAAGCCGGACACCGCGTTCAGGTACTATCTCGTAAAGCGTGACTGTAGGACCGACAGTGGCCGATATCTGCCTTATGCTTATCTTATGGTCACCCAGAGTTTTTACAATATTCTCTTTGTTCTCAAAAACCTCCTTGTCATCAAATTCGATCCCTGATTTATGGTCAGTGAGTATTGAAACAGGCGGGAACCTGTAATTTGAAAGGTCGAGGCGGGGATCATAATTTCCCATGATCTTTTCGATTTCATGATCGGGGAGTATATCTGTAGCTTCCGGTTTTTTAATATTTATCGGAACACTGCCAGGGATTTTTGTCCCTGTTTCATCCTTATCGATTACATGAATTATCGATCCGTGAGCTAAGCTGTCAGGGTTATCGTCGCCAGTTGCGTGTTTCACCACAAATTCCACCTCTTCAAGATCTTCATCGTCCTGTTCACTTTCAGATTCATCATCACCTGCAGATTCTGCTGTATCTATACTATCGTCTGATGATTCTACCGGAGTATTATCAGTTTTTATACCGGGGATAACACTTTTTATCGATGCAGTAATAGTTTTTGTGAAAGTTTCAGGTCTGAACCTCAGTGCAAAGATGAGATAACCAACAGTGATTAATATCAATATTATACCAGTACCTATTTTCCCTATAAAAGAATTAAGCCATTCTGTGATCTTAAAGCCCTGAGCACCACCCGGACCGCTTCCAAGGTATCCACTGGCTTCACCAAAGATATAACCAAGGATCAGAGAGAGAATTATTGCTGCAAATGTGAATTTTATAACCAGCTTCCAAAGATTGAGCTTGGGGAAATTAAGCAGGTACAATCCGATAGCTCCAAAAATCAGAGGTATAAAGAATGCTCCGTATCCAAATCCAAAGCCGACAATCATTTTGGCAAGAAAATGCCCGCTTTTGCCTGACCAGTTCTTCACATTTACATCAGCGTTTGAAACCACCTGTGAATCGGACAGGCTAAGGTCGGTCTTCCACCAGAAAAGATATGCAACACAGGCGAGCAGGAGATAAAGTGCAAAGCCTGTAATCAGTATTCCGAATACGAATTTAATCCTTTCGTCAGTAAAAAAAGATTTGGATTTAGCCTTTGTCCTAATCGTTTTTTTACCGTTTTTCTCTTTATCATTCTTCATTTCAAATCATTTATTCCATCAGGCCTGACCCGAAAAACCACCCAAAGGTAGTAATTTTGATAAAGACATAAGAAAAGGAAAAAAACTTTCAGGATAAGTAGTTGAAAATAGGCTTCTGGAAAATATCTTCAGGAATACTTCTTTAGGTGATCCTTAACATCCACCTAGTCCCTTTCTAAGGGCGAACCGCATACCGCGCACCTGTTACAGGCTTACCATTTTATTAATAAACCTGTTTATATCGTTCTTTGAGACCTTTTTGAATTTCTCTTTCCTTTCAAATGTTTTGTCAGGGATCTCTTTTTTGTAGATGTTCTGGGCTTCAAAATGAAACTCTGAGCGGCCGATGAAAAAGAAAAAGCTCATCAATACTCCGTCTATCTGGTAAAAAGGAGTTGAAGCATTCGGATTCTTAACAGGAATTTCATCGGTATACCAGACATTATATATTTTGGAGCGGTCGGAGGGAAATGTAACTTCAGCATTCTTGCATTTAAAACCACATATCAATGCCGATTTTGAAGTCTTTTTGATTTCCATGCCCCGCATTGCTTCAAATCCTGGATATAGTTCACCCGGTTTTGATGAATAAAAATATCTTATCGTGAATAAGCTTAGATAAGTGTCAAATATTTCTTTGGAAGGATTCGACAGATTAATGATGCCTGAATTGCCTATCGGGGAAATTAACTCATAAATTATATTGTCATCCTTAAAGGACACAATTAAATTTTGTGGCATAATTTCTTTTGGCATCCTTGTCACCTGACCTTCATACTGAACGTTATAATGAATCTCCCCCTGATTCATAAACCTTCCACCATTCCGACTGCAGGATGAACCAATAAAAGTGATAATAATTGCAAAAAGGAGTGCTTTTCCCGATCTCACCAACTTCAATTTAAGTTGAAAAATGTAAATGTAATTATTATTTTTGACTTGTAACAGGCTCTCGTGTAATTGCAAGTAATTTGGAAATATATGTTCTTTAACATATTATATAACCTCTCTCCTTTAAGAGTTGCTGTGCGGTCCTATTTTTATAATTTGATAGCTTTGTATATAACAAATATTCCTTCAAATAGTTTATAAACGAAGATTTTGACCTAACATTATCCTTACACAGGTTTATTATGAAAAAGAAACTGGCAGTTGTTGCATTGGGTGGGAATGCACTTCTCAGGGGAGATCAGATTGGAACAATCGATGAGCAAGAGGAAAATACCACTCATACCCTCGAGAACCTTGTTTTCCTGATAAATGAAGGGTACAATCTGGTGATAACACACGGAAACGGTCCACAGGTAGGTAACATTTTGATGCGGAATGATGCCGGTGAGCAAATGTATAATATTGCCCAGATGCCTGTAGATATTTGCGTGGCTGATTCTCAGGGCGGTATCGGCTATATGATTGAAAGAATGTTCAGAAATGTACTTAACAAACACGGAATTAACAAAAATGTGATCTGCATAGTAACACAGGTCATTGTCGACAAAAATGACCCGGCCTTCACTGATCCACAGAAGAGGATCGGGAAGATTTATACAAAAGTGGAGGCCGACAAGCTTGCTGAAAAAAAAGGATGGATATTTATGGAGGAAGTAAAGATGGAAGGAGGTTTCAGGCGTGTTGTTCCTTCACCTGCTCCGGTTGATATAATGAATTATTCAATAATCCGCGATCTGGCAATTGATGGGAACATCGTTATTGCTGCTGGTGGAGGAGGTGTCCCTGTTTATATTGATGAAAAAAAGGATGTCAGACCGGCCGAAGTTGTTATTGATAAAGACCGGGCATCATCCCTTCTGGCATCGTTGATGATGGCTGACGAATTTTATATTCTGACAGACGTTCCTTACATTTATATCAACTACAAAAAACCTGACCAGGAGATAAAGGAATTCCTTAATTATGCAGATGCTCTTAAATACCTTATAGAAGGTCAGTTTGCTAAGGGCAGCATGGCTCCTAAAATAGAAGCATGCCTTGACTTTATCAAAAAAGGAGGGCAAAAAAGCGTTATAACTGAAGCCTTTAAACTTGCAGATAAGAAATACGGTTCGAAGATAACTATGGAATACGAAGCTTGAGGTGTGACGGAGTAAAGGCATGAAGGCATTAATGTGTAACAGCGTAAAGTAATCATTATCGACAAATAAAAATTCACTATTTTTATCTCCGTATAAATAGATTCCTTAAACTAACAACTTTTTACCCTATTATCCTTAAAGCCTTGAAGCCTTGACGCCATTAAACCTTTAAACCTTATTCCCCATGTCCGTTAACCTTCGTAACCGCAATTTTCTGAAGCTTCTAGATTTCAGACCTGAAGAAATTAAATTTCTGCTCGATCTCGCAGCTGATCTGAAAAAAGCCAAATATACAGGCACCGAACAACAACTCCTTAAAGGTAAGAACATTGCCTTGATATTCGAGAAATCATCCACAAGAACAAGGTGTGCATTTGAAGTGGCAGCTCTCGACCAGGGAGCTCATGTCACATACCTCGGTCCGAGCGGTTCGCAAATAGGACAAAAAGAATCGATGAAAGACACTGCAATGGTTCTTGGCAGGATGTATGACGGGATTGAATACAGGGGTTATGGTCAGGCTATTGTTGAAGAGCTTGCAAAGCATGCCGGTGTGCCTGTTTGGAACGGGCTTACAAATGAATTTCATCCTACTCAGATTCTTGCCGATTTCATGACAATGCTTGAACATTCTGATAAGCCTTTGAATAAAATATCATTCTGCTATCTTGGAGACGCACGCTATAACATGGGCAACTCATTGCTGGTAGGTGCAGCAAAAATGGGAATGGATTTCAGAACAGCCGCACCAGAAGCTTTCCAGCAGGGAAAAGAGCTTGTGAAAACATGTAAAACAATTGCAAAAGAGACGGGAGCAAAGATAAATATAACCGAAAATGTCAGTGAGGCAGTTAAAGGTGTTGATTTCCTGTACACTGACGTCTGGGTGTCGATGGGTGAGCCAGATTCTGTCTGGGAAGATAGAATAACACTGCTGAAGCCATATCAGGTAAATATGTCAGTTATCAAAAAAACAGGCAATCCGGATGTGAGGTTTCTGCATTGCCTTCCGGCTTTTCACAACAGGGAAACAAAAATAGGAGAGGATATATATAAGAAGTTCGGTCTTGACGGAATGGAAGTAACCGAGGACGTTTTTGAATCGAAGCACTCAATAGTATTTGACGAGGCAGAAAACAGGCTTCATACAATTAAGGCGGTAATGGTAGCGACGTTGAGATAACCTCTCCCTAAATCCCTCCCCCTAGGTGAGGGACTTTTGTACAATTCAGTATCGAGTTACTTATACAAATTTCTCTGTTTGTAATGAATTAAGCTCCTTCTCTCTTGGGAGAAGGGGTTGGGGACGAGGTCATTATCTTATCCACTCCTTAACGAAATAGAAGGTTATTACAAACGAAGTAGCAAGCTTCAGCCCGATGCCTGTAAGAAATCCAAGCAGACTACCGAAACCTGCTTTTATGGCATATTTTATATCGTCCTTAAAGATAAGTTCTCCTACAAACGCCCCTATAAAAGGACCAATAATGATTCCCAGAGGCCCCAGAAACAGTCCAATAATAAGTCCGACTGTCGCTCCCCTGGTACCATATTTTGAGCCACCGAATTTTTTTGTTCCCCACACAGGAACCACATAATCGAGTATTGAAACAACAACCACAACAGCTGCAAGGGTTATCAGGAGAGTATTCGAAAAATCAGCAAATTTTGTGAAGTGCAGCAAAATCAGACCAAGATAGCTTAATGGAGGACCTGGCAATACGGGTGCCAGGCAGCCAATTATTCCTAGTATCAGAAGAATAATTGCCAATATTAACAGGATATAATCTACCATTCAGACGGGGACTTCTTATTTTTTACCAAGGTCGTCGAAATCAACATTAGTAAATTCCCTGGCAGAAAGATCAACAGGTTCCTGTTTCGGCTCTTCTTCAGAATGTATTATTTCTGCTTTTAATTCATTCCTTCCGTTGCCAATAAATGTAACGGCATCTTTCAATCCATCAGCAAATTTCTCAAAATCTTCTTTGTACAAAAAGATTTTATGCTTTTCATAAAAGATCTTTCCTTCTTTCCCAAGACGTTTTTTGCTTTCTGTGATGGTCAGGTAGTAATCTTCCTTGCGGGTAGCCTTTACATCAAAAAAATAGGTCCTTTTCCCGGCTCTTACCACTTTCGTGTAGATCTCTTCCCTTACGTTTTTTTCATCATTCCCGTTTACGACCTCCTTTATTCCGGCTTCTTCTTCCATTTCTAAGTCAGTTTAGGTTTAGGTTAGGCTAGTGTTTTGATTGTCAAATGTACAAATATTTTTCAAATCAAAACAATGCCTTCCAAATGTACCTTAATTTTGCCCGGTTGTTTTGAGGGTAAAGGAAAAAGGTTATTTTTGCAGCCAAAATCTGAGGTTCTATACTAATGATAAGTAGAAGACTATTGCGCATAAAAGCCCTGATGGCATTATATGCATTCAACCGCAGGGAAGATGATAATTTGGCACAGGCTGAGAAAGAGCTGTTATTCAGCATCGAAAAGACTTACGACCTGTATCATTACCTGCTTCTGCTTGTACTCGAAATTGCTGACATCGCCTCAGAAAAAATCGATCAGGCACTGCAGAAAAGAATGCCGACTTCTGAGGATCTTAATCCCAAAAGACGATTTATTGATAATCAGGTTATTGCACAGTTAAGGAAGAATAAGGCTTTTAGTGATTACATATCTTCAAGGAAACTTTCATGGATTAACTATCCGCATATTCCCAGAATAATGTACAACAAAATGATCACCTGGGAAAAGTATGAAGATTATATGTTATCAGATGCTCACGGCTATACCGCCGATAAGAAATTCATAGTTAACCTTATAACAAAGCTTTTCGCCGAATCGGAGGACCTTGAGTCGAACTTTGAAGAGCAAAGCATTTACTGGAACGATGATACGGAATACGTAACAGTGATGATCGAAAAAACCCTGAAGAAATTCAAATCAGAAAACGGCGAAAATGTAGAAATGATGCCTCTCTATAAAAATAAGGAAGATGAGGATTTTGTAAAGATATTGTTCAGAAAAGCGATACTTCACTCCAGGCAATGTTCGGAACTGATTGATATAAATACGACCAACTGGGAGGTTGAACGCATTGCTCTGATGGATATTCTGGTAATGCAGCTGGCAATCACAGAAATAATTGAATTCCCGGAAATACCGGTAAAGGTGACCCTGAATGAGTATATTGAAATTGCCAAATACTATTGTACTCCAAAAAGCAGTACCTTTGTCAACGGAATTCTTGATAATATTGTGAAAGAGATCCGGGAAAAAGGACTTTTTGAGAAATCAGGGAAAGGCCTTATTGGTGAAAATTATGATGATAAAGACCGAATAATCTGAATATTTTAAAAATGAAAACGGAAGGAATTCTATCTTTTGTCCTCCTTTTGATCTTTCTGACTACCTGTAACTCAGGACATGGGACAAAAACTGAAGATAACTCAGATATTAAGGCACAGGGAGAGTCAGCAAAAATAAGTTTCAGAGAATATGAATATAATTTTGGCAGGATAAAAGAAGGAGAGAAGGTTGCTCATATCTTTTCTTTTGAAAACAAAGGACCCGGAAACCTGGTGATAGCTTCAGCTTCAACAAGTTGCGGCTGTACGGTTACTAAATATGACCGTAATCCGATTCCCCCCGGCGAGGACGGAAGCCTGGAGGTTGTATTTGACTCAGATGGAAGGAACGGTGTTCAAACCAAAACAATTTCAGTACGGTCGAATTCCAAAACCCAGGTAGTCATCCTGAAAATAACCGCCGAGGTAATATCCGGTAATGACTAATCACAAATCACCAATCACCAATGACCAACGAATAATCACTAACCACAAATAACTAATAATTATGAACAATTTAGCCTTTATTCTTCTTATGGGACAGCCCTCAGGCACAGCTTCCGGCCAGAGTAATGCCCTGGTTACTTTTCTGCCATTGTTACTTGTTTTTGTTGTTTTCTATTTCTTTATGATCAGACCTCAGATGAAAAAACAGAAAGAAATGACAAACTACAGGAGTTCTCTGAAGAAAGGTGACAAAGTCGTGACTACAGGAGGTATTTACGGAAAGATTTATGAAGTGAAAGATAATTATGTTATGCTTGAGGTAGGTGGAGATCTTAGACTTAAAGTTGATAAAAGCGCTCTTATTAAGGATCCAACCACTGATTCGGTGTAAACTGACCATCAACTGCTCCGGGTGAAATGGATAGGTAGCATATGGCTCAGAAAACTTAAGGAAGAGAAAGGAATCAGGATTGACAGGGATGCTGTCATTTTCACTTTCTTTCTTTTACTTTCCTTTGTGCTCTGGTATCTCAATTCTCTTGAAAAGGATGTTGAATATGAAATAAAGTATCCTGTAAGATTTGTAAATATTCCTGAGGAAAGAGTACTAGCCGAGGACTTACCTTCCAGACTTGAACTCTTTCTGAAAGGCCCGGGTTATTCAATACTTAAACTTAAACTGGCGGGAAACCACTCACCGGTGATCCTTGATGTTTCAACTATCAATTACAGGAGAGTTCCCGGGAGCAGAACACTTAATTATTATATTATAGCATCTGGACTAATCCCCCAACTTAAAAATCAGTTACGGGCTGAATGTCAGATAACTTCTATAAAGCCGGATACTCTGTTTTTTTCTTTTGATAAGATCATAAACAAGAAGGTTAAGGTTGTAGTTGACGTCGAAATAATGACTCAACGACAATATCTGGTTAAGGGAAAAATAATTGTTAAACCGGATACTATTACTATAAGTGGTCCGAAACGGATTCTTGATACTATCAATACAATAAAAACAAGGTATAAAAAGCTTAAAGGAGTAAACGAGACAATATCAATGAGCATAGCTCTTGCTGCTTCAAAAGAGTATGAAGTATCAGATAAGAAAGTACTTCTTACAATTCCGGTTGAACAATTTACTGAAGTTGAAATCCAAGTGCCGGTAACAATACTGAACAGCCCTGATTCAATCAATATCAAAATCTTCCCGGATGCTGTTACGGTTAAATGTCTGGTAGCCGTCAGCGATTATAAAAAAATTGAGGAGATCCCGTTTGAAGTAGTTCTCGACCTGTCAAAAGCTGACCTGAATTCATCTGAAAAGATCCCCGTCGGCTTCCGGAATATACCTCCATTTGTAAGCTCACTGAGAGTTACACCTGCAAAAGTTGATTTTCTTATTGAAAAGAAACTCAAATGAAAAAACTCCAGAACCCAGGTTTGAAACTCGGTGTCACCGGCGGAATAGGTAGCGGTAAAACTACTGTCTGTAAAGTGTTTGCAGTTCTTGGCATACCTGTATTTTCAGCTGATATTGAGGCAAAAAGAATTCAGGATAGTGACAGGGACCTGCAGAAGAAAATAAATTCACTTGCAGGTAAAGATCTTTTTCCTTTTGGAATACTTGACCGGTCCGAAATGGCAAAGCTTATCTTCAGCAATAAAGATCTGCTCGAAAAAGTGAATTCTATCGTACACCCTGCAGTCTTCAAATGTTTCAGAGAATGGGCTGGCAGCCAGGATTCCCCTTATTCAGTCATGGAGGCAGCTATTCTTTTCGAAAGCGGTGCCTCCAGGATGATGGACAGGATAGTAACAGTGGTAACTCCAATGGAAGAAAGAATTGAAAGACTGGTCAGGGGGAATAAGTTCACCAGGGAGCAGGTCACTGAGCGGATCAAAAATCAGATAGATGACGCATCGAGGATAAAACAGTCTGATTACATTATATTTAATTCGGAAAATGATATGGTCATTCCGGCTGTTCTTGGCATTCATGAGGAAATGTTAAAACTGTACAATAAAGCAAAATAGTTTATGGGAAGCTTCGGAAAATGGATCGGCGGCGGCCTGGGTTTCGTTATGGGGGGACCCCTTGGGGCTATACTTGGTTTCCTGGTCGGATCGATGGTTGACAATACCACTATTCAAACGTCAACATTTACCTCGTCCCCACAGCGCACAACGCCGGGTGATTTTGGCATGAGCCTGCTGGTTCTGGTTGCAGCAATGATGAAAGCCGACGGGAAAGTTGTAAAATCTGAGCTGGAGTATGTTAAACAGTTTTTTGTGAAGCAATTTGGCCAATCAACTGCCCGTGAGGCTCTTATGATGCTTAAAGATATACTTAAGCAAGATATTCCGGTAAGAGATGTCTGTATGCAGATCAGTAAAAATATGGATTACTCATCACGTCTTCAACTTTTGCATCTTCTGTTCAATATCTCTCTGGCCGATGGGGCTGTCAATGCATTAGAAATATATGCAATAGAAAAAATGTCGGGATATCTGGGTATTGCTTCAACTGATTTTATTTCAATAAGAAATATGTTCGTCCCTGAAACTGATTCTTCATATAAGATCCTTGAAATTGAGCCGACAGCGACTGATGAAGAGGTAAAAAAAGCTTACAGGAGAATGGCGATGAAATACCATCCCGACAAAGTAAGCCACCTTGGCGAGGAATTCAGAAAAACTGCGGATGAAAAATTCAGAAAGGTAAATGAAGCTTACGAAAAGATTAAAAAAGAAAGGAACATGAACTAACAGTTCTTCATAAAAAATATGACTGTTGAAACAAACATATAGCAACAAAAATTAAATTTGCGGACAAAAGTTAATAATATGATATTAAAAGATATTTTGGCAATTTCAGGAGAATCGGGTCTTTTTAAATTCATAGCCCAGGGAAAGAATGCAATTATAGTTGAGCAACTTGAAACAGGGAAAAGAAGCAGTGCGTACAGTTCCGCGAAAGTAAATTCGTTGGAAGATATTTCTGTTTTTACGGAAAATGAAGATCTTCCCCTTGGCAAAGTCTTCGATAAGATCTTCGAGAAAGAATCAGGCGGGGCAGCTATTGACTCAAAAACAGAAGCAGAAAAACTAAGAAAATATTTTGAAGAAATAATTCCGGACTACTCTAAAGAAAAAGTATATGTCAGCGATATAAAGAAGATTATTCTATGGTATAATCTGCTTCATAAAAAGGGAATGCTGGTAAAGGAAGAACCTGAAAAAAGTGCTGATTCAGAAAAAACTGAATCCGAATCCGAATCTGAGAAACCTAAGGTAACCGGAAAGAAAAAGAAGAAAAGCGAACCAGGATCAAAGGATTAAGCCGTTGGAGATAAAAATCTGATAACCATGAATTTCGGAGGAAATGAAGTAGTCTATAGTTATTCTGCTTCAGAGATAATCATTGTTCCAGTTCCTTATGATGAAACCAGCACCTGGATGAAGGGAGCCGATAAGGGCCCGGATGCAATCATGGAAGCATCAGTCAACCTGGAGTTTTATGATATTGAAACTGATTCTGAAGCTCACCTTAAAGGAATCCATACTATTGATCCCGTCAAAGAGAAGAAATCTCCTGAAGATCTTGTCAATGTGGTTTATGGCACAGTACTGAATCTTCTGAGAGAAAAAAAATTCCCTGTAGTTGCAGGAGGAAATCATACAGTGAGCATAGGAGCAGCTAAAGCTTTTTCTGAGCACTTCAGAAATCTATCGGTCCTCCAGCTTGACGCCCATTCGGATTTAAGACAGGAATATGAAGGTTCGCTATATAACCACGCATGTGCTATGGCAAGGATTCGTGAATTTGCACCAATTGTGCAGGTTGGCATAAGAAGTATGTCGCGCGAAGAGGTTCCCTTTGGTGACAGGGAAAGAGTCTTCTTTGCTCATGAACTCTATCATAACAAGTCAGGATATTCTGAAGCTATTGATCTGCTTACGGAAAATGTTTACATAACCATCGATCTAGATGTTTTTGACCCTTCATTAATTCCATCAACCGGAACACCTGAACCCGGCGGTCCTGATTATTTTGAGATCATGCATTTCTTAAAGGATGTGGTACAAAAAAGAAATGTCGTAGGATTTGATGTTGTCGAGCTATGCCCCTCACCAGTTAATAAAGCATCCGATTTTGTTGCGGCAAAGATTATTTATCAACTTTTAAGCTATAAGTTTTGTTGATACATTGGTCTGCTTATCCCAGGATTATCCCACCTCAACCCCACATCCCTTCTCCTAAAAGAGAAAGGGCTTTTTAACTAATTTACAGGATATTAGCCCCTGCCTCCTGGAGGAAGGGTTGGGGAGAGGTCCTCATTTTTCTTCGAATCCTCCCAGATCATATTCATCTCATCGAGGCTCATATCGTGGAGGGAAATGCCTTTTGAAAGTGTCTCTTTTTCAAGGTAATTGAACCGATTAATGAATTTCCTGTTTGTTTTTTCAAGTGCTGCCTCTGGGTCAATCCCGTACAGACGGGCAGCATTAATCAAAGAGAAAAATACATCACCCAGTTCCGATTCTATACTCTCAGTATTTTGATTTTCAATCTCTTCCTTAAGTTCGGTAATTTCTTCAAGAACCTTATCCCATATCTGCTCACGTACTTCCCAGTCGAATCCGACTCCTCTTACTTTTTCCTGGATCCTGTTTGCTTTAACAATTGCGGGTAGTGAGGATGGAACACCTGATAAAACAGGATTATAGCCTGAATTTTCTTTCATTTTAAGGTGTTCCCAGTTTTTTTCAACTTCTGAAGCTCCTGATACCTTAACTTCACCAAAGACATGGGGATGACGGTAAATAAGTTTTTCATTTATTCCTTTCAGCACATCCGTCATCGAAAACAGGTTCTTTTCTGAGCCTATTTTAGCATAAAATACAATATGAAGCATAATATCGCCAAGCTCATTTTTTATTCCTTCATTATCTCCTGAAAATATTGCATCAGCAAGTTCAAATGTCTCTTCAATTGTCAGTTTCCTGAGGCTTACATTAGTCTGCTTCATATCCCATGGGCATTTGCCTCTGAGTTCATCAATGATTTCAAGGAGTCTTATAAACTCCTCACAGCTTTTTTCTTTATCGGTCATCAGTAATGGTTTTTAAAACAATTGATTAGATGGTACGATCTTATTCATCATATCCACTCTCACGGCTGAACCGACCTCCAGACTAAGCAGTTCCGATACATCAGCACCATTTATTGAAATTTCAAGAAGATCAAGTGAATTGAATCTGGCAAGCAAATCACCTACAGGCACATCATTATAAGAATGGGAAATAGTTTCTGTAAAGTTTTTATTGCTCTGAACAGATATCCTGAATCCCCTGTTCTCAGATATCCGGTAGAAGATCTCCCTTGTTATATTTGAAATTGCATTGCCATAGGAGTCTATAAAAATTATACTTCCTATAATTACTTCCTTGTCCAGTGTAGCCCTGAGAGGTACCCGTTCTCTTAATGTCTTTAATGGCGTTCCAAGCCTGGAAAGCTCCCTGCCAGCAAACAATCCGGATGCAGCTCTGGCAAAAATTTCCAGCTCATCTGTTTCTCCGTTGGTTTCAATTCTTATGATTTCATCCGGATCAGCATTAAGTATAAGGTTAAAGATACCGTTATCGGTCCCAATGAAAAAGTGTTCTCTTGCCTTAATTATCAAATAATTTTCACCTTCTTGCGCCTCTGAGTGAACGCATATTATGTGGATGGATCCCTTAGGATAATTCAGAAATGTATTTCTGATAATAAAAGAGGCATGCGAAATATTGAAAGGGGGTATATTGAATGCATTTTCAATTATTGCAGCTCCCGGACACAAACTGCACAGCTTCCCTTTTATGATACCGTTGTAAATATCATCAGGCCTCCATTCAGTTGTAAGGGTAATTACAGGCATGGGGAAAAAACTTAAGACAAAGATAATCTTCTAAAGAAAAAATAAGCTTACTTTGTATTGATCAAAAGATCTTTTTTTATAAACTGACAAACAGTTTCCAAGTTAATATTTTAAAGCCAGGAAGAACTAAAAACTTTTGAAGGATTCAATGACAGAGATAATAATATTTCTTGAGGATATTGATCCTGTAATCTTTTATGGCACAAATAATTCCCTGCTTGACAAAATCCGCGGATTTTTTCCTAAAATAAAGATTATCGCCAGAGGCAATGAAATAAAATGCATGGGTGAAGAGGGTGAGATCACTGTGTTTGCCGAAAAGTTCAATGAATTAATTGAATACTATCAAAAATATCACCGAATTGATGAGCAGGACATTGAAAAGTATTTTTTCGATGCCGGCCATATGAAAAGTGCATCCGACGGCGAATTTGAAAAGGTCATTGTGTTTGGCACCAGCGGTAAGCCGGTAAGAGCAAGGACTGTAAATCAGGTTCTTCTGGTAAACGATTATAAGGCTAACGACCTGATAATTGCTGAAGGTCCTGCTGGAACCGGTAAAACTTATACATCAATTGCATTAGCAGTCAGGGCATTGAAAGAAAAAGAGGTTAAGAAAATCATTCTTGCCCGTCCTGCAGTTGAAGCAGGTGAAAGGCTTGGCTTTTTGCCCGGAGATATGAAAGAAAAGCTCGATCCCTATCTTCAGCCTTTATATGATGCACTTCACGATATGATCCCTTTCAAGAAACTTGAAACATGGATGGAAGACGGAACTGTACAGATAGCTCCTCTCGCTTTTATGAGAGGGAGGACGCTTGAGAATGCTTTTGTGATTCTCGATGAAGCACAGAATGCCACGATAAGCCAGCTAAAAATGTTTCTTACCAGGATGGGCATAAGCTCCAAATTCATTATGACAGGAGATACAACCCAGATAGACCTTCCAAAGAAATCTGAATCCGGACTGCTTCAGGCCATGAGAATTCTTGCTAATATTGAGGGTATATCTATTATTAAATTTGACGAAAGAGATATAGTCCGGCATAAACTTGTAAAAAGGATAGTTAAGGCTTATGAACAGGAAGAAAACGAAAACTAAAAATAAATTTATGGCAAAGACAATTCTAACCTCCGATTTCCATTTTCCAGGGCAAAAGAGTATTTACAAAGGAAAAGTAAGGGATGTATATAATATTGATGATAAATACCTTCTGATGATTGTGTCAGACCGGATTTCAGCATTCGATGTTGTACTGCCAAAAGGAATTCCTTACAAGGGACAGGTCCTTAATGAGATTGCTTCCAAATTCCTTGATGCTACCAGCGATGTTGTCCCTAACTGGAAAATTGCAACTCCCGATCCGACTGTAACGATCGGCCATATATGCAAACCGTATCCCCTTGAGATGATCGTAAGAGCCTATCTTACCGGAAGCTCATGGAGAACTTACAAAGCAGGTTCAAGGGAAATTTGCGGTATAAAATTACCTGACGGGATGAAGGAGCATCAGCGCTTTCCCCTACCAATAATTACACCAACAACTAAAGCTGAGCATGGCCGCCACGATGAAGATATTTCAAAGGAAGAAATTATAAAAAGCGGACTTGTTCCTGAAAATGAATATTCTCTTATTGAGAAGTATACAATGGATGTCTTTATGAGGGGTTCGGAAATTGCCGCACAACATGGTTTGATTCTTGTTGATACCAAATATGAATTCGGTAATAAAGATGGCAAAGTAATGTTAATTGATGAAATTAATACTCCTGATTCCTCACGGTATTTCTATGCTGATGAATACCAGGAACGTTTTGATAAGGGTATGCCTCAAAAGCAGTTATCAAAAGAATTTGTACGGGAATGGCTTATGGAAAACGGGTTTCAGGGCAAAGAGGGCCAAAAAGTTCCTGAAATGACTGATGAATTTGTTAACCAGATTTCTGAAAGATACATTGAACTTTTTGAGAAGATAACAGGTGAAAAGTTTGTAAAGGCAGATATTACTAATGTCCGGGAGAGAATCGAAAAAAACTGTTTGATATTCATGGAAACGCTTAAATAGATAAGATGAACCGGATTATAAAATTCAGGTCATTAATTATATTTATCATCCTGCTTGTTTTTGGAGTGCAGGGTTTGCCCCAGGTGGCTGTTGAAAGGTCAAAAGATAAAATTGTAATCTCCGGAGTGACCTACTATGTTCATTTGGTCAAAAAAGGAGAAACTATCTATTCCATATCGAAGGCTTATGGAATAACGACAGAAGAACTGATAAAGGAAAATCCTCTTGCTGTCAGTGGTCTTAAGGAGGGACAGAGTATAAGAATTAAGGCTGACCTGGTATCATTTGCAACTCCATCACAGTCTGCACAATATCCGGCAACAGTCCGCGATGAAAGCAAGTTTATTTATCATAAGCTTCAGTCCGGTGAGACAATCTATTTTTTATCAAAAACTTATAGCGTTTCAGAAAATGAGATAATTCAAAGTAATCCTGGAATCGATATTAATAAGCTTCCTCTTGGTTATGAGATAGCAATTCCCAGAAAAGAGTTTATGAATGAGAAACAGGTTTTTGTACATCAGGATACAAAAGCTTATTATCATAAAGTGATCAATGGTGAAACTATGGCTTCCATAGCCCGACAATATAGACTGACTGTCAGGGAATTAAGAAGAGCAAACCGGGATGTTCGTTTTCCTCAGGTCGGCGATTATCTCAGAATCCCCGGAATGAAACCCCAGGAAGAAAAGCCTGTTCTGCCTGTTGCAGCTGATACAGTTCCCGTGGTTACAGAGGATCAGGTTGTTTACTTTGAAAAACCTTCCGAATTTACCCTAGTAAGGAACCTTACCGGCTCACTTGATGTGGCAGTGCTCCTGCCTTTTTATCTTCCGGAAAATTCCAGGCACACTGATATTGATTCTTCAAAATCACTTAAGGGTAAGAAGATTTATAAAGTTTTAAACCGCTCCGACGACTGGATTTATCCACGCAGTGTCGGATTTATTGAAATGTATGAAGGTATCTTGCTTGCAGCTGACACGCTGAGAGCCCTGGGCCTTAATATTAATATTCATGTTTATGATATAAAAAGTGATACAATAGGAGTGACAAGACTTATCCAATCTGGCAAGCTTGACAAGATGGATCTGATAATCGGACCGGTACATTCCGGAAACTTATCTATCGTAGCTTCGTATGCGGGCAATCTTGGGATTCCTGTTGTGTCTCCAGTCCATCTGAGCAATAATTCAGTTCTGGTGAATCATTCTTCACTTTTCATGGCAAGTTCATCGCTTGAAGTTGCACAGAATGCCATTGCAAGAAAGATGAGGGATTTTTATAACTGCAATTTAGTTTTAATTCATTCGGATCAGAATGAAGAATCTCAGGATATTGACAAGTTCCGCAATATGATCCTGAATGAACTCAGCTCTACTATGCCTTTTGAAGAAATAAGATTAAAAGATATGATATTTTACAGCAGGTCTGCATTTGGAAATGATTCTATCAACCGTCTGTCTCATGCACTTTCTGAAAGAACTGGAAATGTTGTTATAATTGCTTCCGAGGATGCACCGGTTATGAGCGAATCAATAACTGACATTCATACATTATCAAGAAAATTTGATATAGATGTTTTTGGTTATCCAAACATGAGATATCTCGACAATTTTGACCATAAAATATGCTTCGATCTTGGCCTTATGATATATTCCCCTTACTGGATCGATTATACACAAAAGGATGTAATACAGTTTAATTCTGATTTCAGGACAAAATTTCTTACCGAACCTTCTGAAATGAGTTATGCATGGCAGGGATACGATATTGGGTACTACTTTTTATCGGGTCTGGCGATGTATGGGAAAGAGTTTATATCACATCCGGAAATTCATAACCCTGATCTTCTGCATACTGAATTTAATTTCCAGCACAGAACCAACAATGACGGATTTGAGAACCAGAAGCTTTTCCTGATCAGATATTCAAATAACTATGATTTGGAGCTTATAACTGATGATGAAGCCTCTTTTGTTAAATAAGAGATCTTAATTTAGCTGAACCTGTTAGAAATCATCAATTGTTAACAAAAATTAACAATAGGGAATATTGCACCTGTATTAATTGTCTATAAGGAGTATGATTAAAGAATCGTACAGGCAGAAGAGCGAAAATGAACTGGTAAAGGCATCGCTTGGAGGTGATAAGCAAGCTTTCGGCGAGATTGTGACCCGATATCAGAACATGGTTGCCAGGACTGTAAAAAGTATGCTTGGAGATTCGGTGTTCTCGGAAGATATTGGACAGGACGTATTTATAAAGCTGTTCTATTCGCTTTCCGATTTCAGGGGCGAGGCAAAGCTTTCAACCTATATACAGAAGATAGCTGTTAACCTTACCCTGAATGAAATAAAGAGACGAAAAAGGTTCTTTTCAACGTTCTCTCAAAAAGGGAACAATGAAATGTATGAGTTTGAGGTTACTGACCATGATACTGAGGAGAGAAAGGAAGCTTCAGAACTGGTCAACAAAGCGCTGATGATTATGGATCCTAAATTTCGTATAATAGTAGCAATGAGAATGCTTCAAGGTTATTCGACAAAGGAAACCGCCGAAATACTGGATCTTCCGCTCGGCACAGTTCTTTCACGGCTGTCAAGAGCTCAGGAACAAATGAAGAATATTTTGGGGAAACTATAATTGATATGAAAATTTCGGATTTAAAAGAATTATTGATCAGATCGCTTGATAAAGAGAGCAATCCTGAAAAAGCCTCAGCCAAGATAGAGGAGGCTGGTGTAACTTATAGATTCACTGAAGGATTCCGAGACAGGATCCTTGACAGGATTTACTCTGCGGGAGATGCTGTGGTTCGGGAGGTAGAATTTGTCAGGAACCTGAATAATGTTTTTTATCGTATTGCACTGACGGGAGCAGCAGCTATTGTTCTCTTGCTGATCTCTATTTTTATAATACAGGGTTCCCTTTCCTTAGATTCCTTCCTGGGATTGGGAAATGGTTATGATGAAAGTATTTTATGTCTCTTAACAGGAAATTGACAATTTTATGAAAACACGGCCGGTACTACTTGGTATTATTACCCTCATAATCGGATTTGTAATTGGCATGCTAACTTCGGCCCAGCTTCGTCTGAACAGGCTCAAACCTGTAAGGATGTATTTTTCCGAGGAGCGTTTCAGGGAGGGATTTTACAAGACAATACAACCCGATGACGCACAAAAAGCGAAAATTGATCTCATCCTTGACAAATATGCTAAACTTAACAGTGAAACGCAGAACAATTTCAGAAAGGAAATTGATGCAAATGTCAAGGCAATGAGAAAAGAACTTGATTCAAACCTTACCAAGGAACAGCTCACCCGCCTGAAAGAGATGGATGAGCGCCGGCAGGAAATGATGAAACAGGAAAGGAGAAGACGTGATAATGATACCACCCGCTTCAGAGATAACAGGCAACACTTTCATAACGGATCACCTGACCGTGGATCTGACTCTCAGGGATCTCCCCATCCGCCATTTCCTGAACGTGATTCGAGCTGGTCACCCGATCGAAAATAACAGGTAATCGAGTAATATTGGCAGGTCTTCGGGATTAACTCCAAGGGAGAGCAAAATCGGCTGATCTTCTTCAAAAATTGTAATAAATTCTTCCTTTGAAATCTCACCGCTGCTTATACCTAACCGATAAAAATCTATTGCTTCCTTTTTCTTTCCCCTGCATAAAGCAAGATGCCCTTTGTTTATATAATCATGTGCATTGAGCTTCCCTGATGATAACCGCTCATAATATTTTTCAGAATCATCATACCTGCCAAGTGCAAAATAGCAAAAAGCTATTGGTCTCAGGATCTTCAGATTCCCCGGATCATTGTATTCTACTCTGAAATAGTATTTAAGTGCGGTTTCATAACCATGAAGATCAAGATAACAATGGCCTGTCATTATTGCTGTGTGCATATCCTCAGGATCCATTGTACCAGCCTGTAGATAGTAATCGAGGGCTTCCTCTTTTTTACCCAGACGGCGCAGACACAGACCAATCTTCTTCAGGGTCCAGATTTTCCTCTCAATCAGCTCAGCCCTCTGATAGTACCTGAGAGCTTCCTCATAGCTTTCTTCCTGCTGATAACAGAAAGCAATTTTTTCGTATAGCTGCGACTCATCGGTTTTTTCCTTTACCTGCCTGAGAAATAAATCAAGAGCGTCAGAATAGTAATTTTTGCTGAAAAAATAATCAGCGAGACCTGCTTCAGCATCTGATGAATTGCACGTCATCCTGAAAAACTCTGAATTATAAATATCTAGTTTTCCTGAAAACAGATCTTCGAATTCCTTTCTGTATGGAGACAGTTTGAAAAACCTGTATATATCCTGAAGGTATTGAGTAACATTTGTCCGGAAGTTCCGGTATGGATCAGCCTCAGTCTCTCCGTCATCAAGTTGCTGAAGCCCGTCAAGTTCCATCCTGAACACTTTAAGCATCATTGTCTTCTGCGATGATGGCAGATATTTGAGATTCAGAAGCAGTGAATATTTGTCCGAATTGCAAATAAAAGGTGTTTTATAAAGAGCTTCTGCAAGTTCATTCGTTCCTGGTCCAAGTACTTCATCATGGAATATTTCATTGATAATCTCATGGTCAGGATAGAAAGGAACAAACCAGTTCTGGAAGTCTTTGAAAAAGTCAAAATGTTTCAGGTTGGCAAAAGCCGACATATAAACATCAGCCCCTTCCATCTGAAGCTTTGTAAGTTCCTCCATGGTCTTGAATATCTCATCTGAATCGGAGAACATTTCCGACCAGTCGGGATTTTTATCTTCGTATTTATCCTTTGGAAGAATATTGTCAAGGTCAAGCTTCTCCTCAATTCTTGGTTTAAGCTTTGCTACCTGTGGGAGTATTTCATCATGAAGCTTTTTGCTGAGGTTTTCGGTTTCTCTCGACCGGATGGTCTGTAACACTATTAACCTGCAGTGTTCCCTGAACCTGCTGTCGTTGCTCATTCCGGTGATTCTGGAAGTTATTTCAGGGTAAAGGAGGATCCTGTCATTATAATAATATAGGTTAAGGATAAGACCCGATAACGCCCTCTCCATTACCTTTTCCTGCCCGGCTTCATAAAAACCAACAAGGTAAAGTAGCTTTTCAGTCTGAAAAGACCTGAAAGCACTTAAAGTGATTGCACTGACAAAAAGACTTGATTCAAACCACCTGAATTTTCCGGAACTCATAATTATCTTTATCAGGCTGTGTTCTGCATCACCATAATAGTCGGTCAACCATAAATGATTGAATATTTTTCTGATAAGCTGTTTATGTTTGAGTGAAATTTCTGATTCCGGATCGGGATTTATCTCGTTGCTCAGCTTAAGCCATTCATCAAGCTCAGACTTGAACATGAGATCATCAACAGTTTCAACCAGTGTTTTTCCGGTCAGCTTCTGCTCTTTCATTGTCTGTTGCATTACCCAATAGGTGTTCCATCCTGAATAACGTGACAATATGTCCTGTCTCAGACGATCGGCGAGACCAAGAATTGATTGTATCAGTTTCAGATAAACCTTGGCGCGTTCAGGATCATTTATGCCTTCAATAGTATAACTGAGCATATTCCTGTAAGTCATCTCGATATTGTCATACTCGTCGCGGAGATCCCCAAGAGTGGACACGGAAATCATATCCTGCAGTATATCAAGACTTTGTTTTACTTTCTTTTCTGATATTAATTTGCAGAGCAGTTTATGTTGCAGTATGACTTTATTAGTATTCACCGGGTATTTACTTTAAAAATTTCTATTGATAATCAATTCAGCTTTTAATACTATATGCAACAATCAGGCCGACAGTATTATTTACTGAAAATATTGATTATCAGATTTTATTTAATGCCATTATTTCGGAATTTCATGTTTTATCCAGCTTATTGATACAAACTGAATCCTATGCTTATATAAGCCTTGACGGCACTGAAGTATCTTTCCGAGCTGCTGAAACCTTGCATTACTCCTATTTTTATAGGTCCAATGATTGACATATATCCAACTCCAAGCCCATAACCGCTCAGAAACGACAAATCACTCCCTTTACCTGGTTCGGTGGCAATTGCGGTATTAATTATCAAACCCAGGTGTAAGTCTTTCGGGAATTCAAGATCAAAATCAAATCTTAATCCAGCATATCTGTCGACAGGGATCTCCCCTGAATGAAAACCTGTCAAAGGTATTGACCTGCTGAAAGTAAAATCAGGTCCTCCGGCAAAGTAATAATTATGTGGCGAGGTGATTGAATCTTTTGTATATGTCATTATAAAATCTCCGCCAATTGCAAAAGTAAATTTCCTGTTCGGTGAAAAGTATTGCTTGAAATCCCCCGAGGCGGAATAAGATCTCTTGAAAAGAAACTCACCCGGAGATTCCGGAGTATAAATTTTTTTGTTGTAGTCCGTTAGAATTATGCCAGACAATAGTTTCGAAGTACCAATCGATATTTGAAACAATAATCCCCTGTTGGGGAAATGTTTGGTGTCGAGAGTGTTGATCTGATTCAGATAATTTGCCGCCAGATAATTAAATGATACTCTCTTTAACCTGTTAATCGGTATGAAATCCGGCAAAAGGTTAATATTTTCATAGCTTGCGGAGATGGTCATCAGATGATTCAGTCCTGTTCTTTTATTCAGATTAAGTCCGGTGCTGTAATTACGGCTTATAAATTGTCCGATTTCGTCATTAAGTACCAAAACAGGAATTAGGGTGTTGTCGGAGGTGAAATAGGCGGATAGTCCCAGTATCTGATTTCTGTCAATAAACTGTGTATAGTTAACTTTAAATCGATAAAATTGTGCCAGATAGCTTTCTATGTCTATTAATGACCGTGGAGTAAGCAAGTTTTTAACTGACAAATTTAATAAAACCCCTGCCTTTAGAAAGCTGTCATAGTGCACTGATCCATAAAGTATTGCTTGAGGTTTCTCAATACAATCAATCACAAGTTTCAGGGAATCATTACCAGGAACGACCCTGTACTTTACTTTATCGAACCAAGACCTGCCATACAATAAGTCAATCTTATCACTCAGCATGTCCCTGTCAATTTGCTTACCTGTTTTAATAGCAAGAACCCCCAGTACTTGTTCATCAGATATTATATCATTCCCGATAATCTCAATATTGTCAAATGTTAAATATTGCCTGTTTAAGATAGACTCTACTGGCTGCTGAAGGCCTATCAAATTAAGGGAGTCAGCAAGTTTTTTAAATTTCTCCCTGAAAGGTAATGCAGCAATATATCCGCGTTGAATAATTGAATCAGCATTTGTGAAAACAGTTGATGATAAATCTTTAACACGGGGTTCAATAAGGATATCAATAAGTTTTTTCTGTTCTGTGTAATCATTAAAACTGTTGAAAAAGCTCAATTGTTTAATGATTCCCGGGACTGATTGAAGTTCATTTTCATTGTACTTGTGAAATCCTGTGTAAGAACCTATTATTATGTCGGCTCCCATATCTTTCAACTCTGAAACAGCTATATTCCTTACGAATCCACCGTCGATTAAAACAGCAGAATCAATCTTTAAAGGCGTAAAAATTGACGGTACGGCCATGCTTGCCCTAATGGCATCGGGAAGGTAACCACTTTTCAGCACAACTTTTTTAAAGGAGATCAGATCTGTTCCAATACAAAGAAAAGGTATCGGAAGCTTTGAAAAGTCCTGAATATCAACAGCAGGCCAGCAATAATAACTTAGCATTTTTTCTATTTGCTGCCCGTTTATCAATCCTGAAGGAAGCCTGACTTTCCTTGAAGATATTGGAAACGACATTATACTGTTGTTAAAATATCTCTTCTCTGTAAAAATGACCTTATTCTCTGGAATATTATTTGAAAGTATAAGTTCCCAGTTTGCTGTTTTAAATAGATTACTAAGAGTGTCAGATCTGTAGCCAATTGAATACAAAGATCCAACAATACTGCCCATGCTGACACCTGTTATATAATCCGGCCGCAATCCGGCTTCCTCCATGACTTTCAGAACGCCTACGTGTGCCATTCCCAGAGAACCTCCTCCGCTTAGAGCAAGTCCAAGTTTAGGCCTGACAGATCCCTGTTGTGAATAAACAATTAATCCACAATGAAATAGTATAAGGATAAAGGTTGATATTATTATGTATTTTTTCACTCAGTAATTAAAATAACAAACCAGCCATAACTTTCATAATCCATTTTGAGTCAACCTGGGATCAAGTGAAGGCAAGATATGAAATTTGAGTAATTTTACCATGTGAATGATCTGACAAAAACGCGGGCAAATTGTTTGCCTACGACTAAGAAAGAGATTGATGCACTTGGCTGGGATCAGCCTGATGTTATTATCTTCAGTGGAGATGCTTACGTTGATCATCCCTCATTTGGTCCGGCAGTAATTGGAAGAGTTATCGAAGATGAAGGATTGCATGTTGCAATTGTACCACAGCCAAACTGGAAAGATGATCTCCGTGATTTCCGCAAGCTTGGATCTCCAAAATATTTCTTTGGTGTTACAGCAGGTAATATGGATTCGATGGTAAATCACTACACTGCTGCACGTCGTTTGCGGTCAGATGATGCATATACTCCCGGAGGAAAATCAGGTTTCCGGCCTGATTATCCTACAATCGTATATACGAAGGTCCTTAAGAAGATTTATCCTGAAGTCCCTGTGGTAATTGGCGGAATTGAAGCCTCGATGCGAAGGCTTACGCATTATGATTACTGGAAGGATAAGGTTGAACCATCTATATTGTCAGCCAGCGGTGCTGATATACTGATTTACGGTATAGGTGAGCAGCCTGTCAGAGAGCTGGTCAGGTTGCTTATAAGAGGTGTCCCATTTGCTTCACTTACTACAATCCCTCAGACAGTTATTGCAAGGGATAAAAATTCTCCGCTGCCAGTTAATAAAAATTGGAAAGACATTTTGCTTGGTTCTTTTGAAGAGTGTGTTACAAATAAGAAGGTTTTCGCTTCTAATTTTATATTGTTTGAAAAGGAATCCAATAAGATTGAAGCTGCCAGGCTTATTGAACCTGCCGGGGGAATGAATGTAATAGTTAATCCGCCATATCCTCCGATGACTGAAAATGCGGCTGACCGGACTTATGATCTGCCATACACATATATGCCTCATCCAAGGTACGGCAATAAGGAACCTATACCTGCATATGAGATGATAAAATACTCAGTGAATATTCACAGGGGCTGTTTTGGCGGATGCAGTTTTTGTGCAATTTCAGCGCACCAGGGAAAGCAGATCATAAGAAGATCAGAACGATCAATAATTGCTGAAATAGAAAAGATAAAAAGTTTACCGGGTTTCAGAGGTTATCTTTCTGACCTGGGAGGGCCCTCAGCAAATATGTACATGATGAAAGGAAGGGATTTGGAGCAGTGTCTCAGATGCTCACGTCCATCCTGTATCTGGCCTAATGTTTGTAAAAACCTCATAACAGATCATAAGGAACTTACTGAACTTTACCGGAAAGTGAATAAAATCCCGGGTATCAAGAAAGCATTTATTGGGAGCGGAATAAGATATGACCTTCTGTTCCAGGAATGGAATAAAAGTGCAGGTAAGAATGAGAATGAATATATTAATGAGCTTGTAATCAATCATGTTTCAGGCAGGATGAAAGTTGCTCCCGAACATACATCACCGCATGTATTGAATCTTATGAGGAAGCCGCCATTCAATCTTTTCAGGAAGCTTAAGCTGCAATTTGAAGGAATTTCAAAAAAGGAAGGATTAAAGTTTGAGATTATACCATATTTTATTTCATCGCATCCGGGATCTAGTGAGAGTGATATGTCAGAGCTGGCAGGGGAGGTGAGGAGTCTTGGTATTAAGCCTGAGCAGGTGCAGGATTTTACTCCGACCCCGATGACCCTCTCCACGATGATGTATTATTGCGGATTTGATCCTTATACTGGGAAAAAGGTATATGTAGCGAGAGGGGTTGAAGAAAAAAGGAAGCAGAAGGAATATTTCTTCTGGTATAGGC
>Ga0315295_10000472_pt1 | contig 34996 bp, 71 predicted proteins | sample YL17G14_0_MG_FD_204453 | JGI IMG/M metagenome (GOLD analysis project Ga0315295, IMG submission 204453) | Sediment microbial communities from Yellowstone Lake, YNP, Wyoming, USA - YL17G14_0 | ecosystem: Environmental > Aquatic > Freshwater > Lake > Sediment | place: USA: Wyoming | collected...
AGGGTTTGTTATGATTATATTCAACCTCACGAAAGCGCAACAGATATAAAGAGGGTTCAAAGATTATGTCATACCGTAAACATTGGGGTGTCGGGTCAATACGAGGTTGTTCTTAATGAAAGAGGGAGACATTACATAGCGTCACCATTTTTGTCTGGTGGTTATATTCAAGTCACCTGTTGTATTCCATACCAATTGGACTGTTCTTATTGTAGGTCTCTCGTATCGTATGCCAATAGGTTTGCAGACCAAGCGACTGCGTATGGCGTAAATGGACATCCTCAAAGTGCCAGTGCAGATATTTTTCTTGAGTTTGCGTCTTTTGATTATACGAATAAGAGCATTGTTAGTTCTTCAATATGTTATGACGTGAGTGCGTCAGTTGAAGTAAGAAGCGGATATGGTGCAAGCGGACGTGCTGATGTTTATGGTGCGTGGGGTGGTGGAGTATCAAAAGTCAATGATAATATAAATCCGTGGCGTATAATGTGTAGATTTCAGGCAACCAAGAACTTTGGTGCGTCATATCAGCAAAAAGTTCTCGGAGTTTCTTTATACGCATATAGCACAGCAACCAGTATTTCATTCTATGACTGCGCTGTTGCGATAGCAAGCGGAAGCGCAACGCAGACCGTTTGTTTTAAGTGTTGCTGTATGTGTGATTATGTTTGTAGAGTTCCTTGTTGTTTGTGGTTGGGGTCAGCGTGCGAAGGTCTTACGGAAATGTTTTCGTCTATGCGTGAAATCGTTGCAGGGGAAGCGGTGCTTGACCCATACGGAGAAATAAATTATTTGGCAATAGCGTATCGTTAGAAAAGGAGAAAGACAATGTTCATCAATAAAGTATCTGTGGAAGAAGCGGAGTTCTTGGTGTTGATTATCAATGGCGGTATTGGTCGTAACATAATGGCGACAGCGATAGTGCGCAATTTGAAGAAGGCGTATCCCGATAAGAAATTGGTGGTTGTGTGCGGATGTCCAGAGATATTCTTACAGAACCCTCATATCTATCGGGTATATTCGTTAAGCAATTCGGTGTATTTTTATGAGGATTTTATTCAGCATAAGAAGTCCGCTATCGTCAGCGTAGAGCCATATCAGCACTTTGATTATGTCTATAAGAAGAAACATTTTGTAGAATGTTGGTGCGATATGATAGGGATACCCTGCGATAATATTTATCCAGAGATATTCTTATGTGATATTGAAAAAACGTTGGCGCAATGGCACTTAAAGACCTTTGACAGACCAATGGTTCTTTGTCAATTTGAAGGCGGTAAAGTTCCCGAAGGTAAAGATAACAAGAGTCGTATATCAGCACGGAACGCAATGTATCAACGGTCAATTCCAGAGGAGTTACAGGTTAAGATAGTTGACCAGATAAATACTTTCGGGTTTAAGACTGGCGTAGTCGCTCACGAAAATCAATATGTGGCAGGTTGTTGTGAGCGTATATCCTATCCGATACGAGCAATTATTGCACTTCTGCCTTATGTCGCAGGAGTGATTTGTATAGATAGTTTCTTAATGCACGGTTGTGCGATGTTTAAGAAGAAGGCAGTGACGATTTGGGGTGGCACAAGTCCAGATGTTCTTGGTTATGATTATCAAACGAACTTGAGAAAACAGGCGTGCGTGACTCCAGAATGTCATAGACCAAATAGTTTTTTATTTGATATTGAACCGAATGGTTATCAGTGGTTATGTCCGAGCAATATGGACTGCTTAAAATATTCTTTAGATGAAGTTATAGAGGCGTGGGACAAGACCTATGACGGATTAGGGGGTAAGGCGCAAATTACCACTGCGGAACAACCACCAGTATTGCCTTCTGGTATTAACCCTTACGACAAGACAAATTGTCCGTGTGATAAGGACAAAAAACCGCAGGAGTCTTTAGCGATTTAGGGGGTAGAATAATGTTAGACCTATTAGCACTTATTACAAAAAAGTTAGAGACGGTGAATGAGTTGTTGGAAGTTGGGGAGATAATAAGATTATCAAAATCAGTGGTGAAGTCGCAAGACGCTATTCTTACGACTATTTTTGATACGGATGAGTGTCTTATCGGTATAGGACGCTATGAAAAAAATGGTGACGCTACGCCTGCGCACAGGCATATTGGGATAACACAATTTCTTGTTCAATATAAAGGGAAATGTTCTATTGATTTTGAGAGTGGAGCATTTCGGGTTATTACTGAAGGCGAGTGTGCAAGACTTAACCCGAATGAGTTACACAAGGTGACTGCATTGACAGCAGGTGCGGAGCAGATATTTATTTGTATCCCTGCCGAAAAAGGTTACAGGATACACAAAGAAGAATTGAATATTGAGAAGGTGGGGGGGGTCATAGATGAGCGAAATCACCAAAGAAGAATTGATGGCAATGATAGATGTTCAAAGTAAAACCGCTACTTCTATGGAAAGTATTGCGAACTCTATCAGGCAAATTAGCGAGCAGAACAAAGAACTCGTTAAGACACAGGGAGAAATGTTAAAAGGTTTATCTGGAGAACGTGAAAAATGCACATCGCAGATTTGTTTAACTCTTAAATCAGGAATTGAAATTGCCACAAAGGAAGCGTTGGCGCACAAAGGAACGATAGACAAGATACGAGAAGATACTTTTTGGTTGAAGATTATTCTTGGGAGCGCAACGTTAATTGCTCTGCTTGCGTCTGTTGTGTTGCATTTTTTAACACACAAACCGTAAAATATATGGAGAAGAATAATTGCGTTGCTGAACCTGAAAGTAAAATCCACAGCGAAGGCAAACGTATGCTGTTAGATATAGATGTTCATTACTTGGCAAGAATAGCGCACTCGTTGTCAGAAATGGACAGACTGTTGAAGCAAGGTTCAAAGTCCTATCCGCACTTATGTCGGGTGTTTCAGGAGCATAAGGACAATTGCTTATGTCTTGTCAAGGTTATGGACACGCAGGAGAAAGGAGATACCGAAAACAATAAAAAAGGGGGTGGTGGATGAGGATGTTGTTTTCAGTTTAATGTATATTAACCCTTAAACAAAGGAGAAAAAAATGAATTGGTATACGATAGTTTCAGTGGCGATAATACCGCTAATAGTTGGGTTGTTGAAGAAGGTGAAACTTCCGTCAAAGTGGTGTCCTGTTGTTGCGTTTGGAGTAGCAGTAGCATTGGTCGCCATCGGCAAAGCGTTTGGTATTGATTTGGACGTTAATACCATTCAGCAGGCACTTGTCACCGCTTTGGCAACCGCAGGCGTATCTGTTTTAGGATACGACGCAGTTACGAAGTTGTTTGAAGCACCAAAGAAATAAGCGGAAGAAATGATAACGTTAATCACAGGCGTTGTCGGAATAGTGGCTACACTGCTTGCGTGGTTTCTTAATCCACGCAGGCAGTTGTATGCCGACATTGATAAAGTCTACAAAGATTTAGAGGAGTGCTATGCTAAAAGGGATAAAGCATTGGCGACTAACGATAGCGATACTCTTACTATTGTCACTGCCGATATTGTCAGGTTGTGCGCACGGAAAACCATATTACTTCAACGACTCCGATAAGATATATCTCGGAGACGCAAACACACAACCACCGACACCTACGTTTGAATGGGTGTTAATGAGCAAGGGCAAGTATAGAACTATCACTACCGTTAATCCACAATAATTGGTGTCGTGAGGCGAGGTTTAACAAACCTTCAGTCCCTACAAATGGCAAATAAGCCGAGAGACAACCGAAGGCAAACTTTGCCTCTCGCACCACCAAACAAAGGAGAACACAATGCCAGAGCCAGAGAAAATTACGAAAGCAATTGAACCAGAGGCAGGAGAAAGCGAGAGCGATTTTATGGGTCGTTGCGTTCCGCTTGAAGTGAATAACGGTCACGAGCAAGACCAAGCGGTTGCGATGTGTATGTCTATGTTTGGAAAATCAAAAGCCGAGAAAGAGGCAAAGGAAAAGGCAGAAGCCGAAGCCAAGACCAAAGCCGAAACGGAAGCCAAAGAGAAGGCAGGGAAGGAAGCCACCGAGAAAGCCGAAGCCGAGAAGAAAGCGCAGGAGAAGGTAGAAGCAGAGAAAAAGGCAGAGGAAGAAAAGAGCGCAAAGGAAAAAGAGTGGCAGGAGAAGTTTGATAAACCGCTCCGTGAAGGCAAGGCGTGCGCTGATGGAGATAAGAAGCCGAAGAAATAGCCACAGTGTGAAGATTTTTCAACAGCAAATGATGTGGATAACCTGTTGATTTAAGCACAAAATACGACAAAAACGACATATTGGTTGCAAAGCGAGACAGTTGATTAGAAGGAAAAAACCTTCTAAAAATCCTGCCATATCTTGTCCTGCGTGTGCGCTTGTGTATGCGCAGGGCAAGCAACACCTTGTTTATGAGAAGCCACGTTACGTCCTATCCAAGCACAAAATCACCCATACATAACCATTACTTATACTTTAATCGTTCAATGTAGGGCATTGTAGAGGCACTTTTTTAAGCCGAAGTCCCAAAAAGAACCAGAACAGGCATTTTAAGCCATCCTGCCAGAACCCTGCGCCAGTTGGTCACTCCGCACCGCAGACCTCACCAGAGAGCCGAAGAAGCCATATAAACAGGGGTTTTGACCTGCCTTGCCATAGGTCTATCCCATCCCTGCGCCTTCCTATATTATACTTTACACAAACAAAACAAAATGATAAAATAGACTTGACAAATCCGATAACAGATGATATACTTATAATGAGGATAGGAAAGGAACACGAAGGGTATAAAGCAAAGGAGAATAAAATGAAAACCATAAAAGCGACAGGCGAGCAGGTAGCAGAGACGAGACAGGAATTAGCGAATAAATATTTTGATATTGGAACTGGTCAAGGTGGGTTGGGTATTTATGCGGTAGGAAATCTTGGGATAATTACTTTGTTGTCAGACCTTCAAGAAGAAATCAGCAGAAGCAATATCGGGAGCAGAGAACATTACAGACAGATTTTGAATGACATTAAATGTATCTTAATTGAGGATGAGAAAAAGAAGGGAGACTTAAAATGATTACCTTAAAAAAGAATAAGTTGTATGTAGTGGATGGAGAGGTTGAGGTTTATTGTGGTCGGAGAGAAAAAAGTTCTAACGGTCAGCAAGATATTTATGAGTTTCAGAACGCTGAAGGTAATAAACATTGGGTCGGGATTTATCCTGATACCACTATTGTTGCTGTTGGCAATGGTAGCAAGCCAAAATTAAGAACCTTAAAAGCAGTCAACGCAGAACTGGATGGGTTATATGCAGACCTTAAACAACGTGGAGTAAAATCAGGTCAAGCGTCACCAGAGGATAAAGCAAAGTGGCAAGCGTTGCAGAATGAGATACAAGCCATCAAGTTAGTTCGGGCGCAGAGAGCGGAGCGCAAAGCAAAAAAGAATGGCGGTGCTTTTGAAGCGGTTTATCAAGAAGCGCACGAAGCAGGATTAGTGGCAGGCAAGGGAGCGATACCTGCTCCGATGATAGTGCAGGAACACGCAAACCAGTTGGATGATAATAGCGCAGTTAAAAAAGAGTATTACGTCAGCGAAGGATGTTGCGGATTTGCGTGGGTCAATGTTCGGGACAGGGTGTTCGGGAATTGGCTCAAGGCAGTTGGCAAAGGAAGTCACGACTCATATTACGGTGGTGTGACTATTTGGGTCGGGGAGTTTGGTCAGAGCATTACCAGAAAAGAAGCATACGCAGGAGCGTTTGCAGGAGTTCTTGAGGCGCACGGAATAGAGGCAGGTAGCAATTCACGGTTAGACTAAAGAAGGAGAATAAAATGAAAAACTTTAATTTAGGAAACGGATACGAGGTAGTTTGTGAAAGCAGAAAAACAGGCAATGGTTTTAAGCACGTCGCACTGGTCAATAAAGATGGCGTGCAGGTTCACAGGGCAGTGGCGCATTACCTGAATAGGACTTGGGAGTCCTACGATTTTCAGACCGTGTTGCATAAAGCCATTAGAGGCGTATTCAAGGATGAGGCGACGCAGGACGCTTTAATCAAGGCGGTTGATAGTGGCGATAACGACGATGGTGCGCTCAAGTCAATTGCGCTCATAGCGAAATTGGGCGATGTCCTGTGCGATAAGCCAAAGGAGAAGAACGCTTGGAAGAAGCGGTTTATATCAAAGGTTCAGGGAATAGATTTTCCAGAGGACTTTGATAATCTTCCAGAAGAAGAAAAGCAGAGACGTTTGGATGGAGTGATTAAGATAGGTCTGGAAAAAAAGACCAAGAAGAAGGGAGCATAAAATGAGAATTATCAATTACGATTATGGATATAACAACACGTTCAATTGCAGTATTCACGGAAAGATTATCGTGACGAGGCAGGAATGGCAGATTATTATTAGATACCTGTTTCATCCGAGAGTCAAGAGTTATTACCTGTATAAAGATGTTCTCAAGCAGGATTTGGAGCGGAGCATATTGACACCGAAGGGTCGGTTATTCAATATCAGGGTCACAGCGACGGACTTGGCGGTTAAAAAGTTGGGCGGTATCGGATATAAGACTGGAAACTATACGTTTTTAGTTTTACACGAGAGGAGTTAAAAATGAAACTCGCAGACTTTGGAGAATTAGTTAAGGGTAAGAAGTGCAAGTTTTGCGGAACAGTCTTAAACCATCAGTGCGTTGAGTATTATGACCACGATGGCGGTTGGGTCGTGCAAGGATTTTCACAGAAGCAATGGTTGTATATCGGGTGCAGTGGGTGCGGACACGACTGGTCACTGGCGCACTTGGGCGTGGGTAGGAGCGTAAAATGAGACATATCCATATCATAACATTTCGTGGCACGATGAACTTGGCGCAATGGAATACGTTGCTACGTTACCTTTATGATAGTGGAATACAATATAAAACCGAGACTAAATTATCACCGACAAGAGACGACGCAGGACTGCATAAGTATTTTGACCGAGTAATTTTTGCGACAGAGAAAGACATTCATTTTGATTTTAGGAAGGGGTGAGCCAGATGGACATTAAAGTGGTAGCCAGAGAAAAGGGGAAACGGTTTGAGGCACGAAAGTATGCGGAAGTGCGGAGTGCTACGAATGAAGCGCAAAGATATATTATAACCAAGTTCAGGGTCAGAGGCAAACGGTATTATCATTATCAATGCACCTGTCCTCATTTTATCTTCCGTCAACCGAGAGGCGGTTGCAAACATATCCAAGCATTTAAGGAATTAGAGCGGTTTAAGAAGTCAATAAATCGCATTACAAACACTTGACAAACCCATATACCTGTGGTATACTTATATTGGGGTTGAGAGAGGGACACAAAAGGAACACGGTGGGTATAAAGAAAGGAGAAAGCGATGAAAAACTTAACGATTAGAGAGTTAAAAAAGGTTCGGACTTACGAGGATTTGGAAGGGTTAGGAATTGGTAGGGTCTACTGCGATATAGGCGGTAGGGGCGGTGGAATAGGGTTTTACGGAAGTGATGTTGCGGAAGCGGTAGGGGTAAGCGAGTGTGACCTGCCGAGCAAGTTCGGAGCAGGATGTAACTATTTAGGTGGTGGAGTTCGGGGTAGCATTTTCGGTTCTACTTGGAACGAGAAAGAAATCACTGGTCGTAAGGCGCAGATTTTGGGTGCGCTCGCAGACGCTTGCGTGAGGGTCTATGAGAACGCAGAAAATGAGTCTGGTCTGAACGATGATGGTGAAGATGGAGAGCCGAATTGGGACGCACAGGCAACGAAGGGCGCAAGACAGGCAGGTATTCAGTCAGCATATTAAGAGCGGAAGAAAAAGGAAAGGAGACTACGATGACTTACGATTATGAAAAACAGAGAGAGATAGAAAGAGCGAGGAACGCAGAAGTCAGAGCCAAGTTGGTGAAGGTTGCGGAAATCCTGAAGCAAACAGTCATAGAGCCGAAGGAAGAAAATCAATATGACTGCCGAGTTGAAACCGACGTTTTGTATTTGACATTTTCCGCAGGATACGGAAAACACAGGGTCAGCGTAAGTGGTAAATATCCGAGAAGTGCGGACGGAAGTTATGTTGGGGACATTTGGTATACGGTTGAAGAAAGGGACGCACGGAAGGCGCAGGGAATAGCAGATGACAGTTATGGTCGGGTATCGCAACCGAGCATTACCATTTCACCTGATAAAACTGCGGAACAGATAGCGAAGGACATTCAGAGGCGTTTGCTTCCTGATGTTCTGGACTACAAGCGCAGAGTTCAAGAGCGCATTGACAGCACCAATGATTATGAAAGCACCACTACGAAGGCGTTGGAGACCTTAAAGGGGTCACAGTTGACCGACTACGAGAAGAAGGAACACAGGTTCTATGGATATTCAAAGAAGAATAGCGAGGGGTTTAGATACGAAGTGAAGGCGAGCAGGAAAGAAGTTGATGTTGAGTTACATAATATTACGGTTGAACAAGCGGAGCAAGTTCTGGCGTTAGTTCTGAAAAAGACCAAGAGAGGAGAATAAGATGAGAAACTATATTTTCAAAGATGAGCAATTTGTGAGCGCAAAGGACAAACAGTTAATCCTGAAGGACTGGATAAGATTTTGTAAATCTATTTCAGAGGGAGACCAGTTTGTAGAGTTCGTTGATAAATATGGTAATACTCTACCAGTGGCGTTTAAGTATTTCACCGATAGATTATACAAGCACCTATCGTTGCACTGCTCGTTCATCGCTCATTATAATAGGTATGGATTTTATCAGACCTATTTTGATGAAGGTGAGAACGTGGAAAAGTTCTTTAAGCAATTTGACGAAGGAGCAGAGTGCGTCAGCGTTGAATACGGTGGGACATATTGGAGAACTGGTCAGACTGAAGATTTGAACAAGGCATTGGTGGCAGAAGCCAAGCCATTCCTAAAGAAGATTTACGTCGTGAGTGGCAGGGCGCAGAGGGCGCAGGACATAGGTCAGGCGCAGGTATTACTGGCGAAGCACGGAATAAGTATCAAGGGAGAATAGATACTTTTACTTGACAGATACATTAACTTATGATATACTCAAGTTAAGCATAGGAAAGACACAGGAAGGACGGTGAGTCAGATGATTAAGACGATAGCGGAAGTGATTACAGGACTGGTCGGGTTATTCGGGGTCACACTGATAGGCGTTCTTATTCAGGACGCACTGAAGGATAATCCTACATACAGGAAGGCGCACCAAGAAAAAGTTTATGACTGGCTCTTGGGACTGCGAAAAGATTTTCCGACATTCATCCTCGTATTATCATTCTTGCTTCTGGCTTCAGCAATATCATCCGCAGAACAGCAACCGATAACCGCAGAGCAGGGTGTAGAAGCGCAAGCAAAAGCAAAATCAAATGCGCAGAAGGAATATGATTTTGATAAGCAGTTCATCGCTCCTAATGGTCACGGTGGATATGACTGCACACCGATAGTGAAAGAAAGAACAGTCATCAGTGACCGTATGATAGCGAACCCTGATGGCACAACCGAGTGGTTCGGGGATAAAGGTATTGATAAAACTTTGCAGGAGCGTGAAGCGAACCTGATAGCGATACGAGAGAGTCAGAGAGCGCACAGAGAAGCGTTACTTGCGCACGGTAAAGCGTCGGGCGACCCTGATATTGAAAAGAGCGTGAAAGATTTAGAGGATTTCCAGAACCAAGCAGAAAAAGATTTTGGATGGGAGAAGAAGGACAAAGAACAGAAGGAAGCGAAGGCGAAATATGACGCAGAGCAAGCCGAGAAGGAATACAAGGAGAGGTATAAGACGTTGGTGTCATTTGAGACGACAAAATAATAACGAGAGGAAGGTGATTAAGATGAAGAACAAAATCGGATTAGAGAGACACAGCGCAAGACTGCGCCACACTCTTGAGGTTGCGAAGTTGGCAGGGTTTGAGTATACCGCAGAGAATAAAAATAAGTATGGTGGTTTCTTCACCGTGTTTCAGTTGGAAGCGGTTGTGAATAAACTTCACAGACTGGAACTGGTAGAGAACGAGTTAAGGATTATCAAAGAGGAACGAGCGAGAGCAGACGAAGGAAGGTGATTACGATGACCTGTTATAGAGAAGAATTAGAATATAACATCGCTTTTGCGAAGGCGGTGGTCAAGGAACGAGGAAAACTATCTCCGATGGTTGTTGGTATCGTCGGCAGAGAGCGGTTGTGCTTTCCTTTTTTCTTTCGGGACGACGAGGAACTAAAAGTGCAGACGGAGATTATCAAAGCCGAGTTGCGCAAAGCAGGTGCGACTGCATTGGTAGTCTTGACAGAAGCGTGGTATCTAAAACTGCGCCATCCTGCGCTGTATAGTCCTGCGTATCAAAGACCGAAAGACCATCCAGACCGCAAAGAATGTTTGGTGATTTTCTTTATAACGAAGGTCGCAAGCGTGAGAGCGATAATTCCTTTCACGAGGGTTTTGGATACAATTGAGTTTGGTCAGGAGACAAGGTTACATTACAAAACAGTTAATGACGAGCAGTGGGGAGATTTATTTTTTCCTCAAAAGAAGGGGTCATAGTATATGGGTGACATAAAGATAATGCGTCTACGAGGCGATAAGGTGGCATATTTCTCGTCGCTACGACTGCCAGAAGGCAAAAGTGGCAATTTTGAGATTAAGCACACCATAGAAAAAGCAGGCACGGTTTTGACTATTGTCAGCGATAGGTCTGCTATCTTCTGGTCAATGATGGGGAAGGAAGCAAGGGCGTGGAGAGGACGATTAGGAGAGGATGTCTGTATCCATAAATTATTAGAGGATGGTGGCGTGTGGATGAGCGACTGTCCGCAGGAGATTTACAGTCAGCGATGGCAAATAGAGCGGTTCAGTGGCGAGGTTCTTGTGGGTGGTCTCGGACTCGGATGGGCGGTCAAGGAATTAGAAGAAAATACCGATGTAAAAGTTATCACTGTTGTTGAGAAGTCGCAGGACGTAATCAATTTAGTTTGGAAACATTTGAAGTGTAAAAAAATAGAATTGATACAAGAGGACTTATACTTATTCTTAAAGAAGGCGAAGCGATTAGGTCTCCGTTGGGACTACGGATATTATGACATCTGGTGTCCGACAGGAGAGCGAGTTCTACACGAACATATTTTACCGCTCCGTAAATTATCGGAAGGGATTATCAAACAGGAGAACCTTGAGTGTTGGCAGGAATTAGAAATGCTCGGTCAGGTATTCAATGGATTACAGACTGCGGTGATGACGACTCAAATGCCTGCGATGACGAACTGGTTGACAATATCAGAGGAGCAATTTCAGAAACAGCGCAAGTGGTTTACGGAGTCATACGCTTTTTATAATTGGTTCAGGAAAACGAAACCGACATACGATGAAGCAATGGCGGTGATAGAACCTTACGTCAAGACCTACACGAACCAGAAGGTCTGGCGCAAGACTTGGGGAAGGTGGGATAAATTATGTTGACGCTTGAACAGTTGAAGGCAATGCCAGAGCATACAGTTTTTGCAACAGGGATAGCAAAAGATGTTGAAGATGGTTTGTTTATGACGGGAAGCGGAAAAGATTTACGATGGGTCGCAGTGCGTGGTGGTATCTACGACTGGACTATCTATTGTCATTTCGCAGAACACGACGTGGAATGGGTGCGCAGGCAGGGAGACAAGGTTTGTATGGAGAGAAACATTAAAGGGTTAGTGCCTTGCGATGATGAGGCGTTTAAGATGTATCGGTATTAAAGGAGAGTGAGACCGTGAAATATATCTATGGTATTTATTCACCATTGCTTAAAGAAGTCCAAGACCTTGCGGATAGTGTCAACGAAACAATGCGAGAGTTCACAGGAGAGCAGGGAACATTATCAATAGGGTGGAAGGTCTGCGAATATGCGGTCACAACGAAGAAGCGATTAAGCAAAGAGGAACAGGACAAAATAACCACCATTACGAAGGCGCATTTTGAGAAGCGCATTAAAGGAAAAAGTTTTTGGATTAAATTGGAGCGCATTGAAGATGGCACACGGTAAGCCAGAGATTACAGATACGCAGATTAAGTGCGAGGTCTGCAAGAAGTGGTTTAAGAAAATCACGCACGCTCATCTTTATAGGATACACGGTTTGACCATTGACCAGTATAAAGAGAAGTTTGGGTTCGTGAGGTCACAACCACTGGAAGCATTTTATATTAGGGGACTGCGCCAGAAGTATAACAAGAGGGATGGAGCGTCAAAGTATCTGGTAAAAGATTATTGTTTCAAGCGAGGACATAAAGGTCGGGAAGATAAGAGGCGGTGGCAGGAACTTTACCGTTTGAAGAAATTAAACGCACGCATTAAAGGCAAGGTCTTGGTATTGTCGCCTGCGGAAGTTGTCTGTATATTTGACTTGCACCGCAGACTTCATTATCCGATGGAGCGCATTGCCATAGTAATGCACCTGTCCATCAATTACGTCAGGGATTTATTAAGGACAAAAGGGCGGTTGTATCGTAGATGGAAAAATTATTATATTAGGAAGGGAGCGCAAGATGTGGAAAGAAGATAAGTTTTTAAGAAAGTTAGCGTCGTTGCTAACTAAACATTGCGTGCGAGATACCATTGAGGACATCCACGCTAAATATACTGTATCGCAAGAAGAAATGAAAAACTTAAATACTGAAGTAAGAGATAAAATCTATACCCTTTTACTGTCAATAGATAATGGTGGTTTTCCCGATGTTGCAGGGTCTCGTCCACCTGATTATTGGGAAGAACCAAAAATAGACGTGAAGATGATGGAAGGTATTATCTATTTCCAAAAAAAGATAGGAGCAAGGCGTGGATAAAATATGTCCGTATTGTAAGGGGGGTGGCTTTATGTTAAGCAAGGTGAGGATGGCGCAAGAGATATTGAAAATCGTTGGGTATCGGGAGAAGAAATCTTTATACTCCGACGGAAATATGACTAAAGAAGAAATGTTCGCAGTTTTTTCTTGGATAAAGGCGAAAGATTTAGAAGCCAGAAAGTCATCTAAATAATCCTACCCGAAATAAAATCGTTGACAATGAGTATCATTCATTATACAATTACTTTAATTGGACTTGACAATTGCTTATTTATATGGTATACTTATATTGGGGATATGAAAGGTATAAGGAATAACAGAGCGAAAGTCAGGAGCGGAAGATGAGACACGCATACAGTCCGAGAGCGAAGCGAGAACCTTGTCCGAAGTGTGGCAAGAAAACTTTATCATTCCATAGAACGTTTTGTGATGATGAGGGGCGAGTGCGTAAAGGATGGGTTGACTGTCGGAGTTGTAAGGCGACGTTTGATAGGGTGCATATCATAGGGTTTGGATACGAACTGAAGGAGCAGGTTGCAGAGAAAGGCGGTGCGTTATGACGAAACGAAAATGGTTTGAGGTTGATGTTGAGGGGTTGAGGGAATTGCAAGAAGGGAAGCCAAAGCATTTTGTGGCAAGAGAGTTAATTCAAAATGCGTTTGATGAAGATGTTACTTTCTGTGCAGTGCAAGCGGACTGGTCAAACGGAACGCTGACACTGACAGTAAAGGACAACAGTCCAGAAGGTTTTAGAAGTCTGGCAGACGCATTTACATTATTTGGTAATACCTATAAGAGAGCCGACGCAACAAAACGTGGTCGGTTCAATTTAGGGGAGAAGCAAGCACTGGCACTATGCGACACTGCGGTCATCAGCACCACGAAGGGAACGGTGGTGTTTACAAAAGATGGTCGCTCCACCAAGACTGACAAGACGGAGAAGGGCAGTATCGTTACTCTGTGCTTGAAGGTCAAGAAAGAAGATTACGATGAGTTGCTCACGGTTATCAAAACTTATTTGCCACCAGACTCGGTTCTGTATACCGTTAATGGTGAAACTGTATCTTATCGGAAACCTGACAAGATTACGCAAGCGGTTTTGCCTACCGAGTTGGAGCAGGACGGTGCTGTAAGACCGACCAAGCGCACGACAGCAATTCATATTTTCAATGCTGTTGGTCAAGCGCATATTTTTGAATTAGGTATTCCGATATGCGAAATTGACTGTGCTTACGATATTGATATTCAACAAAAAGTCCCACTGTCGCCAGACCGAGAGAACGTGACGCAGGCGTATCTGTCACAGGTCTATGCGCACGTTCTTAACGAAGTGAAGGACGAACTCACAGAAGAAAGCGTCGGCACGACTTGGACTCGGCAGGCAGTTGAAAATCCTAACGCAGATAAAGAGACTGTTAAGAAATGGATTACGAAACTGTATGGCGAGAAGGTTGTGGTCGCTAATGTTAAAGACCGCAGGTCTATTGATGACGCTATCGCTCACGGATACCGAGTTGTCTATGCCAAAGAATTATCAAAGGGCATTTGGGATAACGTGAAGCAGGTGGAAGGTCTTATGCCTTCATCGTCTGCGCTGTTCGGCTACACGCTCGTGAGCGCAGAACCGTTTGAGCCAAACGCTGATATGCTTGCGGTGGCAAGACTGGCAAAGAAGATAGCGGAACGACTGATGGGTATTCAAATCAATGTTGGGTTCGTGAATTGTAAAGAGGCAACGAACTGCGCTCAATACGGAAGCAGGACATTGACCTTCAACGTCGGACGCTTGGGAGTATCGTGGTTCAAGCCAAGACTGGACGAGCATATCATTGACCTCATCGTCCACGAACTCGGTCACGAACACGGTATGCACACAGAGATAGGTTATCAAGACGCTATCACTGCGTTGGCAGGACGCTTGACGGTGCTTGCGTTGAAAGAGCCAAAGTTCTTTGAGGTCTAAAATGATTTACTATTATGTTAAGTCGGACGGAACATTGAGCCGAGTGTATAGACGTAAGGAAATTGCGCTTGAGGATTTACAAAAGATGGTCGGTGGATATATTGAGTTCGTTCCTTATGGCGGTGGCACTGTGTGTTGCAATGAGGAAGGACTCTTGAAGGGTCTGCCAAAGAATAAACGACATCCGAAGTTTGTAGGGAATATTGTCTTTGGTCAAACAGTGGATGGTCAATTTGTAGGACTGTGAAAGGCGGTGCGTTATGGGACGTGGACTAAATCGGTTTAGCGGAAGTTTCTCGGTCAAGCAAGAGAAGGATGTTGAGACCGAGATTATCATTAACGAGGGTGCAGAGAACGAAACCTTTTATGAGGTAACGTTCAACCGTAAGACCGAGTGGAGTCACGACCATAACTACGGAGCAGACGCAGACGGTAACAGAGGCGTGCCGAGAGACTTCACCGAAGAAGATATTGCAGAAGATATAGAGGTGCGCAAGGATGGAGATAAAGATTTTGTAGCACTGACCACGCTACCAAAAGAATTACAGGCGCAGTTGCAGAAGGGAATTGATAATTGGTTAGAGAACAACGAGCCAGAATACGAAGAACACGAGCCAGACTGCGACGACTTGGATGATTAACTATGATTATCAAATGCACAAAGTGCGGAGTTGAGGAACAGGCAGAGGATTTCAAACATTCTATTGAGTGCGAAATCCCTGACCTCATTCAGTTGATGGTTAATCTGGATGAGGTCGTTTCTGTTTTTGGTAGGGAGAAATTAGAAGCGTATCGCCTTCTAAACAGCGTGGATAAAATGTATGAAATCCTGCGCAGGCGCATAGGACAGAATGAAGGAACAGGCAGGGAATGACCCATACTAAACCATTAACAACGCTTTAATCGTTCATTGTAGGTCATCCTGACGCAAAGTTTTAAGAGGGTTAGACCAAAAAGGAAGGGGAAAGACGAAAATGGCAATATTCAGTTTTACTATTGGAAGGTTTCAACCGCTCCACGAAGGACATATCAAGTTAATGCGCAAGGTTCTGGACGAGGGGAAGAATGTCTGTGTGGCATTGAGAGATACAGCACAAGACGAGAAAAATCCATATAATCTTCAGGACAGGTTTGCGATGTTCCAAAAAGAGTTTGCACAGGAAATGGCAGATGGGCGGTTTGTAGTTCTACCTATTCCCGATGTTGAAGAAGTTTTTTACGGACGTGAAGTTGGGTGGGGAGTGCGTCAGATAGAACTGGATAAAGAGACCGAAGGTATCAGCGCAACCAAAATCCGAGAGACTAAAGAGCCAAAGGCAAGAGACCTCGTTGATTTTATTATGAGAGGCAAGTTGCGTAATGGGGAAAAGTTTATCAAACTCTATGCTGTGGTGATGTTAAATTATCGGCAACCACTTGGTGATAAGGCGTGGGACGCAATAGGTAATTTAATAGGAAGGGATATGGTAGACTCTTTTGCGTTTCTTGCAGGGATGTTAAGCGCAGGAGACGTGAAATCCGAGAAGTTTGAGAAGTTCATTGAGGCAGAGAAGCAGGCAATGGCAGAGGAAGAATGATACGAGACTGCAAGGTTTTGTTGATACGAGTTCCAAGAAACGATGAAGGCAAGGTTGTCACAGGCGGTGTATACAATGCGGTGATAGCGATTAAAGAGGAAGTCTTGACGGATGACAAAAAAGTTATTCATCGGGAATGGGTGCAGGTGAGTCCATTCATTACGATGTCCACTGATTATGAGGAATTATTCAGAGCGAGACTTGCGCAGGAACTTTGTAAATGGATTAAGTTTGGTATCACGGTTGGAAAGTTTAAGTTTAATATCTTGGATAAATTGTTAAGTGGAAAAGATTACGATATTCCAATTGAACATTTGCAAGCATTATGCGAGAAAATAAAATGAGTGAAATAGTAGCGAGGACAATGGGCGTTGATATAGCAGACAAATCTTTGCAGGTCGGACAGTCTTGCAATGGTCAGATTATCGTTAGTATCTTTGATGGAGATAATCGTGTTGCAGGAATGAAAATACCGAAAGACGCTTGGGAGAAAATCGTGAAAGGTGTCAACCAGTTTGAGGTTGACTTTGCAAGAGAGCGTAATGGCGAACTTGTCAATAAATGAACTGGAAGAACTGAAAGCGAAATATCTCCCAAAGGTTTTGCCTGCGAGTTGGTATGTCGCTACCGAAGGTGCAGATGGGCGTGCCTATCTGAACGCTTGGGGACTTTCTGTCATTGTCGCCTTCTCAAGAGAACTGGATGGGAAGGTCTGGACGCATTTTTCAATGTCTCACAAGAAGCGACTTCCGACGTGGGATGAGTTTCGGGACGCAAAGTATTTATTCATCGGAGATTTCAAAGCCATTCAAATCCTGCCTGCCAAAAAAGAATACGTTAATATAAATCCGCACGTCTTACACTTATTCGCCTGCCTTGATGGAGACCCATTACCTGATTTTACAAGAGGGAGCGGTAGTCTATGAGAGCGCAAGATAGTGAATGGTCTGGTGGTTATATTATGAAAGAATGTCCGCACTGCGGTCAGTTCTGTAAGACACCAAAACGATATTGGGCGAGTCATAAAACAGGTGCGTATGCAAACAGTTATTGTAAGCGGTGCAAGAAAAAGGTGAAACTGTCGGTTGAGTTTTTATGAGGGAATTGACCCATACTAAACCCTTACCGAGTCGGAGAACGTGCGTTGTAGGGCATTGTAGCGCAAAGTTTCTCGTCGGAGAACCCAAAAACAGCGTCGGAAGGAGAAAATGAGCAATTACTGGAAAGATATGTGCGGAACACGGAGCAACGAGTTTATTGAAGGAGTTATTGAGGGGATGACCGCATTTGCGTGGTGGAAAGATGGCACGCAGTATGTCGGGACAGGTGGTAAGACCTTAAAGGAAGCAATAGCGGAAGCCAAGAAAGATATGGGGTATAAAGATGAGCATTGAACTTGGAAAGAAATACCGCATTAAGGGAAAATCAGAATACTTCAAGGATAAGTATGGCACTGCGAACCCGATTATCATTATTGAGGACACAGACAAGGTAGTCTTTGGTCAGCGATGGGGATTTATGCCGAATAATCCTGCGTGTATGTTATTCGGGATGAGAGCAGGAGCGGAAAACTTACCTGCGCTCAAGGACACTGTTTATTACGGTAAAGTCAGTCTCGGAGAAGGTCGGGGTTCTTTGGGAGAATTGGTTTGCGAGAGCGAACTTGAGGCGGTATAAATGCCGACAGGACATTCAAAGGATAAACATTTAAGGCAACGCCTACTGCAAGAACTCAACGAGGCAGATTATCACCATCCGCAGGAGAAGATAGCGCACCTGAAGAAGTTTAAGATTAGCGGTGACATCCTTGAGGTGTTTGCAGGAGCAGGAAATCTGACCGAGTATTATAAGCAATGCGGAACGGTCACTGCTATGACCAAAGAACAGTTTGGAAATAGTTTTGACGCTATCTATCGCCTGCGTGGAGAGAAGCACGATTACGATGTCATTGACATAGACTCATACGGATACCCTGATAAGTTTTTCCCGATAGTCTTTGAATTGATGAAGGATAAATGCCTTCTAATTTTTACGTTTCCTATTATCGGGGTGAACTGTCTGAATGGAATAACCGAACAGCACTTTTATACATTTTACAGAGGGATACCTACAATTGGCGATGTAGTCGGGACGATTACAGACTTTGCACTGCGAGAATGGATATTGGTCTCGCTTTTGGACGTGGTTAAAATCAAGAGGATTTATCGGTTTGTCTTTGACTGCCGAAAGGTCAAGGCGACTGAAATGTGCCACGTTAGGAATAGATAGAAAGGAGACGCAGATGATTAGTGTAGTGAAGATTTCCGAGACATTAAAATTATCAAACGACAGTGGAGAAGTTGTTTTGATGACCGTCAATACAGATACGAAGAAGGTGAATGTTACAACGGTCAAGGGAGACAAGGAGTTTACTTTTCTGAACAGCGACCCTGCGAGAGTCGGACGGATAGGTCTATTACTGGTTGAGTGCGCAAGACAAATGGGAGCAGAACCAAAGGAGTGAAATATGACAGGGTGGCATTACACGACGTGGAATTGTTGGAGCAAGATTAAGACGGAAGGACTGAAGCCATATCCGATTACAAAAAAAGAGTGGAAGTCAGTTATAGGAGCAGAAACAGTGCAGGCGATTTGGATGTGGAGACATCGGTTCACAGGGAAGTCCCACTTTGGAAGCATAATTTATCAAATGTCTATGAAGAACGAGGACATCGTGGTCTTGTTAGAAGTTGATTATGAAGAAGGCGAAATTATGGGTATCAGTCCAGAGCAACGCTATTCAATAACTCACTCTGGAACTCTCAACAAATATACATATCACGATGGAACTGAAAAGTCTTGGTTGTTGTGTAACCCAATACCGCCAGAGCGTATAAGACTTATTCGGATTTATGACTTGCCAAGTTTTGTGGACGACTATGATAAAGTGCTTGCTAAAAAAGAGGATACCGATGGATTTAGATTTCACTGTTCGGGAAGGAATGTTATTACCAGAGATAGAGGGAGCGTTAAAGAACCTCGTCAGGTTAAGGCAAGCGAAACATTATCAAGAAGCCGATGAGATTAAGCGTAAGTTTGAGTCAATGGGGTTCACGCTGTCATATAAAAAAGATGGCACGTTATATTTTCGGGGTTATAATGGTGGTTACGCTCTTGGGCGTGAGCGCATTGTTTATTTCGTCAAACCGTAAATATAAAATCACAGCGTATTGCAGTTGCAGGGCGTGCTGTAAAAAAGATGATGGTGTAATGACCAGTGGCGTTCAAGCAAGGCGTGGGTATTGTGCGTCAAAATCATTACCGTTTGGGACAGTCGTAAACATCGCAGGCGTTGGAAGGTTTGTTGTTATGGATAGAGGATTAAAGAATGATTATCATTTGGATATTTGGTATCCCACGCACAAGCAGGCGCAAGCATTTGGCGTGCGCTACTGTAAAATACAAAGGAGCAAAATATGAGCGATAAACTAATTGACCAGAGTTGGTTCTTGTCAGCAGTAAATCCGTCAGCGTCAGAAGTTGATTATCTTCAGCAGAATTATACCGAAGTCATCCGTCGGACAGACCTTGAATTGGCAAATGGATTATCCGCACAGAACGCTGTTATAAAAGTTTGCAAAGAAATGCTTGGTAAATAAATTATTTGCTTGACATAATTTGAAATCGGCACTATAATTTCCCTTATACATTGCAGATATTAAGAGCGGAATTATTTTTGCAGGGGAAGTTTATACTATGGCATTATATGCAGGATTTCCAAATATACCAGTGCGTAGATTAGTCGTCAGGAGAACTATATTCTTCTGGCGATTTTTTATTTTATAAACCCACCAGTCACGGACAAAAAAAGGAGAAGAAATATGGCAATAAAGATTACGATTAACAATTTGCGCATTTCGGATAAGGTTGGAAAACTGAAGGCGTTTGCTTCAGTGGATATTGCAGGGAAGGTAGAACTTTTTGGGTGTAAGTTGATGGAGTCAGATAATGGTTTATGGGTTGCCTATGTCCAGAGAAAAGGGAACGACGAGAAATGGTATGACAACGTAAGGATTAAAGACGATGAACTCAAAAAAGCCATCACGGAAGCATTTGTGCAGGCGTATAAAAAACAAATCGGTGCGCCTGACATTGGAGCAGACGCAGGTTCAGGCGAGTCCGAGTTCTAAAAACAAGGAAGGTAACAATATGGCAAAAGACCCTGCGTTTCTATTTTATTACCAAGACTTTTTGGTAGGAACTGCCTTTATGACGCTTGAAGAAGTTGGCGCATACATCAAGGTTTTGTGCCATCTTGCGGACAAGAGCGTGCTACCAGAGGAGCAGATACTAAAAATCATACCACAGACCATCTGGACAGCAATAAAGGGTAAGTTTAAGAGCAATGCCAAAGGTTTTTATAATGAGCGGTTGAACGAAGAAGTTGAGAAGCGGAAATTGTTTTGTGAGTCAAGAAGAAGGTCACGACGTATGAATAACGTGTGCGTTTCACACGAAAGCCACACGGAAAATGAAAATATAAATGAAGATGAAGATGTAAATGGTAAAGGGGTTAAGGGGTGTGGGGAGAAGGGGAAAAAGGTTCAGACCCTTGAGGAGCGCATAGTAAGCGTCAGGGCAGTCTTTGAGGATAAGGATTTTATGGAGACTGCGCATAAGTCGTATCCGAGCGTGGTCTTTGATAAAGAACTTTTGAATATGGAAACGTGGATTAAGGCGAACCCAAAAATGAGTAGCAAGTCAAACTGGAAACGGTTTGTCAATAACTGGTTAAGAGTAGAGCAAGAGAGGTTAGGTAAAGATGGACGGAATAAACAAGACCCTTCAGGACATAGAAGCCAGAAACTCCGAGAGATTACAAAAGTCGTGGACGTGTAATAAGTGCAAGAAGGAACAAGAGCCACCACAAAGCGAGAACTGGCTTTGTCCTGCGTGCCTTAAAACATCGCTCAAGGACTCTAAAGAGTTTAGATTATCATTAGTGGATGGGATGATGAAGGCAAGCGGTGCGCCACCTATGCTGTCAAAGTTTAGCAAGCCACTGCCGAACTTTGACTGGATAGAAGATTATGCTCATCTACATTCAGTCAAGGGTCTATGCCTTGTTGGAGCGAGCGGAGTCGGTAAGAGTGTTCACGCAGTAATGATAATGCGTCAGTGGTTTGAGGCGTGGGCGAAACAGGACGGTCTTAATCTTAAACAACCAGAGGGAGCGTGGAAGTTTGTCGGGTGCGCCAGTTTGGTTATGCGTATTCAGGACGCTTGGCGCAGTGATGATGAGAGCGCATATAAAATCCTGAAAGTCATAGCGGAAGTTCCGCATTTAATTATAGATGATATGGGGACGGAAAAGCCGACGGATTACGTCAGGCAAGCAATATATTTTATCATTAACGAGCGTGAGCAGTGGCAGAGGCAGACTATTATCACGACGAACTTTACTCTTGAGGACATTGACCGACAGTATGACTCACGCATAAGCAGTCGGGTTGCAGGAATGTGTGATATTCGGGAACTGCGTGGCAAGGATAGGAGAGTTGAGAAATGAACGAATATGGAAAGCCAGTATCACACGATAAGGGAATTGACCGAGATAAGAAGTTTTCTTTATGGCGTAGGAAGTATCTACCAAGAGAAAGTTACGCCACGGATATTGACTGGTTAGAATGGAGAAAGGGCGTGCCAGTAGCAGTTATAGAAATGAAAAGACTAATAGGGACGCTCCAAACACCAGAGGACGCTCTCAAGTTCTTTTGTGAAAATACAAACGGTTTTCAGTTAGAGGTTTATTGTAAGATAGCGTTTTGTTTAACAATTCCTGCGTATTTTATTGCTGTGGCAGACCAATATCCTGACGCAGAAGATTACCTTATGGCAACCTTCATAGTTTATAAAATCAATGTTCCTGAAAATTGGGTAAAAGTGGGACATTATTTACAAGGTATCACGACAAAGAAGTGTGGAGACTTTACGAAAGAACAATTTATTAAGTTTATGTCTGGTCTATAAAGAAGAAGTTAGAGCGAAAGGAGAAGGAAATGACGGAGCAAGAGAAGCACGGTAAAAGGCAGAGGGTTGTTATCAGTAGAAACCGTTATGATTTACTCGGAGAGAAGGGCGTGATTTTCATTACGCAAAAGGGAATATGTTTGAGGGTAGAGGTCAAGAAGCACTGCTGTTCCAAGATGAAGAAAGCACTCAAGACCAAGATAGGTCGGGATATGGTGAACTCACTCAAGGAGTGTCCTTACTGTCACGAAAAATATGACGACAGTAATGGCAATGGACAATGAAATACCGAAAGAAGCCAGTAGTTATTGAGGCGACGCAATGGTTTATGAATGGCGACCATCCGAATGATAATGTTTGGCGGTCATTTGAGGACACAGGGTTTCGTCCGACAGAGCCGAGAGAAGGTCAGGTCGTGCGCTATTACCGACATCCCGACGTGAGCGGTCAGACCGTATGCTCAAAGTGCGGTCACACTATGCACGTTCACGGATGGATAGATACTCTTGAGGACGGTCACAACGTCTGTCCTGCGGACTGGATTATCACTGGCGTGAAAGGCGAATACTATCCGTGCAAGCCAGATATTTTTGCGATGACTTATGAGCCAGTCATCAGTCTGTATCACAGATTAAATTGTCTGTATCAATGGTTAGTGTTTTGGTTCAAAGATATAGACAGCGACAAGCAACAGGGATTTGTTTGTCAGGTCTGTGGTGTTCAATACCCGAACAAGAAGGTGAAGCGTGGGGAGACGATTTCCTAAACCTGTTGTATGCAGGCGGTGTGGAAGCAACAGGCACACGAAGGATACAAAGAATTGCTGTTCGTGTCATAACTTTATAGTTCAGGGAGAAAAGTGTAAGAACGGAATTATTACGACGAGAGAAGGTGTTTGCGATAGGTGGAATACTTGGTGAAAGGAGAAATATGGCAGAGGTAATTTGTGGTGAGTGTTCAAGTAGAGCGGATGATGTTGTGTGTAGAAGTTGTTATGATAGTAAAGTTAAAGACATAGAAGGTTTAGAGGATGATGTTGCCGAGAAGGAAAAAGAAATCAGTAGATTAAATAGCGAAGTGTCACGATTAGAGGGTAAGGTTTCAGAGTTAGAGCAGAAAGGAGAGAACTGATAAAATAATTGCAGTGATGTATTGTTAAGTTTTGTGCAGTCAAGTTAGGTTTTGTGATGTCAAGTCCTGTATTGTTGAGTAGAGTAATCTAATGGAAATACTACGAGGAAGAAAAAAGGAGAAAGACAAATGTTAGGAAAAATTGAAGTGACTTTGAAAAGCGTCGGTAGGTTGTTAATGAGTAGGGACACAGGAAATCGTGTCAAGATTAAAGACATCGGGTCGCCAGAAAACCAGAAAAAAGAGTTTGTGGAGTCGCAGTATTTGGACAAAAAAGGGAAGTTGTGTTTGTTAGCAGAACATCTTGAAAAATGTTTTGAGGTTGCAGGTGGTCAGATACCATTCAAGGGGAAGCAGAGATATGGAAAAATTATCTGCGGTGGTATTTATATTGAACCGCAGGAAGTTATATTGAAAAAAGCGGTAGCAAAACCTTTCGCCAAGATGGTCAAAATACCGCCAAAGACAGGCGCAAGGGTTCTCAAGACCAGAGCGGTTATTGACCAGTGGGAAGCAGATTTTATTATCAATGTCGTCAATGATGATATTAACTTTGACGCACTGAAAGAAATCGTGACCAAAGCAGGTATTCATTGCGGACTACTTGCGTGGAGACCGAAGTTTGGTCGGTTTGAGATAAAGAAGTTTAAGAAATTAGAGTGATGTGTTGTAGGGTGATATGGGGTAATGTTTTATGATGTTAGGTCGGGAATAGTGCGGTAATGCACGGTAGTGTATAACCCTAATGCTTGGTGCAGTTTGGTGACGCACAGTAATGTCACGTTTGGTCAAGTGACGTATAGTCTTGTTATGTGATGTATAACCTTGCAGTCCAGTCGGGCGATGTTTGGTGGTGTAATGTTCAGCACCGTCTGGTATAGCACTGTTTTGTATTGTTATGTGTAGTGATGTATAACCTTAATGCGGAGTGATACATAGTCGTGTTTTGTTTTGTTTTGTCCTGTGAAGTAGAGTGTAGTCTTGTCCTGTAATGTATAACTTTCAAGCGGAGTTATGTAGGGTCTTACGAAGTGGTGTCAAGCGATGTAATGCGAGGTTGGGTATAACTTTTTTGTAGTGCAATGTATTCACGAGTAAAGCGAAGCAATGTGTGGCATTGTAATGTATTGCAGTGTTAGGACGTGAAAGGAGAAACTGATGAGTAGGGTGAAGAAGGAAGTTTTACCAAGTGGATTTGAGGTTCGTGATTTAGTGGGTATTTCTTGGCAGTCACTCAATAAAGTTTTCAAAAGTATTGAGGGAAAAGATATAACTCCTGCGGATTTGCCTCACTGGAAACTTGCACTCGGTTTTGTCAATGCGACGAATAACACTGTCAAGACCAGTATGCAATGTTTTAAGTTAAGTAGTTTACCGCAGGCGGTAAAGATGGTGAAGGAAATTACCAAGAACCGTAAGTAATGATGGTCAAGTTTTGTAATGTCTGGTGGAGTTAAGTATCGTTAGGTGCTGTGATGTTATGCACTATAAAGTAAGGATTATCAATGTTGCCAAATTGCGAGAAGTGCGGACATAGTTTACGCTTCCGTGCCAGAGTCATAATCGTTACGAACATCCGCAGACGGAAATCAATTGTTCGTGGCTATCATCTGTCTTGCGCTCGCAATTTGGATTTTCAAGCAATGACGATAGGCGGTTTGTTCGCAACACTACCGAGAAAGAAGAAGGAGAAATTAGGGGGGAAGAATGGGAAGCAACCATCCGAACAGTTGGGAGTCGTGGGAGAAGTGTCTAAAAAGTGATAACTTCAAAAACAAAGTCTGGAGAGTTGCCAGATTTTTTTATCTACATCAAGACCAGAGTTTCACTGACAGACAGGTTAAGGAAATGATGTTGGCAGAACGCACGATATTCACGGACGATATGAATGAAGTGCGTCCAAAAATTACGTCTTTAATAGACAAGGGATTTTTAGTAGAGGATATTCAGGACTCATACGATAAGGGGACGAAGCGAGAAGTGCGCCTCGTAAGGTGGCAACCTCATTCACCTGAAATGCCAAAGCCAGAACAGCAGGGAGAACTGTTCTCCATACATAAACAATAATCCTGCTTGACATATACATAACGAAGTCATATAATAAATGTAAACAAGGGGGTATTCCGATGAAGAAAGAGGCAGAAGTGGTAAGTCCGCAGGCGCAGTCAGACGTGAAAGTTGGAGAGGAAGCCAAAGTTGAGAAGGAGAAGAAAGTGCGAAAGCCGAAAGGCAAGAAGAAAGAAGTTGTAGAGTCAACCGCAGTCGCAGTCGTGGAAAAGAAAACCTCAAAAGCACTTGACGCAGAGTTAGCGTTGGAGAACCAAGACCGCAGGTCGTTAGAAGCAGAACTTCTTAAAAATCTCCCACAGATTTTCAATGAAGCACAACGTCGGCTCATCTTAAATGAGACTCCGAAGTATGTCATCAAACAGCGCAAAGGAAAAGGTGGACTGTATTTTGATTACGTTGATACAGGATACATCCTTGAGCAATTAAATATCCTGACAGGTTTCCGTTGGGACTTTGAAGTTCTTTGGACAAATTATGACCAGAGTCCAGAGTATGCTTTGAAAGTCGGAGAAGTTATCACCAGAGGCAAGTTGACAATTTATGGAACAGGAAAGTTTAAGGACATCACTCTGGTTAAAGTCAATACAGGAAATCATCAGGTTACATATAAAGAGGATAAGATTACGCTCTTGAGTTTCGGTAACGATATTAAGGCAAGCGAGAGCGATACGATTAAGCGTTGCGCTCGGTTGTTCGGTATCGCACTGGATGTTTATTCGGGCGTGGTAAAGAGGTCGCAGGACGAGAACCATCCTGAACATCCGATTACAGAAGGTCAGCGCAAACGCCTTGAAGCACTGGCGAATGAAGCGACCATCGGTCATTCTGGTTTGAAGAAGTTAATCAACGAAATGTTTGATTATTCCACAACGACTGATATTCAGCGTAGACATTTTGAAGCGATACAGCAGAGGTTAGAACTTATGGTTGCAGAAAAAACAGCAGAGCCAGAAATGCCAGAGGACATCAAGATAGGATTTGAAATCTTGGGAACTCCTAAAGCCAAGCGCATAGCGACATATAATGCGTATAAGGCGAAGGGAGAAGAAGGGTTGAAACTTCTCAAATCCAAGATGAGTGCAGAAGCCGATAAGCGAGCCAATGCGCCAAAGGAAGGACAAGATGGCAATAAAAAATAATGGTCTAACAATTGGATGTGATTTTTGTGACGCTGAAATGCCAGAGCCAGACTATAAGAAACAGGTGGGTGGATGGAGTTGGGGTCAACGAGGAATTGTCTATCCTAACGTGAGTATCTGTGCGCTTCAGCAAGAAATGAAACACGCCTGCTCAAAAGAACTTTGTAAAGCAAAACTTTTAGTGTGGGCGAGGTCATAAGTGAGTAAATACCTGCGAGACTATGTGATTTTATGTCCTCACTGTGTCTATGGTAAACCATTCAAGACTTATTGCAGGATGAATATGAAGCAGAGGAAGAATAAATTGAAGTGTAAATACTTCACGATATTTGCTATGCGGTGTCACGAATGTCCGAGAAAACCAGAGTGTAAGAAATGATGAAGTGCGAAATAGGCGGTTGTTATCGCACGCCTGTTGAGAAAGCGCATATCTGGTCAAAGGGAGCAGGCGGTTCAATAAAACCGCACAACCGAATTAACCTATGCGTTTATCATCATCGCACAGGTGACAAGTCAATACACAACATCGGGACAAAAGCGTTTGGAGAACTGCACGGTTTGACCGAGCGGTTTCAAAAAGCGTATGAGACCGAGTGGGCGTTAGAACGTGAACGTAGAAAATTAGGTTATCAAAAAATTAGAACCAAGCAAGCGGTAGACCGTAAACGATATTGTCCGACTTGCCACAGGCGGTGGTCAAAGGGCGTAATTAAGGGGGAAGAAAATGGCAGACAATGAAGAATTGATAGAGTCAGGTATAGAGCCAGACGCAGGAGTAATTCTTGACGATGAACCTCAAGTCCAGAACCCACAGATGGTTCATTCGTGGACGAGACTAAATGTTTTTCAGCATTGTCCTTATCAGTATAAAGCAATTTATCTTTTGAAAAAGAAGGGCGAAGTGAACCCTTTGATGATAGTCGGAAGGGTTACGCACCAAGCCATCGCAAATTATAATAAGCACTGCTTGACGATAGGAGCGGATAGTGACTTTGCGTCGTGGGAGCAATGCACTTGGGACGCTATTAAGGAGTCAAACTTACCAGTTGAGTTTAACCAAGAAGTTTTGGATATGGTTAAGTCGTATGCGCAGTCGCACACAGTTCCGCAGGAGAGCGTTGTTGGAGCGGAAGAAGAAATTGCTATCAATAGACGAGGCGAGCAGGTTGACTGGTTAGCACCTGATGTTTGGTTGCGAGTTATCATTGACCTGCTTCAGATACAGGGGAACATCTGTAAGATTACAGATTACAAAGCAGGGTATGCAATGAAGGCAGACCCATTTCAGTTAATGATTTATGCGTGGGTTGTTAAAAAAATCTATCCGCAGGTAACGGATTTTCAAATAGAGTTGGATTTCACGAGGCACGAATGGCAGAAGTTATTTACGTTCACTGAAGATGACTTGGGTCATATTGAGAAGTCTGTATTGACCAAGATAGCAACGGTTGAAGCCGAGACCAAGTTTGACCCGACCATCGGTGTTCAATGCTCGTATTGTTCAGTTTGGTATTGTTGTCCTGCGATGAAAGCAAGAGACATTACAAAGTGGACATTACCAAAGGCAGAGCCAGAAGCGGTTACTCTGGCGTTGGAATACGAGAAATATTCACGACTGGCAAGTGAGGCGAAGAAAGTTCTGAAAGAATACTGTGACGCTAAAGGGGATTTAATTGCAGGTGGAAGGCGATATGGTTTCAATGCGAGTAAGAAGTTTGAGTTTGATATTAAGGAACTGTTCGTAGCAATGGATGAGCAAGGGTTAGACCTTTTGGAATACCTGACGCTTGACTATCGCAAGTTCAAACCGCTCTTGAATGACCAGAGGGTGTTGACGATAGCCAAGCAGATAGGAGAAAAGAAGGTTAGCATATCATTCACTGCGAAGAAAGCGGACAGTAAGAGTGAAGTCAGCGAGTAATCACGAATGGAACGCATAGGGTGGTGCAGACGGTGCGGAAGATGTTGTCAGGGAAAATATCTTTTTGAGTCCTTGACAATACTTGAGAAGTTATTTTTGCGGATATTCTTGAGGAAGAAATATAAGTTTTTAGGTAAGTCAGGGTGTCCATATTTACGATACGTTGGAAAGTTAGCGAACTGTATGCAATACAATAAGAGACCAGAGTTTTGTAGAAAATATCCTGCTGTCAGGGGAGACCTGATAAAAGAATGTGGTTTTAATTTTAAGAGTAAGGAGTAAAAGATGAAAACGCAAGTGCATATAAAACAGAAACCCTTTGAGGAGTTTGCAGTTAGGCGTGGTTTGACATATAAGGAATTGGCAAAGAAGTTAATTATTTCTCGTATCTATTTATCAAACCTAAAGAACGAGAAGTGTCCGAACTTTAGACCATCTGGCGCACTCCGAGATAGGTTGATGAAAGAGTTGAACTGCAAGTTTGATGATATTTTTGAAATCAAACAGGTAGAAGGCAATGGTGCGATTATCAAGAAAGCCAAAAAACAGAAGAAATAAAATCTTGATACCGTGCGCTTACTTTCTATTGACCCATCCATCAACCACTGTGGGGTCGCAGTTCTCATAGGTGGCGAATACCAAAGGTCGTATACCTTCAAGACGGATGAAGAAGCGTGCATAGAGAAAAGACTTTTTTCCATTGCACAGCACTTCAGAGAAATTGGCGGTGAATACGACTGCGCCATCATAGAGTTGCCAAGTTCATTTATTCGGGAAGGAAACTTTGGGTTGAAGAATGTAAGGTCAATTCAAATGCTTCACTTGTCCATCGGTGCTATCATCGGTGGACTTTCTTTTTATCCAGACCTCAAGGTTGAGTTTGTCAAAGTAAAGGACTGGAAAGGCAACACACCAAAGGAACAGACACAAGTATATGCCAGAGGACTGCTTGGGAAAGAACTCAATACGCACGAGTCAGACGCATTTATGATGGCAATTAAGTGGTTAAGTAAGGAGCGGTATGTTCGTGCGCTCAAAGAAGCGACCCTCAAGTCCGACGACGTAGACCCTACCAAAAGACGTTTTCTCCGAACATAACAAGTTCTTGACATCTCCGTAATCCTATGGTATACTCATCAGGTGTATATCGCAGGAATAAGAGGAGATATGCTTGTGAGCAAGAACGTGTGGAAGTTTAAGTCCAGAGCAAATAAAATTATAACCATCATTGCTAATGTAATGGCATTAACAATGGTGGTTTTTTTTGTTAGTGGGGTTGCCTTTTCTATTTGGGTTGGGATGAAGGCGGTCTGGAACTTAACGTTATTCTGGAAGGGTTGTCAATGCGCTCATTAAGAATAAAGATATTGGCGAAGATAGGAGCGTGGGTCAAAGAAAAACAGTTTCGCAGAAGCAAGCGCAGACTTGAAAATAGTATTGTTGCATTGAGTAAGTTCAACCATTTCTTGAAACAGTCTGGAATAAGTAGGCAGGAGTGCAGATATTTTTGGAGAGAGTTCGGAAGTAGTGAGAAGAATAGGGAAGATATTTTGCGGAAGATGTGTCAGAGGATGGGATTAAGGGATTTTGACAAATTAACAAGAACCAAAGCGGAAAAGGAGAAAGGCGAAGAATGAAATACGAAGATTTTGACAAGTTATATGCGAAGATGGTAGAGGAAGAAATTAAAGTTGGTAAGACGAAGGGAATGGAGTATACGCAAGGAGACCGTTTAGACAATTTCAAAAGGATAGGGAAAGAGATAGGGATTAAACCTGAATTGGTTTTATGGGTTTATCTCAAGAAACATCTGGATAGCATTGCGAGTTATATTGAGGGATTATCAAAGGACGCAGAGTATGTTTTGTCCGAACCAATAGAAGGTAGAATAATGGACGCAAGGGTGTATCTTGCACTTCTGCGAGGACTGATAACAGAACAAAAGGAGAAAGAAAAATGAGTCCATTTAGTGATGGTGTAAGTGCGAATGAACACGTTTCAATGGGGTTAGTTCCTGCGGAAGAACAGAAACAAGAAATGAAGTTTCAGGAATTAGATAAGAAGCCAGTAATAAAGAAGATATTGGTTACAGGGTGTTGTGGATTTATCGCAAGCGCATTTGTAAAGAGGGTTATATTTGAAAGTGGAACGCAAGTTATAGGATTATCAAGAAACACAGACCAAAAGAACCTCAAGCGATTAGAATACCTACTCACCGAACCAGAGTCATTTCCTCATTTCAAACTCGTATTCCAAGACATCAATGACGCAAATCTCACCGAACTTTTAGAAGGTGTTGACGTGGTTGTCAATTTCTGCGCCAAGACCTTTGTGGACTATTCAGTCCGAGACCCAAAGCCATTTATCCAGAGCAATATTGACGGAGCATTTAATCTACTTGAAGCGGTCAGGAAAAATCCTGTCAAGTTGTTCGTTCAAATAAGCACCGACGAGGTGTATGGACCTTGTTACGCAGGGGAGTTACCGCATAACGAGAACAGTCCGATGAACCCCACAAATCCTTATAGCGCAACAAAGGCGTGTGCTGATATGCTTTGTATGGGTTATGCGCAGACCTATAAAATCCCGATGTTGATTACAAGAACCGAGAATAACTATGGATTTTTTCAACATCCGCAGAAGGTTCTTCCGACGTGGGTTAATAAGGCATTGAAGAATGAGCCATTACCTGTATATGGGGATGGAAAACAGCGCAGGATGTGGTTAAGAGTAGAGGACAATGTTGACGCTGTGCTACATCTTATGAACCGTTTTGAGACAGGTATTTTTAATATTGCAGGTGGTCAGGAATTGGAGAACGTGGAACTGGCGAAGATTATTCTCAAACGGTTAGGCAAGGGAGACGAACTTATCCAGTTTATTGATGACAGTAAGATAAGACCGAACCACGACAGACGTTATGCTTTGGATACCACGAAGTTAAACGCAACAGGATGGCAACCAAAGTGGGATTTGGTTGGTGGTATTGAAAATGCAGTAGACTGGTATGTGGCAAATCAGTGGTGGTTTATTTAAGAGTAGAGACCGCATTGCGTGGCTTTGCATTGCTATTGTAATTTGGATATGGATGGGAATATGCGGAGTATTCAAAACAGATTTCTGAATAGCGATGATGAGCCAAAAGATGTTCAACGACCCGAAGTGCTTGGTGGTGACACCTGCACAAGTGCATTTGTTCTTCCACGATTTTATTCAGATAGCAGGCGGTAGTCATTCAACCACTGCGCTTGATGAGGCGGTAGCATTTGTTTGGACTCGGCTAATGGAACAGGTAGAGTTGCACCGTATTCAGGGCAGGATAGGTTATTCGGGAGCGACAAATAAGTTATTATCATTGCAGGAAATGCGAGATATTTTTGTGGAGTTTGACGCATACTGTAAACATCCAGAAAACTCAAAGACTCTGGATGGTCTGGTCTCTTGGGTAGAACGACAGGTGAACGCTGTGTTTGAACACAGACAAGTGAAAATAATATAGGAGAACTAAATTATGAAAGTCAAAGGAATATTGTTGTGCGGTGGAGAAGGAACGAGATTATATCCTTTAACGAGCGTAATCAATAAGCACCTTCAGCGCATAGGGCGCAAGATGATGGTGGATTATCCGTTTGAGAAGATGATAGAGGCAGGCATTGAGGATATTCACGTCATCGTCGGGGGTGAACATTGGGCGAGCGTAGTTAAATATCTTGGGAGCGGAAGGGATAGGGGAGTGAACGTTTCTTATTCTATTCAGGATAAGGCAGGCGGTATCGCAGAGGCAATAGGTTTGGCAAAAGTATTCGCAGGGAACAATAAGGTGTGCGTCTTATTGGGGGATAACATTTTTGATTTGAGTTTGCGTTATTATATTAAGGATTTTGAGGAGAGCAAAGAGTTATCTGAAGCGTGGCTTTTCAGCACCGAAGCAGAAAAACCAGAAAGGTTCGGGGTGCTTATTCGGGACGCAGAGGGAAAGGCGGTTGACATTATAGAGAAGCCGAACCCTGCGCCAAGCAAAGAGATTTTGGTAGGAGCATATTTTTATACACCAGATGTTTTTGATATTATCAAAACGTGCAGACCATCAGCGAGAGGCGAGTTGGAAGTCACAGACCTAAACCGTTGGTATATTAAGAGCGGTAAAGCGCAGGTAGCAAAGATGGCAGGGCGGTGGACAGACTGCGGAACGTTTGAGACCCTCGCTATTGCTGAAAGGATGGTCAGCGAGAACGGTGGATGATATGAATGATTTTTTTCAGGTTCATAGTGGGTGGGTAAGGCAGAGTAATCTTATTGAAAATATTGACGATACAGTTGCAGACCTTGATAGTTTTGACGCTTGGAGAATGTTCACGGAAAATAAGAAGTTGACCGTAAAGAATATCTTGCAGTGCCACGAACATATTTTGTGGAGACTGAATAAGCGGATAGCAGGAGAATTACGGAAAGTTAATGTGCGAGTTGGAGACCGAATATGTCCTGACTATAAGAGAGTCCCGAACCTTTTGCGCAGATGGCTCGTTCTTTATGGCAGGGCAGATAATTTTGAGACGATACGAGAGGCGCATATCGTCTTTGAACGTATACATCCATTTGAGGATGGGAACGGACGAACTGGTCGGATGGCAATGAACTGGATGTTGTTGAAGGCAGGACTGGATATTTATGTTTGGAACATAGCGGACAGAACCAATTATTATAAATGGTTTTCAGAAAATCTCAAGAGTTGGAAGGGTAGTATTGGAGACAGTAAGTATGTGCCGAGTTACGTTGAAATGCTTGCGAGCGGAAGGGGGTGGAAATGATAGAGGGAGTTGTCGTAAAAAAACTATCGGTTATTTCTGATGAGCGTGGACATCTGATGGAGATTATGCGCAACGATGAGCCATTCTTTAAGGAGTATGGTCAGCATTATCTTACGACCTGTTATCCAAACATTGTTAAAGCGTGGCATTTTCATAAATTACAGGACGATAATTTCTGTGTTGTTAAGGGGATGGCAAGAGTTGGACTTTATGATGGACGGATAGGTTCGGAGACGCACGGTAGGATTATGGATTTGATAATCGGGGAAAGAAATCCTTGTCTCGTGCATATTCCGAGAGGAGTGCTTCACGGTTTCAAGGCGATAGGTGGCGAAGTGTGTTTTTTGATAAATATGGTCACAAGACCGTATAACAGGGAAGAACCAGATGAACACCGTGTCAGATGGGATACAAAAGATATTCCGTTTGAATGGAAAAAGGAGATAGACGGATGAAAAAAGCAAAAGTGTTTAGGGTGAAGTTGGTTTATGATAAGGAAGAAAAGAGGTTGGCAAGTATTTCGTTGAAAGATGTGTTGTTACCTGCAATACCTATTTGCGACCCTGACCAAGAGTTTCCGACGAGGATTATCAGTGCCAAGAGTCACGAAGTTAGGTTAGCGGACATTATTGTGTATGAAGCCGAACCGAGTAAACATCCGAGAGAGATAACGTTGTTGAAGGGGGGGAAAAAGAAATGAGCGAAACAAACACTCCGTATTTCAGGGATAAGGTTCTACCTTGTTCGGACTGCAAAGAGGAGTTCGTTTGGGCGTGGCAAGACCAGAGGGATTTGAATACAAAAGAAAAGGAACTGGTAAAGACTCGTCCGAATATTAAGTTGAACCCACCGCAGATTTGTCCGATATGTAGGCGCAGGCGTAGATATGAGGACGCACGAATAGCGACTATTCGCCAGAAGCAGGAAGCACGGATGAGGGAAGAAATCCAAAAAGAGCGCAGTCCAGTTGCGACTAACGTTACTATTGAGGCGCAGATAGAAATAACTGCGACAAGACAGTGAGCGAGTTACTGCCGATTAAGATGATAGGGGTAGCGCAGTTGGTGCGTATGCACGACAACGCAAATATAATGTCGGGCGATGACCTGTCAGACCTCATCAAGAGAATTGAGTTGAGAGGGTTTGACCAGATACTCACGGTCTTTTGGAATGAAGAAATAAAATTGTATGAGATTACCAAAGGTAATCACAGATTTGAGGCAGGCAAAGCACTTGGGTTGACCGAGTTTCCTTGCGCTGTCGGTAAGTATCCGAACCGAGACGAAGCGGTTGCGGACAGTATCGCAGACAATGTTACGAGAGGGGAATTGCAACAGGATTTATTATCACGCAATATCAACAACCTGATAGGGAAACACGGACGTGCGAAGGTTGAAGATATGCTGATGATTAAGAACAAGCGCACGTTAAAGCAGATTATCAAAGTAGTCCGAGAGCAGTTGCCACCTGAAATGAAAGAGGCATTTGATAAGGCAAAAACGGACATTCAGGATATAGATGACCTCGCAGGCGTGGTGCAGAAGATAGCGTCCGAGCGTGGACATACGCAGGAAATCGGATATATCTTTTTCAATTTTGAAGGAAAAAACCATCTAAT